>Ga0209203_1000584_pt1 | contig 30472 bp, 25 predicted proteins | sample AD_UKC109_MetaG_FD_184423 | JGI IMG/M metagenome (GOLD analysis project Ga0209203, IMG submission 184423) | Active sludge microbial communities of municipal wastewater-treating anaerobic digesters from Hong Kong - AD_UKC109_MetaG (SPAdes)... | ecosystem: Engineered > Bioreactor > Anaerobic >... | reverse complement strand
TCTGCCAGAATGCGTGAAAGTTCGAGCCTTGCCTGAGAGGTTTTGTTGATACCATCGGCAATGATACGCATGCTCTCGAGAGGAGCATGAAACGATGCTCCGTGGCTGGCAGCTACAAAATCCCAGCGCCACTGTGCCTGGCGAATAAGTTTAAGCACTGGTTCCATCGCCTTTTCGGTTGCTCCCTTTTGCCATGCAAATTGTGCCTCAAAGTGTGCCTTAACAAGTAAATCCTCTAGGGCAATTTTTCCCTTGTACACCCTATCCTGCCTGTCGTATACATTCTTAATCAGCACCTCCTTCGATTGGCGGTGGCAAACCATGCACGATGCCTCCATGTTGTTCAATGGGCTTTGAACCTTATGGTCGGTAATTTTCTGACTTCCCTCGGTGGTGTAAGGGGTGTGGCAATCGGCACATGAAACTCCGCGTTGGTAGTGAATGCTGTGCTGGAAAAGTTCAAAATCTGGGTGCTGCGCCTTGATGATTGGAGCTTTGCTAACTAAGTGGGTCCAATCGGAGAAACTATACGAATCGTAGTACTCCTCAATCTGCTCCATATCCATTCCCTTGTCCCACGGGAAAGTTACATACTTCCCATCACCCTTAAAATAATACTCAACATGGCACTGGGCGCAAACCATAGTTCGCATCTGGTTAAGGGTTGATTTTGTAACATCCACACCCTGCCTTTGATACGCCTCGATGAATGGAAGCTGAAAGAGCCTGAGGTTCATGGTTTGTGGCTCGTGGCAGTTGGCACATCCAATTGGATTAACAATCTCCGAAAGCATTGCCGACCATTTTGTTTTGTAAAAATCAGCCGCACCCATTTGGTTAATCACCCTTGGAACATCGGGACTCTTGCAAGCCCAACAACTTGAATTCTGCGATCCATCGTTTTCGCCCTGAGGTGCTCCTGTTCTTAGCGTATTTTGAATGTCTTTAACTGCATAAACGTGGCCACGGGGTTGATTGTAATCCTTTGCAAAAGAATAACCTGCAAAAAGAATCACTATTCTTGGATCTTCTTCAAGAGCGTCGCGCATTTCACTCCCGTTGTACTTAGATTGGAATGATGTGTCGGCCATTTGCGAGTATGTTTGGTACTCGCGGGGGTAAGCAAGTCCCCAAACCTCATTTCTTGGTTCAAAATCAGCCAAAACATATTTTGGTTGATTCATAAGATTTGCCTCAGTTCTGCGCTGAACAATACTAGCGGCAAGCAATCCAAGCACAAAAACAATAGCCATAGTTCCCAGGAAAAGCATCCAACCAATCCATGGGCGTTGCTCTATCTTTTTACTCAGTGGAGTTTTCATATCAGTTTCTATTTGGTTTAGGGTTTGGGTTATTTTATCAACTTTTTAAGCCATTCCGGGGTATCGGATTTTGGGACTGGAGCATTTCCAAAGGGAGTTGACGACAGGCTTTTTACTGTTCCGTGAGGAACATCGCGATGGCAGTCCCAACACAAACGGCCGTTGCCCTCAACTATCTGGCTATAGGTTACATTTGCCTTTACCATCTCGGTTAAGTTTCCGTGACAACGGATACAATTCTCCTGCACCACTTTGCGCCCCGGCGCAAGCATGGTGATGGTTTGGGAGTATGTATTAAGAGTGAAGATGGTAGCATGCCGCATACCATCGGCTCCCTTAAAGTAGTACTTTCTGAAAGCATTATCATGAGGGACGTGGCAATCGTTGCATGTGGCATGCTCCCTGTGGGGCGAATGGTGCCACGTAACGTACTCTGGCCTCATAATATGGCAATTTACACAGGTTGCAGGATCATCGGATGCGTAGGACCATGCTCTGGATGTATAAAATGCAAAAACAGCAGTGCCCATAAAAATCCCGGCAACAATAATTACAGGAATTCGCCATTGTGCAGGGGGACTAAGTTGATGTAATAATGCTTTAAATCGTTGCTTCATACAAGGCTTGGTTTAAATTCAGCTCTTCCAATTTACAAATAAACCAGCACAAGTCAACCTATTTCTAATAAATTAATTCACACCAAATATTATTGATGATATTAAATAATCAATACAATGGGATCAAGCAGAGGATTGTAATGTTTGTTACTTAAACTATATTCAATGCAAAGATGACTATTCTTTAATCATCGTCAGCACCATTTTAAAACGCTCTGTGGCCTGTAATGCGTGAGAAATATTAGCTGGCATAATAATAGTTTCTCCTGCCTCTAAATCATGCGGAGTTCCGCCGATAATAATTCTTGCTTTCCCCTCAACAACCTGAACCATTGCATCGAATGGGGCAGTATGTTCGCTTAAACCTTCACCTTTATCGAATGCAAAAAGTGATATATTTCCTACTGGGCGTTTAAGCACATTCTTGCTTACAATTCCACCACTGCTGTAATCAACTTCATTTGTGAAGCTGAATTTTGCTCCTTTGGGAAATTCGCTTATCATAGTTTTAAAGTTTTATTTAATAACCCTGATAGGTATAGATTCTATCAGGGTTACTAAAATTACAAATTATCCAATCATCAGTTTAATATCCTCATCAACGGTTTTAATTCCGCTAATTCCGAAGTTCTCAACAAGAACATTAGCAACATTTGGCGACAGGAAAGCAGGAAGTGTTGGCCCGAGGTGAATATTCTTAACGCCAAGGTACAGCAGAGCAAGCAGAACAATTACAGCTTTCTGCTCGTACCAGGCAATATTGTAAGCAATGGGTAGCTCGTTGATATCGTTCAACTCAAAAACTTCCTTCAACTTTAGTGCGATAACTGCCAATGAATACGAATCGTTGCATTGGCCTGCGTCAAGAACGCGTGGTATTCCGCCAATATCACCAAGCGGTAGCTTGTTGTAACGATATTTTGCGCAACCAGCGGTGAGAATTACGGTGTCCTTTGGAAGTTTTTCGGCAAACTCGGTATAGTAGCTCCGATCCTTCATGCGGCCATCGCATCCGGCCATAACAACAAACTTGCGTATTGCTCCCGATTTCACTGCATCAACGACCTTGTCGGCCAGAGCGAAAACCTGCGCGTGCGCAAATCCACCAACAATTTCACCTTTTTCAATCTCAACCGGAGGTTGACAAGTTTTTGCCAGCTCAATTATTTCCGAAAAATCTTTCTGCTTTCCAGCTTCACGTTCAGGAATATGCTTGCTTCCAGGATAACCTGATGCTCCTGTTGTGAAAACTCTATCCTTGTACGAAGCATTTTCCCTTGGCGGAACAATACAGTTGGTAGTGAAAAGAATTGGTCCGTTGAAGGTTTCAAACTCTTCCTTCTGTTTCCACCAGCTGCTGCCGTAGTTTCCAACAAAATGCTTGTACTTTTTGAAAGCCGGATAGTAGTTTGCGGGTAGCATCTCGCTGTGAGTGTAAACATCAACTCCGGTTCCTTCGGTTTGAGCAAGCAGCTCCTCCATATCCTTCAAATCGTGTCCGCTGATAAGAATTCCGGGATTTTTGCCAACTCCAATATTCACTTTTGTGATTTCTGGATTTCCGTAGCTAGAAGTGTTAGCTTTGTCGAGCAGCGCCATCACATCAACACCAAACTTTCCGGTTTCGAGGGTAAGAGCAACCAATTCGTCAACATTACGGTTGTGAGTTATAGTTGCCAGCGCGCGCTGCATGAACGCGTAAACCTCAACATTCTCGTGACCGAGATTGTACGCATGCTCGGCGTAAGCCGCCATTCCCTTTACGCCAAATGTAATTAGCTGCTGAAGCGAACGAACATCCTCGTTGGTTTCGGCCAGAATTCCAATGGTTAACGCTTTGGCTTCGTACTCTTCAGGTTTGCCTTCCCAGGTACAACCCTCGAACGATTCGTCAACTTTCACATTCTGCTTTTTAGCTTCTTCGCGAAGCTTATTACGTAGTTCCAATCCGCGGGTTACACGATTGGCAATCACCTGCTTGTCGAAGTTTGCGTTGGTGATGGTGCTGAAAAGTCCATCGAAAATAAACTTGTTTACGATTGGATTCTCGTACTTTTTCTGCTCGCGCAGGGCTGTGCTGTAAACGCTTAATCCCTTGATTACGAACATAAGTAAATCCATGGTATTTGCCAAATCGTCGGATTTTCCGCAAACACCCTTTATGGTACAACCTGTACCCTTTGCTGCCTCCTGGCATTGGTGACAAAACATGCTCATGATTTTAAGTTTTTTTGTTGATTAAGTAAAAATATCTGATTGGCTGATTGGCTGATTGGCTGATTGGCTGATTGGCTGATTGAGTTGTCGGTTGTCCCTACTAGACTGTTCAAAAAACGAAAAATCTGTGTTAATCTGCTAAACCTGCCCGACGGCAGGCGGGTCCGCGTCATCAGCGTTCCATCTACACCCAAGTATTCTCCAAAATTTCTCCCTGAATTCCTACGGTTAAAAGTTTAATTGGAACTTTTCGCGATGCCCGTTCCATGGCCAACTTTGCCAGCTGAAGCAAACCTCCGCAGCAGGGAACTTCCATTTTCATTATTGTAATTGTATCAATCTGTGCATCATCAATAAGCGCAGTGATTTTTTCAACATACGATTCCTTGTTGGAGTCGAGCTTTGGACAGGCAATTGCCAATGTTTTACCTTTCAGGTAATCGCTGTGGAAATTTCCGAGCGAGAATGCAACGCAGTCGGCTGCCAACAGCAGGTTTGAACCCCTAAAATGTCCCGAATTTGGGTTGATAAGATGCAGCTGAACCGGCCAGTGAGTTAGCTCCGATTTTCCAGAAACCATTCCGTTGCCGTTAGGAGTTGCCGTTGCAGTTCCTGCCCCAAATGCGCGTGCTGCTGAACCGGGGCAACCGCCACCGCTGTGATGGTGTTGCTGCACCTGTATTTTTTCCTGAGTTCCATTGTCGCCACAACCGCAGGCATCAACTTTTTTATGGTTGTGAACTTCATGAAGAACTTCTTCAACTTTAAAGTTGAATTTATCTTGGTTTGCCAGTAGCCACTCAACTCCCTGGCGGAGATACTCCTTCTCGTTGTAATCTTTCAAATGCTTCAAATGTGCAGCAACAGTGTTTTTACCGTTTGCAACCATTTTGCTAATTGTGTGAACCTCATCGTACGCTTCCGCCTCACGATGTTCAACGGTAATTGCGCCCTCGGGGCAGTCGCCAATGCAGGCGCCAAGTCCATCGCACATTAGCTCGCTGATAAGAACCGCCTTCCCGTCGATTAGCTGAAGCGCTCCCTCGTGGCAACCGGTAACACAGAGTCCGCACCCGTTGCATTTGTCCCTGTCGATTGTAATAATATCCCTTTTCATATTTGCAGTGATTTAGCTTTTTTGGAGAAACCTTTCGTTGGTTTCACACTGCAAACTTACGGTATGAGTCACCCAAGGAATGTAACATATGTTACAAGCGAAGATTTTTTCTGGAAATTTCAATGTAACCCTAAATAAACTTTACATGATTGTACTATTCGTATGATTTTTTAACTTTGATAGGTGTTTATGAAAGGGAGAGCTAAAAATAGAAACCTATTTGATTCTATTCTCAATATTGGAGTTGAGGAGGGTGCAAGCCATGATGAAATTAAGCAGCTTCGTATTGTTAACGGTATTGCATTTATAGGTGGGCTTGTGCTTGTAATTACAAGCATTACGCTCTACTTCATGTTCAAACCCTATGATACCCTCGATTTATCGTTAACTTACGATTTCTTCTTTGGATCAGGTGATGCGAAAGAGTTTGCACGCCATAACTTTCGGATTATTTTCCCGGTTATAGATTTTTTTATTGGGTTAATCTGTTTGGCTGTTTTAGGATTTAATACCCTAAAATTAAATAGTTTATCGAAAGTTACTCTTTGCCTTACCGCTACTTTGTTCTCATCGTTTATTTTTTTGGCAGGAGGTGTAAAGGTGGTTTTCATATTTTTCATCCCTGCTATTCTACCAATAATGTTTTTCAGAAGGAAAAGTGTTTACTTCTTGCTAGCGGTTATTAATTTTCTCATTCTTTTTATAATTGCATATATTCTCGATGAAAAGGGTGGGCTCTTGTACATTCCCAAGGAGAACTACTTCTCAGTATTTGTTGTGAACATCATATTTGCATTTACTGTAATACTGCTAATTGTCAACCATTTCAAAATTCAAAGCCTTGAAAACGAGAAGTTGCTTGAGGAGCAGAATCATAGCCTAAAGGTTTTAACGAATAAAATTAGCTCTCAACGCAACGAGCTGAAGGTGAAAAACTATAAGTTGAAGGTAATTAACGCTACCAAGGATAAGTTCTTTAGCATAATTGCCCACGATTTAAAGAATCCGTTTAATGGTATTCTGGGTTTTGCCAAGCTGCTAATTCCTGCAATAAAAGAAGGGAGAAAGGAGGACAGCCTTAGTCATGCCAAGTATATTCTGGATTCGGCGAAGAATGCCTACACGCTTCTCGAGAATTTGCTGGAATGGTCGCGTTCCCAAACGGGCAGGATTAAGTTTTCACCAAAGCCCATTGATCTTAAGAGTTTTTTACTCGGTAATGGGAGTATTTGTAAAAGCATGGCTGATGCCAAGAGTATTGAATTGGAGTTTGATATCCCCTCGAATATAACCATCATGGCCGATGAGAATATGCTGAACACTATTCTACGTAATCTAATTACAAACGCCATAAAATACTCAAACAAAGGAGGTAAGGTTTCTGTTTCGGTAAAAGCTACCGATACACAGGTGGAAATATCAGTAACCGATACTGGTATTGGAATGAGTAAGGAAACTTTACACAGTCTCTTTAAAATTCATGAGTTATCGTCGAAGGAGGGAACCGAAAACGAAACGGGCACAGGTTTGGGTTTACTGCTATGCAAAACTTTTACAGAGAAGCATGGTGGGGAAATATGGGTCGAAAGTGAACTCGAAAAAGGAAGTTGCTTTATTTTTTCTATACCTATTCCCCAAAAAAATAACAATTCTACTTATATCAATGAGGCTTGACTTTTTACAACCATTTTTACGCATTATGCCCCATCTGAATTTTGTACAGAATAAACCCTCTCACATCGAACTCACATCAATTTGGCTGCTTTTCTAGTGTTCCCTCAATCGTTTTTTGAACGCTCTCGGCTAGCGATTCAGCTGTGTGTCCCTCTGGACTTATGGGTTCAAGAAACTTAACTTTGACCTTTACGAAAGGCCGTGGTATTTTTGCCCCAACGGGCAAAGCACGATCGGCACCATCAATTGCAACAGGAACAATTGGAACGTTCAATTCAGTGCTGAGAATGGCAAACGTTTTCTTAAACTCGCCCACCTCGCCGGTTTTGGTTCGGGTTCCCTCGGGGAAAATAATCACCTTCTTGCCCTCCTGGAGGGCAACGGCCATCTTCTGAATCGACTCCTTCAAATCGCCGTCGATATCCATTACAATTACATTATGGGTGCGTGCAAGAAACCGTAAAATGGCATTATTCACATGCTTCTTTTTGGCGTAGAAGTAGGTTTCTTTTATGACCCTGCGTTTGAGGAATGCAACAACAAAAAGCCCGTCGATAAAGCTTTGGTGGTTTGGTGCAATAATGCAGGGTCCTTCGGGAACGTTCTGAACTCCCTCGGCACGAAAACGGAAGTAAACTTTAAAGAAGTACTTCGCCAAACTTTTAAAAATATTGTGTGTAGGCCACGATTTTGGGAGTTTGATGTCAACCTTCTCCTTTAATGTTTCGGCCCAGTTGTGGCTTTCGTGCTTAAACCACTGTTTTTTCTCCTTAATGTAGTCGGCTAAATGGCTTATTGACGGGAAGCTAATCAACTTCTTCTCATCCATATTCACACCAAAACTCTTTTCAATGTAGTCGATTAGCCCCATTTTACTCAGGGAGTCGAGGCCAAGGTCGAACTCAATGTGGTGGTTGGGCTGAATGTCAAAGTCAATTTGAGTCTCAATAAAACTTTTAACCGCAAGGTAGTATTCTGTGGGTTCGAAATCGAATTGTTCCTTTTTAAATGTAGCTGTTTCGGCATGCTCGGCCAGCTTGAAACGCTGTATTTTCCCCAAACGAGTCCGAGGAAGCTCGCTGTTCACAATGGCGAATTTCAAAATTCGCTTATAGGGGGAAAGTTTGCTGTTGAACAGGGGGAGTATTTCGTGCTTGAAGTAATCATCAGGGTTCTCAACTTTTCGTTCGGACAGCACTTCAAGGTTAGGAAGAATTGCAATATGAAGATGGTTGTTATGAAGAAAAACACCGGCTTCCTTCACGCAGTCGAAGCTTTTTTCGAAGCTGATTTCCAGCTCAACAGGGTTGATGTTCTTTCCGCTCGAGAGAATAATAATATCCTTTTTTCGTCCGGTAATAAAGAGGTAACCGTTCTTGTCGATGAATCCTAAATCTCCGGTATATAACCATCCATCCTTCAGCACCGCTGCAGTTTCCTCAGGCCGATTATAATATCCCTGCATTACGTTGTCGCCCTTGGCAACAATTTCCTCATCGCGAATTTCAACCTGCATCCCAGGCAGAGCCTGGCCTGGAGAACCAATTTTTACTTTTCCGGGACGAGTAAAGGTTATCATGGGTGATGCTTCAGTCATCCCAAATCCTTCAAGAACATCAAATCCTAAAACCTGAAAAAATTGTCCAACATGCTTTGGCAGCGCTGCGCCACCGCATACTAGAAACTCAAGGTGTCCACCAAAATTAACATGTACTTTCTTAAATATTTTCTTTGCCAAGCCCCTGCTGTGCGAAAACTTCACAACCCTATATAGGAACCTACCAATTCCACTTGCATCAATCTTCGATTTAACTCCTTTGTAAATAATTTCATACAATCGGGGCACACCAATCATTATGGCCACCTGATTGTTCTTAAGGGTTTCGAGCAAATCGGACGATTGCATCGAGGGAGCCATTACTATGGTTCCTCCCACAAAAAGAGGAGCCAACATTGACCCGGCAAGTGGGAAAATATGATGAAGCGGAAGCAGCATTAAAACTTGTCGGGTTCTGGTGAAGATTTCAACCTTTCTTGAAACTCCATCAATGTTTGCAATCAGGTTTTTAAAAGACAACATAACACCTTTTGGGCTTCCGGTTGTTCCCGATGTGTAAATAATAACAGCCGTTTTTTCAGTATCTGAGGGGAATTCCCAATGAAAATCATCTTTCGGTTCAGGCACCTTACTCCCACCAAAAACTATCACGTTGGGGGTATAGCTAAGCATGCCAGTAATTTCATCCATCTTTTCGGTAAGCTGGTTGCTAACAAAAACAAGCTCAGGCACGCAATCGTTCAGAATGAAGCTAACATCGTCCTTTGAAGCCATAAAGTCCACCGGAACAACCACACAATTGTTCTTCCATCCTGCATAGAATGCTGCTACCCACTCTATACGATTCTCTGAATGAATCGCAATTTTCTGGTAACCTTTTCCCTCAAATAGCTGTGTGTAGCTACTGATTAAACGCAGAAGTTCGCGGTAAGTGTATCCTTTCTCTTTTGTAACAATTGCCAGCTTGTCGAAGTTATCGAGATTTATCATTATACGTAATTTTCAGTAAATAAACAAGTAACACCACAATCCCCCCTTTTGTTAAAAGAGCATCAATGAAATCCGTTACTTTAAAAATAATTCTTGCCAAGCCCAGCAAATATAATCTATTTTAACGTGAGTTCGATCAAAGAAAATACATTTTTTCGATTGCTGTCATGGCGCAATCTATTCAAAAACAATAAGGTAATAAAGTATTAACTCAGCTAAGGATATAATCTTCACTAAGGCTAGTAATGAAAAATATTGTTTTTAGTCGATATCAACCATATTTCTCTTAAATAACCTTCGTAACAGAACAAAAGAAACAGAACAGAACCTTATTTCCTTTTTAATCAACACTTATGATTTGCTCTCACATCGAACTCACGTTATTTTAATAAGAAAAGCACAAAAATCACTGTTACTTCTCTCTGTTTCAATAAAGTATAGAACATGGAAAGTCAAATCCTTGAACCATTCATAGATTCTAAAGCCCTTTCAACACCATTCTTTTAGGAATGTTTTTAGTAAAACCCAAGGCAATCAGAAAAAAGTACACCGAACTCACTGGTAAATAAACTTCAGTATCCATTAATGTTGCCATGGAATTTAAAAGAAGTTATGTGCAAACCCCAACATTTGTATTTATTTGGTTCAATTCTTGGGGATAAAGCTACTTTACCAGTAGAGCATCCTTTCATCCTTCCCCTTTCCACCGTTTACCGACTCGTAACCCCAATTCACCGATTTTCTATTCCGTATCGAAAAAACCAGGCGTACTTTTGCAGTGTACAATTAAAACTACTACAACAATGGAAACAATTGATCAAAAACCCTCACGAAACAACAATGCACGAATAATTGTTGGACTGGTATTTCTAACCCTCGGGGCACTCCTCTTTGCCGACAGGTTCGATATTATTCCTTTTGACTGGAATCAGTACATATTCACCTGGCAAAGTTTGCTAATCGGTATAGGTTTAATTAGCCTGGCAAAGAACGAATCAAGAGCTACCGGACTGGTACTTATCGCCATCGGCAGCTTTTTCCTAACTGCAAAAATTTTAGGATTCCACTACCCAATCCGATTGTTCTTCTGGCCTACTGTTTTCATTGCAATTGGTTTAATTCTAATTTTCCAGCGTAGGTACCATCATCCAAAAATGGGATTTAGTAAGGGTGTAACCGACATGGATATTATTGATGATGTGGCAATTTTTGGTGGAAGTGAGCAGAAAGTAACATCAAAAAATTTCAAGGGTGGTAAAGTTACCAATATCTTTGGTGGCAGCACCTTCGACATGAGCGATGCAGTTCTTGCGCCCGGACGAAACACCCTTGATATGTTCTGCCTTTTCGGTGGTTCAAAACTAATAGTTCCTCCAACCTGGAAAGTAAAAATTGAAATTACTGCTATCTTCGGTGGTTACTCCGACAAGCGTAGGAACGCCCCTCGCGAAGCGGTTGAAGCAAACGAAAGCGAACTAGTAATTCGTGGAGTGGCAATATTTGGTGGCGGTGAAGTAAAGAGTTACTAGGATTTTTTGTGAAAGTAAAAACTAGCTGCTAAATTGGTCTCAATAAAATTTCCAAAGAAATGTACCATCCAATAATTGGGAATAAAGCAGGACAAATAACCTTTACGGCATGGTGGATAGCGTTATCGGCTATCCACTTTGCCGTTTTTACATTATTCTATAAAATTTCTTTCGCTCAGGCAGCCACCGACAGCGTAATCTCGAACACACTTTACGCAATCCTTTCGCTTGGGCTTTGGTACTGGGTTCGCCTATCCGACATTGAAACCTCAAAACCAGCTTCGCTGGTAATAAACCACTTGGGTGCAGCCGCGCTAAGCGTAACCTTCATCGTTTTCATTCAGCATTACACCCTGGGACTGATTTTTGAAACCAACGAGAGCTACGTTTCTTTTCTGAACGATTCAATGGTTAGCCGGGCTATCACCGGCACACTAATATACATTCTGGTGGTGCTGGTTTTCTACCTTATTATCTACATTCAAAATTTTAGGGATAAAGTTTCACGCGAGAGTGAGCTGAAAGCGCTGGTAAAGGATGCTGAACTCAACTGGCTTAAGCTGCAGTTGAATCCACACTTCCTTTTCAACAGCCTAAACTCGGTAAGTTCACTTACAATTTCGTCACCGGAGAAAGCGCAAGAGATGATAATTCGGCTTTCGGAGCTGCTCCGGTATTCGCTTAAGCAATCGCCCGATAGCATGGTAACTTTGGAGAATGAGCTGGACAACTGTATAAAATACCTTGAAATTGAAAAAGTTCGATTCGGTGCGCGCTTGCAGTACTCTATTAACACTACCCCCGAATGTTTATCGGTGAAAGTTCCGGGAATGATTATGCAACCACTCTTCGAGAATGCCATTAAGCACAGCGTTGCCCAGTCGGCCAACGAATCAACAATTGTAGCGGCAATAACACGAAAAGCTGAGTTTGTTGAGATTTGCATTTCCAACAGCATTCCGCAGGATGCTTTCCCAACCAGTGGAACCGGTGTTGGGCTGGAGAATATCCGCCGAAGATTAAAGCTAATCTACGGAACAACCCAGTTCCTTAGTATTGAAAATACGGAAAATAAATTCACCGCATCAATCCAAATCCCCATTAACGAAACCTTGTAGAGATGATAATGAGAGCCGTAATAATTGAGGACGAAGAACCCGCCAGGGAACTTCTAAAAAAATTCTTATCAAAAGAAACAGATATTGAAGTAATCGGTGAGTTTGCTGATGGTTTTTCAGCAGCAGTTGGTGTAAATAAGGATAAACCCGATTTAATTTTCCTCGATATTCAACTCCCTCGCCTCAACGGTTTCGAGTTCCTTGAGCTTCTCGACTACTCGCCACAAATAATTTTCACAACCGCATACGACGAGTTTGCCATTAAAGCCTTTGAGCAGAACGCCACCGACTACTTGCTAAAACCTTTTTCGAGTGATAGGCTGAGTAAAGCTGTTGTAAAAGCCCGGGAAAAATTTACAATCCAACCGGTGCAAACCAAGCCCGTTGAAGAAATTACAGAAAACCTCACTGCATCGATGCCACTAACACGAATTGTTGTGAAGGACAGCAAGGGAATTAACGTAATTCCTGTAAACGAAGTTCTTTACTTCGAGGCGCAGGACGATTACGTGATGATTCACACAGGCAAAGGCCGACACATGAAGAAGCAAACGCTCAAGAGCCTTGAGCAGAGGCTGAATCCTAACCAATTCATCAGAATTCACAGGGCATACATTGCAAATTCAATTGAAATTCAACGCATTGAACCCTACGAAAAGGATTCGTACATTGCAGTACTAAAAAATAGCGCCAAGCTAAAAGTTAGCGCTACCGGATACAAGAACTTAAAAGAAAGACTGGGATTCTAGCTAAAACTCCATGGTTTTAACAGTAATTCCCTGAATTGCCCCCAGCTCCTTCTTCATCTTTTCCTGATCGCCCTGAGGGCCAGTAAGCTCAAGAATCACGAGCCCGCTAGTGCTGCAGTGGCTATCGGTAACCTCGTGCAATCCCACCCGGGTTTTGATAGAGCAGCCAAACTGAGTAAGCACCCGTTGAACGTTTCCTGCCTCCTTAATGCGATCGTTAATTTTAATCCCCAAAATACAGAGTGATTCGGCCATCTCGGTATGTTTTTTATGGTTTTCCTGCAATTTAACATATTTTTTATTTTTATATCGTTAATATTTGCCAATATTTACAAACATTTTTGCACTTTTTTTGTAGTAAATATATGTTCTAGAAAAACCTGCTGTGCGCTTTCGTTAAAACGGATTTTTAACATGAAAACACTAAAATACAAAACATTAACATATATTTTTTTCATCTCCCAGCTTCTGTTTCCTCTTGCGGCAAAATCACAGTATTTTGGGCAAAACAAACCACTCTACCGTACTTTCAACTACGATGTTTACAATACACCCAATTTTGAAATTTACCACTACTTTAAGGATGATTCGGTTATTAACCGTTTGGCACAAGCTGCGGAACAGTGGTACAACATGCATTATCAGGTTTTCGGTGATTCAATAAAGGAACGCAACCCGCTGATTATTTATGCAAACCATGCCGATTTTCAGCAAACTACCGCAATCTTCGGTTCGGTTGGCGTTGGCACTGGCGGGGTTACCGAGGCTCTTAAAAATAGGGTGGTAATACCTGTTACTGAAACATGGGCACAAATCGATCATGTTCTGGGTCATGAACTTGTCCATGCATTCCAGTTCAACTCAATTATTTCAGGCGATTCAACAAACCTTAACTCACTCCAAAACCTGCCTCTCTGGATGATTGAAGGTATGGCTGAATACCTTTCCATTGGAAGCGTTGATCCCCATACCGCCATGTGGATGCGCGATGCAATTCTACAGGATAATTTCCCAACCCTGGAAAAAATGACTAAGGACATGAGCTACTTTCCTTATCGGTACGGCCATGCTTTCTGGGCTTTTGTTGGGAGAGCTTTTGGCGATAGCCTCATCGTCCCAATTTTTCGCGAAACCGCAAAACGAGGCTACGATGTAGCATTGAAAAAACATTTAGGACTTAACGAGAATGAGTTTTCAAACATTTGGCGTAACGCATACATTGAGCATTATAAAATGCTAATGAGCGACACCGTTGACACTCCCATTGGCAACAAAATTATTTATGAGGCGAATGCCGGGGAGATGAACATTTCGCCTACCATTAGCCCAAATGGAGAGTACGTTGCCTTTTACTCCGAGAAGGATCTCTTCTCCATCGACCTATTTATGGCCGATGCAAAGACAGGAAAAACTCTCCAGAAAATTTCATCAATCGTCCACGAGAATGAAATTGATGCATTAAATTTTATTGAATCGGCTGGTACCTGGTCACCCGACAGCAAACAATTTGCATTCATTGCTTTTAGCAAAGGAAAAAATAAACTTTTAGTCATTGATATTGCCAGGAAGAAACAAGTAAATGAAATCGTAATCCCAGGCATACCCTCTTTCAACTATCCAGCCTGGTCGCCAACAGGAAATGAGATTGTAGTATCGGGGTTGGTTGAAGGTCAAAACGATTTGTACTCCTATAACCTATCTACAAACGAGGTAAAACAGCTTACCAACGACCCTTGGGCAAACGTTCACCCCTCATGGTCGGCTGATGGAAAGGTGATTACCTATGTTACAGACAAACCCTCGCCACTCGACATACAAACCAAGCGAACGCCCGGCTACTACATCGCCACGCTCGACGTTGAAAGTGGAAAAAACATCATTTACGATTTTTTTCAGGGTGCCGCCAATCTAAACCCTGTTTTTTCGGCCGATGGCCGAAGCATCTTCTTCCTATCCGATCGCGATGGGTACCGAAACCTTTACAGGTTCGATATCGATACTGAAAAGTTATATCAGGAAACCGATATTCTTACTGGAATTAGCGGAATTACGCAACTCTCCCCAGCCATCAGCATATCGCACGAAAGCGATCTCATATCATACTCATACTACTTCGAGGGAAACTATTCTATTTTTACAATAAACCGCAACGAGCTGGAATCGAAAGAGGTTGATGCAAATGAGGTTGATTTCACAGCGGCCACCCTACCTCCTCTCAATAGAGCCGTGGCAGGTATCGTTGATAAAAACATTGGTGAACGTATGGGGCAACCCGAAACACCAATCGATTCGTTTAAAGTAGTGGAGTACAAACCAAAATTTAAGCTCGACTATATCTCAAACATTGGTGTTGGCGTTTCAACAAGCGCAATGGGATCGGGCATGGCAGGTGGCGTTGAGATGCTTTTCAGCGATATTGTTGGCGCTAACCTGTTCCACGTTGGGTTAGCCCTTAACGGTGAAATTTACGACTTCGGGGGCCAGCTAACCTACATAAACCAAAAAAACCGTATTTCCTGGGGAGCCACTGCATCACATATTCCATATTCGTATGGGTTAACAGGAATATCATCGGGAATTTTTGAGGACGAAGGAGGCAACCTACACGTTGTTGATACAATTTTCTTTGAGCATTGGCGTTTCTTCGAAACCATGTTCGGTGGAATGGCTCAGTTCCCGCTTTCTCAAAGTCGACGCATCGAGGCTTCCGCCTCAATGGCATGGTATAACTACCGGATTGATATATACTCGCACCTATATATTGATAACTGGTACCAAGGTGCCCGTCGCGAAAAGGGGGATGCTCCCGATGGTTTTTCATTGCAAAGAATGAACCTAGCCTACGTGGTTGATAACTCCTCGTTCGGAATCGCTTCGCCAATGCGGGGTGCCCGGCGACGTTTTCAGGTTGAACAGGTTTTTGGTTCAATGAACTATCTTGGAACTCTTGTCGATTTCAGGAAGTACTTTTTTGTGAAGCCATTCAGCTTCGCTTTTAAAGGATACTATTACGGGCGTCACGGGTCAAATCTTGACAGGCTTTACCCTCTTTACTTGGGCTACCCATGGCTAGTAAGAGGCTACGATCGCAGTGATTACCAGGGACAAATTTCTGCACAATCTACTGCTGTAACAATAAACCAACTGTTAGGTAACCAAATGGCTCTTGCCAGCTTCGAAATTCGATTCCCATTTAGCGGACCAGAAAGGTTAACACTAATAAAATCGAAATTCTTATATACTGAACTTGCCCTGTTTGCTGATGCGGGACTCGCCTGGTACGATTTTGACGACATTGAACTTAAGTGGCAGACCAGCAATACACTCGAACGAATTCCTGTTGTTAGCACTGGAGTTAGCCTAAGAATCAATTTATTTGGCATGATGGTTCTGGAACCATACTACGCAATTCCATTCCAGCGCGGAGGTTTCGAGGCTGCTAACTTCGGCATAAACTTTACCCCTGGCTGGTAAAGCTAAACTTGTTTCAAATAAACTTTTTTAAACTTCTGCTAGTATTGCTTTTTTTTATTCGTAATTTAGCATACTCCAACGATAATTTTCAGCACTGATGAGACACGTTTTTACCCTACTTTTAGTGGTTTTTTCATTTGTAATCTGTGCCTCACAGAACATTCACAATTACCCTCCGCAAAGCAGAGGAAAGGTTGAAGAAAAGCTGAGGGATCATGTTTCATTCCTTACATCCAAAAAACTACTAGGCCGTAGCACCCTTAGCGGCCACGATACTCTTGCTGCTGGCTATATCGACTCGCTTTTCAAATCGTACAAGCTAGAACCTTACACCCTCGTTCCAAAAACTTCGTACCATCAACCTGTAGGAATAATTTCTCACAAACCCGACACCCGGTACGTTTCGTACCGTGGAATAAACTACCAATACTTCAACGATTTTATTTGCTTAGGTCCAGACCCCGTCGCCAACAAGGAGTATGAAATTGTGTTTGGCGGATTTGGAACAGAAAAAGAAATTGATAGCCTTAACCTTGATGGGAAGGCCCTTTTTTTTCTTACAAACAACCTCAGGGTTGGAGCCATGAAAATAAACGAAATGGTAACAAGTAAAGGTTGTATACTGGTACTAGCCGCAAACTACAGTAACACAACTCAGTTCGAACTAATTTCGAAGCAACTAAGTAACGATCACAAAAACATTCGTTACAGTATACTCGGAAGCAAAAACATGGGAGCTAGCAGATTTTTTGCCAAGTTTGGCAAGCCCATTCCGCAAATCCTTCTCTCCGATGGCCTAGCAATGCATTTCCTTGGGGAGAGCCCACAAAAAGTTGCTGCAAAAATTGAAAACGGAGAAACCGTAAAGCCATTTGCCCCATTTTTCAAGCTAGGCTCACAGTTCAACTACAAAACCGATACAATTAAAACCTTCAATGTAGTGGGGTTCATTCCGGCAAAAAAGCCAACACAACAAAGCATTGTCTTGAGCGCCCATTTCGATCATCTTATGGCCGACGAACAGAACTGGTACCCTGGAGCTGACGATAACGCATCGGGCGTAGCCGTTTTGCTTGAGGTTGCAAAAACACTGTCGGAAATGCTTACCGGAGAAATGAGACCTTGCCGAAACATTGTTTTTGCTGCATTCACCGGCGAAGAAATTGGCCTATTAGGCTCGGAGGGTTACACCCAGCAACCCATTTTTTCAATCGATAGTACAGTTGTTGTTATAAATCTAGATATGGTTGGCAGGGAAAGCAAAAAGAAGCCCAGCGAACGAATCCTCTTTATTGACGGGAAAGAAGAGTACAACAATTTTATCGATATTCTTAACTTGTACAATGTTAAAGGGGAACAGCACATTAAACCCAACAGCTTAGACGACGCAACCCTTTTCTCAATTTCTGACCATACCAGCTTCCTGCAAAAAAGTATTCCTGCATTTCTAATAAACACAGGAATCCACAACGATTACCATAAACCTACCGATACTTTCGAAAAGCTAAACTACGCCAACATGGCCAGCATTTACGAGCTGCTTCTGAAAACTGTTTACCATCTTGCAACCCAACCCGACCCCTGGCAAATGCCAGAGGAATAATTGAAAAGTTTAATTGGAGGATTATTGCTTCATATCTGTACCCGATTTTCTAAGAACAACTTCCGTAGGCGACATGGTTACCAAGTGCCCCTTTTGCGCTTCTGCAAACCAGGGACGCAAATGGTTTAGAAATTTCACAAGCAGCTCCTTTTCATCGTTCAGCTCAATAATTATGGGAACCTTCTCCACCAGCTCCCAGAATTTGGTTGATACCATTCGGCTACTTGTACCAAAGCCCATTAAACCCCTGTAAACCGTGGCTCCCATAATGCCATAGTTCTTAGCTTCAATGGTTATGGCTTCGTACAGTAACGATCCATGAAATTTATCAGTAGAACTTACGTAAATTTTCATGGTAACTGTTTGACCGGGTGTTTCCATATTTTATCGTATTAAGTTAGAAGAAATGTAGCCCAAATAAACCGCAATTATACCAACCACCACACTTAGAATTGTATATACGCCAAACTGCACGAACTCACCACCACGTAGCAGAGTGAATCCCTCGTTTGCAAATGTTGAAAAGGTGGTAAAACCGCCACAAAACCCAACGGTTAGGAGTAAACGCATTTCGTTCGACATAACAGTTCCCTTCTGGAAAACTCCATATAAAAATCCTATAAGCAAGCAACCCAGCACATTAACAAGGAATGTTCCCAGAGGGAACGAAATCCACGAGTACCGTTGAACGTAAACCGATATGAGGTAGCGAGCTACCGACCCGGCACTTCCTCCCAACGCAACAAAAAGTATCGATTTTATCATCAAATAGCTATTACTCATTGGAATTTACTTCTTAACGAAGCCACTCCATCCTTTAAATTATAAACCCTTATAAAGTTATGCTTTTCTACCAAGTAATGCAATGCTGTGTTGCTCTTAATACCGTACTCGCAGAGTAGAACTAAATCTACATCGAACGGTAATGCTGCAACCCTGTTGGGGAGCTCGTACAGTGGAATTGTTTGCCACACATAATTCTGAAAACCAATTGGCTCACCATCATCGGAAAAGGCAACTACCAATACCTCGTTTTTGCCCTTTAGCTTCTCAAGAAACTCCTCAGGGTTTATGCTGAATTTTTCCAGTTCGCTCTCAGGGCATGAGTAGCTGTAATCGGAAAATTCTTTTATTTCTAGATTAGTAGGATTTAGCTTTACTTCGAACTCATTAAAGTTCATGCTCAACGCATCGAATTGCAGCAACCTTCCTGAGAGCGATTTGCCAATACCCGTTATAACCTTTAGCGCCTCAAGCGCTTGCATTGAGCCAATAATTCCGGGAACCATTCCTATTACACCAGCTTGCGAGCATGAGGTTATTCTAAGCGGATCGGGCTCTTCGGCAAGTAAGCAACGGTAGGTTGGCCCTCCCATATAATTATACACCGACAGCTGTCCCGAAAACTGAATGGCCGAACCAATTATGCATGGTTTCCCCTGCATTACGCATGCATCGTTCACCAAAAACTTTGTTGGGAAATTATCGGAACAATCTATAGCTATGTCAAAATCACTCAGTAGTGACTTAATGTTGTTCTTATGAACTACGGTAAAAAACTTTTGAACTTCTACGGAAGAATTCAGCTGCAGCAAACGCTCAGCGGCCACCTCAACCTTTGGTTTGCCCAAATCCGCTTCAGTGTAAAGAACCTGCCTGTGAAGGTTGGTTAGGTTAACGTCATCGCCGTCAACAATACCAATGGTTCCAACGCCTGCAGCAGCCAGGTACTGGAGGGTTGGACAACCCAGCGCACCCGCACCCACAACCAAAACGCGAGCCTGGCTTAACTTCTCTTGGCCCTCGGGGCCAAATTCGGGAACCCGAATCTGCCTTATGTATCGTTGGTACTCTTCCTGTATTGCCATAACAAAAATATTCAATTCAAACTTAAGAAATATCTTAGAATCGTAGATGCATTCAGTTTCTTTTTAGAAAATTATTTCCCTTTTTATAGTGAAATTTATAATACTTTTGAAAATTCTTGCAAAAGTTTAAAAAATGGAAGTTGTACTTTTTGCCATTGTAATTATACTGGTTCTTTTGCTAAACTTTAGGTTAAAAAACAGTTTAAACCCATTATTTGCTGCGCAAGCAGTAACAGGAATAAACACAAAGGAGCTGGAAGTATTCTACCAGAAGTACAGCTACTATTATGTAGGACTTCCTGAGAACGAGAAGACCCGATTCATAAAGCGTGCGCATAAGCTAAGCCAGGAAATTTTTTTTGAAGGACGAAGGGGCCTTAAGGTGAGCAACGAGATTAGAATGTTTGTAATTGCAGCATTTATACAAATAACCTTTGGGCTAAACAACTTTCTGCTTCCAAAGTTCCGGCGTGTTATTGTTTACCCCGATTCATACTTCAACCAAATTACCGGAAGAATGCACAAAGGAGAGGTAAACCCGAGAGGAGCCATTGTTTTGTCGCTCAAAAGTTTACTAAGAGGATATGCGGTTCCAAACGATTCCATAAACCTTGGAATTCATGAGCTGGCCCATGCGCTTTTCTACAGCCTAACCAATGCCAAAAGCATGCCTCCCGAGCTCGAAGAAAACACCAAGCAGCTTACATTTATGGCACTAGCCGAAATTGAACGAATAACAACCAGCCAAAATCATATTTTCAGGAAGTATGCAGCTACCAACGTATCGGAACTATTTGCGGTAGCAACCGAACACTTTTTTGAAGCACCCAATGAATTAAAGGAAACGATTCCCCAGCTTTACAACTCACTATCTAAACTACTTAACCAAGACCCGGCAAGTAAGGTATTTACCATTAAACCATTGCACGACTAGCGACGTCAAATTTTAAGAAATCTGTCCGATAACACCTAAAAAAGGTTTACCGGCACAATTAATAATTTTACCTTTGTAAACATCAACCAAAAATTAAGTCATCATGCAACAGCTCGATTGGAAGAACCTTCCGTTTGGTTACATAAAAACCGACTATAACGTTCGCTGCTTCTATAAGGATGGAAAGTGGGGCGAACTGGAAGTTTCAGATTCCGAATACATGCCCATACACATTGCGGCAACATCAATCCACTACGGACAGGAAGCCTTTGAGGGAATGAAAGCCTACCGTGGAAAGGATAACAAAATTCGCTTGTTCCGTTGGGAAGAAAACGCAAAAAGGCTTCAGCGCTCTGCTGAAGGAGTACTAATGGCGCAGGTTCCCGAGAACCTTTTTCGCGATGCCATTGTTAAAGCTGTAAAGCTGAACGAAAAATTTGTTCCGCCTTACGGAACAGGAGCCTCACTGTACATTAGGCCAACGCTTTTTGGAATTGGCGCTGAGGTTGGCGTTCGTCCTGCCAAGGAGTACATGTTTTTGGTTTTCGTAACGCCTGTTGGCCCTTACTTCAAGGAGGGTTTCAACCCTGTAAAAATTGCCATTGTTCGCGATAGCGACCGGGCGGCTCCCCTAGGAACCGGAACCTTTAAAGTAGGCGGAAATTACGCTGCCAGCCTTCGGGGAACCATTAAGGCTCAGAAAGCTGGCTACAGCGCACCCATGTACCTCGACTCATGCGAGAAAAAATATATCGATGAGATTGGCGCAGCCAACTTCTTCGGAATTAAAAACAATACGTACATCACCCCAAAATCCTCCTCAATTCTGGGTTCCATTACCAACATGAGCCTAATTGAACTGGCACAGGACATTGGGCTGAACGTTGAACGCCGTCCGGTTCCCGTTGACGAACTTGACACATTTGAAGAAGTTGGAGCCTGCGGAACTGCAGCCATTATTTCGCCCATTGGCGAGATTAACGATTTGGACACCGGCAAAGTTTACAAGTTTTGCCCCAATGGCAAACCCGGAGATATTTCTAAGAAACTCTACGATACGCTGGTTGGAATTCAATACGGTGATATTGATGACAAGCACGGCTGGGTTACCGTAATTGAGTAAAAAAACAAATAATCGATTTTTGAACCTCGACACATTTGTCGGGGTTTTTTTATAAATAATTCAAAATTATCTTGACAATTGAAAACTAATTACTTATATTTGCATACCAAACGGACGGTATTATATGAAAAACACTAGGGTACGCATCCTTTCAGAGTCATTTAAACTTTTCCTTTCCAAAGGTTACAGGGAAGTAACCATGAAGGAGCTTGTAGAAAAATCGAAACTCTCGAAGGGAGCTTTCTACCACTACTTTAGCAGCAAGGAAGAACTCTTTAAGGAATCGGTAAAAGCATTCCTACTGGAAGGGCTGAATGTAAAAAGTTTCACCCCATCGTACATGGTTTCGCTTGCTGAAAACCTGAAGAATTTTGTTGACTTCAAGGCGAATATGTTTAGCGAAATGCAGGAAACCTCCAATGATAACAACCTCGATACGGGTTACTTCACCCTGGTTTTTCAGGCAATAAAGCTTTTCCCTGAAATTCGCAACGAGCTTATTTCTGCAGCAGCAAACGAGGTGGAAACCCTCGAGAAAATATTTATTACTGGTATAGAAAACGGGGAAGTTCACGGGGGACTTTCACCCGATTGGCTGGCAAAATTATTCTCGCTTATGATTGATGGGGCTGAATTAAACTCGGTTATTGGAGGGGAAATGGATTCCATTCACGAAAAAGAGAAAGAGTTGGTTGACGAGTTCTGCAAGCTAATTGGTACGTAAAAGAATGTGTTCGAAGTGTTTTTAACAAATGTAATGCCCACCTCTCCACTTGGTATGTTCAAAATCTCACGTACAAAAAAAGCAAAAAACTCACAAAAGAGTTCCTTACTGTATATATTATCAAGTTGTTAACCATTAATGATGCAGTAAATACAACTGCACCTTTGAGGTACTTGTTACTATAAAACACTAACTACTGAAAATGGTAGGGAAACATCTTTTTTGTTTCTTTATTCTAAGAACAATGTAACTTTTCAACTCTATGTAAGTCAAAATATTTTCTCCATAGTAAATTAACAAACCCATGAAGAAAAACATTTTACTTATTACTCTGCTAGCAGCATCACCCATATTAAAATCACAAAACATTAGCGAACAATTACTTAAGCAGCATGTATACACGCTTGCATCCGACTCGCTAATGGGACGAGGTTTTGGAGCAAAGGGAGGAAGAATGGCTGCTGAATATGTTATAGACCAATTTGTAAATGCTGGTATTTCGCCATGGTATGGAACCTATCGGCATGAGTTTATAAGTTCAGGGGGCATGGTTAGCACCGAAGGATGCAACATTATTGGATGGGTTGAAGGTAATGATCCAATTCTAAAGAACGAATTTATTGTTGTTGGAGCCCACTACGACCATGTTGCTTACAGGATTCGAAACGGGAAGAAAGTTGTGTACAATGGAGCTGACGATAATGCGTCGGGAACAGCAACACTCATTGAACTAGGCCGTTGGTTAGTTAACAATAAAAACAAGCTAAAACGTTCGGTAATTCTTATTGCATTCGATGGTGAAGAAGCTGGACTAATTGGTTCTACACATATGGTTACCAACCATGTAATTCCTATTGAAAAAGTACAAGTTATGTTTAGTATGGATATGGTAGGAATGCTGTCAACTTACGGAGGAATTGACATGAAAGGGAATAAAACAATTGCTAATGGTGATGAAATACTAAATTCAATTGCGAGTAAACACGGTATCTCAGTAAAAAAACAGGGAAGGAATTTTGAGAAGCAAACCGACACTGCCCCTTTTGGAAGCCAGGGGATTCCGGCTATTCACATTTTTACTTCAACCATATCACCCTACCACAAACCCGAGGATGATGCGAACCTACTAGACTATAAAGGGATAGCTAAAATTGGTGATTTTATGATTGATGCTGTTTCCGCCCTCTCGAACATGGATAAGTTGAAACCCGACAGGCGTTTTCTTGCGCAATCGCAAAGTAAATGGTACTCACCAAAACTTGGGGTTCGCATAAGCGCTGGAAATTCGAATCACCTATACAAAAAAGAGTTTTACGTTGGTAAACAAATATTTGCTGCTCAAGCAGGATTTTTTACTCAAGTAAACCTAACTAAAACCGTAAGTTTACAACCCGAAGTGCTTTACAGAACAGCTGGTAGCGAACACCCTAACGGAATTTTACGTACTCATGAAATTATCGTTCCTGTTAATATTCGCTTAAGTTTAATCCCCAAAAAGGGAGGCATGTCTCCCGATTTATTCGTTTTGGTTGGTCCATATTACTCCCATAAGTTTTTAGCAAAAGTTGGTGGAGATAATCTCGATTTTACAAACAGCTACTGGAACAACGAGAAGGGGCTACAATTTGGGATTGGTATAGAAATGATGGGAATTCATATTGTTTCAACTGCCCAACGGTCCTTTACCTCAATTGATAGGAACAGCAAGGTACTACCAAGCAGCTACACTGTAGGCGTTGGCTTTGTTTTTTAAAAAAGGAGTTGCTTTTTACTTTCCTTTCAAAAATACACGTGAAGTTTTTCACAAAACATTTCAGAGGATAGAACTCCTCTAAAGTTCTTTTCTCTAGATTGCATTTATTCTATCAATAAAGTTAGGGTTTAGAGGCTGCTACAAACTTTTTTCACATTATTGAATATCACTTGTGGGTATAAATCCAAAGGCAATCCTATTTCATTCTATTGTGTCTTAACATGAAAAATTAAAAAAATTCTTCCAAAATTTGTAACAAACTGTTACTTCAGCATACTAAATAGAAAAACAAGTTTAAATGCAGACAAAGGAGGACAAGTTTAAACGCATTATTGAGGAGAACAACGGCAGAATTCAGAGCATTTGTCATTACTACGCCCCTACTCCCGACGACCAGAAGGACATGTACCAGGAAATCCTAATTAACGTGTGGAAGAGCCTCGACTCGTTCAGGGGAGAATCAGAAATTGGAACCTGGATATACCGAGTAGCCATTAACACCTCGCTCAGCTATGCCGGCAAAAGTTACAAACAGATGAGGCTCAATGTTGATATCAATTCAGTCTCAGCACAAAATATTTTGATTGATGACAATATTAACAATCTTCACCACGAGCAGCTGAATCTGCTTCAAACCGAGCTGAACCAGCTATGCGTAATCGACAAAGCGTTAATGGGGTTGGTTCTTCAGGAACTCTCAACCAAGGAAATTGCTGACGTGCTTGGTATTACAGAACCCAACGTAAGGGTAAAAATTCACAGGGTAAAGGAATTGTTAAAGGAAAAAATGAAAGGAGGAAGCTATGAATAATCAGAATATTTCGAACATTGCAAATTGCGAAAACACAAACGATTTTAACCCTTTTAACTCAATTGATATGGAAAATTTTATTGTAAAACTTAAGAACGAGGATCAACGTTACCTACAACAGGTTAAATCCTTTAAGATGATTTACTTGATTTTCATTTTCTTTTACGCATTAATTTTTGCAATTAATTTTGTTGCAACGGGAAGCATTGAACGTGGGATTTCCCAGTTATTTTATTTTATGGCATTTGTAATTTTTTATGCAATTTTTCGCAACCTTTACAAGGTGTATCGAGATATTGATTACTCAGTTTCTCTATCCGAAATGCTTACAAAGGTAATTGACCGATACCAGCTAAAGGCTAAGTACTATTTTCAAATTGCCATTCCAATTATTCTAATTGACATTGCTTTGGTATTCTCCTTATACAACCGGTTAACCGATCTTACCCCTTTAAACAGAATTTTAGTTGTTCAGTCAATATTAACCATAGTATTTGGTGGGGCTGCATATATTGGCTATCTAATATGGAAAAAACGACAAAAACCATTAGTCGATAGCGCAAAGCAAATGCTATCCGAACTTAATGCTTGCTAGTTTTTACAAACTACAACTTTCCCATTGATTTGCAATATTTTATGCAAAAAGTGCTGCTAAAATATCGCCATTCCGATGGTACCGAGTTCCTTCAAGCCAAACAATCCGGCCAAACCCACTTCAACATGGAAGAATCAGGGAAACCAAGCCACTGGAATACATTACGAACATTAAAGGTTTTAAAACAAAGTGGTTTTGGTGTTGTATTATGAAACAATGTCATATTTTTGCATAATAGAGATGAAAAAGTAAAGTGAGCCCATAATCCCTGTAAATCCGTTAAATCAACATAATCTGTGTTCCATGCCCAGCCAAACCCAAAACGAGTACATTGCCCGAATAAACAAGGCTTTCGATTATATTGAAAATAACATTGGAAAGCAATTTACGCTGCAGGATCTTGCCGCTGCGGCAAACTTTTCAAAATTTCACTTCAACCGAATTTTTTACGGGGCAGTTGGCGAAACCCCATTCCAGTTCATCACCCGTGTTCGTGTCGAGCGTGCTGCTATGATGCTTTTAATGAACCCAAAGGAAACAATTTCAGAAATCGCTTTTAAGTGCGGTTTTTCTGATTTATCAATCTTCTCACGGAATTTTAAAAGTTTTTTCGGAATTTCTGCAAGTCAGTATCGGCAAGAAAAAAGTGATATTAGCAATATAAGTCAAACCCATAGCAACGCAAAGCAACCCGACATGCGACCTTCCATGTACTTTTGTTCTGAATCCAACACAATTAAATGGAAAACAAATATGGAACTGAACAAAAGTGTGGAGATTAAGGATCTCCCAAAAATGACAGTGGCATACATTCGCCACATTGGACCCTACAAGGGCAACGATAAACTGTTCGAAGGACTGTGGAACAGGTTATTCTCCTGGGCTGGCCCCCGAAATCTTCTGGGTGGCCCCGATTTCAAATCGCTGGTTATCTACCACGACGACCCCAACGTAACCGTTGAGGACAAACTTCGCCTGAGCGTTTGTATCACCGTACCTCCACAAACCAAGGTCGATGGTGAAGTTGGTAAAATGGAGGTTGAAGCCGCAAAATATGTAATTGCCCGTTTTGTGCTCGATGCAACTCAATTCAGCGAAGCGTGGCAGTGGGTTTACGGACAATGGTTGCCAAATAGCGGGTACCAACCCGACGATAAACCCTGCTTCGAGATGTATCCCGAGGAACCTAAAGATGGTAAGTTTACAGTAGATATCTGTGTTCCTGTAAAACCCTTGTAATTACTTAACTGTTATAGTTATAGTTCGTTCTGTGCGCTAAATCACTATGGATTCCCCCATAGTGATTTTTTTTTGACTAATGGCTACACGTCAAACTTCTACAAGACAATTAAAACAATACTAAAACCAATTACACTCGCTAACTTGGTATTGGAAATATCTTTAAACACTCCAAATTACTATTATCAAATAGACTTTTTACCAAAAAATTATAATTAATGTATAGGTACACCAGAAACCATAATTCCAATAATTATCCATAATTCTTATATAAATGTTTTACATTCCTATTTTTTCCATATTTTAGTAAATCAATTTTAACCCAACTTGTCATGCTTAACATTGCCCTATTTGGCCCTCCAGGTGCAGGGAAAGGCACCCAAAGTGATTGGTTAATAAAAAAGTACAACCTTACCTATATCTCAACAGGAGAAATTCTCCGCGATGAAATCGCCGAGGGAACCCCATTGGGAATCCAGGCAAAAAACATAATCGAGAAAGGGGGACTTGTATCTGATGAACTTATAGTTCAGATTATTGAGAATCGTATCACAAAAAAAACTGATACCAACGGGTTTCTGTTCGATGGATTTCCCCGTACTACAGTTCAATGCTACATTCTTGATGGTCTTTTAATGAATATGAACACCTCCCTTACTTGTATGCTTAGCCTCGAAGTACCCGATGACGAGCTAATTCGACGCCTCCAATCCCGAGCTAAAATCAGCAATCGTAAAGACGACAACGATGATGTTATCCAGTACAGATTAGCCGAGTATTACGCCAAAACAGTTCCAGTAGCTAAGTACTATCAAGACAAAGGCGTTTGCTATAATATCGATGGAACTGGAACAATTGAGGAAGTTCAGGCTCGCCTCGATGCTGCTGTGCAAAAATCCCTTGAGAATAGGTGGATGAATATTATTCTATTTGGTTACCCTGGTTCGGGCAAGGGAACTCAGGCAAAAAAAATGGCTGAGAAGTATAATCTTGTGTATATTTCAACAGGAAAAATGCTACGGCAAGAGATAAAAAACGACACTGATATTGGACGCATGGTAAGACCATACATGGACAAAGGAATGATAGTTCCCGATGAGATTGCCATTAAATTAATTGAAGAAAAAATCCAAGCAAGCCCAGGTTCACGAGGCTTCATTTTCAAAGGATTCCCTCGCACCATTGTACAAGCATACATTGTTGAAGGGCTGCTAAAACGAATGAATAGTTCTGTTACCTCGGCAATTGAAATTCAGGTTTCACCTCTTGAAGCAATGAAACGACTTGGTCAGAGGAGTAAAACCGATAAGAGCCGTCTTTATGATATGGATACCGAAACCATTGTTTCACGGCTCGAGGAGTACGAACAAAAAACAAAACTGGCTCGCGACTTCTATCAACGTCGTGACCTTCTCCAAGAGATCTCCGGTGATGGCTCGGAAGAAGAGGTGTTCGAAAAAATTTGTAGCCAAGTAGACATTACCTTAAGAAGGGCCTTTTAAAATACATAATGAAACTTTTTAATCAAACTGGGGGCTAAGGCCCCCTTTTTTAGCTACAAACCAAGAAAATATTTACTTGAACCCAAGCAGATATCAGTCATCTTTTTTTCTCTGAAATAAAAAGTATGTAGTCAACGGGTGTTCTGCTTAAGAAAACTCATACTAAAAATCATCAATAACCTTTCTTTATGCTATATGCCCTGAATATAAGAACGAATAGGGTTAAGAATTCTTGTTAGTATCTTTTTACTATGGTTATTTGCTTAAATATGGTTTTAAAATTCGAATTTAAAATTATAACAAGTAGGTTTAAAAACCAAACATTATTATTGCCTCCAATTCTCATAAGGTTCAAAAGAACTATGGTTAAAAAAATGAAAGGAAGAACTCTAACTGAAAGAAATTAATGCCATATAATCAGAAGTAACCACATTTTTATTAGGGTTAGAACGTTCAGATATAATTTTGGATAATTGATGAAATATTAATGAAAAAAATATATTTTTAAAATAACTCAATACGTGAAATTACATAGTTTCATTACAATGAAAAAGGCAACAGTTACATTACTCATTCTACTCTCAATTGTATCAGTAATCCCACAAAATAACTATGGGCATTGGAACACGAATAAGTCATTTCCATTCTTCAAAAATTTTTGTGCTGTATTAGGTTGCTCAAAAATCTTTTATTTTAGAAATTCAGACATAGATAATTTACAAACCAAAATTGTGCCTTCAAAAATAAATACAATTAAGTCGAATAGAAGTAAAGAATTTCCTCAAAAAAATGCTGTCCAACCTCCTGCACATACTTTATCCCTTCTGCCATACCTAATGAATCCTTTCGCTGATATAAATAAAACTATTCAGGTTGAAAACAATCTCCTTTCTGCAAATAATGTTGAACTAAGCTTATACAATAAACCATATTATAGAATTTATAATCAGAATCACCTATTACCAATTGTAATATACAATAAAGGGGTTATGCCAGTAATCAATGATTTCAATACTTCAAAACCGCTACCAAAAGGATTAATTCAAAAAATACATCCTCCCGTAAGTCATCCCAATCTAATAAAACTTACACCGAAACAAAAGCAGGATTTTATCGATACTCATAATAAGTGGCGTTCTGAAGTAGGCGTACCCCCATTAGTTTGGAGCAATAATCTGGAGAACTATGCGAGCGAATGGGCCATTAAAAATGGCAAAAAGAACTGCAAGATGGAACATCGTACCGATACAAATTACGGAGAGAATCTATTCTGGTCATCAGGATTTCCTTTTAATCCGGTAGAAGTTGTTAATTCATGGGGCAGTGAAAAAGATGAGTACCACGATGAGGTTGTGGGACAATCAAATGCTGTTGTAGGTCACTATACACAAATTATTTGGCGGACTACAACAGAGGTTGGATGTGCAGCCTTTCAGTGCGATGAGCAGTTTCTCGTTGTTTGCAATTACAATCCAGCGGGAAACTGGGTTGGGCAACATCCCTATAAGTAGTTCCTTATAATGAAAAATCTTTCAAGTTTATATGAAACTCTTCCTGTAGGAGTATCAATGCAAATGCATGGACGATACGGATACCTTTATTATAAAAACGAAATGGGGTTTGTTGAGTTATATATTGAACTTTCAGGCGTTTCCCAGTATCAATTTTTAGTATGGTTTCAAGATATCACCAAATGGACCTTCCCTCCTAATAAATCAATTTCTACTCAAGAAAAAGAATACATTAAAGGCAGTATAATATATTTTCTTGAAAGGGAAGGTATCTCTTCAAATATATACCAACAATAATTCCTTGTTAATTATAATAAAAAAACCCAAAAACTAAATTGTTTAGGGGTTCATTATATAACAAAAACGCCCCGATGTTGTATCGGGGCGTTTGAAGGATGGCGGCGACCTACTCTCCCACATAGTTGCAGTACCATCGGCGCAGGT
>Ga0209203_1000583_pt1 | contig 30515 bp, 31 predicted proteins | sample AD_UKC109_MetaG_FD_184423 | JGI IMG/M metagenome (GOLD analysis project Ga0209203, IMG submission 184423) | Active sludge microbial communities of municipal wastewater-treating anaerobic digesters from Hong Kong - AD_UKC109_MetaG (SPAdes)... | ecosystem: Engineered > Bioreactor > Anaerobic >... | reverse complement strand
GGGCTGAAGGCAAAGGGGATTATGATAGACTTCTTGAAGAAGCTGCCGGATTGAAAAAGAGGCTTAAGGATGTGGGGTTTGAATCAGCTTCGCAGGTAATGGTAGTCTTGAAAAAAAGATAAATACACTGATAGAAATTTGCATTCAAACATCATCGCAAACATATGACTTCAATCTATTGACATCGTAAAAATACGATGTATCATTTATAGTTACACAATACAAAAAGAAAGGGAATGGATATGAAAAAGATATTGATTTATACGATGGTAATTTCTCTCGTATTGATGCTGGGAGTTCCGGTTACAGCGGCACCTTCAAAGGCGTCAATCGGGGTAAATGTCCTGTTGAAATCGGAAGTTACTGACGAGATTCTCAAAGAGCTGGGAAATCATGGAAAAGTCCTTGATGTTATGTATGAGATAGATGCATTGACAATGAGGGTGCGGGCTGATGAGCTGCCGGCTATACAGGCACTGCCATTTGTACAGGCGGCAAACCCTGATGCTCAGAGAAAAGGCGCACCTCTTGATACAATACTTGCAACAGATATGAGCAATGGAATGAGCACCTGGAATCTGGATGTAATCAACGTTACCGAACCTACAGGAAGGGTGGTTTCAGAGACTGGTGAAGGTGTTTATGTTGCTGTATTGGATACAGGTCTTGTTGATTCATGGAGACAGTATTTCCCACAGGAAAGGATAGCAGAACAATATGCAATGTCCTTCGGTGGAGGCGGTGGATTGGCAGGTACGGTTTCGAGCCAGCCAAACAAATGGGAGCACGATGCTGATTCCCATGGCACACATGTAACAAGCACAATAATAGGTTACTCTCTCAGGGGAACGCCAATCAATGGAGTTGCTCCCAAGGCAACGATAATACCTGTTAAGGTATTGAACCAGAATGGGTCAGGATGGTCTTCTGTAATTGCAAGGGGAATAACATACGTTGCTGACCTTAAGAAAGGCCCATTGGCAGACAGCCCTGTGGTAATCAACATGAGCCTTGGTGGATCTGCTCTTGATGCGGTGGAAAAAGCAGCCATTGATTATGCGATTGAAGCCGGCGTAATAATTGTCGCTTCTGCAGGAAATGCAGGCCAGGCAGGCATGGGATATCCCGGTGCATATGAACCTGTTATCTCCGTAGCAGCCTCAGGCTGGGCTTATGAATTCTACAACAATATTTCCTCTTGGTGGTATGCTTTCGATGTTCCGGATCCTGCAATCATGACCGATTATTATATTACTGACTTCTCAAGTGTACAGTATCCAGGACAGGACCTTGATGTAGCAGCTCCCGGATCATGGATAGTGGGACCATATAATGTAAACAACGGACAGCTGAGTTATTACTTCCTTGGGGGAACATCAATGGCAAGTCCCCATGTAGCAGGTCTTGTAGCTCTGATGGCTCAAAAGGCCCCAGGTCTTACCGCAAGTCAGGCAGAGGAAAAACTTGAATCCACTGCAGCATGGATTCCCGGAGTTGGTTCTGAATATCAGGGCAGCGGCATAGTTGATGCACCTGCAGCACTCGCAGCACTTGACTGAAACCAAAACAACTGACATCAAAGGCCACCTTCGGGTGGCCTTTTACTTTCTCATGAAGAATAATTCCCTCTGATGTGAATATTCACCTCAGGGGAAAATATTCACCTGTCAGGAAAATATTTTCCTGACAGGTAATTATTTTAGTGTTTTTAGGACGCCGGCTTTGTCCAGAGAAAGGTGAATCAGTACTGCCAGAACGACATTGATTGCTGAAACAAGAGTTAGGGGACCGACCATGGCGAGGAAGAAATTGATGCCCATGCCCGGAACAAGGATAAAAACAGCTGTTGCAGCAACCCCATTCAACAAAACGGCTATGATACCTGCAAATACAATTCCCGTTTTTTTGACAAGAAAGCCGTATGCGGCCATGACCAAAGCCATCTCAACTGCTATTATCAGATGTGTTGGAAGCGTCAGGGCAAATCCTGAAAGAGCTGCAGAAATGATATGACCCAGAAATCCAACAATGGCACCGAATACAGGGCCCATGATGGAAGCGGCCAGGAAAGCAGGCAAAGAATCAAAGGCGATGGAGTTACCGAAAGGCTTGATGAAAGCACCGGCAACTGACAGGGCAATGAACATTGCACACAAGGTAAGGTTCTTCAATTTAATTTTGTTCTTCATAATTTCCTCCTAAAATAAAAAGCCCTATGACTGCACAAAAACAATCATAAGGACTTTACCATTACCCTTAAGCGGTATCCGGAAAAGGCAGGTCTTCTGACTCATGCTGATTCCAACAACGGAAGCCTTCCCGGTAAAACCAGTGGCATATATCCGTGTCCAGCACTCACAGCGGCGGGACCGTTGAAGTATTTCACTTCATTCCCTATTCTCTCCTGCGGAGCACCATTTCCCGGTTCTTTTCTCAAAGAGTATAACATTTGAATGATGATTTGCCAACATTATTTTGGAAGCATGTATCCAAGTTCCGTCACCGGAATGTCAAGGCCTGAAACAACGGACGGAGAGCTGCAAGCAACTATAGCACAAGATGCAGGTCCTGCAGATTTTTTCAAATCAATGAAATGTCCTTTGAATTCAATGAAGTTTGATTCAAGGGTCCGGGTCATTTCATTTATTTCATAAAGAATCCCTTTGCTTCCTACGGGAAGCACATCATATACATGAGGGGATTTGACCAATGCGCGGATTGTTTCAAAGTCAAGTATTTCATTCCTGTGTGACAGGACCTCTGATCCTATGAAAGGCATACCGATAAGATATACGTGGCATTTTTCTTTCAGCGGTGAAGGAAGCGGCCGGTCCAGTCTGCCGACAACGGTAATACCAACTGATGTAACAGGAACAATGAAGTTTTCCTCGGTGCTTCCCGTGATTACATCTTTTCCGGTCAAACCTGAATCTTCCGCGGCTGTCCTGATGCCGTCAATCAATTGTCTGCCATAACCATCGTATGCAACTGACAGGTTATTGACAACCATGATGGGAGTTGCTCCAATGGCAAGGGTTTCGGCAAGGGGAACAAATGCGGTTCTGTAGCCTGTATAGAAACCATCTGACTCAACAATATCAGATGGAAGCATACCTACACCCGAGCAGGAATCACATGCAATTGTAATACGACTGCCGTTTAAGTCAATGATTGATATATCCCTGAATTTTTGTATCATTTCAACTCCTGTAGAACAAGACATGCATGCCCGTCACATATCTCAATCAAAGTTACCGAAGCGTTCATAATCCTGAACTTCCACTTATGGGCATCATCAAGGTCCAGTATATAGGCGAGTGCGGATCTGATGACCCCTGCATGGGTCACCACAGCAATATTTGCGTCATTATCCCGGATATAATCTATAAAACTACGGATACGTCCATCGAATTCATCCTGGGACTCACCCTCGGGCAGCTTATATGTACCGGGGCTTTTACAGAACATATCAAACTCCATGGGATAAGTTGTCTCAGCCTGCTGCCAGGTCATATTGTCAAATATTCCGAATTTGAATTCGACCAGTCTTTCATCAAAAACAGGTGTAATTTTTGATTTTTCACCAAGTTTTAGAGCCAGTGAAACACATCTTTCAAGGGGGCTTGTATATATCCCGGAAATCTCTTCAACCGGAAATTTAATCAAAAGGGAATCGACCTGTTTGAGACCTTTTTCTGTAAGGGGAGAACTCCCGGTACTGCTGTACCTTTGTTCAACATTAGCCCGGGTTTCTGCGTGTCTTATAAAATAAATCTTCATCTGCCTACTCCAGAACAAGACTGATCAGAACGGTGACCAGAACAAGCAGAAATCCTGAGAATTCAATTACATATCCTATAACATCTCCTGTTATTCCTGAGAGTTTACGGGAGATACATTTGATGTGAATCCACGATAAAAGAAATACAATGAAATATGAAATGGTTACCGCAATGATCATTGTCGGATCACCACCAAATGGAAACAATAGAATAACTGATAAACCGGATATAAGCACTGAAAAAACAACATGCCATCCATTGGTTCCGTCAATGATTACCTTGCCCATACCACTTTCACGGGCATAACTGTTTGTGGCAGCAGAAAACAACGCCATGCTTCTTCCTGCAACAGGAAAAACCAGACAAGCCCATGGTGCCAGGCTCAGCATGACAACCATCCCGGAAAACCATGCAACAATACCAAGGACACCAAATGTGCCAATGTGACTGTCTTTCATTATTTCAAGCATTCTTTCCCTGCTTCTGTTGCTTGCGGTTGCATCAAGTGTATCGGCCAGACCGTCGATATGAAGTCCCCCGGTAATCAGGAGATACAGTATCACAACTATAAAGGAAAGAAACAAAGGGGGTACTATACCATCCATCAGGGCATAGACGCCATACAATGCAAGACCAATCAGAAGTCCTATGACCGGAATAAACCATATGCCTTTCCTGAAATCCTCATCATTGAAAGGAAATGATACTCTCAAAGGTATTCTTGTAAGGAATGTTAACATGAGAATAAATGGTTTCACGTGGCGCTCCTATTTCAGTTTCTGTGGCAATCCACAGATAACGTTATAGACTTCATCAGACTCTGCGGCCAGGAATTGGTTGACCCTGCCGGCAATATCACGGAAAATCAATCCAAGCCTGTATGAAGGAACGATTCCCATTCCCACTTCATTTGATACCATTATAAGTGTTTTATTGTTTTCTCTCATTACATGAAGCAGATTCCTGATTTCACTGAAGACAGTTGACTCAACGACATCGATGGTCTGTGATGAACAGGTGTCATAATCAACATTCTGGTCAAACATTATATTGGTTATCATAATTGTTATGCAGTCAAGCAAGAATACTTTGCTGTCATTGAATGAATCATCATTGGCAAGAGATTCAAAATCATCATATTTTTCAATTGTGCACCATGATGCAGGCCTTTGCGCCCTGTGCTTTTCAATCCTGTCAGCCATATCCTTATCGGTTATCTTCGATGTTGCCAGATAACAGACATTTTCGCCGGAATCTTTGCAGAGTTTCTCAGCAAAGGAGCTTTTCCCGCTCCTGGCCCCACCTACAACTAAAATCAAAGCCATCTCTAACCCCTTTTATATTTGTGTAGTAATTTTACCATATTTAAACCTATCATGGCTTGAGTCTCAGGTGTTCTATATTGATTATCAGTTAGCTATGATGGGAGTATAGACTCCATGGACATTGACATATAACTGTTGATTGATAATATATACACAGAAAAAGTTGGTAAATGGAGAGCAATAATTTGAAGATAGTAGTACTAGATGGTTTCACATTGAATCCCGGGGATCTGAGCTGGGATGAACTTGGAGCCCTGGGGGAACTCCGGATATATGACCGCACTTCAAGAGAGGATGTGGTCGGCCGAATCGGAGATGCCGAGGCGGTTTTTGTCAACAAGGTTCCCATTGACAGGGAAATACTGGAAGCTTGTCCATCCATTAAATATATAGGAGTGTTTGCAACAGGATACAATGTTGTGGATATTGAAGCTGCCAGGGAAAGAAATATCCCTGTATGCAATGTGCCGACCTATGGTACAACTGCTGTCGCTCAGTTTGTTTTTGCAATGCTCCTTGAAATCTGCCATCATGTATGGGATCATAACCTGGCTGTTAAGCGTGGGGACTGGACCGCGGGAAAGGATTTCTGTTTCTGGAATTACCCTTTGTTTGAGCTTTCCGGCAAGACCATGGGAATAATAGGCTACGGCAGGATTGGTCAGGCAACAGGAGCACTGGCACAGGCCTTTGGAATGAAGGTTCTGGCCTTTGATAAATATCAGGACCCAAACCTTGTGTGTGACTCAATGGAATACTCAAGCCTTGATAACCTTCTTGAAAAGTCAGATGTAATTAGCTTGCACTGCCCTCTGTTTCCTGAGACGGAAGGAATTATGAACGAGGCCAATATTGCAAAGTGCAAGGAGGGTGTAATCATAATAAATACTTCAAGGGGCGGTCTTGTTGTTGAAGAGGATATGAGAGCTGCTTTGGAAAGTGGCAAGGTATTCGGATTTGCGGCAGATGTAGTATCCACGGAACCTATTACAATGGATAATCCATTGCTGAAGGCTCCGAACACAATAATAACACCTCATATAGCCTGGGCACCGAAGGAAGCCAGGGAGAGGTTGATGAAGACAGCTGTGGATAATCTAAGGGCCTTCATTAATGGGGAAACAAAAAACCAGGTTAACAAATAAAAAAAGAGCACCAAAGGTGCTTTTTTATATCACTTGACTGTGTCCCATTTAGGATATTTACACTGAAAAAATCTCGGTTCTGTCACGTCCGTTTTCTTTTGCATTATATAAAGCCCTGTCCGCACAATCAATCAGCTGACTGAGGGACGTTCCGCTTATAAAACCGCATATGCCGGCTGAAAATGCAATCTGTATACCATTGTAAAAGGAATGGCCGTTTATATCCTTCTGAAGTCTTGACAACAAAATCCCGGAGTCTTCCGGAGTTGTGTTAGGCAGAATCAGTATAAACTCTTCTCCTCCCCATCTGCCGATCAGGTCAGATGTTCGAAGCTTTGATTTTATTAAACCTGCCAGCTCCCTGAGGATCTCATCACCGGTATTGTGGCCGTATGTATCGTTTATTTGCTTGAAATGGTCTATGTCAATCATAGCAATACTGAATATACTATTATATCTCTCTGATACAGCTATCAGCTTTTCCATTTCATCCGATATTCTCCTTCTGTTGAACAGTCCGGTAAGTTCATCTGTCTCTGAAATTAATTCAAGTTTTTTGTTTATCGCTTCCAGCTGTTTTTCCTGATTGAACAATCTGAAGTATCTGGAATAACTCATCATACTTCCGACGGTAATAACCATAAGGAACACACCGGAGGTAATGAGTTCTCCTATATAAATGACGGATGGATCAAGTTTTGAATAAATTATTACAATAGTAGCTGCAAATACGACTATATAGATTATTGAAAAATAGCAAGGGCGCATAAAATGACCCAGGGACAGAAGGTATACGACAAGCAGAAAGACAGTAAAGCTGAAGTTCCCGGATGAAGCAAAATATATTACAAAGAAAACTCCGCTGATAAGGGCGATGATATTCAGGAGTATCATTATGAATGTAAGATAAGGACGCAGGGATTTGTTCTTTCTGACCGATGCAAGGAGAGCTGAAAACAGTGTTCCGACAGCAGTTACGGTCAGCCTGAAGAAGAATGTTTCATTGTCCCAGGGTAAAACTGAAAGAGCCTCAAGAAGAATCAGTACAATCTGGGAAAAGGCAACTACTGCCAGAAGTATCATTGACCAAAGAGTGTTCTCAAATACAATTTTGTCCTTGAATTCCCTGGTGATTTCATTCCTTATTGAGCTTCTTTTTGGAAATCCCAATCCTATTCCACCCCCTCTGAATAGTTGCAATATGTCATTGGATTTGTTTTATATGACAATGTTACTTTATCATATTGGGCAAGTCAACTTCATATAACAGTGCCCTGCATGCGTTAAATATAAATTACATTATGTAAGAAACAAAGTGTAAAGTAATGGAATTGATTATAAAGGAAAACATATATCATAACTGTGTGGAGACGAAATTATTTACATTTTGTTGCCAATATTGAGGATTTCTGATATATTTCAGTGTATGACTGATGAAATTACGTTCAAAAGGGCAAGGAACAAGGAGAACAGGGAAATTCGGTTCCGTCAGATTAAAGAAGCTGCCGTGTGCCTTTTTGACTCAATGCCATATCATGCCATTTCTTTGTCAAAGATAGGGGACATAATAAATTTCACAAGAGCAAACCTATATAAATATGTAACATCAAAGGAAGATATATATCTGTATATTCTGCTTGACGAAACATATGAAACTGCGGAAGAGTTGAATGACAACCTTATTCTGGACAACCTTCTGGATACGAGGGATTTTTCATCAATCTGGACAAAAACCATTATGAAACACCCCAGGTTCCTGAAACTCTTTTCCCTTCTTTATACAATGATAGAACAAAACTCAGAGCTGGAGTCGTTGATTGAGTTCAAGAACAGACTTTTCAGCATTACAGCATCAATCGTCAGGATGGTCAGGCACAATTTCCCGGAATTTACGAACACGGAAGCCATGAAGGTCATTGATTATGCCACTTCACTGATTATTTCAAGGTATCCGGTATGTTATCCTTCAAAACTTCAAAAGGAAGCCGTGGAAAAATCAGAACACTCATACGAGTTTCCCGACTTTGAGGAAACTTATCGCGAAGGACTCATTTTCATAATCAATGGAATAAAGCTTGCTAAATTCTAGCCTTTGATGAAACCGGTGACAATTTCTATGAAGTTTTCCGGGAATGAGTGACCAAGACCGGCAATGGATTCTATTTTTACATTTATTCCGTTTTCAGCAAGCTTTTCTGCAAGAGTTCTAAAAGCAATGCAGTCTCTGTCAAGTTCGCCGAATACAAGTAATATCCTTGGTTTTGTTTCGAAAAGGGCTTCAAAAACCTCAAGGTAATTGTCCCTTAGGAAAGGAATCCATGGGGACACAAGTATCATTTGTTCGCATTTAACATTGCTCAGGGCTGCAGACCTCAGTATAACATTGCATCCCGATGAGAACCCGCAAAGGGTCCGGGTGCTGTATTCATTCCAGGGAATATCCGAGAGGGCATTATTTAGTTGAATATTTCCATCACCATTATCACTCCACCTGAAAAGATTGATTGAATCAATTTCCGATGACTGCAGATATTCAACCTGATGTCCGTAATTTTTCAGGAAATCCCAGTTTTCACTGCACATTTCAATGTTCTGCTGGTTACCATGCAATGCAATGAACAGAGAAGATTTTTCCATTGTTCTCCATGTACATATGGTTTTGGTTTCGCCGAGAAGTCTTTTGTACCTTTGGGATGATATGTCCCTGAAGTTTTGAAATCTTTTATTTTCGAAAAGTGAATGCAGATCCTCATCATCAAAGACATCGGGTCTGTACCACATTTCATTTTCAATTATGGCTTCCTCAATCCACTTGATGGCATCTTCACTTTTACCTGCCAGAGCAGCCAGGCAGTAAAGGTAATTGTAGAACTGACTTGACTTTGAAACAAATTCGCTGCTGTAAGAGTACAGGAACTCATAGGCGTCCAATGCCCCGTGTTTGTTGAGTATACTCAATGTTTCGTTCAAAACTTTTTCTTCAGTCATGTCAGGACAGTTTGAAAAATATGCCAAAGACTCCAAGATAAGAAAAACCACGTACAGAAGATGGAGAAGTAATAGTATATATACTGTATATATAATTGTCCTTCCTGCTGAAGTCACAAATCCTGAGGTCTTCTATATTATATCCTGTAATGCCCTGGGTACCTGAAGCATATTGGGTGATGCTCCTTGAAGTGATTCTGTCAAGATAGTTTGAAAAGTTGGTATCATCAGGATTTGTGAAATACATCAATGCTCCCATGATAACAAGTATCAGAAGAAATATCAGGAACTTTTTCATATAAACCTCTTTCTCATCTACTGTTTCTCTCTGTCTTTATGTCGGAAATCACTATTATTATACAGCTGACTGAAGGGTTTTCCAATAATTATTGATTTTCAGTGTAATTCCTTGTTTGCAGGTAAATGATTCAGAGTATTTTACTTAGAAACTCCCTGGTTCTTGGTTTTTGCGGATTGCTGAATATTTCTTTTGGAGTACCCTCTTCATAAATTATGCCGTCCTCCATGAAAAGAATACGGTTTCCTGCTTCACGGGCAAAACCCATTTCATGGGTGACTACAATCATGGTCATACCCTCTCTTGCAAGTTTTTCCATGACGGAAAGAACTTCTCCGACCATTTCCGGGTCAAGGGATGATGTGGGTTCATCAAAGAGCATAATATCAGGCTCCATGGCCAGGGCCCTGGCTATGGCTACCCGCTGCATCTGGCCTCCTGAGAGATGGCGGGGGAAGGAGTTTACTTTGTCAGTAAGCCCGACTTGTTCCAGCAGACCGACGGCTTTTTTTCTGGCATCTTCCTCAGAAAGGTCTTTCTTCAGCTTCATCGGTGCAAGCAAAAGATTCTGCATAACAGTAAGGTGAGGGAAAAGATTGAAGTTCTGAAAAACCATACCGACCTGCTGGCGAAGTTTATCAATTTCCTTTTTATGTTCTATCAAGGAAATCCCGTTGATTGATATATCGCCCGAAGTTGGTTCTTCAAGAAGATTGAGACATCTGAGAAACGTGCTTTTTCCACTTCCTGAAGGTCCTATGATGCATACAACCTCCCCCTTTTCAATGGTAGTATCAATCCCTTTCAAAACTTCAAGTTTCCCGAAGTTCTTATGCAAATCCTTTACTTCAATCACTTTCATTGAGTTTATTCTCCAGTCTTCTGGCAAATTTTGATATAACCAGAGTCATCGCCAGGTACATACATGCCGCAATAATCAATGGGGTAACAACGTCATAGGTCACGGCACCTATTGCCCTTGATCTTTTAAGCAAGTCGTATACACCGATGGCTGAACAAAGGGATGAGTCCTTTATCAAAATGATGAATTCATTGACCATTGGAGGGACTATGCGCTTAAAGGCCTGGGGCAGGATAATGAACCGCATTGTCTGCCACTGGCTTAATCCAAGTGAACGGGCAGCCTCAGTCTGACCCTTGTCAACTCCCTGGATACCTGATCTTATCAGCTCCGTGGAGTAAGCACCGCTGTTGATGGTCATGGCAAGGATTCCAATGAAGATTGCCGGAGGTGTCCATCTGACACCTGTAATTGACTTTACAAGCAAAGGCAATGCAACAAAGAAAAAGACGATTTGCAGCAACATAGGAGTTCCTCTGAATATTTCAACATAAACCATTGAAACATAACGTGCAATTTTGTTCTTTGAAAGCTTGCCCATTGCCCCGATGACTCCAAGCAGAGTACCGAAGATCAATGCCATTACAGCAATGAACAGTGAAATGCCTGCTCCTATTCCAAGATATTTCAAGTTTTCCCAATTAAATGTATCCCAGGACATAATTACTCCAAACCAAAGTGCCGGCTTTGTTGTATGCCGGCACTTTTTGTCTGTATTCTAGTTGAGACCCCATTTTTCCAAAAGGGCATCATATGCATCCGTTGCCATGAATTCTTCGATGGCTGAATTGAGCTTTTCAAGAAGAGTGGTGTTGTCAATGTTTACGATGATTGACATCTCTTCTGCTTCATTCAGATATTCATCAAGCATCTTGAATTCCGCTTTCTGTGCATATGCCTGTGCAACACCAAGGTCGCATACAACTGCATCACACTGACCGCCCTTCAGCAGTTCAAATGCCATGGGGTAGTCGTCAGGAGAGGTTACTGTTGTGTTGGGAATTTCCTTGGCGGCAGCCATTCCTGTTGTTCCTTCACCGGCCATGATAGTCTTTCCTTCAAGGTCAGCCACTGATGAAATAGTGCTGTCTGCAAGAACCACTGCTACCTGTGCACTATTGTAATACGGAGTGGAGAACAGAACTTTGCCTTCTCTCTCTTCGCTCCATGTAAATCCTGACAAGCCTACATCAATCTGGTCAGATTGCAAGGTTGAGATTATTATGCTGAAATCATATTCAACAACTTCATATTCAACCTTCATTATCTTGGCGAGTTCTGCAAAGAGATCCATGTCAAAGCCAATGACGTTTCCGTTTGCATCAAGGTATTCGAATGGTTCATAGTCAGGACTGGTTCCGATGATCAGTTTTTCTGTTGTCTGACATCCTGCCATGAGAGCGGATATCATTACAAGTACAAGTGCTAATACCAATAATTTTTTCATTTTTTCCTCCAAAAACAATAGTTTTTATTTACAGATGATTGAGAATCCGTTGAACTGGTATTTTCTCAGATTCCCTTCATCCATCAAATGATTTAATGTGCCCGATGCAATGGCATTCATTGCATCTGCAAAATCCTTGAGTACAGCACCGTCCACTGCCGGATAATTGTGGCATGTATACAGATAATCAACACTCAGCCTTGCAGAAAGCTCCGTTACGGTTGTTCTATAGGTTTCAAAATCCGAATCAATACCATCATCGCTTGTAAGGTGTGTGTACATTGATGCGGGATAAAATGTATCCCCGGTAAAAAGTATGCTCTTTGACCTGTCAAGAAGCATGATGCTGTCAGGTGAATGGCCGGGTGTATGGATTACTTCCAGGGTTCTGCCACCAAGGTCAAAGAGATGGCCGTCATTCACCGGTACGCAATTACAGGGCTTTATTTCATATGAACCGGCATTGAATCCGGCAGGATATGGAATCCATGTTGAATCACCTCTTAGATGATGAACCACATGTTCGCTGCCAAGTCCGTTCCTGAGTCTTGAAATTGCTGCAGGATGATTGAAGATATACACAACCGGAAATTCCCAGTTACCTCCCACATGGTCGAAGTGACAATGGCTGTTGATAACTGTCAGAGGCAGTGAGGTAAGCTTGTCCACCAATGGCTTGATCGGACAAATTCCCATTCCTGTATCCAGCAGAAGAGCCTTTTCATTTCCAAGGATGAGGTATGATATCACTTCCTGGAAATGCCCGGGTTCATATATGGCATATGTATCCGTTCCAAGGTCATATACTTCATACCATGCTTCATGAGTCATGACATGATGGTAATTTTCATACTCTTTTCTTGGTAATGCCTTGTACCAGGCCAATGACTGGACAGCATCCTTAATTCTTTCCACAACAATCTCCAAAATGTAAAAATATACAATAAATTGCATAAAAATGCTTTACATAAATGAGATTGTACATTCATATCTATGCAGTGTCAATGGGGACCTGTCAATAATTGAATAATTATTATACAGGTCCCCATACTTTTACATAATGCAAATAACAGTTACTCCGTCAATTGTCGGAAACCTTTTCCCACGGACTCAGTTGTTCTCCTTCGTAGGTGCCGGCGCCTCCCTCATAATATGCATCCCTGAAGTAGTTGTTGCCTCCCATCATGAACTCATCTATTTCAGTGTCATCCCCAAGAATTGTTACACTGGTCAGATTATTATGGAGGAAGGAATTACCTTTGTAATTCCTGGCCGGCACAGCACCTTCAGAAGCAGGTCCTATACGTTTTACACTTGCAGGTATTGTAATGGATGTGAGTTGGTTCTTCTCAAAGGCATATCCACCGATTTCCTCCAGTCCTTCATTCAGGACAAGGGACTCAATCCGGTTGTTCTGAAATGCCCCTGACTCAATCGTCACAATGTTTTCCGGTAATGTCAGTTCAGTCAGCATGTTTTCCTGGAATGCCCCCCTCCCAATGACGGTCAATGTCCCGGGGAAAGTGATCTTTGATATCTGATTGTCCCTGAATGCTGCAATCGAAAGATTGGTGATACCTTCCGGTATGATAATTTCAGTCAACATATTATCCCAGAATGCTCCGAAACCCAGTTCCTTCAAATTTTCGGGAAGGATTATTTCAGCAATTTTATTTTCCTTGAAAGCATTGCTTCCGATATATTCAATTGAAGCCGGCAGCATAACACTGGTAAGTCCCTTGAAATTGAATGCATTGTCACCAATTCTACTGACTGTCACTCCATCGATTTCCGCAGGAATATCAATCTCAGTGATTCCGGAAACAGTGTCCTTGAACCCAAGGATAGTTCCGGTTGCAGGGTCAAACTTGAAGTATTCAGAAGAGTTTTCATTGAATTTTGCAGTTGATTGACCCGGGTCATTCTGGGATGGTTCCTTGGATTCGTTTGTTCCCCCAGAACCTCCACAGCCTGATAATATTGTAAAAAATAAAACGGATGCCAAAATCAATGCAAGTACTTTTTTCATATTAATTTACCTCCGAATATGTGAAACTCTTGATATAATTATACCCTGAACCTCTGGAATTGTCACTTTTTGGTATAAAAGCGAGGATTTTACAAATAAATAAATGTTTCGGTAATCCACTGATTAATATTAAACCCACGGGAATACCCGTGGGCTTAGTATAACTCCTAATATGCGACGTGCAGAGCTTATCTGTGACTTTAGTTGTCCGAAACCTTGACCCACGGCGCCAGTTGTTCTCCTTCGTATGTACCGGCACCGCCTTCATAATATGCATCCCTGAAATAATTGTTGGCTCCCATCATGAACTCATCGATTTCTGTGTCATCCCCGAGAATGGTTACCTTTGTGAGAGAATTATTCCTGAATGCAGAACCCTGATAGTCCAGTTCCGGGATGGCACCTTCAGATACCCGGCCGATGAGTTTTACACTTGCAGGAATTGTAATTTCAGTGAGGTTGTTCTTTTCAAATGCAAATCCGCAGATTTCCTCAAGGCCTTCGTTAAGGATAAGTGTTTCGATTTGGTTGTCTTCAAATGCAGTGGATTCAAGTATCTTGACAGTACCCGGAATATTCAGTTCCGTCAGCATATTTTTCAGGAAGGCACCTCTTCCGATGATTGACAGAGAATCGGGAAAATTTATCTTTGTAATTTTATTGTCCCTGAATGCTGCGACGGGAAGTCTGGTTATGCCTTCCGGAATCGTGATTTCAGTAAGTAGATTCTTCCAGAATGCTCCGATACCCATTTCCTTCAGGCTTGACGGAAGAGTTATTTCGGTAATTTTATTTTCCTTGAAGGCATTGCTTCCAATGTATTCAATGGAGTCGGGAAGCACCACACTGGTAAGACCCTTGAAATTAAAAGCATTGTCACCTATCCTGCTGACAGCCACTCCGTCGATTTCCGCTGGTATAACAATATCTGTTATTCCTGAAACGGCATCATTGAAACCCAGTATAGTTCCCGTTGCAGAATCAAATTTGAAAATTTCATCGGAATTAATGTCAGGTACCGACGTAGGTTCAACCGTTCCGCTCGGGGAAGGAGTCTGTGATTCAACAGTAGTGTCGGATTTCCCGCAACCGGACAATATTACAAGCAATAGACTCAATATCAAAATAAATGCAAGTACCTTTTTCATCATGAATTACCTCCCAAAAATAGTAACACTTAATATTATTATAAGGTAAAGCACAATAATTGTCACTTTTCAGCTGCACCCTGTGGTGGTGCCACAGTCCTGGCATATCTTGCATGTTCCGTTTCTTATAAGGTTGTCACCGCCGCACTTTGAACATATTTCGCCATAGACCTTTTCGCCTTTCTTTGAAGGGGTCTTTCTTGCTTCACTTAGCTCAACCTCTTCGCAATAAACCCTGGCGAATGTCTTTGGTTTTACATGGCATCTGGTAAAGTCACCCAACTCGATATCTATGACCTTGCTTATTAAATCCGAAATTGAAGACGCGGATTTAATATATGGATGACGGCTTACAAAACCGGAGGGTTCATATTTCTGGTTTCTAAGTGTCCTTGAGATCTCCTCTGCAGGAATATTGTATTGAAGCATATTGCTGAGTGCCTTTGAAAGTGAAGCCAGTACACCTTTGACAACAGTACCTTCCTTGTCAGTTGATACAAAGATTTCAGCAAGATTGCCGTCGTTATAGAAACCAAGTGTGATATACAGTTCTATATCATCAATTTTTGCGGCATGGGTTCTGCTGAGATGCATTCCCTCCGGTTTCCTGCGGATAGGTATATTCTTACAGTTCTTTGCATAATCGACAAGTTCGGCATATGTGTATTCTTCAAAAGGCCTTTCGGATTTTTCCGTTTTTCCATTAGAGAGAGGTTGTGCTACCTTACAGCCATCGCGATACAGGGCGATTGCCTTTGTTCCTGTAGTGTAGGCAAGCTTGTTTATCTCCTTGATGTCTGTGATCGTTGCGTTTGCCGGTAGGTTTACGGTCTTGCTGACTGCACCGCTTATCAACGGAGTAATGGCAGAAACCATCAGAACATGTCCCTGTGGACTTATATCATTGGCAGTGTGGAAGATTTTTACGTGTTCAGGACGTAGTCCCGGAGCACCTTCGAGTGAGTGGTTAATCAGGGTACCGTTTTCATCCTTTTCCATCAAATATCCAAGTATTCTTTCCGCTTCCCCGGGTTTGTATCCCAGTCTCTTCAGGGCGGCCACAATTACAGGGTTGACAATGAGCATGGAACCACCGCCTGAAAGCTGCTTGAATGTCACATGACTGTAAAACGGTTCGACGGATGTTGCTCCGCAATCCATGGCAAATGAAATTGTTCCTGTGGGAGCAATTACACTGACCTGTGCATTCCTGTAACCGTATTTTTCACCGGCCTCAATGGCAAGTTTCCAGGCAGATGCAAGGCTTTTCCCGAATCCCTTGGGTAACAGTTTGTGATTTACCATCAAGGGTTTGTAATTCAGCTCCTCAAAATCATCGGACAGGACTCCGGCAACCCTCGCATGGTTGCGGATTACCTTTTTCATATATGCGCTGTTTATTTCATAACTTTTGAATGGTCCAAGACGTCCGGCCATGAGAGCAGAAGTATAATAAGAGTATCCCGTCATTATTCCGGCAAGGGAGGCAGCAAGCGCACGGCTTTCATCGCTGTCATATGGATATCCGTAAAGAAGAAACAATGAGGCGACATTTGCAAGCCCCAGCCCTGTCGTCCTGAAGTAGTGGCTTTTCTCTGCTACGGCTTCTGTTGGGAAATGACCGTGATGTATCGATGCTTCCAGTATCATTTGTATGAGGCATATCAAATGGGTGTAACCTTCCAGGTCAAACGAATTCTTTTTTTCGTCATAGAATCTGAAGACATTTATACTTGCCAGATTACATGCGGTATTGTCAAGGAAGGCATACTCACTGCATGGATTTGTTGCATTTATTCTATTATGCGGGGCATTATATTTTCCGTCGGTTCCACATGGACATGTGTGCCATGAATTGAATGTATCATCAAATTGCAGGCCGGGATCTGCGCATTCCCAGGCAGATTTGTTGATCTTGTCCCATATATCGAAAACCCTGACATCCCTGTCCACACCATTGTCCCTTCGGCCCCGGAGCCTGAAGGTGCTGTCTGGGTCATTGTCAAGTTCCAGTACCTTTGTCATGAATTCACGGTTGACTCTGACTGAATTGTTGGAGTTCTGCCCTGCAACAGTCTGATATGCTTCACCATCCATTGAAGTGTCATATCCCATTTTCCCAAGGTCCCGGACTTTTTGCTCCTCATGGGCTTTCCAGGTAATGAATTCCTCAATCTCAGGATGGTCTATGTCCGCAATTACCATTTTTGCAGCACGTCTTGTTGTTCCGCCTGATTTTATTGCTCCTGCATTTCGGTCAAATCCTTTTAGAAAACTCATCATGCCGCTGGATGTCCCGCCGCTTGATAATTTTTCGTTTCGTGCCCGAAGAACTGAGAAATTCGTACCTACACCGGAGCCACCGCGAAAGAGTGTGGTCTCGCTTACATAATGTTCCGCTATTGAATTTTTACCGAGTAATTTGTCCTCAATTGATATGATGAAGCATGCCGAAGCCTGTGTCCTTGAGTAAAGATCCATGGATTCAACGACTTTCCCGGATTCCTCATCAAAGTAATATAAGCCTCCGTGACCTCCGTCTATGTCATAGTTTCTTTTGATTCCGGTGTTAAACCACTGGGGGGAGTTCGGTGCCCACTGCTGTGACAGCAGTGCATATACAAGTTCATCATATAGAATCTGCCATTGCTCTTTGCTCTTCAGCAAACCTTCATCCAGCAGTGCGTCCGCCCAGAATCCTACCATTCTGTCAGCTACCTGCTTCATGCTGTGTTCATAATCGAATTCACCGTTGACACCGGCTTTCCTGAAGTACTTGCTGGCAATGATGTTACATGAGTTCTGTGAATAATCTTCCGGGAATTCCAGGTTCTTCATATCCACTATGACTTCACCGGTTTTCCAGTTTTTCATATGGACATCAACGGATTTGTAACTGAACAAATCGTATACGGTTTTACTGCTTACGGTCAGTTCCTTCGTGAACCTTCTGGTTATCAAACCATCTATTTCGTACATTTCTCTATCTCTCCTGACTCTCTTTTGTATACCACAAGATATTGTGGAAGGTTGAATCATTGTATCATACATATTGTGCTCAAAAAAAGTGGTATACAAAAAAATTCTGCATTTTTCAATAAGTTTTTTTCCTCTGTTTGTTTTGTTATTTTTTTCTGTAAGATGTATAACCTAAACTGCTGTATATTTATTATGAGCCAAGCATTACAGGTAATAAAACAGCTAAGAAAATAATGCTCCGAGCCCATATTTTCGTGCTTCATCATACATTGCTGCAACATTCACAGCCGGTATCTCAGGTATCAGATAATCGTGGGAGGGAGCAACGATATATCTTCCATGCTTACCGAGAATATCAATGATTCTTCTTGTTTCATCACGCACTTTTTCAGGGGTAGCGTTCATCAGAATGTTATTCTCATCAATTCCTCCGAAGAAGACTGCATCAGACCCGAATTCATTCACCAATGCCTCAGGATCCATTTGCTCTGCATTGACCTGTATTGGATTAATTGCATCCACACCTATGTCCAGAAGATCCGGAATGATTGAACGGATGCTGCCGCATGAATGGACTGCAGTCACACACCCGTATGACCTGGCCTGCCCAATCAATTTTTTCAGATATGGCTTATAGAATTTACGCCATAGTTCAGGTGGCATCAGCAGCTGTCTCTGTGAACCGAAATCATTGCCGATGAAATACATGTCAATCAGATCCCCGTAATTTTCAAACGTTCTTCGATCAAGCTCATGATAAAACTCAAAACACTTTTCAACTATCGCATTTGCCAGGGAAGGATTTTCATACATATCAATGAAGAATCTTTCCATTCCGCGTAATTCAACAGAATCATGAAAGAAAGGAGCCCATGTACCACCGATAAGGCAGTGGTTTTGTACCTTGTTTTTCTGTTCATTTGATATATCCACATTGAAATCATTTGGATCAGGGAACTTATATCCGGTAACCTGTTCCACGGTTTCAAAGGATGCCATAGGATGAGAAACGGACATTCCATAATAATAGCCGTTTCTTCTGACACCCCAGATTGTATCCACTGAACCGTCCGGATATTTTTTAAGGGGCTCCCCTGAATAAACGGGTCGGATTGTCATGTAGTCCATGTCCAGTATGTCATACAGTGCATTATCTTCGTCGGTTGCTCCCAAAAAATTTACAAGATTCCTTGTGAATTCGGGGTCTGCTCCGTACCACATGGGAAACCTGTCCATGCCGAGGCGTTTGAATGGTGCCAGTCCGCGTTCCTTGTTGTTCATGGGTCCTCCTGTCAGTCCTGATGGAAAACTTCTTCCATATCAGCCCACCATTCATCATCATTTGCAAAATCAACCGGCTGCTGGCAGGGCATGCATTCCTTCCACCACTCCTGAGTCACAGGGTCTTCGGCCATCCTGGCCATATCTGCTTCATAATCATCGCCGTGGTATTCAAAATAGGCAAATAGATAACCGCCGCGCAAGAAAATGGAGTAATTCCTGATATTGCACAGGGAAATCATCTTCTGGACTTCCGGCCAGACAGCAGCATGAAGTTCCCTGTACCTTTTAACCTTGTCCGGCTTAACCTTAAGGACCTGTCCCATACGTTTCATATCATCACCTCGTCAGAACTATTTTTCTTTCCCTTATGACTGCATTGATGCTAAGGAAAACTGCCAATGCTCCCGTTACTGCCGTATACAGTGTCTTGAATAATATATATCCCCATCCGGAAAAACCTCCGGGAACAAATAATAGAACAAGGGCTGCAAATACTCCGCCTGCCAGCAAAATACATTCTGCCATTATCAAAAGCCCTTTGATTGCAGCACCTGCAGGCTTCCTGGAATCATGTCCATCCGTGTCCGCGATTGCAACCTTTCCGCTTTTTATGTCACGGCGTGTTCCGCCGATGACAAGCCATCCCGTCAGGAATGATATTATTGCAACTGTGATCAAGATATCTATTGCTGCATCAATTGCAGGGATATGATTGATTTTCATATATGAGAAAAGGGCTATGAGACCATTGGCCACCCCATTGATCAGTGCCGACGCAATTGCACTTGATTTTACATAAGAATCGGGTGACTTTCCGGAGGTTTCGGGTTCTGTGTAGTCATACAACCTTTTCGCTGATTCCAGTTCAACGGTTATGATATATACAGATTGGATGGGCTCCGGAGGAAGGGTTATTTGAAGCAAAGAGTTTTCATAGGTATATTCAATGGGGTCCCTGCCAACTGAATATACTGAATCAATCCTACCTTTGAATCCACTGATGGATATCATGTTATTTTCCGGTTTATTGTGAACATGAATGAATATCTTACTGCCTTTTATAGTGGAAGTTCCCCATTCAAATCCTGAGAATGGAGTATATGTCGTTCCATGGACTGCATCTGAATTATCCTTCATCCATGAACCTATAATATCCAGGCGTTCAACGGCTTCGTCCGGGAAAACCCCAAGCTCGGTCGGTCCCACATTAAGCAGGTAATTGCCTCCGTGTCCAACTACTGTAGACAGATTCCCAATCAACTCTTCCGGAGTCTTCCAATTGGACTCATTTGGATTGTATGCCCATGTCCGTCCCATGGTCATGCATGTTTCCCATGGCTGGTAATTTTCAGGGGATGGATACCGGGTGATTTTCATTGGTGACAGGTCAAGGGTGCCTTCGGCATATTTGTGCATCTGCTTTCTGATCCAGCCCCGGAGCAATGGAATCCTGAATAATGTAAGTACGGTTCTGAAGAATTTCTCACTTTCAATTCCATTCCCTGAAGGAGGTTTGCCGGTTCTGACAGGGATACCCGATGAAGGGATGAATTGCTCCGGAGTTACATAATCATAGTCATCTCCAAGCCGGTCATTGATCAGGGTTCCCGGGCTGAGCTCATGAACCAGGCGATGGAATCTGGGGGTATCATACTTTTCATGGTTGCATAATCCGTCAAACCAGATGATGCTTACTTCACCATAATCAGTAAGCAGTTTTCTAATATGACTTTCCATGTAATCAAGATATGATGACCATTCCTTTCTTTTTGGTTCTCCCAGCCAGTTCTTTACAGAGGGTTTTGAAGTATCACGGTATCCAGGATGATGCATGTCCGGTGGAGAATAGTAAAACCCAAGTCTGATACCTGCCTTTCTGCAGGCTTCCGAGAGCTCCTTGCAGATATCACGTCCGAAAGGGGTATTGGTAATCTTATATTCAGTTCCCGGTGCATCAAACATACAGAACCCATCGTGATGCTTTGCGGTTATAATAATGTATTTCATACCTGCATTCACTGCAGTTTTGACCCACTTATCTGCATTGAAGCCAACGGGATTGAATTGTTCGGGCAGCTTAACATACTCATCCTCGTTGATTATAGAAGGAGTGTCGAACATCGCCTCGGACAGTCTCGGAGCCATTATAGGCCAGGATGCCTCGGCTCCGGCAACTGAATAAGCCCCCCAGTGTATGAAAAGACCGAACTTAGCGTCCAGGAACCATTTCAACCGGTTGTTTTCTTCTTTGATGGTAATATCAGACATATATTGACTCCCGTAAAAAATTTTCAGATTTTTTGATGAGGTCTCATATACATCGTATCACTTTATCAATGCATTTTGAATGATTCAGATAAAATTATTCAGTGGAACCTTTGATGAAATCAATTATTGCGGCCACAGTCATTTCCTGCTGCTCATCCCTGGTCATCGAGGCAACGCCGTCTCCTTTTTGCTCCCCGTAATTTCCAAAGTAAGCATGGTTTCCGCCGATTAGTTCAAGTCTGTTTTCAACTCCTTCGAGTTTTGAAATGTCAAGACCATTGTCTTCGGTTCCATATACAGCAAGGGTAGGTATGTCGGAATCGTTTATAGGATATGCCCCAAGTAAAACAAGGCCCATGAGCTTATCGCTGTTTTTGTTTACATAGCTGCTTGCCATTGCACCACCAAGTGAATGTCCGCCAAGATACCAGTTTTCTATCCCGGGGAATTTTTCATAGATTTCGTCTGCAGCATTGATTCTGAATACTGCGAGGTTGAAAGGCATTTCAACCAGGATGCAGGTGATGCCTTCATCGGACAACGCTTTTAGAAGAGGGGCATAGGCGGATGCCTCAACCTTTCCTCCGGGATAAAATATTAGCCCGGTTTTTGAATCATTTGTACCGGCATTGAAAACAGCATTGCCGTCGATGAAATCGGCTTGTTCGTAAATGGCTTGTGCACTGTCATCCGCCCTGTAATAATTCAATGTGTAAATATAGAAAGCACCCAATAGGGCCACAATGATAATTGCTGTTACTGCCAGACCAATTATGATTCTTTTCTTCTTGCTTCTCTTCATATCAAATCCCTCTTAAAGTTAATCACAAACCATTTTACCCTTCTGCATGAACTATACAACAAAAACAGCATACAGACCTTCACACTTATGGGGTAAATATCATGGGTAAAGAATAATGAGGAGCAAAATGGAGAAATATCAGTTTGATGTACAAGTAGAGACTATCAATGGCAGATATATAATCCGGATACCAAAGGATGTCAGTATGCAGCTCTCATCCCGTGGGATGGTTATGGTAAATGGATTCAACATGGACAGGGAGTTTGAAGCAGTCCTTGAACCTGACGGAATGGGCGGGCATTGGTTTTTTGCTGAGCATATATTCTCTGATTCAATGAATAAGTCCGGGAAAATAAGTGATTCCATTATAATTGTTGAAAAGATAAATTGGAGTGAACTCAAAATGCCTGCTGATATTAAGGATGCAATCATTGATTCAGGATTATCTGATCAATGGGACTGTCTCACGACAAAAGCCCGATGGGATTGGATACGCTGGATAAGATTCACAAACAATCCGGTGACGCGAATGAAAAGGATTGGAGTAGCCTGCTCCATGCTTCATGAAGGCAAGAAAAGACCTTGTTGCTTTGACCGGACCCGTTGTACGGATACATCGGTATCAAGGAACGGAGTTCTGAACAGTCTGTAAAATACCGGCAATGCAAACAGTTTGTTGACGTACGGTAGATATGATGCTAGTATGTTTTTCAAAGGTATCCAATAACTGAATAAATACAATGATGTATGGATTTATACGGGGCGATGAAGCCTGGGTTTCCGATTGCGGAAACACAGGCTTTTTATATTGGTTTTGGAGGATTTGATTTTGGACACAACATTTATTATGAACACAATGTGGGTTTTGATTGCAGGAGTCCTGGTATTCCTTATGCATGCAGGTTTTGCAATGGTTGAGGTTGGTTTCACCCAATCAAAGAATGCCGTCAACATCATAATGAAGAACTTCATTACGGTGGCCATTGGTGTGACATGCTTCTTTGCAGTAGGATTTGCATTGATGTATGGAAAAGACACCGGTGGAATCGTTGGAACTGATATGTTCCTTTTGATTGGAAAACCTGACACCATGGGAGGAGTTTCCTTTGAGGCGTATTTCTTCTTCCAGGCAATCTTTGCTGCAACCTGTGCGACAATTGTCTCAGGTGCCGTTGCAGAGAGAACAAAATTCTCATCATATGCAATTTTCTGTGTCATTGCCACAGTTTTCATATATCCATTGATAGGACACTGGATCTGGGGCGGCGGTTTTCTTGCTGAAATGGGATTCCGTGATTTTGCCGGAGGAACAGCAGTACATGCGGTCGGAGGTTTCTGTGCTTTCATAGGGGCATGGCTCGTTGGTCCCAGAAGCGGAAAGTACAAGGGCGGATCTGCACATGCAATACCCGGTCATAATATTCCCCTTGGTGCACTTGGTGTTCTTATTCTTTGGTTCGGATGGTTTGGGTTCAACCCGGGAAGCACCCTGGACATAACATCCCCGCAGACGGTTCATGCTGCAATTACTACATTGCTGAGCGGGGCAGCGGGTACCATATCAGCCCTTGTGTTCAGTAAACTGAAATTTGGAAAACCCGACGCAGCACTTACACTTAATGGAGCGCTGGCAGGATTGGTGGGTATCACGGCCGGTGCAAACCAGATGTCCTTCGGAGGAGCATTGATTACCGGTTTAATCAGCGGAGTCGTGATGATACTGGCAGTTACGTTCTTTGAAATCAAGCTGCGTGTTGATGATCCTGTCGGAGCAATATCCGTACATGGAGTATGCGGTGCCCTTGGAACTCTTCTCATAGGTTTATTTTCTACAGACGGAGGATTGTTCTATGGAGGAGGATTCGGCCTTCTTGGTATACAGGCCCTGGGTATCCTGATTGTGGGTATATCAGTGCTTGTCCTGGCATTCGTATCACTTTTCGCAATAAAGAAGATTGCAGGACTCAGGGTCGACAACCATGATGAGGCACAGGGCCTTGACCAATCAGAACACGGGGTAAAGGCATATATCTCATTGTAGGATGGCTGTCAGATGTGCTGTACATTTAGTATAATGTTACATAATACTTTCACGGAGGAATCATATGGATAAGATGACAAGGGTGGATATAATAACAAGACCGTCCAAGTTTGAGGAACTGAAGGAAGCCCTGAACTCTATCGGTGTTACGGGAATGACCGTCATCCAGGTCATGGGATGCGGTACCCAGAAGGGAAGGAAGGAGATGTACCGGGGTGTTCCGGTAGACATCAACCTGCTTCCGAAGATAAAGATTGAGACTGTTGTGTGTGAAGTGCCTGTTGAACTGGTCATAGAAACCTGTAAAAAGGTTCTGTATACCGGAGAAATAGGAGATGGTAAGATCTTTACATATAATGTGGAAAATGCAATTAAAATAAGAACCGGGGAAGAAGGGGTGAGGGCACTATAACAAAGCAATTGAAACAAGGCAATCCATTTCAGGGGTTGCCTTTGTTGATATACTTCTGTTAGCCAAGTCCTACATCAAGCATCATCATTATAAGAAACCCCAGTACAACACCCATGGTTGCAATGTCAGAATGACCTGCATGGGCTTCAGGGATCAGTTCGTCAGCAACAACATATATCATTGCTCCCGCAGCAAAACAGAGGGCATAAGGGAGAATCGGCTGGAATGTCAGGACTGCAAGAGCTCCAAGGACACCGGCAACAGGCTCAACAACTCCGGACAACTGGCCCCAGAAAAAACTTTTTTTCATTGAAAGGCCTTCTCTTCGCAAAGGGACTGAAACAGCTGCTCCTTCAGGAAAGTTCTGAATCCCGATTCCTAAGGCAAGGGCAATGGCACCTGCGAGGGTTGCGCCAGGGAAGTTTGCTGCTACAGCTCCAAAGGCAACTCCAACAGCCAGACCCTCAGGAATATTGTGCAGTGTTATTGCACTGACGAGCAGCACGCTTTTTCGCCAGTTTGAAGGTTGTCCTTCTTTTCGAACAGAATCTCCGATTGAATGCATATGAGGAAGCAATTTGTCAGCAGCCAACAGGAATAGGCATCCTGACAGAAACCCCACCCCGGCTGTAAGCCAGGGATTTTTACCTGAGGATTCAGCCATTTCAATTGCCGGTGCAAGCAAAGAAAAGAAACTTGCCGCTATCATGACCCCGCTTGCAAAACCAAGCATTCCGTCAAGAACCTTTCTATTGATGCTCTTGAAGAAAAAGACCACTCCTGCTCCAAGCATGGTCATCAACCAGGTAAAAAGTGTGCCGAACAAGGCCTGAGTGACCGGTGGAAACTGTTTTAGAAATTCAATCATGACTTACCTCCGGGGCATAATTTCAGTTTTGGAATCATCAATATGAAAATTATATACCTTTCAGACAATGAAAAGAAGCAGTGTTGTTTCATTGAATGAATAGGATATATTGTTGTGGGTTTTGGAAAAAGAAAGTAAAATAGATACATTGACAGACAAACGCACCTGCGAATGTCCTTGGAGTAAACATGAAAAAAACACTTCTGATTATATTGGCTTTTGTTCTGTTGTTCTTGCAGATGAGTATTGTATCGGCTGAGGAAAAGGTGATATACAGGAGCGCAACAGAATATGATTATCCGCCATTTTCAGTTACAGACAGCGGAGAAGCGGATGGTTTTTCCGTTGAACTTCTTAAGGAAGTCCTTAATGTAATGGGACTTGAAGCATCATTCAAAATTGATGAATGGAACGTATTGAAGGAGGAACTGGCAAATGGGCAGCTTGACATACTGCCTTTGGTTGGATACACCGAGGAGCGGGATGAGGTTTATGATTTCACCATCCCTTACATAATCATGCATGGAAACATTTTCGTGAGAAAAGGAAATGATTCAATAAAGTCTGAAGCTGATCTAAATGGCAAGGAGATAATCGTAATGGAGGGTGACAACGCCCATGAATATGCCATTAGAATGGGTTTCACCGATAATCTTATTCTTACAAAGACATATACCGAGGCATTCAGGCTTCTTGAATCGGGGAAGCATGATGCGGTTCTTGCCCAGGGTTTGGTAGGACAGGAATTGCTTAACAGCCTGGACATCAGAAACATAGAAGCTGCAACCGAAGTATTGGATGATGATATAACTGAACTTAAGATAAACCTGACCGGGTTTGAACAGAAATTCTGCTTTGCAGTAAAAGAGGGTAACAAAGACTTGCTGGCCAAGCTGAATGAGGGTCTTGCAATAGTGTCTGCCAACGGTAAATTCAATGAACTGTACAACAAATGGTTTCCTTTCCTGGTTGATAGAAAACCCACTTTAATTAAGACATTGAAATCATCAATGGTTATAGTTGTTCCCTTGATAATTCTGATTTTGTTTATAAGTGTCATATACACGGAAAGACAGGTTAAGATCAAGACCAGGCAACTGGAGGAATCAAACAAGTCAATTCTGTTGATGGAGGCTCAGCTCCGTAACCAACAGAAGCTGGAATCCATAGGTGTATTGGCCAGTGGCGTTGCCCACGAAATCAACAATCCACTGAACGGAATAATGAACTACAGCCAGATAATCACGGATTTAATCCATGAAAGAAAAGAAAACTGCGAAGATACCAAGGCTGAAATAGATTCATATGCAGAGGAAATAATAACTGAAACAAAGAGAATAAGCACCATAGTGAAAGACTTGCTTCAGTTTTCGAGGGTTGAAAAGCAGCAGATGGCAAAAACCAATATCAGGGATATCATCAGGAACATGGAATCCCTCATCAATATAATAATAAAACGTGACCAGATAGACTTTACAATGGATATATCAGATGATCTTCCGGATATCAGTTGCCGTTCCCATCAAATCCAGCAGGTTATTTTGAATTTGCTCACCAACAGCAAGGATGCATTGAATATAAAATACCCGGGATATGATGAAGACAAAAAGATCATACTCACTGCCGGTCCGGTGCAAAAGGACGGCAGACCATACATAAGAATTACAGTTGAGGACAGAGGAAATGGCGTGCCTGGGAAAATCAAGGACAAGATATTCGATCCATTCTTTACAACCAAAAGCCGGGCAGAGGGTACAGGCCTTGGACTTTCAATAAGCTATGGAATAATCAAGGACCATGGTGGTGAACTGAGCTTTGAATCGGAAGAGGGGAAGTATACAAGGTTCTTCATAGACCTTCCGATAGGTGAAAAATCATAGTGAAAACTCTGAAGGAATCGATGATGCTGGCAGCACAATGCCATCTGGCATGGTTGAACCCGGAAAAAGGGTTTTATCCCACCGGTGGATTTGAGGTTGCCCATGATACAGGCAGATGGTGGGATGCCATGCTGCGGATGGAACAAGTATCATCATTTTCCATTCCTGCATGGGCAGAGGAAGCCATGCTGGCAAATCTAATGAATCTGACTGACAATCAGGTTGGTTTGTTAATGAATGATCCTAAGATTCCGTGGATGAAAGACAAGGCCTTCATAAATCCCCACAATCTGCGTGAAGGATTCATTGCTGTTGCAGCTCTTGCCCGTTTTAGAAATAGTAAGTGGGCAGCCGCAGCAGGACACCGCATGCTTAAAACAATTGAACAATACATGGATGCTGATGGCAGAATAGACTTCAGGGCAATCTCTGAAAAAACAGCTATTCCAATGAGACCTTCCCGGATGGAGGGAAAATCAGATAGGACAACATGTGAAGGCAGGGCCATTGAAGGTATAATATGGTTTTATGAAGCTACCGGTGATCCACTGGCACTCGAGATTGCATCCCATTTTGCTGAATATCATTATAATAAAACAGTAACTGAAGATGGTAATATCCCAAAAACAATTATTTCTCCTGATAACATAGGTCACAACCATTCATATCTTGGAACATTGAGAGGTTTGATTCTTTATGGTGTTCTTGCGAATGAAAAAAAATATTTGAATATAGTTGCAAAAACATATGAAAAATCCATTTGGAAGAATAATATAAGCTTTTCAGGTTGGGCGCCCCACGACCTCGGAATGGCAAGGTTCAGCAATGAAGATGGTGATCCTGAAGGTGATCCGGCAAGCTGCGGAGATGTTGCACAGATAGCATTATGGCTCGCGAGATATTCCGGGAGAACAGATCTTTATGATGACATTGAACGTCTTGTAAGGGCCCGGATACTTCCGTCACAGGTCTATGATGAGAGTGATCCCCGAAGAAACGGAGCATGGGGGATATACAGACATCCATTTGGAAAAGGTGTAATACTTGATGTCTTTGCTGCGGTACTCCATACGCTGACTGACATTTGCAATGATATTGTCAGTGTCCATGATGATGAAATATACATAAACATGCATTTCGAAAACGAAAGTCCGGCGGCTGATATTAAGGTAACCAATGGAAATACCCGTACGTTGTCTGTAAGACCCAGGGAGAAGAAATCACTGAATATAAGAATACCAGGCTGGGTTGACAGAAACACTGTAAGAGTATGGATTTGTGGTGAAAAAGCCTGTGAAAATGAATATAAGGGCAATTATCTGCACGTTGACAGCTCTTGTATCGGCAAAGGAGAAGAAGTCAGGATTGAGTTTGACCTTCCCAAATACGAAACAGAAGAAGTCATGAAAACAAGCAAACGCACATTCCATCTTCATTGGAGAGGTGATGAAGTGGTTTCCTGTGAACCTGAGGTTCCTATATACACCAACCGATGAATACATATAACCAATGCCTGAGGTAGGGTTGGATTTTCAGAAAACATAAAAAAGTCCACACATAACAAGAATTATGAATTGTATAAGATATGTATCTTAAATAATATTTATATGAATAAAATTTAAGGAGACCTGTCTTGAATAAAAAAGAACGCATTGATGCAGTATTGGCAGGCAATAAGCCTGATAGAACTCCATTTACATTCTGGTATCATTTTGGTAACCAGTTTACAACCGGTGAGGCCTATGCAGATACAATAATTGAGTTCTATAAATTCTTTGACCTTGATCTGCTGAAGGTCATGAACGACTATCATTACCCGTACCCTGAAGGATATGATGTAGTCAAGGATGCCAAAGGGTTGAAAAAAGTAGGTTACTTCAAACCTGAGGATGACACAATGGTGGAGCAGCTCAGGGCTATCAAAAAGATATCCGATGCTGTCGGCGATGAAGTATATATCATAGACACTTTGTTTGATCCATGGCAGCAGCTGGTCCGGCACGTATGCGGTGAGTATCAGTATGGTCTTACAAAAACCTGTGAAAAGGAATTGCTTGAGGCACTGGACAGATTATGTGATTTTTGTATCGATTACACAAAGGCAACGGTGAAAGCCGGGGCAGCAGGAGTGTTTCTTGCAATACAGGGCAGTGACCATCTCGTTCCCGGTGGTTATGAAACCTATGAGAAGTTCATAAAACCACAGGCAATAAAAATATTGAATGGTATCAGGGATGTTTCCAAATTCAATATATTGCATATATGCGGGCAGGAAATTTATACAGCAGGAATCGAAGACTTCCCTGTTGATGTGATTTCATTTGCAGACAGGAGTGATAAAAACCCATCCCTGAAGGAAGTAAGGGAAAGAACCGGGAAAATTGTGATGGGTGGTATGGATCAGCTTAAAACCAGCCGTGCATCCCTGGATGCCTTGAAGGAAAATGCTGATATCATGCTTGAGGAATGCGGGGATTCAGGATCCATTGCAGCAATAGGATGCTCGATATTCTGTGAAAATGATACAACTGTCCTTAGGAAAATGGTTGAATACATTAAAAGCAGATAGTAGGTTTACATGTTTGAACTAACAGGCAGGAAAGTTCTTGTAACGGGCTCTTCAAGGGGCATCGGCAGGGAGATTGCAATTACATTTGCCAGGCAGGGAGCTTTGGTTGCCATTAACACAAAAACCGAGAAGTCTCCTTCCTCTAAGCTTCCTTACTCACGATAGTGAGCGCAAAGGTGGGGGATGAATCGGTGGATATCCCCATGATTAAATAGTATAATGTAATCAGTCGTTTTGCTATGAATGAGGTTAATTAAGTGCATATGGATAACAACAATCATTCAGTGTTCATCATGTGCTATCATTTGATTATGGTCATCAAATACAGAAGGAAAGTGTTTGATGATGATATATCAGATCGGGCAAAGGAAATATTTGAGTACATAGC
>Ga0209203_1000580_pt1 | contig 30685 bp, 26 predicted proteins | sample AD_UKC109_MetaG_FD_184423 | JGI IMG/M metagenome (GOLD analysis project Ga0209203, IMG submission 184423) | Active sludge microbial communities of municipal wastewater-treating anaerobic digesters from Hong Kong - AD_UKC109_MetaG (SPAdes)... | ecosystem: Engineered > Bioreactor > Anaerobic >... | reverse complement strand
TGATCAATGTACACCTCGATGTCTTGATATCTTATCCCCCATAACTCCAAACATCGGTCCCGGTACAACTCGTATGACTTATCTAAAAAGTGTATACCATGTGCTGACCTCCTCACAATCGGATTAAATTTGGGCTTGACCCAAACACAAAATGGGGTTAGAATCGCAAGTCTTGTAGTAACGTCCTCGTAGCTTAATGGATAGAGCACCTGCTTGCGGAGCAGACGGTTGCGCGTTCGACTCGCGCCGAGGACATTTTCTTTTTAAGCTCCCAGGAACCATCATAATAGAGCGAGTACCCCAAGGGCACTTATTCGCCCCCCGCCGAGGACATTTTCTTTTTAAGCTCCCAGGAACCATCATAATAGAGCGAGTACCCCAAGGGCACTTATTCGCCCCCCACCGAGGACATTTTCTTTTAAGTACTCAAGAACCATCACAACAGAGCGAGTACACCAAGGGCACTTATTCGCCTCCCGCCGAGGACATTTTCTTTTTAAGCTCCCAGGAACCATCACAACAGAGCGAGTACCCCAAGGGCACTTATTCGCCCCCCGACGAGGACATTTTTTTTAATCTCCCAAGAACCATCATAACAGAGCGAGTACCCCAAGTTTTTTCAACTCCACCAAACAACCGCATACACCATACCCCAGGCTTTTGAGCGGTCAATACCGATCAGCTCCGTCCCTGAACGCCTCATTTGGCGTTGTTTACTCCGAATATCCCGCCGAAAACCATCCTAAATCAAACCAGGCTGCAGGACAATGCCTTACAGCAGTCCCTTGCAGCGAGAATGTTTCACGTGAAACAACATCATCTATCCCGCAAATGGTTTTAAAAGTCCCAACAAAACGACCTCGGCCATATTTTGTACGTTTCACGTGAAACACCGCCTACCCAAATGGGCAATCGAATGGGCACAGTTCGTGCATCGAATTGACTGACTGAAACAATCTGGAGGCGTTTATGACCAAGAAACGATTAATTCTCACCCTGATTGCTGCATTTCTGCTGCTCACGGGTTGTGTGCGCACTTCCCCTGCTCTTACCCCTACTGCCGAACCCGTCCAGCCAACAAGCAGCAACACGCCCACATCTACAGCAATTTACCCTTCTCCCTTGTATAAGTTGTACGTTTTTGCAGGCGGTCACGGCTGGGCTGGCAACGTGGACCAGAGTATTTTTTACAATACCCGGAACTTTGGTGAGCATTGGCTCACAGTCACCCCCGCAGGCTTGACCTCCAGTGAATCTGGCTGGGCTACTACCACCTCATTTCCCAACGGTGATATCGGCTGGATCTGTCGGTCAGAAACAGAATCATCCGCAAATCTCTTCACATCTACTGACGGCGGACGTACCTGGCAGACCCTCCATCTGGATTTTCCATGCGGTCAAATCTCAGTACTCAACGCGGACGAGGGCTACATCCTCTCCGATCTAGGCGTTGGCGCTGGCTCTCAGTATGTCAGCCTCTATCACACTGCTGATGGCGGCCAAACCTGGGAGCTACGCTTTGAGCACGACCCGGCTAACCCGGACGATCACGGGCTGCCAACCGGAGGAATGAAGAGTTATTTCGGCTTTCTCAGCCGTGAAATTGGCTTAGTTGGTGGATCTGTTCCTATTTCTGGCTCAGTTTATCTATTTCGTTCTAGTGACGGCGGCACTTCTTGGTTTCCGAGTGAGTGCCAGGGCTTACCCCTGGGTGAAAACCAGGAGACCAGTGTGGATAACATCATCCGTATCAACGCGACCACTGCCGTGCTCCCTATCCGTTCTTACCTGGCTGACGGAAATAGTGTCACCTACTTTTGCAGCACCACCGACGCTGCCGAGAGCTGGCAATATGTGGGATTGCTTGAAAATGTTGAGTTTCTTGACTTTGGGTCTCAATTAACCGGGGTAGCCTATGGGCAGGGAAAAATGTTCCAAACGCAAAACGGCGGTCTAACCTGGACCGAAACCACCTCCGGTCTGCCCCCCGAGGTCACTCCTGTATCGCTGGAAATGACTGACGACCTGGTCGGCTTCCTCACAGCGACGATCGCACCCGAGACGCTGATCGACAACCGTATTTACATGACGGCAAATAACGGCAAAGACTGGCAGCCTGTCCCCGGAAACATCATCGATTCAACCAACACGAACCCAACACCTTAACCGCTGGACACCGGCTTGCAAAAAAGAAGCGCTCTACTATAATTCAAGTCAGGCAATGATGAATAAACTTTGGCTTCGAATTTCACTAGTATTAGCCCTGACACTCCTGTTTTCGGGTCCAGTTCAAGCTGAGCCGGGTCCTGAAACTGGTCCAACTCAAACCCTGACCGAATTTGTTGAAGATTGGACCGAATCTGGCGCCCAGGAACAGGCTGACGCTACCCCCTTGCCTACTGCCGATCCGGAGAAGAAAGTTTACCTCACCTTCGATGATGGTCCTGACCCTGTCTGGTCGCCCCAGGTACTGGGAGTTTTGAGAAAATATCAGGCTAACGCGACCTTTTTTATGATCGGGCGCAACGCAGCCACTTTTCAGGACACAATCGTTCAGATCGCCAGTGATGGAAACACGCTTGCCAATCACACCTACAACCATCTCGACTTAACCACGCTTGGTTATCAGGGTTTTTCACTTGAGGTAGGCGATACCGAGCAGTCCATCCGTTATGCCCTAAGGGATCATCCCGAACTTATGGGGCAGGTGACCAAATGTCTGCGTCCGCCCTATGGTAAGGCCAACGAGACCGTTTACTCCTATGCAATCGGTATGGGCTACAGTATTTCGATGTGGAACCTGGACACCCGCGATTGGGCAGGGACTGACCCTGAGGACATTCTTGCTGGATTCATCGACAAGTTGCAGCCAGACAGGGTAATTCTCTTCCACGATGGCGGGGAGGATCGTCAAAATACGATCGAATCCCTGGATCTGGTATTACACGAACTGATCATGCAGGGTTACGAGATCCTGCCATATTGTACGGAGGCTGGCCAGGCGGTAATTGGCGGCTGAGCTGGCTCGAGAATCCTCAGTCAATTATTAACGCAAGTTTAACTTTTGTATGAATTTCGTGAATCTTGGCAAAAAGCTTGATTAACCACTTGTAATTCCACGATTTTCTTGTATACTATGAATAGTTAGGCGCTTGGGTGCCCCCCTCACCCAGGCGCCTAACTATTTAATTTTGCCCGGGGGTAAAATTGATCCATGGAAACTTCTGATTCTGGTTACATCTTCTTTGAATGCAGCAATTCCTGCTGTGGGCTGCGATTCCCTCTTGACACACAGGTCTACAACGGCAGATATTGTCCTCGCTGCGGCGCATCCCTTGCAAAGCACGAGCCTGGCATTCTTGCCCAAAAGCCCCCTTCCGCAACAACCCCCAGCTTCCGGCTAATCGGCGCGCTTGATAATATCCGCTCGGCGCAGAATGTTGGGGCGATTTTCCGTACCGCAGACGGCGCCGGCTTAACAGAGCTGCTCCTGGGCGGGATTACCCCCACCCCCAGCGAACACCCAACAATCAGAAAAACTTCGTTAGGGGCTGAAAAAAGTGTGTTGTGGAACTACCACCCCAATTTACCCCAGAAATTGCTTGAGCTTAAAGCCAACAACTGCCTGATCCTTGCGCTTGAGTATGCACCTGGCGCTCGTTCTCTACAGGAATTTCGACAAAATCAGCCCTTTCCAAGTCAAGTAGTGCTTGTAGTAGGAAACGAACCTGCAGGGGTCGATCCCGCTATCCTGCGGATCGCTGATCAAGCGCTGTACATACCCATGTACGGTGAAAAAACCTCACTCAATGTATCGGTGGCTTTTGGCATCGCTGTCTACCTGTTAATGGGGCTGTAATTAACAACAAAGGGCTCCGGCAGTGCCAGAGCCCTTTGATTAATAATCCAAATCACGGTTGAATGATCGTCCCGGCGGGAATGGTGGTGTTCTTGGGGATCACCACAATCCCTTCCCGAACTTTATAGAGGGCATGGTCCACTTCAAGATCTGCGGGGAAAGGCTTGATAACCACGTTATCGCCGATGCTGGCATTTTTATCAATGATTGCACCCTGAATTTTACAGTTGCAGCCAATCCCAATCGGCGCGCCGTTGGTTTGGTTCCCATACCAGTCCGCACCCATCACAATCGTATCCTTTATTTCTGTGCCGCTACCAATGATGCTGCGCAGTCCAATCAATGCATGCTCGAGGCTGGCTTCTTGAATGGTACAACCTTCTGCCATGAGGACGTTCTTACAAGTTGTCCCCGTCACGCGTGAGCCAGGCAAATAGCGGGGGTGGGTAAATATGGGATGAGCCGGATCGAAGAAATCAAATTCCGGGCGGTCTTCTGTCAGTTCCAGGTTGGTATCATAAAAAGTACGGATCGTTCCAATATCGCGCCAATATCCCTCAAAGTTATACCCGAAGACCCGTCCGCCCTTACGAATAAGGTGAGGAATAATATCGCCACCAAAATCATCCAATTGATGGTCGGTATAATCCCGCCGCAACACGTCTGACAACAAGTCTACGTTGAACATGTAAATGCCCATTGAGCCAAGGTAAGGTGATTCAGGATCGTCACGACTGACCAATTTTGAAAGAATCTCTGGATCTTTGGGTTTTTCAGCGAAATCTGTAATGCGTCCATCCTCATCGCGCTTTAGGATTCCGAAGCGGAACGCGTCTTCTTTGAGCACGGGTTGCACGGCCACGGTGATATCCGCGCCATTGGCAATATGAAATTCGACCATCTTGGAGTAGTCCATGCGGTAGAGGTGGTCACCCGCAAGGATCAGCACATACTTAGAGCGGCTGGAACGAATCTCCTGGATCTGCTTACGAACCGCATCAGCGGTACCCTGATACCAATCGGTGTGTTCGATGGTTTGCTCTGCCGCCCATACCTGCACCCACCCGCCGTGGAAATTATCAAAATTGTAGGTACGGGTGATGTGCCGGTGCAAGGAGACCGAGAGAAATTGAGTCAGAACAGAAATCTTAAAAATACCTGAATTGATGCAATTGCTTATCGGTATGTCGATCAAGCGGTACTTCCCGGCAATTGGGACAGCCGGCTTGGCTCGCTCAGCAGTAAGCGGATAAAGCCTTTTACCCTGACCTCCACCTAAAATGACTGCGAGGACTTCGTCCAGATTGGTCATATTATCCCTTTCAGCACAATTCGTGCACTCTTTGATGAAGTAGTTAAGTTGGTAATGATTACTGCTTGGTGAAAAATCTACCTATATTGTACTAGTAATTTTTGCGACTGTACGTAATATTTCCCGTGCGGACTCCAATGTAACAGATGTGCTGGCGCCAAGCATGGCTGCCAATTCCTCGACGCGTGCCTCCGCTTGCAACTGTTCCACCTGGGTTGAGGTTCGCCCGTTATCACTTCGTTTGCTTACATGGAAGTGCTGATCGCCAAAGGCTGCCAATTGCGGCAAATGCGTGACGCAAAGCACCTGGTGCTGCTTGCCAAGATTCCAGAGCATTCCCCCCACCGTCATGCCAACCCGGCCACCAATTCCACTGTCGATCTCATCGAATACCAGCGTTGGGATGTGGTCCACCTCCGCCAGCACAGTTTTAAGAGCCAGCATCAGGCGCGAGGTTTCTCCCCCAGACGCGGTCTTCGCGAGCGGCTTAAATCCTTCCCCCGGGTTGGTTTCAATCAAGAACTCAATCTGATCCACGCCATTGGCGTCGAATGCCAGTGTGCGATCGCCCACAGTCAGCCCCTGCTCCACTTCAGCCACAGTCTGCGAAACCCGGAAGCGGGCATTCTCCATTTCAAGCAGGTGAAGTTGCTGCTCCATGCCCTCGGCAAGCTGACTGGCTGCCAGTTTCCGCCTGTCTGAGAGCTTTAAAGCTGAAACGCTAAGCTTTTCCTTTATCTGGGCTAATTTTTGCTTCACTTGGCCTATCTGCTCTTCTGCACCTTCCACTTTTTCTAACTCCGCTGTGGAAGCCTGTAAATGTGCCAGAGCTGAAGCCAACGAACCACCATACTTGCGTTTAAGTCGATTAAATAGATCAAGGCGCTCTTCGATTTGATCCAGCCGGCTGGGATTGAACTCAATCCCTTCCAGGTAACCCCGTAACTCGTACGTGAGATCAGACAGTGAACTAAGCGCGTCTTCAGCTTGCTGCGCCAGAGCCTGCATTTGCGGGTCTATCCGGGCAAGTTCTGCCAGGTCGCGCGCGGCTTGCCCGAGCATGTCTGTAGCAGCGGAACAGCCCTCTGTGCCCTCATCCAGCGACGCCAGCGCGGACTGGCTCAGTGAGCTCAAGGTTTCGGCGTTCATCAGGCGGGTACGTTCTTGAGCCAGGCTCTCTTCTTCGTCCAATTTTATGCGGGCTTCGCCGATCTCCTGGATCTGATACTTCAGCATATCAGCCCGGTCGCGGGCCGTCTTTTCAATTGCATGCAGTTCGCTTAGCTGTTTCCCCAAAACCGACCATTCCTTGAACTGACCCTGGTAAATGGTAAGGTTTTCCTGATCATGCGAGAAACGGTCGAGCAGATCGCGGTGATTTCGTACTTTTAACAAAGAAAGATGATCAGATTGCCCATGCACGTCCACCAGGGCTTCGCCAATCTCAGATTGCACACTCAAACTGACCGTTCGACCGTTCACCCTGGCAATTGTCCGCCCCTCAGCCCGGATTTCTCGTCCGAGCCAAAGCCGATCCGGCTCCTCCAGCAGTCCTTCGCGGTCCAGCAGTTCGTTTATGAACTCTTTTTCTGGTCCTTCCAGGCGAAAAAAACCTTCCACAATTGCCCTATCGGCGCCTTTTCGAATGCTGGTGGTGTCCGCCCGCGCGCCGAGAATCGCTCCCAACGCGTCAAGAATGATGGATTTACCGGCACCAGTCTCGCCAGTAAAGACTACCAGTCCGGAGGTGAATTGGAGTGTCAGATCATCGATGATGGCAAAATCACGTATGCGCAGTTCTTCCAGCATATTCCCTCAAAGACGCAATCCTCTGGCTTGAGCGTAAGCCGACGAGGAAACCAGGGCGGCATACACCGCCCTCCAGATAAGCGGCAACAAATTAACACCGCCAGTTAGAAGCGGTCCTGAACCGCTCAGCAACGGCAGAATTTCCCTGATTAGTAAAGGCAGCGCGCCAACTATCGCGCCTAACAGAACCGCTCTATTCAGCACCTTGCTGCGCCGGCGGTTCACCGCCAGGCGAACTGCGTTCGTGATCAAGGTGCCCACTCCCGGGGCGACCAGGAGGTTAAAGAAACCCAATAAGCCCGCCAGCAAACTGCCAGCATAAGAGATCACCGCAGCGATAACAAAGCCCAAAAACGGGTCAAGTCTTTTGGTCGTATCAAAAACCCGTTGTTGAGCACGTACACAATCCGCGCAGCGGTAGCCTGTTTCGGTCAGGATTGCTGTCGCGGGCGTGATTGGTTTGTTGCAGCGGTTGCAGCGCAGCTGGACCTCTTCTTCAGAATATACTTGTTGATCAGCGCTTGGGTTCTGTTCAGTCATTGGTTTTAATTTCAAGAATCGGATTTCGCTGCAGTATGCCGGCAAGATCGCGGTAAAAGTAATTGGGTTCGCCAAAACGTGCCATCAGCAGGGATTTTTTGTTGGCTGTAACGCGAATGCTATTTTCAGGACCTATAGTGATCGGTGTCGTGCCATCAACGCTTAGCACCACCTCAAAATCGCCGATCGCGCGCAGGTTGACAACCGCGCCTTCCGCCAATACGACAGCACGATCGAGCGAAAGATGCGGCGCGATGGGTACAACGAGCATATTACGTAGCTCAGGCGGGAGTATCGGACCCCCGGAAGCCAGAGCGTAAGCCGTCGAACCAGTCGCCGTCGCCACAATCAAACCATCGGCAATGTACGACATCATATAGCCTTCGTTGAGGTCCACCCGCACTTCGATTGGGCGGGCGTCTCTGCCCCGTGAGATCAATGCCTCGTTGATCACATCCCAGCGTTGAATCACGTTGCCATTTTCGAGAAACTCAGCTTGAAGCATCATGCGTCTTTCAAGGCGGTAGTCAGCGGAGAGCAAACGCTTAAGGTTGCTCTCAATGTCAATCTCGTTCAACTCGACCAGGAAACTCAGCCTCCCGGCTTGAACGCCCAGCAAAGGGATATCGAGGGGCGCGCAGAAGTGACCGGCTCTCAGAAGTGTGCCATCCCCACCAATGACAATGATCAGGTCGTGTCCTTCAATATGCGGAAGTTGCGTGGGATTCTCGTAATCGTAGCAGAAGATGTTGTGGTTTACATTATGTGTCTTCAGGCATGCAGAAATGCGATCAGCCAAAAGGGAGGCTTTTGGAACCGCTGCATTCGGCATGAGCAGGATATTCTTCGGAACAAAAGGGGTCATTGGTTGCATCCCGTTTATTATAGTCGGATTCAAATCGCGTTTTCCAATCTGAAGACCGTTGACCTACAAGGAAATCGTCAAATATCGTATACTCACTACCTGGAACAGTTAACTCGAACCATGAAAGAGACTCCATCATCAGCAATAAAGAGTGAATTCTGGCAGCGCCTGAGCAGAAACCGGGTGCTTCTGTCCTTATTATCCTTATTACTCTTCCTGCTGATCTGGCAAGTGTTGGTCACGGTGCTGAATCTGCCCGGCTTTATTCTGCCCAGTCCAGCCGAAGTAGGCAAAAAATTCCTCGATGTTCTCCAAACTGGGCTGCTCTGGCGGCACTTTTCTTCCACTCTGGGGGAAATCCTGTTGGGGTTGCTCTTTGGCATCAGTGCCGCCACGCTCCTTGGCTACGCACTTTCCAAATCCCCATTGGCTGAGCGCTTGCTCTCACCGTTTCTGGTGGGCAGTCAGTCCATCCCGATGGCTGCCATTGCGCCGCTGTTGGTTATTTGGTTCGGTCCGGGTTTGCTCAGCAAGGTTCTGATTTGCTCTCTGATAGTCTTCTTCCCGGTGCTGGTTAACACGCTGGTGGGGCTGAGGGATGTTTCGCCTGAGTTGCGTGAAGTGATGCGCTCTCTACGGGCAACCCCTGCCCAGACGCTGCGCTACCTCGAGATCCCGGCTGCTCTGCCGGTGTTCCTTGGCGGTCTGCGCGTTGGAGCGAGCCTTTCAGTGATCGGCGCTATTGTGGGCGAACTGGTTGCCTCAGACCGCGGACTTGGGTTTCTGATCAACGTTGGGCGCGGTCAATATGACACCGCGCTGGTCTTCGTTGCGGTCATTTGCCTGGTAGCTTTGGCAGCAGGTCTTTACGGACTGGTTCTGCTGCTCGAAAACAGAGTCCTTTCCTGGCAAACCTGGCGCAAGGAAATATAAGGAGAAAACAATGAAACGGATGATATTCTTCGCACTGGTCCTTTGTTTGGCACTGACCGCTTGCATTCCTGCCACACCAGAACCAGCCGTCACGAAAGTTACCCTCAACCTGACCTACATACCCAACGTTCAGTTCGCGCCTTTTTATGTTGCAATTGAGAAAGGCCATTTTGCCAAATATGGGCTGGAAGTTAGCCTGGCTTATGGCAACGAAGCCGATATGGTGGCGCTGGTAGGTTCGGACAACCAGCAGTTTATGATTGCCTCTGGGGAGCAGGTGCTGCTCAGCCGTGCCCAGGGCTTGCCTGTGATTTCGGTGAGAGAATGGTACAAAGATTATCCAGTTGGAGTAGCTTCGCTAAAAACCAGCCAGATCAGCCAGCCATCTGACCTGAGGGGTAAGGTGATTGGGCTGCCCGGACTGTACGGCGCGAATTACATCGGATTTGAGGCCCTGGCTGCCCATGCCGGTTTGACTGATGCCGATTACGAACTGCGGTCGATCGGATTCACACAGGTGGAAGCACTGGTCACCGAACAGGTGGACGCGGTAGTGGTTTACCTGGCAAATGAACCCGTGCAACTGCGAGCCCGCGGTTATGAAATTGACCTTCTGAGAGTGGCAGACTATCTCTCACTGGTGGGTAACTGCCTGGTGACAAACGAAAAATCACTGAATGAGCGTTCAGAAATGGTGCAGGGAATGGTCAGCGCCATACACGAAGCCCTGGCTGCCACAGCCGCCGATCCGGACATGGCTTACGAAGTCAGCCGGAAATACGTGGAAAATTTGTCAGAAGATGACCCCATCCAAAAGCAGGTTTTGCTGGAATCGATCAAGATCTGGCAGCTCGAACCCGACTCCTCGGAGGTTGAGGTAACACGTTGGGAAAACATGCAAACCGTTCTGCTAAACCTGGGTTTAATGACCAGGCAAATTGAAATCAGGGAGGCGTTCAGTGATGCCTTCACAAAGTGAGATCGCCCTGGAGGTGAGCGACCTCGAGGTAACCTTCGTTGACAGCGATGGATGCCTGGAAGTACTCGACAAAATCAGTTTCTCAATCGAGCGCAACGCCTTCGTGTGTATTGTAGGTCCCTCGGGTGGTGGAAAAAGCACACTTCTCCGCGCGGTGGCTGGGTTAATTCAGCCGACAGGCGGAAAAGTGCTGTTTCCTGGCGGGACTGCAGGCAAGGCACAAACCGGACTGGTGTTCCAGAAGCCGAATCTGCTCCCCTGGAGGAGGCTCAAGGATAATATCAGCCTCCCGCTCGAGCTTGAGCACCGTCCGACTGAAGAAATTGCCAGCCTGACACAGGAGATGATCCGCCTGGTGGGGTTGGAAGGGTTCGAAAAGTCTTATCCCCATGAACTTTCTGGCGGGATGGCTCAGCGGGTATCGATCGCCCGCTGCCTGGTGCAGGACCCGGAGATCCTTCTGCTGGATGAGCCCTTTGGTCAACTGGACGCACTGACCCGGGAACGCATGGGTGACGAACTCCTGCGCATCTGGAATGAGCGGCGCAAGACCGTCCTGATGGTGACCCATTCCATATCCGAAGCCATCTTCCTGGCAGATCGTGTGCTGGTGCTCACCAGCCGTCCGGCGCGTGTGATCATGGACCTGCCCATCCATTTACCCCGTCCGCGCACTGATGCCATGCGCTATCTGCCTGAGTTCATCGAAGCCTCGCGCCTGCTGCACGAGCAGCTTAAGGGCTCAAACGCACCTGCCTGTTAGCCTTGAAAGACCTTTGTGGTATAGTTTTAGTCATCTCAAATAGCCGGAGTGAACGCTTGTGTATATAGCTATCGAAGGTGTTATTGGTGTCGGAAAAACCACCCTTGCGCGTCTAATTCATGAAGCCTTTGAGGCTGACCTGCTGCTGGAAGTCTTTGAAGAAAATCCTTTTCTTGGTAGTTTTTATGCCGACCGGCAGCGCTATGCCTTCCAAACCCAAATTTTCTTCCTGATGAGCCGCTATACCCATCAACACCAGGTGATTCCATCCACCCTGGCAGCAGGTAGGAATCTTGTCTCGGATTACACCTTTGATAAAGACGCCCTCTTTGCCGGCATCAACCTGGGCGGTGATGAGCTCGATATTTATCATAAAGTGCACTTTGCCCTGGCGGATAAGATCCCGCAACCTGACCTATTGGTCTTTTTGCGCGCCAATACCGACACTCTGATGCACCGCATTGCCCACCGCGACCGCCCTTATGAACGCAGTATGGAACGGGCTTACATTGAGGAACTCGCCGTTGCCTATGAGGATTTCATCAGCTTGCCAAAATGGCAGCAGCGTTTGCTTGCCATCGACACCGACGACCTTGATTTCATTGCCGATCCACAGGCACTGCAGTACATGATCAACCGCATTTGCCAGGCTCTGCAGCTCGTGCCCTACCAGGAAAGCCTGCCTCTGACCGATTAAGGAGTTCTTATGCGTATCAACACGGAAATGCTCACCAAAACCGCACGTGATCACGTAGCAAAACGGCTGCGTCAGCCGAACGATATCGTTGCGGTTTACCTGACCGGATCCGTCACCAGCGAAGAACCCCTGTTGGGCGGCACGACCGACATAGACATGGTCTTTGTCCACAAGGAAGATCCTGCCCAATCGCGCGAGGTGCTGCGGGTGACCTATGAGGTCTCGTTTGATATCGAGCACCACCACCAGTCCTACTACACCTACCACCGCCGCCTGCGGCAAAACCCCTGGATCGGCTTTTCGCTCTGCAATCACGGCAATATCCTCCACGACACAGATCACTGGCTCGAGTTCATCCAGGCTGGCGTAAGCTCCCAATTCGACACCCCTGAAAACATCCATGCCCGTGCCCAAAAATTCAATGAGAAAGCGCGCCAGCAATGGTTCGACCTCAATGATGAGCAGGAGATCAGATTCCAGGAGTGGATGGACCTCTATTTCAAGACCACTGGCGCAGCCGCCAACACGATTGCTGCCCTGAACGGACCTGCCCTGACTATCCGCCGATTTATGATCGCCTTCCCCGAAAGGGCTCAGGCGCTCGGTCGAGCCTCTCTTTCGGGGGAGCTTGCCAGGCTGATTGGCAATGACAAGATAAGCATGGATCTCTACCGCGATTGGCGCCCAGCCTGGGAGTTTGCCTTGCGTAGCGCCAGCGCCATGCCTAACTGCCCGCCAAATATTTCGTCCCATCGCAAGGGCTACTTCCTCAACTGCTGTGATGCCCTGGCAGAGGGTGACGCGCTGCACGCCGTGCTCTGGCCGATGCTGGAGACCTGGTGTCAGGCAGACCTGGTGCTGGCAGATGAGCCCGCCCAACAGGAACTCTGGCTGCAGTTCCTGTCCGCGCTTGATTTTGTTCCTGAGCGTAAAGACGACCTGCTTCAAGCCCTGGATCGCTTCATCGACGCCGGCGATAACATCCTCAGAGACTACCGTCAGAATTACGGTTTGTGAATAACCTGTGGATAAACAGCCTCCTAGCTGTGGATATCCAGCCGGGAACTGTGAATAAACCGGACTAAAACCTTGAAACTCAGGGGATGAATTTGAATTGACTGTGGATGAGAATCGGAAGCTTATTTCCGCCCTTTTCGCCCTGTTGAGTAATGACAAAACATTGAGACTTATCCACAGTCACCTGTGGAAAGAAAATTTGGAGTCTTTGCTTCGTCCAGGACGGCAATTTCAGTCCGACTTTTGCCCTTATCCCCACTTTCAACAGCCCCTATTACTTATTACTACTTAAATACCTATTAATAATGAAAGGAATTAAATCCTTTAAAAGACTTAACGGATTAAGAGCGGAACAAAGGTTAAAAACGGCATATTGAGATCAATAGCAGTGATCTCAATGGCATTGATCATGCCAGCCTGACCATCTTCCCCAAAAACATCTGTATCCCATGCCTGGAAGTAAACCGTGTGCTTGCCTGGTGTCAGTTCCCCAAAATGGAAGATCTGCTCGAAGTCCATCAAATAAGGTGTACTAGATACTGGTTGAGACCAATCAACCAAATTGAGAGTGGCATCTTGCTGCCACGGGGGTGTATCCAGTGAGAAAGCGACATGATGCACTGCGCTGTATTCATCCTGTTCGAGTGGAGGCTTGTAGGAATTCATATCATCAGCCCGACCCACGATATGGGTCGAAAAGAGGTTATTTTCTATGTTACTGAAAGTAATTTCCGGTCCTTGCGCCTGGGTTAATGGCGCTGCTGCCAGCATAGCAGCCCGGGTGAGAGCATCCAATCCATCTGCCTTCAAATAGTCATCGAAATACCAGCATCTGGTGACGTCACCGCCAGCTTCAGCCGGGCCCAAATTAAAGCGCAATGAAGGAGCATCGAGCTCACCAAAGGCGAAGTCGGTTAAAGTGCCTGTCAGGATGCGATTGTAGGGCATGCCTTGGCTAGGCATTGCCTGGCTATCGTAAGCAAGCTTTTTTGCAAGCATTAAAAGCTCATTATCAAATGGATTTTCCGCGGTTGGATTGTAAAGGAAAGGTGTGATCATCCAGTCGCCTTCATTTTGCAGATCGATGACCAAAGACATCCCGGTATTTTGCTCCAGGATTTGTCCCAGATAAGCCTCTATCGCCAGGGTTTCAGGCTCGGAAGCTTCAAATGGACCAGGATAGTTGGCTGCACAGGGATCTGTTATTTCAGCTGCCCACTCATAACTAAAGTTCAGACCGAGTGACACGCCTCCATTTTCATTGCTACATTCGTAAACATTCCGGTTCTTCGTCCAGGTTGGAGTTTCGCCCTCAAGTGCCTCCTGCTCAGCAATCAGCCGTCCATCTGGATTGGCAACCAGAATCAAGTGGATCTCAGTCTCTTCCAGCAGCCAGTTGGCGTTGGCAACCTCCCCGTACGATTCCAGAAGGAGTTCAGCAAAGAGGAGGTTAAGTTCCACTGGAGCCAGCGCGTTCGCCTGCAGTCCACTGACGAGCACGAGGCGAGGCTTGGTGTTGGTTTCGACATCTCTGCCGAGCTGAAGCACCTGGATAGGACGCCCCTCAAAACTTTGACCAATAGTTTTCAAACGAGCCAGATCAGGGTAGAGATCTGTCAGTTCTTCCAGCCGGGCGTTGATATTATCGTAAGACCGGTAGCAATCATAGGGAGAAGGAAGATTGGATTCTATGGCTGAGGAAGCAGGGGTGATGCCGATAAAACTGATCAAAACAAAGATCAGCAGCAACTGGACGGAACGCAAAAACAGTTTCATAAGTGCCTCCCCAGCAGATTGTTAGAACAAGATAATTTTATCAGCTACTTACCAAAAACTTGTTATGATTAGGTCAGAGTTTCAATATGCAAAACGAAGCAGCTTCAACGGGTTCAAAATTACGCCTGGCAGTGGTGGTTCCGGAAGTGCGCGTGGCGGATGTAGTTTTCAACACCGCGCAAATCCAAAACGCCCTGGGAGGTCTCAAAGCGAGCAATCCGGATTGGGTCATCTTCCCCCGTTTGTGCCTGACCGGGGCAAGCTGCGGGGATCTGTTCCGTCAGAAACTGCTGCAAGCCGCGGCACTGCAGGCCTTGATTGAATTGGTACCTCTGACCGCCGGCACTGCCAGCAAAGTGCTGCTGGGGCTTCCCCTGGGGGTCGGGGATGAGGTCTTTGAGGTAGTGGCGCTGCTCAGTGCTGGACAGGTGGAGGCGCTGATGCTTGCCCCCTGGCCGGATAGCCCGGCTCTAAGCCCCTCAGTGCGCCTGCCAGCGCAACCTCAATTGAAATTGGGAGGCAAGTCGCTACCACTGAACGCCAGCCACCCGTTCCGACTCGGACAGGTGGAAATTCTGCTCGGTCATCAGCCGCCAGGCGCAGCGGGAGCTGACTTGCTGATCAACCTGATCAATCTGCCTGCCCTCGCCCCGGCTGGGGATATCCTGCAGACGGCTTTCGACCCCGCTGCCAGGCGGGGAATTGCGGTGATTTGTTCCGCCGGCGCCAGTGAGTCCACCACCGACCAGGTCTTCTCCGGAAAAGCCGAAATTTGGCAGAACGGTCACTGCCTGGCTGCAGCAACGGAACTTACCTTCGAAACCCAGATCATCCAGGCTGTCTGCGATCAATCCTCATCCCATTCATCGCCAGTGAAACCAACTGTCAGCGGGAGTATCCAGCCAGTTCGACATCCTTTTATCAATAACCAGGAGCCCGAAAAGCAATTCGCGCGGCTGCTGGAGATCCAGTCTTCAGGGTTGATGAGGCGCTTGATGCATACGCACCAACATAAAGTTATCCTGGGGTTGAGCGGCGGGGCGGACTCGAGCCAGGCGTTGCTGGTCTGCTGCCACGCGTTTGACCGCCTGGGTCTGGACCGCAAGGACATTCTGGCAATCCAAATGCCCGGTCCGGGCAGCAGCCACTCCTCGCGCGAACGATCAACTTCGCTGGCGGATTTGGCAGGCGTAACGCAGCGCATAATCCCGATCGGTCCCTCTCTTCTGGCACACCTGGAAGATATTGGCCATCCCCAGGGGCTGCACGACGTGACCTTCGAGAATGCCCAGGCACGCGAGCGCACCCAGATCCTGATGGACCTTGCCAACCAGCAAAACGCGCTGGTGGTGGGCACGGGAGACCTTTCCGAGATTGCCCTCGGCTGGAGCACCTTCAACGGCGACCATATGAGCATGTATAACGTCAATTGCGGGCTGCCAAAGACCCTGCTTTTGCGACTGCTGGTGTGGGCTGGAGGGTTCCTTTTCGGGCAGGCGGGCGAAACCATCGCCCAAAAGATCGCGCAGGCTCCCATCTCACCGGAATTGCTGCCGTTGGACGAAACCGGCGAAACCTCCCAGAAAACAGAAGAGGTTCTCGGACCTTACGAACTGCACGACTTTTTTCTCTTTTATGCCATCAGCAGGCAAATGACCCCCGAGGAAGTCTTTGGGTTTGCCCTGGAGTGTTTTCAGGATGATTACACCTCAGCGCAAATTCTGACCACGCTCAAAACCTTCTACCGGCGTTTCTTCAGCCAGCAATTCAAACGCTCCGCCAGTCCGGACGGGCCGCAACTGCTCGAGATCAGCCTCTCCCCGCGGGCAGGCTGGCGTATGCCCAGCGATGCCAGCAGCGCCCTCTGGCTGGAGGCAATTGAAAAAATACAAATCCCAGGAAACCAGGCATGAAAACAGACAAACGACCCATCCTGCTGGTCTTCGGAACTTCAGCAGATCCAATCCATGCAGGGCATATCAGCCTGGTCGTGGGTGCTGTACGCGCCCTGCAAGCCCGGGGCGGGCAGATGGCAGAAGTGATGCTGATGCCAGTCTTCCGTCATCACAACCTTCAGGATATGGTCAAGCGCTCCCTGCCGCTCACCTTTGAACACCGCTTTGACCTCAGCCAGCTGGCAGCAGCTGAAATCAAGAGAAAATTAGGGCAGCCAGAGTTGAAGATAAGCGTAAGCCGACTGGAAGAAGAACTTGCGCAAAAATCCAATCGCCCAAACTTCACTGCCGAAACATTAACCTCTCTGCGTCAGCAGATTGACCCGGGTCTGAAGATCGCCTTTCTGATCGGCGTGGACAGCTTCAGCGGCGATGAGCCGAACTTTGGGCAGTGGTTCGAGTGGGATCGCCTGCTCGAGACGGCCATGCTGGTCATCAGCCCGCGGCAGGGCTTCGAGCCAAACTTCGGCTATCTTGACTTCCTGGAGGACCAGGGTGCTGACCTGGTCTATCTTGAAGAACTTTCCATCCCAGATATTTCCTCGCGGGAGATCCGCGCGCGCCTCGAAACAGGCGAGAGTCCCGAGAGCCTGGCGGCGGAAGATCTGATCAGTCCGGAATCTGCCGCTTACATCCGCGAGCATGACCTGATTGGTGTCTGGAAAGTTCTCGACAGTCAACAGCCACAGTCCGTGGTGATGGAGGAAACGATGCAAAATGATGATCTTGAAACACAGATCGGAAAACTCCTTTTTCAAAAGAAACTGACTCTTTCCCTGGCCGAAAGCTGCACTGGCGGGCTGATTGGGCACCGCCTGACGAACGTGCCCGGTTCTTCGGAATACTTCATGGGTGGCATCGTCTCCTACGCCTACTCAGCCAAGGTCAACCTGCTGGGCGTCAGCTGGGACACGCTCAAGCAGCACGGCGCGGTGAGCGCCGAGGTTGTGCAGCAGATGGCACAGGGCGCGCGCAGGGCTTTCAACACTGATATAGGTCTCGCGGTCAGCTGCATTGCCGGTCCGGGCGGCGCCACGCCCAGCAAACCGGTCGGCACGTGCTGGTGCGGCATTTCAATTGGCGAAGTAGACCGGCAGTATCACTTCCTGCTCGAAGGTAGCCGTCTGCAAGTGAAAGAACAGCTGGCACAAAAAGCGCTTGAGTCACTTCTAAATCTATTGCAGGAACTCCCCTGACAATGACGCTCAACAGTGTGCCTCAGCAGCAGTCACCTCAAAATGCGGCCTCAACAGGCACAGCAGCCAATCAGCCTACCGTAAAGGACACCAAGGTCCACATACCCGCTTTTATGCCCTTCTTCTGGCTGGGTTTGGCGGCTATCGCAGGCTCGCTCTTTTCGGAGTGGCTGGGATTTGACTGGCAGTATTGGTTGGCGGGAGGAGTGATCTGCCTGGTGCTGTTATTTGCCCTGCCGCGTAAAAAACCGCTGCGCAAAGTTACGGCAACAATGCTGTTGTTGGTCTGCTGTCTGACCGCTATGCTGTACCAATTTACTCTTCCCGGAAATACGGCTTCAGACATTCATACTTACATTGGTGAGGGAATCGTCAGTTTCAGTGGAACCGTAACGGAGCCCCCTGAATCTTCCGGATCCTCTGTCCGCTATGTCATCTCGGCCGAGAAGCTGGAGGAAAAAGGCGCCAGCACACAGGAAGTTAAAGGGAAAGTAATGCTTTCCCTTCCTCTGGGCTATGACTTCAAGTATGGCGACCGACTGGAGGTGATTGGTGAGCTGATCGCTCCTCCGGCAGGTTCAGGGGGATCGTGGCGCGATTATCTTGAACACCGAGGAATCTACACCTACAGTCAATTTGGTCGGGTGAGTCTCCTGGAAAGTGGTGGGGGCAACCCACTGCTTGCATTGTTGTATGGTTTGCGCGACAGAGGCGCCAGGGTGATAGACAGAATATTTCCTGCTCCCGAAAACGCCTTGCTGCGCGGAATTTTACTGGGGGATGAGAGCCAGATTTCTCCGCTGGCTCGCGAAGCGTATTCCATCACCGGCACCAGCCACATCATCGCGATTTCAGGCTTCAACATGGCGGTGTTGGCTGGGATAGTGGCGCACGTGTTCACACGCCGCCTCGGGGCTCAGAAGGGTAGTTTGCTCACCATCATTGTGTTGCTGCTCTACACCATTCTGGTTGGGGCGGAAGCCTCCGTGCTGCGCGCGGCTTTCATGGGCGCGTTTACTGTTATCGCTTCCTCCATCGCGCGCAGGGGTAACAGCCTCAACAACCTGGGGATAAGCGTTTTGTTGATGATGCTCATCAATCCGCATCTTCCCTGGGATGTTGGTTTTCAACTTTCGGCGATGGCGACGCTTGGATTGGCGCTGCTGATGTCGCCTTTGCGTGCCAGGCTGACTCTCTGGATGAACACGCGTTTTGGCGAGGAATTCAGTGCGCGATTCAGCGTTTGGGTTGGTGATTTCCTGCTGGTTACGCTGGTGGCACAGCTGTCAGTGCTGCCCTTGCTGCTCTATCACTTCAGAAGCTTCTCGTGGGTTTTCCTGATTGCCAACCCGCTTATCTTACCCGCTCAACCACTGGTCATGATCCTCGGCTTGGTCGCGATGACAGTCGGTCTAATCAGCCTTCCGCTGGGCAGAATGCTGGCATGGATCGCCTGGCCATTTGCCGCCTATACCAATCGGATGGTGTTTTGGCTTGCCAGCAACTTTCCGCATAGGCTGCAGGTTCCAAAATTGGATTTTGCCTGGGTGATGCTGGCTTACCTGGTTTTGGCAATCCTCGTGCTCGGGCTGCCATGGCGGCAGTGGCTGGGATTTCTGAAAAAACCCGGCTTTGTTTTGATAGCGCTTGGCAGCCTTAGCCTGGCTCTTTGGGCGAGCGTGGCGGCACTGCCGGATGGACGCCTAAGCGTGACTATCTTTGGGCAATCCGCCACACCCATGCTGCTTTTACGCAACCCTGCAGGGCACTACATCCTGGTAAACGGGGAGTCGGAACCTGCGATTTTGAGTGAACAAATCGAATCTTTGCTACCCCCTTTTGACCGGAAAATCGAAGTTGTGATTATTCCTGATTGTCGGCAGGATCAGCTTTCAGGTTTGTTCGGATTAACCCGGCAGGTAAAAGTTGGTCAGGTGCTGTGGGGCTGTGACCCGGATGACCGGCAAATATCAAAACGGCTTTGGAGCTCCTTTGCCGCTGAAGATATCACACAAATACGACTGACAGGTGATGAATTGCTTGACTTCCAACCAGGCAGCCTCAGATTTAAGGTGGCAGACGCGAAGTTACAAGCCCTGATCTTGAAGCAAGCTGGCTTTACTGGCTGGGTTATATTTGAGAATTTAGGGGAGCCTGTTCCATCGGCATCGCTGCTTGTGCAGCCCTGGCAGGAAGGCTTGGGGAAGTCGGACTCTCAGGTGTGGGTGCTGACCAGTGAGGGTGAGCATAAAGAAGCTGGCAATGCCCTCTGGGCTGAGGACTATCTTTGGCTGAGGGTGGAGACGGACGGGCAACAGCAGTGGCTTTTCAAAAAAGTACCATAAAAGATAAAAAACATACCTCTTCTGTCATAATTGTGATAATATTCACGAGTAGTTTGTGATTCTGAGAGGAGGAGAATTATTTATGTCGCTGCAAATTACTAATCAAGCAGATTATGCGCTCAGGGCGATGCTCTACCTTGCCCGGTTGGGCTTTGGTAAGAGGGCTCCGTCCAATGTTATTGCTGAAGAGATGAATATGTCGCGCATTTTCCTTTCGCGCATAAACACCCAATTGGTGAATGCCCGCCTTATCTCCACCTGGCGTGGCGCCCGCGGCGGCATCGCTCTAACAAGACCACCCGCTGAGATCTCGGTCTACGAAGTGCTGATCGCGGTGGATGGACCCATTCGCTTGGTTGGTTGTCTGGAGGACTCTAATTGCTGCCAATTCTCCGGGACCTGCCCGCTTCGTAAATTTTGGATCCAGACCCAAGAGGTGTTTATCAATCAGTTAAAGAGCACCTCTTTGCAGGACCTGATCGCTGATGAGGTTCAGGTAAGCGCGGAACTCCTCGACACGCTCCGCAAAACACCTCAACAGATTGATTGAATTGCCTGCAGCCAGATTAAAAATCGCAATGAATGCCGGGATTTAAGTTAATAACCCGGCTATAAGTTAAAATTCCATTAGTTTCGGTCACCCTCAAAGGCTCACCGGATATCCGCACACTTACTCCATAACGCTACTCTCAAGGAAACAAAATGTCCAAAAAAATATTGCGTTTGTGTCTGTTGGGGCTTGTTGCGGTGCTTTTACTCACAACATTAATTCAATCGGAAGGTGTGCTGGCGGACGATCCCTTGCCTGAACAGCAGGTTTTGATCGTGCGCTATGAAAATCGTGATCAATTGGCTGACCTGGTTAACCGCTATGACGTGGTTGAGGTCGATTCGGACACACAGACGGTAAAAATCTTTAGCAACCAGATCACGCGCGACGCCCTGGCTGTGGAAGGCTTTACCTGGACCGTTGACCGCCCTTACACCAACTTGATCAACCAGGATGTCAAGCCGCTTGCGGGTCAGACCGTGGGTATCCCGGGCTATCCCTGTTACCGCACGATATCCGAAATCTATGCTGCCGCCGATACCCTGGCGGCAACCTATCCGGATCTGGTTGAATTGCTCGATATCGGCGACTCCTGGGAAAAGACCCAGGATCAAGATGATGGCTGGGATATGGAAGTGCTGGTGTTAAGCAACCAAAATAACCCCTCAGTACCCAAATCGGACGCGTTCTTCATGAGCGGCATCCACGCCCGCGAATGGGCGCCGCCGGAGTTGAACCTGCGTCTGGCAGAATACCTGCTCGCGAACTATGAGACCGATGCCGATGTAAAGTGGCTGCTGGATTACAACCGCGTCCACCTGGTGATATTGACTAATCCGGATGGAAGAGTGAAGGATGAAGCCAATTTTAACGTTTTCTGGCGGAAAAACACCAACAATAACTACTGCAGCAACACTAATTCCAGGGGTGCCGACCTTAACCGCAACTATCCTTATGCGTGGCAAAACAATTATTCCCCATGTAGTGAAACTTACTCCGGACCATCAGCAAATTCAGAGCCCGAAACTCAGGCGATCATTAGTTATGTAAGCAGTATTTTCCCGGACCAAAAAGGTCCCGATCCGGACGATCCGGTTTCTGAGTTGAATGCCACCGGCATGTTCATTGATCTGCATAGCTACTCAGAGCTGGTGCTCTGGCCATGGGGCTACACTGAAGACCTGGCTCCCAATGATGCCAGCCTAAAGGTGATGAGCTACAAATTTGCCTACTATAATGACTATACTCCCCAAAAATCGACTGAGCTTTACCCAACCAAAGGTTCAACGGACGACTGGGCATACGGTGAATTAGGCCTGCCAGGATTCTGCTTCGAAGTTGGCGATTCATTCCACCAGAGCTGCAGCGTTTTTGAAAATCAGATTAACCCTGACAACCAGCAAGCCTTGCTGCGGGCGATCAAGATCGCGCGCCGTCCTTACCGCCTCACACATGGTCCTGAGGTGACCAACCTCTCAGTATCACCCAATCCGGTGCTTCCGGGGGAGAACCTGCTGGTCAATTACACCTCCAATGACACGCTCTATAGCAGTTATGAAGGCGGGATACCTTCACAAAACATCATTTCGGTAAAGTATTCTATTGACAAACCTTCCTGGATTGGCGGCTCCAACCCTACGATTATCCCTGTAAACGCCCCTGTCCCCATCTATTCCGGCACCTTCAACTTCTCCACCGCCGGCTTGAGTGGTGGTCAGCATACGCTCTTTTTGGAATCCGCGGATGGCAGCGGTTTTTGGGGTCCCCCGACTGCGGTATTCTTCACTATTTCGGATGGCGAGCCCCCTGTGGCAGTAGCTGACAGCTACACTACAGATGAAGACGTTGAGCTGGTAGTGGCAGCTGCTGAAGGCATCCTGGCCAATGACACTGACGACGGTCCTCTGACCGCTGTGCTGGAAACAGATGTAGCCAACGGCACACTGGTACTGGCTGCGGACGGGTCATTTACCTATCTGCCCGATGCAGACTTTTTCGGTGAGGACACCTTTACCTATAAAGCTTTTGATGGCGAACTCTACTCTGATGCTGCCACTGTAACCATAACGGTCAATGAAGTGGTACAGGATGTCTTTAATAGCTACCTGCCATTGATGTTGAAGTGATCCTTTTCTGAACAGGAGAAGTCTGCCCCAAACGAGGCAGGCTTTTTTTTGTTAGGCCTGAACGCAGTCGAACTCGCGAAACTGGACTTAGTAATTGTCGATCTGAGCCTCTATTGCGAATAATCTAATTATTACAGATCAGATCCTTCACTGCGTTCAGGAGGACAAACAAAGATACTCTATTTTTGCCGGATTACAATGCTCAATCGGATATTTCCTGTCATTCTGAGCCTCTTTTGCGAAGAATCTAATTGCTAACCCACCAACACAACCCTCTGCCATGCTGGCGGAGGGTTGGCTTCCAAATACGTGCGTAATTCCAATTTCTGCTAACTCCAAGCCACCCTACGCAGCTTATAGTGTAAATTTCCTCAATCACCTAATAACAAAACAAATCTTGTTCGTTCATTGTTAAAATTTACATTTGGAGGGTGATTGTAGGATAGTTTGGCGTCACTGGAGTTTCTGATTTGCTTGGACCCTGATCGAGGAATGGAGCAAGTTAGTCAGCGTTAAAACACAGAAGCCGGCATGCGCCGGCTTCTGAACTAGTACGAACAGATTTTTACTTTTTCGCGATAGCGCGATAGACCAACAGAAGGATAATTGCGCCTACCACTGAAGCGATAAATGGCCATAATGCTCCGTCAAGTGGTAGTTTGAGAAAGCCAAACAGCCATTTACCCAGAACACCGCCTAGGACACCAGCAATAATTGCGCCGAGGATGCGAACTTTCACTCCCGGAACTACCAGGTCTGCAACCCAGCCAGCTACGCCGCCTATGATAATTGCCCATAACCAATCAAACATTTGTAACTCCTTTTTTAGAATAGATCCTATAAGATAGCCTAAATTCATCATATAGCCAATTGATTGTGAATACAACCCTTAGCTTTATACAACAAATTTACATTCAACATATAAAACACACTTGTTTATAATTAGTTCCGACTCTGCTTTTAACGAGAGAACAAATCGCCAGGCCTTGGTCTGACAACAGGAAGCGTTGAGGACATCTCATGGAAAAATTTATCGTCATTGCAGGAAATATAGGCTCAGGCAAGACTACGCTCGTGCAGATCCTCAGTAAGCGATTGGGTTTTACGCCATTTTACGAACCCCATCAGGAGAATCCTTACCTGGCAGACTTTTATGAAGATATGAAACGCTGGTCCTATCATTCACAGGTCTATTTTCTCACTCAAAGACTCAAAATTCACAAACAACTGCTCCTGGCAGAAGGGTCCGTGGTTCAGGACCGCAGCGTGTACGAAGATGCTGAAATTTTCGCGCGCAACCTCTATTTGCAGGGCGATCTGAGCCTGCGGGATTATTCTGTCTACCAGGATCTCTATCACATCCTGGCCGCGCTTTTGCCGCCGCCGAACCTGATGGTATATTTGCGCGCCTCAGTCGATACCCTGCAGCAGCGTATCGCTAAACGGGGTCGGGATTATGAAGCCGGAATCTCACGCGAGTACCTGACCCGCCTGAATGAACTGTATGAAGAATGGATGAACGCCTTCGACCAGTGCCCGGTGCTGATCATTAACACGGACAACCTGGACCTGGTCTCCACCTCCCAACATGTGGACCAGGTGATCTGCTGGGTACAGAATAAACTGACCGGTCGTACAGAAGTAAAACTTTAAAACCTTTTCTTAATTTGCTTGAAATCTACCACAGCATTCACACTCTTATCAACTACGCATGGCGGATAGAAAGCACCGTGAATGATGTGATTGTTGAGCGTATCGTGCCCTCAATCCGCCAAATCGATATGTGTCGGAGTGAGTCGTAGGTCAGGTTGCGCAGTTCAACCTGACATCAGAAGTTTAGATTATTGAGGGCATAACCTGCCGACAATTGTGACATCTGACCGCCAAATCACGACAACAGATAAGCCAAAATCCACCTGGTGGTATCCACCAGCGCGTCTGTGTGGGTGCGTTCGTAGTGGTGGGAACTATCCACGCCCGGACCGATCAGGGCTACCGCGGCATGCCCTCCGGCGCGCCAGTAAGCCTTGCCATCCGAGCTATAGTGCAGATATATATCCACCTTCACCGGGATGTCGTAAGCCGCTGCCAGGTCGCGCAGTTTGTTGGAAAGCTCGTGGTGATACGGTCCGCCGCCATCCTTGACGCAAATACTGGCGTGATATTCATCCGAAGCCTGCCCTTCCCCAATGGCAGCCATATCGACCGCCACCAGTTCTTCCAGGCTTAACGGGAAGTCGCTGCTTCCTCCAATCCCAACCTCCTCGAAATTGCTGAAGAGGAAACAGGTGCTTTCGCGTGGCTTCAGGTCGTGGTCGTGCAGGGCTTTAATAGCAGCCAGCAGGTTAGCCACAGCCGCTTTATCGTCCAGGTGGCGCGATTTGATGAAGCCGTTGACAACCTCCACCCGCGGGTCAAAGGAGACAAAATCGCCCACTTCGATGCCGAGCGCGCGCACTTCATCAGCGTTTGAAACACGCGCGTCGAGTCGTACTTCCATGCTGGCGGCATCGCGCTTATCGTCGCGTACGTTATCGTAAACGTGCACCGAGGCTTTGTGGGGCAGGAGGCTGCCGCGGAACGTGCCATTTTCGCGGGTGTGAACCAGGCAATTTTCCCCTTCCACGCTCCCCCAGGCGAAGCCGCCCACGCTGGTCAGTTCCAGCCTGCCGCTGGCTTTGATCTCGCGCACCATCCCGCCGAGGGTATCCACATGGGCGGTCAGCCCGCGCGTGATTGGGGCTTCGGGTCCGTTTTCTCCTGGCAGGAATGCCAGCAGCGAGCCTTTGCGCGTCCATTCGGTGCGGACTTCCGGGAAGGCAGCCAGTTCTTTCTCCACCAGCGCGATCGCCTTGCTCGAAAAACCGGTCGGGCTGGGAGTGTTGAGCAGCTTGGTCAGAAAGTCAATCATGTACGAAGTGTCGATGGTGGGTAAAGTGGGTCGTTGTTCCTGGTTCATGCTAATGGCTCCTGGCTATTCTTAAAATTTTCACTCTCTTGCGAATTTATTGAAAGCCTGGCTTTATGCCAGGAATTCTTCGTTTTGTTCAAACGCGGCTAACTTTTCGCGCCAGTCCTGTGGGACCCGGCGTGATTTGCCTTCGGCATGGTTGAACGCGACCATCACGGCTTCCCCACGCGCAAAAACAGTCTCGCCATCGGCGCTTTCCACCTGGAACTGGAAACGCAAACTTTTCCCGCCGATGTGAGCAGTGCGCACGCCAACGCGAACTGTATCATCAAATTGGATCGAAACCAGGTAGTCGATGTGCACCGAAGCCACTACCATGCCAAACCCGCCGGACATCGTGCCGTCCCAGATGCCAGTCGCGCGATAGTAGCCGGTGCGGGCGGTTTCGACATATTCCATGATGGCAACGTTGTTGACGTGCAGCAGCGTGTCCAGGTCAGCATAGCGTACGTGGATCGGATGGTAATAGCTGAAGTCTTTGGGGTAAGCAGGTGTGAGAGAGGTCATGGTTTGTACTCCTGACGGAGATTATAAACAAAAGCTTTCGGAAAGGCTAAAAGAATCCTTGTTCAACCTTCCATGGCCAAAATAATGTCATATTATTGACAAAAATCTGGCAAATCAGGATAATTGTCAAAAGATTGACAATACTATTTGTGATCTGTATAATATAGGAGAGGACAATGATGATAAAACGCACAATCTATCTAAAGGCATTGCAAGCCTGGCGTGACAAGCAAGTAATCAAGGTCGTCACGGGTGTGCGACGTTGTGGAAAGTCTACCTTATTCCAGCAATACATCGACCTTCTTCTGGCTGAGGGGGTAGAACAAGAACAGATTATCTACATTAACCTGGAAGATCTGGCATTTGAAAGCCTCCTCGATTATCGAGAACTTCACAACTATATTGCAAAAAGGTTAATAAATTCAGGGATGACCTATGTATTTTTAGATGAGATTCAGCAATGTCTGAATTTTGAAAAGGCTGTCGACAGCCTGTATGTCAAAGAAAACGTAGACCTTTATATTACAGGTTCCAATGCTAATCTACTTTCCGGAGAGTTGGCAACGTTACTTTCTGGTAGATATGTTCTGATTGAAATGCTGCCTTTGTCCTTTAAAGAGTTTGTTACTTCTAGCGCATTGTCCGAGTCTGTGCGCGAAAAATTCAACCGTTATCTACATTTCGGTTCTTTTCCGTTTTTAACCCAGCTTGAAGAGTCAGAGACCACCTTCAGAACCTATATTGAAGGAATTTACAGCACCATACTAATCAAAGATGTAGCTTCACGCGAGGGAATTGCAGATATTACGCTATTGGAAGACATCATCAGATTTTTAAGTAGCAGTATCGGCAGCCCGATTTCAGCAAAAAGGATCTCCGACGGAATCAATGCTTCTGGGCGGAAAGTATCTGTTAACACAGTTGACAAGTATCTAAAAGCCCTGACCGAAAGCTTTATTTTCTATAAAGCAGACCGTTTTGACATTAAGGGGCGCAATCTTTTGAAGACTCTGTCAAAATACTACATCGTTGATACAGGCTTGAGAAATTATTTGCTGCCTCCTGCTTCTCCAGATTTGGGGCACCAGATTGAAAATATTGTTTACCTCGAACTTCTTCGTAGAGAATTCAGGGTGAATGTTGGAAAAGTGGGTGATAGAGAGGTGGATTTTGTTGCCAGCGAGAAAGGCCAATTGATTTACTACCAGGTGGCAACTACTGTCCTGGCGGAAGAAACGCTGAAGAGAGAACTAGAGGCTTTTAGTGGAATTTCTGATAACTTTCCTCGTGTGCTTCTAACGCTTGACGATATACCTGCTTATGCCAATCATAGTGGGGTCCATCAGGTCTATTTACTGGACTGGTTGTTGGAGATGAATCGCGCCTATTAACAAACAGTTTCACTGATGTAGGCGGTCTCGTATTGACCTCTTAAAAGACAGAAAACTTTTTTCGTTATTTACAGCGGAACATTCGTAGCCAGAAGTAACCTTTGTTGATCATCTCTTGCGCAAATTGACTCTCTCACGAGTACAATTGAGACACCATGACCGAAAACCCGTTATTACCCTGGATCGACACGATCATCGAAGGCAACTGCATCGAGGTGCTGCCAACCCTGCCGGCAGACTCAGTGGACCTGATCTTTGCCGATCCGCCCTATAACCTGCAACTGCAGGGCGATCTCTGGCGGCCGAACGTCAGCAAGGTGGACGGGGTCACGGAGGACTGGGATAAATTTGAGAGCCTGCAAGCCTACGATGACTTCACGCGCAAGTGGCTAGGCGAGTGCCGGCGCGTGCTCAAACCCACCGGAACGCTTTGGGTGATCGGTTCGTATCACAATATCTACCGGGTGGGCAGCATCCTGCAGGACCTCGGCTATTGGATCCTCAACGACATCGTGTGGGTCAAGAGCAACCCTATGCCAAACTTCCGCGGTGTGCGCTTCACTAATGCCCACGAGACGCTCCTCTGGGCGCAAAAAGAGCCTGGCGCGAAATATACCTTCAACTACCGCGCCATGAAGGCCTTAAATGATGACCTGCAGATGCGCTCAGATTGGTTCCTGCCAATTTGCACCGGAAAGGAACGCCTGAAAGAAGACGGCAAAAAAGCCCACCCGACGCAAAAGCCCGAGGCGCTGCTATACCGCGTGCTGCTTGCCACAACCGAACCCGGGGATGTTGTGCTGGATCCCTTCTTTGGCACCGGCACCACCGGTGCGATGGCTAAGAAGCTGCAGAGGCACTTTGTTGGCATCGAATTGGAACCGAATTACATCCGGGTGGCGCGCAAACGCCTCGATTCCGCCATGCAGCTCGAGTTTAATACCCCAATTTTCCTTACGCCCGATCCGCGTAAGCGTCAGCGCGTGCCCTTCGGTACGCTGGTTGAGCAGGGTTTCGTCAAACCGGGCGACGCGCTCTTCTTTGGCGCCGAAGGTCAGCAGAAGGCTACCGTCCAGGCGGATGGGTCGGTGGTGCTCAATGGGCATCGCGGCTCAATCCATGCCGTGGCACGCGCCCTGCGTAATGGACCAGCCAACGGCTGGAGGATCTGGTATTTTTGGGATCCCGAAACCAACTCCCGCCAACCGATCGACACCCTGCGTGAACGTTATCTTTCTCAGATCGTGGAATTGTAGCCGCCTATTTCTTCGGTTTCGTCTTTTTCTGATTAGTCCTCGTATCCTACAATTAAACCTGCTGTCTGTATCCTGGGCCGGTAATACAGTCAACTATGCTGACCCAAACAGTTTGGTTGCCAGCTCTCTATTCAAGCAATATCAGAATGTGCGTAGATCCTGCCCGGAGCGTAAATTGGGAGAAAATTATTTGTTGTTTATTCGCGGATCATCCAGCAGTATTGGTCTGGCGTAGGGAGAATGATTGAGTTAAGCAGGGCCAGATCATGAATAAGACGCGATAATCGAGATTATGATACAGAGCGCAAGCAGAATAATTATGTATATTGCAATCTTTTCTGTAGTGAAAGCGGTTTTTGTTTTTTCAACCGGCTTCTTTTCTGCTTTTTGAGCTGATGGGGGTAACTTGTCATCAGCCAACTTGCCACCTGGCTGAGCTGCCTCATGCCACTTCGAAAGGCGCTCTATTTCTTTGAATTTTGATTTGGATGTCGAAGAAGCAGGGGTTGGTATGTGAGCAGGAACTGGACTGGGTTCTTCCACCCATTCAGGCAAGGTTGAGCTTGTATTGGTGGAAACGGGTGATGTCGTGGGAAACAAAGATTTGAAGCCCTTGACCGGAGAACCGGTGTTGATCACAATCGGTCCGTTTGGCCTCGGCGGTAAGGTAAAACCTGTCACAGGAGGAAGGACAGGCTCTGTGGGTTGGGGCTCTGGCTCGACTGCGGGTTCAAGCGGAACTTCAGGGATTTCCACGGCAAGGGCGTCAGCCCAATCGGTGAATGTGGGGCAATCACCCAGAGCTTTAGAGTGCCAGGCAGTTGAGAATAACTCGGAGGTGTTTTTGCCCCACTGTTTCTCAAGACTTCCCGCCAGGGTTTGGTATCGCGGGCAGTCCAGGTGCATTTCACTTGGGGCAAAATACTGCTCGCCAAACGCCGCTTGCACCACACTGGAGTCGCTCCAGGTGAGCATATTGGCGAGGAGAACTGAGCCGGCAAAGCGGTCCGCGTCCGCGGACCAAACGCCAGATTGGATGCTGGCGTGTGCGTAGCCAGCTGAGCCGGCTGGCACCGTTTTGGGACGCTTTAGCTTGGGGGCGTACATTTCTTCCAGGTCGATTAAGGAAACCAAATCCTCGTCATCATCATTCAGATCCTTTGGGCGCAAAATGATATTAGGTCCCGACAGGTCGCAATGTGCCATGCCATGCGCTTCCATCGACGCCAAAACCATGTTCAAATTTGAGGCTAGCTCATAACATGTGTCCTGATCCAATGAAACTTTGTTCAGAATAATGTCCTGCCAGGTAGTACCCTCCACCCACGGCATCAAAACAGAAAAATTTAAGTCTTTGTTCTGTTGGATAAGGGAAGGAAATTGCTGTTTTGAGATCACAAATCTCTCACAGGTTGCCAGACCGGGCATTGAAGCGTACCTCAACAAGTCGCTGGTTTTCTCCAGGTTCTCCTCGGTACGATACTTTGCCTGGAAAACCTTGAGAGCTCGTTTTTGCCCTTCTTCGTCCTGGAGCTGGAATACGGTGGCTTTACGTCCGGTTTGTCCATAGGGCATACCCCTGGCAGCAGGATGCTCAGTGAAGAAATAGGCTTCTGAGCCTAACAGCAAGCGGTCTTTGACTCTAGGGAGAAACAACTTCACTCCTAAAAGATGATCGTCCTAAGTATGTGTGGTCAACAATGAAGCGATTAAATGATTCAATCTCGTTCATATTGTTAAAAATCCAGAATCTCAGGTCTGCTAAGCGTTGGCAGCACAGGTGTTTCAGTTGTCGCTGGCGGTGTGGGTGTTTCAGTTGTCGCTGGCGGTGTGGGTGT
>Ga0209203_1000576_pt1 | contig 30796 bp, 20 predicted proteins | sample AD_UKC109_MetaG_FD_184423 | JGI IMG/M metagenome (GOLD analysis project Ga0209203, IMG submission 184423) | Active sludge microbial communities of municipal wastewater-treating anaerobic digesters from Hong Kong - AD_UKC109_MetaG (SPAdes)... | ecosystem: Engineered > Bioreactor > Anaerobic >... | reverse complement strand
GTAACGGAAATGGGCTTAATCTCCGGAATGGAATGATGTACTAAAACGGGTGTTGTTACAACGTGTGAGTCAGGAAGTTCATAAGAAATTTGCCTGATAAACCGGCTCAACTCGCCTTTGGAAGGGCCGTCAGGATTGCTGTTCCAAATCAGGAACACGTTCGATGCACGTTGTATGAGGCGGTAAAAATAGTAGGCTTGAATTGCCGTGTGCTGTTCTGCGGCAGGCAAACCGAAGGCCTTACGGATATTATACGGAATCAGGGAATTATCCGGGTAGGATTTTGGCAGGATGTTTTCCTGGGCAGATACAATGATCAGGTTTTGAAAATCCAGGCAACGGGTTTCAAGTAAACCCATAACCTGAAGTCCCGTCAGAGGTTCTCCACTGAAAGGTATACTGGCAAGAGAAAGATGCTGTTTCAGCAGTTTTGAAAAAACCCCGGGATGGATTTCCATGCCGGATTGTGTTACGGCAAGGTAAAGTTTGTTTAATTGTTTTCTTGTTTCCCTTACAATTGGGATAATCATGGGGTCACCGGCCGGCAAGGACTCTGAAAGATCAATCTTTTCCAGTACTGACAATAAAAGGTTATAAAGATCCAGGGTGTTTGCAGGGACATTTCTTAAAGTATCTGCAAGGTCCAGAGTCTGTACATATGGGTGCATTTCCACGGGTCTGAAATCCCGGGTTGTTTTGGTATTGTTGTAATAGCGCAGAAGCGAGTTTATCAGGGAATAAAGGGCTGTTTGACGGAGAGGAAAGCCCATGGTAACATTAATTTCCTGTTCAGCGGAAGCGTAATAGCCCAGACCGTATAAAAGTTGCAATAAAAGGTTTTCATCGGCCAAAACAACAGCTGTGCCGGTGTCGTATGGCAGGTTATGCTTTTTCAGGAGTTGAGGTACAATCTTGGCTTGCAAAACATATGAAGGAGAGGGGATCAAATGAATATTTCGCGGGTCGCGCAACGGAGACACGTCTTTTACATACCCTTCTGCCGGGGGAAATTCCCTTATGTTTTCACGCAGGAACATCCCGGCTTCCTGGATGGGATTTTCAATATAGTAAGGATCATAATCCCAGTAAAACAGTGCCTTATCGTTGTTTTTCAGATAACGGAACAATTCTTTTTCACAAGTATTCAATGCATTGAATCCAATGAATGCAAAACCCGGGTAATCATTTAAAAAAGCAAGTCCTTTATTATCTTTTAAACGGTCGGCCATATCCCTGTATATCATTCCTTCATAGGCGTATCCTTTTTCCTTCAAAGCATGATTGAAAGCCTGGTAAAGGGAAGGCAATTTTTCCCACAGGGTCATGAAATGAATGTTCAGGGGGTGGTCCGGCTTTGCCTGAAATGATGACCAGAAAGATTTGATTACTTCCTGTTGTTCAGTACTAAGAAAGCTGAAATCCGAACTTATGCGTTTCAGATCCCGTACGTTGCGGAACAATTGAGCAGGATCCAGCATATATTTGTCTGTCTGGTCAAAATCACGGATAATAATATTTCCCAGGTTATAGAATTCCTGCAGACTGTCTTCTTTTCCGGTTAATGATCTGTAAATCTTGTACAATTCAGTCAGGAGGATCAAATGACCGGTTGTCTTTTTTTTGGTAATCTCTTCTGTCAATTGGCTGATAACCAATGTTCGCGGCATCCAGATATCCTTTTTTATATATTCAGATAATTCTTTCTGGAAAAACAGACCTGCTCTCCGGCCTGGAAATACCAGACAGCATTCCGCAATGCGTTCTCCGTATTGTTGATAAAGTGATCGGGCAACGGAATTCAGAAATGAAGTCCGTTTCATCTTTTTAACCTGAAATATTCTGCAGTACCTCTGACACCGGGAAACATGCCGGTATCTCCCAGGTAATACCCCAGAGAAGACCTCATGTTGTTGTAATAAAAAATAAGAAAATGTTCTTTTTGCTGATCCTCCAGGGCAGGAATATAGCGGGACTCAATGGCGTTGTTGTGATCATCGTAGGTATAGATATATTTACCTGCTTCCTGCCATGTCCCGGTTTCCTGGTCCCTTTTCTTCTCCGTTTCAGTGATCACGTTGCCATTTTTATCGTATGTATATGTATATTGGAAAACAGGATCCCATTTACGTGTGTTTTTATTCCAGGAATCCACCATGCCCCCGAGTATTATCCCGTCCTGATCATACGTAAAAGAATCCCGGATAAAATTTTCCCAGCCAATTTCAGATGTGGTCAACCGGGCTTTTATTGTAAATCTTCCCCGCAACGTAACATCCCGTTCAATTTCTCCGTTATTCCATTTTTCCCTTACAACATATAAAAGCTGGTTTTGTTCATTCCTTATATAGTGGTCTTTGTATTTATCTTCCCACAGACCTTGATCAGGGCCATAGGTCTGATGTGTTTCTTTGATAAGGTGCCCGGTGTTTGTTTTGTATTCACACATAACGCGTGCGTCGGGGACCCATTTTCCCGTGCCATGATCTCTTTTTTCTTTTAGAGATCCTGTCCGTACGCCGTATATGTCATAAGAATAGGAGATCCTGTAGTCCCTTTTCCATGTTTCGGTTTCCTGCTCCCATAGATCTCCCGTTTCAGTAAATTTATTACCCTGTTCATCATAGATGAACTGAAACCGGCCCCGGGCGTGGTCCATGGCATCGTAAGTGATAATGGTACGGGGCTCCCACCAGGAATTATTGATACAACCGGTCAGGATTAAAGCCAGTAAAATAAAAAGTGTTTTTTTCATGGCAGCCTGTAATTTTTTTCCCGTTAAATGAAGTGGAGATGGGCGGACTCGAACCGCCGTCCAAACAGCGCATCCAAAAGCTTTCTACACGTTTAGTCTGCATTTGATTGTCGTGAAAATGACTGCCTGCAGACAGGCCATCAGAACCTTATCTCCTAAATCTTATTGCAAAGCCGGAGCTTCTTTACAACCAGCCTTTTGTAGATGATACCCCGTTTGCCGAAATCCAAAAGGCGAAAATTGCAGCGGGATACTCGTCATTCCGGGCCTGGCCCGGCGTGATTAAGTGATCAGTCTATAACCGATCAGGCAGCGAGTGCATAATTGTTGTTGCCAGTTATGGCTTGAGTCCTGATATTTAGGAGCCGGGACACGAAGCTCCACGTGCTTACTTTCCAATGTCATCTGCTGTCAAAGCCAAAACATCCCCATGGTAAGTATACTACAAAGATAGGTAAAAAATTAATGAATCAGTGTGCGGAGTAAATTAGACAACCCTTTGGCTGCTGCCAGAACGCCCAGAAGCATAATGGCAATGCCCGCAACCCGGTTGATGTTCCATAACTGCCTGAGCCTGAATCTTTTTCTGAATAAATTCACAAAAGTACTTAAAAGGAACCACCATAACGAAGCACCCAGAAAGACTCCCAGCAATATGGCGGAAATGATAAAAGAGCCGGAACTCCTGTCCACGCTGGTTCCCAAAAAGGCAAAAACACCTATGATAAGAAAAAGACAGCCCGGGTTGGTGATGGACATGAGAAAACCTGTCAGATAATCTTCCCAGAATTTTTTTGATTCACGATTTTGACGCAATTGTTTTACGGGATTGGATGAAAAGATGGCCAGCCCTATGATCATAAGGGCCATTCCGCTAATAAGAAAAAGTAAGTTCTTATTGTTTTCAATTAGAGTCCTTATGAATGAAAGACTCAGGATAGCCAGTGAAGCATAAATCACATCCGAAGTAGCTGCCCCCAGACCGGCTACCAGCCCGGACCGTGGACCTTTGCTCAGAGTCCTTTGAATGCAAAACAAGCCGCCGGGGCCCAGGGGTACCGAAACCGAAAAACCGGCTATCATTCCCATTAATAAATTCAGTGGAAAATCATTCATGGCGCGCAAAGTTATAAAAAATCAGTTATTTAATAATAATTTGTAGATTTGTCTCATGAATTCCGTACGTAAGAATCTTGTAATGTCCGTATTATCGGGCATTTTGCTGAGTATCCCTTTTCTTCTTCCACACACCGGTCTTATTCTGTTATTTGCGTTTGTTCCACTTTTGTGGCTGGAGCAAGCATTTACTGCGAACGGGACAAAAGGATGCTGGAAATATTATGCCCTTACATTTGTTATCTGGAATGCATTGACAGTCTTTTGGGTATGTTACAGTACACTGGCAGGAGGCCTTTTTGCCATTTTTGGCAATGCGTTTCAAATGTTTGTAATTTTTGCAATTTTTCGCAGGGTAAAAAAATGGTTTCTTAAAAAAGGGAAAAACGATGTTTTGGCATATATATTTCTGGCAGTCCTGTGGATTGCATGGGAGCTTTTCTATTTTGATGCTGAAATATCATTTCCCTGGCTTGTTCTTGGAAACGGTTTTGCAACCAACGTGAGCCTGGTTCAGTGGTACGAGGTTACCGGTGTTCTTGGAGGCAGTTTGTGGATTTGGATAATCAACCTGATGATTTTTTTCTTCTTCAGACAAAAGATAACCAAAAGAAAAGTCATATTGTTGGGGATTTTAGTTGTTGTCCCCATAATTATTTCAATTATAAGATTTTATACGTATAAAGAGCCTGAAAGACCCGTTGAGGTTGTGGTCGTTCAACCCAACATTGATCCATGGAAGGAAAAATACAGTACAATGACCCAGGAAGAACAGGACCGGAAAATCCTGAGTCTTGCCCGGGATCAAATCACTGCTTCCACCCGTTATGTTATTGCGCCGGAAACAAGTGTTCACGAGATCGTGCTGGGCAATTATTATTCATCTTCTTCTGTGGTTCTCTATAGACAATTGGTAAAAGAATATCCTGGAACAGCTTTTATATTCGGTGCCAATACCATTGGTTTTTATCCTGCTTCCTCTGTAAAGCCTACTCCTTCGGCACGTCCATTCCGTGACAGGTGGTACGAAGTTTACAATTCGGCTGTACAGTTGGATACTACTGATCGCATTCAGATTTATCACAAGTCAAAACTAGTAGTGGGGAGTGAAAAAATGCCTTACATAGACATGTTTCCTTTTATTGAAAAATTATCACTTGATCTGGGAGGGACCACCGGCACTCTTGGTACACAAACTGAACGAACGGTTTTCACAAGGAAAGACAGCAGGGAAACTACCGGGGTGGCTATTTGTTATGAATCTGTTTATGGAGAATTTTTTACCGGCTATGTTAAAAACGGAGCCAATTTTATGACAGTTATCACCAATGACGGTTGGTGGCGGAACACACCGGGTTACCGGCAACATGTAAGTTACGCTTCCTTAAGGGCGATTGAAACAAGAAGAAGTGTTGCGCACAGTGCCAACACGGGAATCTCTGCCCTGATTAACCAGAAAGGAGAGCGTCTTATTCAGACACAATGGTGGGAACCCGTTGCTTTCAACGGGACAATCAATCTGAATGATACGTTGACTTTTTATGTGAAACACGGGGATTATGTGGGCAGGATCTCTGTGGTGGTTATGTTGCTGCTGGGCCTCTACTTACTTATATGCGCTTTGCCGTTTCGCAAAAAAGGTTGAAATCTGATTGAGGGAGAGGGAATGAATTCTCCAATCTTAAGGCGTTCCCAGTAATTATCCACTGCCATTATGGTGTCCATTGACGAACAACTTATATTTGGCCATGGACGGAGCACACCCGGGTCACCTTTCTTTTTGGTGCAGGCATCTACCAGCAAAATGCCTTTTTCAATAGAAACATCCCTTATTGGGTCTGTTTGATTGATCATCATCCAGAAACACAAATCTTTGTCTTTTAGATTAACTGCTTCATCGACAGCTATCATTATCCGTATGTCAGGATGATATTTCAGATGATTCTTTTCCGATTTATGAAAAAACTGATACGGTTCTTTACCCATAGACGGTTTGTGGAGGTTGTCGCTTCCTTTTGTGGTGGCATCTATGCACATTTTTCCTCCAAAACCCGATTGGGGAGCAGCAAAGTCTGACATACTGAGCGGACCCCTGCTGAAAAAAGTATCCCGGGACGGATTGTAGTGTTTTTTAATGCATTCGTTTACTTCATGCAGGTTGGTAACATTTACATGTTCATCTACCAGGATCAGTAATTTGTTCAGGTACGTTATGGATGATCCCCAAAAAGCATGGGCTACTTTGTATGTTTGTCCCTGATAATACTTTCTTATGGCTACAACAGCAGCAGAACCGTTTTCGGCAAAATAAGGAAAGCAGATCCGGCGTACTTCCATTGCAATGGTTTGTTCAATATTTGTTTCCACAAAAACCGAAACGGCTTTGGAAAGATGTCTTCTGGACCGCATTACTCCCAGAGAGGGAATTCTCAGGAGTAATTTCGGGTTTTTCCTGTGTGTCACACAGGTAACGTGCATCAGCGGTTCTTTTCCCCCCGTGGAATAAAACCCGGTGTTTTCCCCGCACGATGCGGAAGGAACCAGCTGGGCATTTTTATCTATGTATCCCTCTATGATCAGGTCACAATTTTCGGGGACTTCCAGCGGCTGGCTCAAACAAGGAACTTTGATAATTGGTTTTCTTCTAAGATAACCTTCCATTAACAACGGATCCACGTCTGTGGAGCGAGGTATTATCCCTGTAAGTGTATACAAGGGATCTCCTCCGAAAAACAATGCTACCGGAATTCTTGCCTGGGGAGATTCATTGATAAACAAAGAAGCCTGTGATCCCGGTTCAAACCTGAGCTGTACGGTGGTTTTTGAATGCCACAGCAAACGTGTGGATTCAATGGTATAAGTATCCAGGTAAGGATTCTTGATCAACAGCGGTACTTCATGCAGGCTGTGAGCCTGGTCAAAGGGACGGTTTCGCAAAAAAGGGATCCTGTTCAAATCCGGCGGGAACAGGGCGATCTCCTGGCAGGAACCTGCGTTCGATGTTTTTGGAACATATTGGTTGAATTCGGAAACGGGAGATCTTCTCATGAACCGGTTGCTTGTGCGACTTTGTGAGATGGCCTGGTAAAATGCAGTGATCCTGTTGCATACGTCATCCAGGGTGTCCATTTCGAATGCGAGTGCAATTCTTTTTTCGGAAGAAAAAACGTTGGTTACAATAGGGAAAGCAGTCCCCGTATCTGTAAAGAGAAGCGCTTTTCCTCCGTTTGGCCGGCTGGCCTGACGGTCTGTGATTTCAGTAATTTCCTGATTTGTGTCTATGCGACGGGTTATAGTTAACAACTCGCCTTTCTGATGTAGTATTTTTAGAAATTCGTCAAAATAATGGATCATAAGGCATAAGTTCTTTTAGTATATATGTCAGTGTTTCCACGGAGAGATGATCTGCTATTATTTTTTTATCTTCATCTAAAAGCAGGATCAAAGGTATATCGTTGAGGTTGTAATTACTTGCAATTCGGTCATCTCCGGATGGATTCCACAGATTGATCCATTCAGTATATCCGCCTTCTGCCAGCCATTTTCTCCAGGATTTGTAGTCATTTCCCGTATATACAGCTGAAAACCGGACTCCCTTGCCCCGGGTGTCATTATGCAAACCGTACAGGATTTGAGTTACCATACCGCATGTAGCACAGGAAGGATCGTACAGGTACAGTACAGTATATGAAGATTCGATATCATACAGTGCATAGGATTCCCCGTTCGCGGTTTCCAGGATCATATCCGGGGCTGCAGGCAAATCAACTTTTTCCCTTGAGCGGTGATCCCTCAGGATCTCAATGAGTGTTTCAGTACCAATATCTCTTCCTATAATGATCTTGTTCTTATCCAATAAATAGATCCTGGGTGTGCTTCTGACGTTGTATTTCTTTTGAAATCCGGAAATGAAATTGGGATCCCAGACTGCAGTCCAGTTCTGCGGAAAGAAATCCGAATACTTTTTAAAAACATCACGATTGTCTCCTATATATACAGCATAGAGTTGAACATCTTTGTTTTCAGTATTTTGTGAAAATTTCACCAATTTCAGCAATGCATCACTGCAAGCAGGACAATTTTCGTCAAAAAAGAAAACGACAGTATACGGATCACTGATTGCATACAGAGAATTGAGTGTTCCTTCAGCGTCCGGCAATTCAAGTGAAGGTGCTTTCATACCGGTAAGGCATTGACTGTTAAATTGTACATATGTCTCCATTTCCCGTAACATTTCAGGATCGTCAGAAAGAGTGGGATCGTCTAAAAAATAATCACGGGCAATGTGTACGGCAACGCGTTCCATTCCCATGATCTCGCTCGTGAAAAACAAGGTGAACAGGTACCTGGCAGTATACGTTCTTACACGCGGGTGCATTTCTTCTTGCAGGAGCAGGTCGGTATAACGTATAAGTGTATCCGGCTGTTGTACCAGTTCTTGTGTAAAGAATTCTTTAAGCCTTACCGGGAGAATGGATGTGTTCAGGTAGCGGGAGTCTTTGAAATCAATATAATCCAGGTAATACAACGGATCAACTCTTTCTGGATCCTGTGGCGTGAACACATTCCGGGCGATGATCCCCAGCATATAACTGTCAAACTGTCCGGCCAGGAAGAGGGTGTATTCACGGATGGTCTCTTCCAGCCGTTCTACTTCCTGTAATTTTTCCTGCGGATCCGAGTCTGAATCCAGTATGTTGTTAATCAGGGCATATTTATCCTGAAGGAACCGGTAAAAACGTATATAGGCATTGTTTTCTTCAGAGCCGTCTATCTGTATGTCTTCTGTCCTGCCTTTGTTTATGGTAGCTATAAAACGTATGGACAGTGGTTCGGACCGGGATACGAGAAAATTGAAAAGCCTCTTGTTATCCTGGACAAACATGTATTGTCCCGGCTCAAGAGCTTGTTCCCCCGTGAAGGTCATACATCCGTTGAAATCCGGGGACAGTGTGTCTACCGGAACCACATGTTCTCCTTGCTGGATAGCCAGGATAACCGGGGAATCGCTACCCCCGTTAAGACACAGAAAAAGGTTGTAAAAAACAGCCAGAAACAGAGACCACATAAGGGTGTCTTACATTTTTAAATACTTATTTAAATCCACACCGGGGGGCAACATACATCCTGCGTCCCCTCCGTTTAACAGCACATCCCGTACCACGGTGGAAGAAATAAATGAAAATCTGGGTCCGGAAGGAATAAATATTGTCTGGATCTCTGGAGCCATTTTGGAGTTTACCTGGGCAATAACCTGTTCCAGTTCAAAGTCGGTCGTTGTGCGGATTCCCCTGAAAATGAAATTGATGTTATTATTCCGGCAAAAATCTATTGTCAGACCTTTGAATGAACAAACTTCCACTTGTGTCAGATCCTTGACTACTTCTTTGATGATGGCAACACGTGCCTGCGGAGAAAAAAGACTTACTTTCTGTTGGTTTACACCAACCGCGACAATGATCCTGTCAAAAAGTTTAAGTGCCGAATGCAGCACATCAAGGTGACCGGAAGTGAACGGATCAAAAGAACCGGGAAAGACAGCGATCTTTTCCATGGAGATAAATAAATTGGTTAAACACCAAAAATAAGAAAAATATCGGATATTGTTCTTTACAAATGCCAGTCTATGGGTCTGATCCCTTTTGAGACCAGGTATGCATTTGTTTTTGAAAAAGGCCGGGACCCGTAAAATGCGCCGCGGGCAAGTGGTGAAGGATGCGCTGCTTCCAGGATACAATGCCTGGAGGAATCTATTAGGCTTCTTTTACTGCGGGCAAAATTCCCCCACAATAAAAAAACGATATTGTCTTTTTTTTCGGATACTGTCCGGATCACCGCGTCTGTGAACTCCATCCAGCCAATATGGCTGTGTGAGGCGGGTTTTCCCGCCTCGACTGTGAGGATGGCATTGAGCAACATGACTCCCTGTGCAGCCCATGCTTCCAGGCATCCGTGGGAAGGCGGCACAATACCTGTATCTGCGTTCAACTCGGCAAATATGGTTTTCAGAGAAGGCGGAGGAACGGTATTGCGGGGCACGGAAAAGGACAACCCGTGAGCCTGACCGGGGCGGTGATAGGGATCCTGGCCCAGTAAAAGAACTTTTAAATCAGAAACGGGCGTCATTTCAAAAGCATTGAAGATCTGTCTCCCGGCCGGATATATGGTTTTTCCTTTCTTTTTTTCCGAGTGCAGGAAAGAAACGATATTTTCAAAATACGGTTTTGAGAATTCCGGTTCCAGCATTTTTTTCCAGCTGGCTTCAATGGTTACATCCACGCTACAATACGTATTTGATGACCTCGGGTATAGTCTTCATGAATTGAAAATCAATGCCTTTTATGAAATCGGGGTTGATCTCTTCAATATCTTTACGGTTATCTTCGGAAAGAATAATGGTTTTAATCCCGGACCGTTTGGCGGCAAGAATTTTTTCTTTTATGCCACCTACAGGAAGAAGTCTGCCTCGCAGGGTGATTTCACCGGTCATGGCAACTCCTTTCCGTATGCACTTATCTTTAAAAGCACTGGCCATGGAGCAGATCATGGTGATCCCGGCCGATGGCCCGTCTTTGGGAATAGCCCCTTCAGGAACGTGAAGGTGAATGTCGGTCTTTTCAAAAATCTTCGGATCAAGATCCAGAAGCCCTGCATGTGCTTTCAGGTATTGCTGGGCAATAATGGCCGATTCTTTCATGACATCTCCCAGGTTTCCGGTGGTAGTTAAGGTCCCTTTTCCCTTGCTTAGGCTGGATTCCACAAAAAGGATCTCTCCTCCGGTCTCTGTCCAGGCCAATCCCGTAACTACTCCCGGAAATTCATTTCCTTTTTGAATATCTTGTATAATACGATGGACTCCCAGGATTTCACGCACATTATCCGGAGTCAGGTTTGGATTGTAAGTTTCTCCGAAAGCGATTTTTTTGGCAATGTTGCGCGCAATTTTGGCCAGTTGTTTTTCCAGGTTGCGTACACCGGATTCCCGTGTGTATTCGTTAATTACCACATCAATGGCATGGCGGCTCAACCTGAGTTGAGACGGTTTCAGCCCGTGGGCCTCCAGTTGCTTGGGCAACAAGTGTTTGCGGGCAATTGTTCTTTTTTCTTCGGCCAGGTACCCGTTAATGGGGATCATTTCCATCCGGTCTCTCAGGGCCGGCTGGATATTCCCGATACTGTTGGCTGTCGTAATGAACAAAACATTTGAAAGGTCGTAATCCACATCCAGGTAATTGTCGTGGAACGTATTGTTTTGTTCGGGATCCAGCACTTCCAGCAATGCCGAGGAGGGGTCTCCCCTGAAATCGGCTCCCACTTTGTCGATCTCGTCCAGCACAATGACCGGATTTGAGGACTTGCTTCTTTTTATGCTTTGGATGATCCGTCCCGGCATGGCGCCGATGTATGTCCGTCTGTGCCCTCTGATTTCCGATTCATCATGAAGACCGCCGAGTGATATGCGTGCGAAATTCCTGCCCAGTGCATGTGCCACCGATTTTCCCAGCGAAGTTTTGCCAACTCCGGGAGGACCGTAAAGGCAAAGAATGGGGGATTTCATATCTCCTTTCAGTTTCAGTACGGCCAGATGCTCCAGGATCCGTTCCTTGACCATATCCAGACCGGAATGATCCCGGTCCAGTACCCGCCGGGCTCTTTTCAAATCCAGATGGTCTTTGGTGAATTCTCTCCAGGGAAGATCTACAAGAAACTGAAGGTAATTCAGCTGGATTCCGTAATCCGGTTGGTGCGGGTTGGCACGCTCCAGTTTCTGGACTTCTTTTTCAAAGATATCGGCAATTTCTTTACTCCATTTTTTCTTTGCTGCCTGCTGCCGCAGGTTGTCGATCTCTTCCATATCCTGCGACAACCCTAATTCATCCTGTATGGTTTTTAACTGGTTGCTCAGGTAATATTCTTTTTGTTGTTGATCTATCTCCCCCCTGACTTTTTGATGTATCTGTTCCTTGAATTTCAGAAGCTCAAGGTGTTTATATAACAGTTCCAGTAATTTGGAAGCCCTGTCTTCCAGGTTGTCTATAGCCAGCAGGCTGAGTTTGTCATGAATGCCCTCCAGGTATATGTTGGATGCAACAAAATTGACCAGGAAATCTTCCTTTTCAATGTTTTTCAGGGCAAATTCAGCTTCTTTGGGAATACTGGGAGTTAACTGAAAAATTTGTGCGGCTACTTCTTTGATACCTTCTACAATCGCTTTGTAATTGGTGTTATTTTCCAGGGGCAAGATATCTGACAGGTAGCGTACTTCTGCTTCAAAATAAGGATCTTTCCTAACCATCCGCTCCACATGAAAACGCCGGCTTCCGTGCAATATCACTGTAACACCCCCTTCAGGCATTTCAATGATCTTAAGTATTTTTGCCAGACAACCGTGGCGGCTTACTTCATGTTCGTCGGGATCATCATCCAGAGGATTCATCTGAGTAACAGTTCCCACCCATTTATCTCCCGCAAAACTATCCCTGACCAATTTCATTGATTTCTCTCTGCCGACGGTAATGGGGATGAGGGTTCCCGGAAAAACAACGGCATTGCGCAGAACCAGCAAGGGAAGTATTTGAGGTGATTCATCTTCGCGAACAGTACCCGGGTTCTCTTCCATATCCATTTCCATTAAAGGAATAACGGTCATTTTATCACTGAGAATTAAATTCATATCTGTATCATCTGTAATCATTCTGTCAATCATCGTGCCACAGGATATGACTGACAAAATGACCGCTGTTTATATGAATGGAACTTTTATGGAAAAATAGAAATTTTTCCATGATAAAAAGCCATGTTCACACTGTTTATTCACCGAATAATCTATACCTATTACCATATCGTAATATGTAACCAGGTCTATGCCCAGTCCTCCTGCATATAGAAACTGATTACTCAGGGTATTCAGGTGGTAGTCCCATTTGTTATAGGCATATCCCATATCAAAATGTGCATTGGCGTATATGGAAAGATGGATCTTATTGAATTGCGGCAGGAATGAGAGCCAGTTGATGGTGAACGTTCTTTTCTTTAGAATATTGAATTTTAGCGTATTATTTGAAATGGCAAATATTTGGCCGTCTGCCACGGTATATTCGTAGCCGCGCATCATGTTATTATCGTACCCAATGGCTTTTTCCAAAATATAAGCCTGTGTGTTGGCCAGAGAGTACCCCCCGGAAAAGACACTTGAGATATACCAGCGGGAATCCCGGATCTGTTTGAAATACTGAAGTCCCAGTGTAAGCTGGGCATAACGTACAGAGGCATCGGTTGTAATATAGGTGTTTATGCCTGCCTGCAGGTAATAACCTTTCAGGGGATAAGGATGGTAATCCCTTTGATCAAGCCGGTACCTGTAATTAAGCCTGAAAGCGTTGCGCTGCAACCGGTCGTTACCCCAGTAGTGGGGATTGATCTTCAATACGGTATCTGCAAGCATGCTGTATTCATGCATGAAAGAGATATGATGCAGGGTGCGTATGTCCGGACGGTATGTGTAATTGATCCTGGTGTCTATGGATTTTTCCAGGATTATATCCGGCAAATTGTACCTTGCCGGTTTGTCTTCCCCGGTAAAAATATCCAGGTTGTGGCTGAAATTTCCCTGCATATCCACGCTCATAAAATGCTTGCCTTTCCTGTCCAGGGATATGTCCCGGTATCCAAGGAAAACACCCCACTGGTAACCTCCGTGAGCCGCAATGACCAATTTGTGTTTCAATCCCAAAAAATTATCAATGCGGGCTCCGGCTTCAATAGTGATTTTTGAGAAATCCCAGTTTTGCAGCCAGGTACTCAGGTTGCGTTCTTCCAACTTGACTTCAATAAGCGGCCATATATACCATCGTTCCTGTACCTGGATAATCACCGTGATCAACGTTGGATCTTCAATTGATCCGAGTGGGGATATCTCTACAAAGTTGAACAGAAGCAGGTTGTTTAAATTCTCTTTTGCCAGGCGTAACTGTTCCGCAAGATTGTCCTCTCTGATTGTATCTCCCGTTGCAAACGGCAATTCTCTAAGGATAATAAAATCTTTGGTTATCTTGTTGCCTGTGAGTTCAATCCTGTCAATGCGCAATTCCCGGCTCCATCCTGTTACAGAGAGCATTGAAAAGCATAGGAGAAGAAATGAAATACGGAAAAGCGACGGTTTCATAAGCCGGCAAAATTAGGAAAAAAATCCATATACTTTTCTATCAATCTGGAAACTGCATATTGTGAAAGATCCTTGCGGTCAATTTCCAGATATTCTTCTTTCAGGTGCTTACCGGTTACGGGGGAAAGTATCTTGTAAAAAACAGGGTATATGATCTGATGAGACAATTTGTGGGGTTTGGATCTGTAAATATTAATAAGTGTACAGGATGAAATGTCCAGGATTTTTTGAAAAGCCTTTGTTTGGATCAGCTCCGGATAACCGGCCGGCAAAGAGGTTTCAACAAGCGGAAATTCATACAAACCTTTCCAAATATCGTTTCCGGTTCGTTGCCTTATGTACGTTATACTCCCGTTTTCTATGTCCAGGTAATGGAAATACCTTGTTTTGACCGCTGTTTTTTCTTTTTTTACAGGGAGCATTTCTGTCTGACCGTCACGGTATGCAATGCATGTGTCTGCCATGGGGCAGATACTGCATACGGGTCTGGGCGTGCAGATAAGGGATCCGAAATCCATCAATGCCTGGTTGAATGAAGCACTGTCCCCGGCAGGTAATAATGATTGGGCTAAAGTAGCAAAAGATCTTTTTGCCTGCAATGTGTCAACCGGAATATCAATTCCAAAATACCTGGCCAGTATACGGTACCCGTTCCCGTCCAGTGCAGCGACAGGCAACCCGAAAGCAAAAGAACCTATAGCAGCTGCCGTATAGGGCCCTATGCCGTCCAATTTTTCCAGTGACCTTGTATCGTTGGGAAATGATCCGCCGTATTCCCTCATAATCTTTTTTGCAGTCTTATGCATATATCGTGCCCGGGAATAGTAACCCAGTCCCTGCCATGTTTTTAAAACCTGGTCCTCAGGGGCTTGGGCAAGGCTGTCAATAGTTGGAAAAGCTTCCAGGAAGCGGTGAAAATACATTTTCCCTTGCTGTACCCTTGTTTGTTGCAGTATGATCTCTGATACCCATATTGAGTATGCATCGTTGTATTCTTTCCAGGGTAATTCCCTTTGGTTGTCTGTGAACCACGCCATCAGGAGGGTTGTGAAATTCATGGTGCAAAGATAGCTAAACGGACGTTTTTTTTGGAAATTTTACTCTAAACCTCTTGATATTAAGAATTAAATGTTACTTTTGCAGTCCATTTGGAATGCAATCATTAACAATAACTCTTAAATTTATCGTATTATGACTAAAGCTGATATCGTAAACGAAATTGCCAAAACAACAGGCCTGGAGAAAGTTGCCGTTCAGAAAGTTGTGGAATGCTTTATGGATAACGTAAAAAACTCTTTGGTTCAGAATAACAATGTATACCTTCGCGGTTTTGGTAGCTTTATCTTGAAAAAACGTGCCCGCAAAACGGCTCGCAATATTTCTAAAAATACAACAATCGTAATTCCTGAACACTACATACCCGCTTTCAAGCCGGCTAAAGTTTTCATGAATAAAGTGAAAAACAGCGTTAAATAAATTCAATTATGCCAAGCGGAAAGAAAAGAAAAAGACATAAAATGGCGACGCACAAACGTAAAAAACGTTTGCGCAAGAACCGTCATAAAAAGAAATAAGCCATCATATGTCTCATGAACCAGGAAACCTAAAGCAACTTTTTTCGAAAAGACTCTTTAGGTTTCTTACTTTTACCACATAATGGAGAAAGATTTAATTATTGATGTTACTCCTTCCGATGTCACCATAGCATTGTTGGAAAACAACAGGCTGACGGAACTGCATAAGGAAGAAACCAGTGACAATCATTTCTCGGTGGGTGATCTGTGTCTGGGCAGGGTCAAAAAGATCATGCCTGCTTTGAATGCAGCTTTTGTAGATATCGGGGACGATAAGGATGCTTTTATTCATTACCTTGATCTGGGCTATGCCTTTTCGGCAGTCAATTATTTCACCCAGCAGGTAATCGCGAAAAAAAATGCGCCCCAGGAAATTTATTCCAGTTTGAAGTTGGGCTCGGTATTGCCCAAGGAAGGAAAGATTTCAGATGTAATAAAAGTGGGGCAGCCGGTTTTGGTGCAAATTGTCAAAGAACCCATTTCTACAAAAGGATCCCGTCTGACTTCCGACATTTCAATAGCCGGAAGGAATCTTGTTTTATTGCCTTTTTCAGAAAAGGTAAACCTGTCATCTAAAATTTCACTCAAAGAAGAACGTGGAAGGCTGGACCGTTTGGTCCAGAGTATTCTGCCTCCAAATTACGGGCTCATTGTCAGAACTGCTGCAGAAGGAAAAAAGGCGGCCGTTTTGGATACCGAGCTGAATTCCCTGATCCATAAATGGGAAGAATCCTGGGCCTTAATGTGTAAGGGAAAAACCCCTTCCAGGTTGTTAACGGAAAACAGTCGTATTACAACCGTTATACGCGATCTGCTGAATGATACATTTAACAGTATTCACGTTAACGACACCGTGGTTTTTGAAGAGATCTGCCGTTATATTGCCACGATAGCTCCTGAAAAGGAGAAGATTGTGAAGTTGTATAAAGGAAAAGACCCGATTTTTGACGCATTTGACATCAACCGTCAAATCAGAAGTTCATTCGGACGTGTTGTTCCGTTAAGACAGGGGATTTATATAATCATAGAACACACAGAAGCCCTTCATGTTGTTGATGTGAACAGCGGGATTCGTTCCAAGATGGGAAACGGACAAGAAGAAAATGCATTCGAAGTCAATATGCTCGTTGCCGAAGAACTTGCCCGCCAGTTAAGATTACGGGATCTGGGCGGTATTATAGTTGTCGACTTTATTGACATGGATTCATCTGAACACCGGCAAAAGCTTTATAAGAAGATGCAGGAACTGATGGCAACCGACAGGGCCAAGCACAATATCCTGCCTCTTACAAAGTTTGGATTGATGCAAATTACGCGTCAGCGGGTACGTCCGGCCATGGAGATCAATACCAGCGAGAAATGTCCTACATGTAACGGAACCGGGAAAATTGCCCCCAGTTTGCTGTTTACGGAAAATATTGAGAATCAGCTGGCATTTTTTGCCAACGAGAAAAAGCTCAAAACCGTTTTATTGGAAGTACATCCTTTTATTGAAGCTTATTTGACAAAAGGACTGGTTTCCAGGGCCAAAAAATGGTCCCGGAAATACGGGTGCAAACTGAATGTACGAATTGCCCCCGATCTGGCAGTGACACAGGCTCGCTGGCTGGACGACAAAAATCAGAAAATGGAAGTTTAGGTTTTCATCGTTTTTGCATAGGAATCTTTCAGTGTGCAAATACGGTTGAAAACCGGTTCTTTCGTTGTAGAGTCGTAATCGGGAACAAAATAACCAAGCCGTTCAAATTGAATGCGGGTACGGGTATCGTCCCTGCCGGGAATTGCTTTGGCTGCAATACCAGCCGCGTCCCTGTCTATCAGACCCTGAACCGTTGTCAGGGATTCTGTGTTTAGGTAGTCTTTGTAATCTTTTTCTTCAGGAATATTTCCCATATAAGGTTCCAGGAACAGCCTGTCGAACAAACGGATCTGACAATCTACGGCATGACGGGCCGACAACCAGTGAATGGTTCCCTTTACGCTTCTCCAGATTCCGGATCCGGGACGTGACTCCGGATCATAAGTACATTGCAATTCCGTGATTTTACCGCTCCCGTCTTTAATTACGTTTTCACAACGAATGATGTATCCGTATTTCAAACGCACTTCTCCACCGGGTCTCAGGCGAAAGAATTTTTTTGGAGGCTCCTCCATAAAATCGTTACGTTCAATATAAATTTCCCGGGAGAACGGAATTTCTCTTTCACCGGCATCCGGGTCTTCAGGGTTAAGGGGAGCTTTCATGAATTCTTCCCGTTCCGAAGGATAATTGGTTATGACCAGTTTAACAGGATCCAATACGGCCATATAACGGGGGGCGTTTTTGTTGGACTCTTCCCGCATACACCATTCCATAAGGGAAATATCTATTACATTGTCTCGTTTAGCTACGCCTACTTTTTCAGCAAAAAGGCGAATGCTTGAAGGAGTGAATCCGCGTCTTCTTAGTCCGCATATAGTTGGCATACGCGGATCGTCCCATCCTTGCACCAGGCCTGCTTTTACCAATTCAAGCAATTTTCTCTTGCTTATAACGGTGTGAGTGATATTCAGACGTGCAAATTCATACTGATGTGAAGGAAATATGCCGAGTTTTTCAATAAACCAATCGTAAAGCGGTCTGTGTACATCAAATTCCAGTGTACAAATAGAATGGGTAATTTGTTCTATGGAGTCACACTGTCCATGAGCGTAATCGTACATGGGATATATACACCATTTATTTCCGGTTCTGTGATGATCTGCGTGGATTATCCTGTACATCAGCGGATCACGCATAAGCATGTTGGGATGGGTCATGTCAATTTTTGCGCGTAAAACACGACTGCCGTCCGGAAATTCCCCGTTTTTCATACGAGTAAACAGATCGGCATTTTCTTCAACGCTTCTGTTGCGGTAAGGACTTTCTGTACCGGCAGTGGTAATCGTACCCCTGCCCGCACGAATCTGTTCCTGTGTCTGATCATCTACATATGCCAGGCCCTTGGCTATCAGTTGGTGTGCCCACAGATATAATTGTTCAAAATAATCGGATGCATAATATTCTCCGGCCCAGTGGAACCCCAACCAATGAATGTCTTCCTTGATGGAATCCACATATTCAGTTTCTTCTTTTGTGGGGTTGGTATCATCAAAACGCAAATTGGTTTTTCCCCCGAATTTCTGTGCCAGACCAAAGTTCAGACAGATACTCTTTGCATGTCCAATATGCAGGTAGCCGTTGGGTTCGGGAGGAAAACGGGTTACTATGGAATCGTATTTGCCTTGTAAAAGATCATCCTGAATGATCTCTTCCAGAAAATTCAACGGGCGTTCAGGAGCCGGATTGTTCGTTTCTTCGTTCATTTGTCAGAAAAGTTTACGTACAAAAGTAATCATATTAATGTATATTTGTTGAAAATTTAAGCAAATGATACGCTCTATGACCGGTTACGGAAAAGCCGAAACTTCTTTTTCCGGTAAGAAGTATACCGTTGAAATTCGTTCAGTGAACGGCAAGACGGCTGATATTGGTTTTAAAACTTCCCAAATTCCCAAAGAATGCGAATATGAACTGCGACAGAGCCTTATTAAACGGTTGCAAAGGGGTAATATTGACTTGTTCATTTCCGTTGACCAGGAGGAAGAGATCCTGGAAAACACTTTTAATGTATCACTTATTAGACAGTATTTCAAGGAATTACAAACAATATTCGGGGATATGAACCAGGAAGTCAGTTCTACAGACCTGGCGGCGGCACTTTTAAGAATGCCCGAAGTCCGGGAAGTACAGAAAAAAGAACTGGATCCGCTGGTCTGGGATGCTTTAAAAGAATGTATTTACAAGGCAGCGGAAAGCCTGGATGAATTTCGGAAAAGGGAAGGTGACCGCCTGGGAGAAGACCTCTTGTCACATATTGACAATATTGAAAAGTACCTGGAAAAAGCCGAAGGTTTGGACCCGGAAAGAATAATTATGGTGAAAAAACGGCTGGAAGACAAACTGGCCGGACTGAGTGAAGAAATTTCCATTGATAAAAACCGCTTGGAACAGGAATTGATCTATTACCTTGAAAAGGCTGACATAAGCGAAGAGCGTGTGCGTTTGCGGCAGCATTGCAACTATTTCCGCCAAACACTGGAAGAAGATGAATTTGCCGGGCGAAAGCTGGCTTTTATTTCCCAGGAAATGGGCCGGGAAATCAATACCCTGGGATCCAAAGCCGCCCATGCAGGTATGCAACAATACGTAGTAATGATGAAAGATGAACTGGAAAAGATTAAAGAGCAGGTGCTCAATGTGCTTTAAAAAATTATTCCTGCCGTTATTAGTTGTTTTTATCCTGCCTTCTTGTGTTGAACGGGAAGAGTATACCTACACCTATACTGTGGAGGGAGTGGTAAAGAATATCGTGAATATGCCTCTTGAGGGAATAGAAGTGGTTATGTTGAAAACATACTGGTCTTCCCTGCATGCAGACACGGCCTATACAGATACTGAAGGAAAATATATTGTATCAATTACACAAAACTCACCTCAGAGTGAATTTTTAGTAGACTATTCAGATCCCAAACTCAAATACAAGGATACGTTGAGACAGTTTTATTTTGAGGTTCCCAGGGAAAAGACAGAACTTAATCAATTATTCAAAGTTACCGATACGATGGTACTTCCATCCAGAACGCCGGTTAACCCATTTTGATTCCACGTCAGGATTCAGGAAATATTGCTGAAATCCACAGTGCGATTGGCCAAAATATCCAATTGATTTTTTAAAAGCTTGTTTTTTTGCGATTCCAGCAACGGGTCTTCGTCCAGAACATTGGAGGCTTCCATCCGGGCCCATTCCAGGATTTGACCGTCTTTTGCCAGGTTTGCTATATGCAGGTCAAATGCCAGACCGCTCTGGGCCGTACCCTCCAGATCGCCGGGTCCCCTCAGACGCATGTCCGCCTCGGCAATTTCAAAGCCGTTGTTGGTTTCACACATAAGTTTCAAACGTTCTCTGGCTTCCTTGCTTAACGCATTGCCGGTCATCAGGATGCAAAAGGAAGTCTCGGCTCCGCGTCCTACGCGGCCCCGCAGCTGGTGAAGCTGGGAAAGACCAAAACGTTCTGCACTTTCTATGACCATGACCGTAGCGTTGGGAACATCCACGCCTACCTCTATGACAGAAGTTGCCACAAGTATCTGGGCATTTCCTTTAACGAACATGTTCATATCAAAGGCTTTGTTTTCTGTTTTTTGTTGTCCGTGCACCACTGCCACTGAATACAAGGGAGCGGGAAAGGCAGCGGTAATGTCCCGGTAACCCGTTTCCAGGTTCTCATAGTCCATTTTTTCAGATTCCCGTATAAGAGGGTATACAATGTAAACCTGACGACCTTGCCGGATCTGTTTTCTCATGAAAGAATAGACGGTACCGCGCCGTGATGCGGGATAATGAATGGTCTGTACGGGTTGTCTGCCCGGGGGTAATTCATCAATAACCGATACGTCCAGATCTCCGTATAATGTCATGGCCAATGTTCTGGGAATGGGAGTAGCCGTCATGACCATGATATGAGGCGGGGGACCGTTCGTTTTTTTCCACAGACGTGCGCGCTGTTCAACTCCAAAACGGTGTTGTTCATCAATAACCACAAAGCCCAGGTTATTGAATGTGACGGTATCTTCAATCAAAGCATGTGTGCCGATCAACAATTTCAGAGATCCTTCACGCAGGCTTTCGTGCAGCTTCTTGCGCTCTGCCGGTTTGGTGGACCCGGTGAGCAATCCCGTAGGTATGTCCAGATCTTTCAGGAATTTTGAAATGGTTTGAAAGTGTTGGTTGGCCAGGATCTCTGTGGGAGCCATTATACATGCCTGGTACCCGTTGTCAATGCCTATGAGTGCACTTAAAAGGGCAACCAGTGTTTTGCCGCTGCCCACGTCTCCCTGCAATAAGCGGTTCATTTGACGTCCGCTCTTCAGATCTGAGCGAATCTCCCGGAGAACACGTTTTTGAGCTTCGGTTAAAGAAAACGGAAGGTTTTCATAACAATCCCTGAAGGCCTGCCCTACTTTTAAAAAGGGTAACCCGTCCGCAGCCCGTAAACGGACAGATTTTTGACGGAGCAATCCCAGCTGGATGTAAAACAATTCTTCAAATTTCAGACGGGTCTGGGCGGCTTGCAGATTTTTCAGGTTTTTAGGAAAATGGATTTCTTCCAGCGCCATGGCCAAAGGCATCAGTTTTAAATGCCTGAGCATGTAATCAGGGAGTGTGTCCCGGATGTGTCCTTCCATTGCGGTAAGCGTCCGGGCCACAAGACGGGAAAACAATTTTTGTGTAAATCCTTTATTCCGCAAAGATTCGGTAGATGAATAGACAGCCTGGAGGCCCGCACTGCCGGGAAGACTCTGGTTGTCCGGAACATCCATATCCGGATGCACCAGGTTGATCTTTCCGTTGAAAACAGAAGGCTTCCCGAATACTATGTACTCGGTGTCTGTCTTGATTTTGTCCCGGATCCACTTGATGCCTTTGAAAAAAACAAGTTCCAGTGTGCCCGTGGGATCGGCAAAAAGGACCACCAGCCTTTGTTTGCGGGAACCGGCCCCAATAATTTTCATGTCCCTGACCACTCCCCTGATCTGAATGTAAGCCAGTTCTGGGTTTATTTCGTTAATGGCATAAAAACGGGTCCTGTCAATATATCTGAAAGGATAATATTGAATCAAATCCCCGAATGTTTTGATATTCAGCTCTTTTTCCAGCTCTCTGGCACGTTTGGGACCTACCCCGGTCAGAAATTGAATGTTTGTATCCCGGACAGAAACCATAGTATACAAAGATAAGGATATCTTGCGTATATTTGCCGTATGAACGTTTTGGGAAACATCTTGTGGCTCCTGTTCGGCGGTTTTATGATCGCCCTGGAATATCTCATTTCGGGTATTCTTATGTGTATGACAATAATTGGAATACCCTTTGGTATACAAAGTTTCAAACTGGCTGCGTTTGCTTTGTTGCCTTTCGGCAAAACCACACAGGTAGTTGAATCGGGCACGGGTTGTCTGAGTGCGGTTCTCAATATCCTGTGGATCATTCTTGGCGGCATCTGGATAGCCCTGAGCCACCTGTTTTGGGGTACGCTTTTGTGCATTACCATAATAGGTATACCCTTCGGGAAGCAACATTTTAAAATGGTTTCCCTGGCCTTTACGCCTTTCGGAAGGACCATAGTATATAAAAATTAAAAGCATTATGCACAAAAAAATCATAGTTGGAATCACGCAGGGAGACACAAACGGGATAGGATACGAGGTGTTGATCAAAGCCCTTGCAGACAGCCGCATTAACGAATTATGCACCCCTGTGATCTATGGATCCTCCCGGTTGCTGGGATTTTATAAGAAGATGTGTGCAGGTGTGGAGAATTTCAACGTCCATATAACCCAGTCAGCATCTGATTTGCATTACAAAATGGTAAACCTGGTCAATTGTGTATCCGATCAGTTTATGGCCGAGCCAGGCAAAATGACCGAGGACGGGGCGCAGGCTGCCCTGCAAGCCCTGGAAAGAGCAGTGGACGATTTGCGGGGTGGCAGGATACATGTGCTTGTAACGGCCCCGTTCAGCAAGCAGAATATGAGCCGGGAGGGTTTCGCTTTTCCCGGTCATACCGAATACCTTGCCAATGCCTTTCAACAGACTTGCCCCTTGATGATCCTTTGCAACGAATCCTTACGCGTGGGGGTGGTTACCGGTCATATCCCGGTAAGCCGGATTCATGTGGAGCTGACTAAGGAAAAGATACTGCAGAAGATATTGTTGCTTGATAAAACCCTGAAACAGGATTTCATCATACGGCAACCCAAGATTGCTGTACTGGGACTGAATCCTCATGCCGGGGACGGAGGACTTATAGGGTCTGAAGAACAGGAGAGTATAACACCAGCCATTGAAGAAGCAGACAGATCGGGTATTTTGGCTTTCGGTCCCTATCCGGCAGACGGTTTTTTTGCAGCTGCAGAATACCGGAAATTTGATGCCGTACTTGCCATGTATCATGATCAGGGTCTGATCCCGTTTAAAGCGCTGTCTTTTCATCAAGGCGTAAATTTCACAGCCGGACTTCCTGTTATCAGGACATCTCCGGATCACGGAACCGCATACCGGCTGGCAGGAGAAGACAAAGCCTCTCCGGAATCCATGCTGTCTGCCATTTTTATGGCTTGTGATATTTTCAGGAACAGACATAAGAACCAGGAGATTGCGGGGGAAAAATTGCATGAAGGTTGACATCTTTACAGACGGTTCTGCACTGGGCAATCCCGGACCGGGCGGTTACGGGGTAATACTGCGTTCCGGCAGGCATTACAAAGAAATCTCGGCAGGATTCAAAATGACCACGAACAACAGGATGGAATTAATGGCGGTAATCGTCGGGCTGGAAGCATTGAAAAAACCGGGCACCGATGTTTGTGTGTATTCAGATTCTACTTATGTGGTAAAAGCCGTGGAAGAGGGATGGCTCAATACCTGGAAAGCCAAAGGATTTAAAAACAAGAAAAATACAGATCTCTGGAAACGTTACCTGGAAGCAGCTCAAAAACACAAGGTCCGGTTTGTTTGGGTCAAAGGTCATGCAGGTCATCCACAGAACGAAAAATGTGATCAACTGGCCGTTAAGGCAGCTTCTGCTTCCGAAGAAAAAATGTTGGAAGACACCGGTTTTATTGAATCCCGTTTATTATAGCATCCAGAATATCCGGATGAAGTACCTGGTACGTTGAACGACTGAACAACCTGAAATTTTCCGCCCCGTTGTCCCAGTAAAAAGGGACCATGCCGTGATCAAGAGCCGTCCGGTTGACATATCCCGAATAATAGGCCCGGCATCTTTGATGATCTTCCAGGGCCTGACCGCTTAAGGAAGAACGGTAGAGAGCCCCGTATTCACCCAATATTACAGGAATACCTTTGCCAGTGAATTTTTCTTGCATTTTGCCGAATTGCTTTACCACCCAATTTTCCTGTCCCCATGAGGTTACCGCTCCCGTTGCCACGGATCCCCACTGGGAATCGTACGGCAGATCTTCCTTGAGCGCAAATTCATAGGGATCGTAATAGTGGACTTCCAGCATCAGTCTGTCCGGGGTGGGGTCGGTCGGGATTATGAAAGATTCATAAGCCAGATCGATGTTTGTCAGGTAGCTTTGTGCTACCAGGAAACGTTTCAGGTTCCGGCCTCCGGTAGCTCTTACCGCATCCACAAATGTCTGGTTAAAAGAATTTTGTACAGCGATGTATTGGGCAGGAGGGTCAGAGGACCAATCGTTTTCCATATGCACTTCATTGGATCCGGCAAAAAGCAGGCGGTCATCATATCCTTTGAAATAAGTAGCAATCTGGGTCCAGACAGCATGGAGCTTTTCGTTTATGGCTTCCCGGCTGCTTTCCCTGGGATCGTTCATCCATCCGTTGTCCCAGTGAATGTTAATTATAGCGTACATATCATTGTCTATCACATAATTGACAACCTGACCCACGCGTTGCATCCAGGCATTGTCAATCTTGTGCGTTGCCTGGTCCGTGATATGAACGGACCAGGATACGGGAATCCGGACGGCATTAAATCCGGCCTGTTTTACCGCTTGTATCAATTCCGGCGTTACTTTGGGGTTTCCCCAGGAAGTCTCCCCGCCGGTCGCTTCCAGGGTATTCCCCAGGTTCCAGCCTGTCCCCATCAATTGTGCAAATTCTGTGGCCGTTATGTCCCGCATTCCGGGATCTTCTTCATTTATTTCACGAGTACAACTGCAAAACATACCGCAGGCCAATAACAGAATTGTGAATGTTTTCATAAACAATTATCTTTGAATAAGAAATAATCTAAAAACAAATATATGAAAAAACAGCTGGCTGTCCTTTTTGCAGGACTTGTTTTGCTATCGTGCAACAGCGCATTAACCATTGACTCTGACCGCGTGGTGGTAAGAATCTCTGATCAATCAAAAGTGCGCATTGAACCTGTAAGTGAAAAAATATTCCGTATTTCTGCCGTTCCGGCAGGTGAAAAATTCTCAAAAAGGCCGAGTCTGATGCGTTCGCAGGAAGACCTTCCTTCCGTGCCTTTTGAATGTATGGAGGAAGAAAATTTTGTAGCGGTAACAACCGGTTCTGTTACAGTCCGAGTTGACAGACGTACCGGGGAGGTGGTTTTTCTGGACGAAAAAGGGAATGTGATCTTGCAGGAAAACGAAGGAGGCGGTAAATCTTTTTCTCCAATAGAAGTTGAAGGAGATAAGGGTTACACCGTAAGACAGGTTTTCGAATCTCCCGCTGATGAGGCTTTTTACGGGCTGGGACAACATCAGGCAGATGAATTCAATTACAAGGGAAAGAACGAAACATTGTACCAGTACAATACCAAAGTCTCTGTTCCGTTTATAGTATCCGGCAAGAATTACGGATTGCTGTGGGATAACAATTCCCTTACAAGATTCGGCAATCCCGGGGATTACCTGCAGCTGGATGTGTTAAATCTGACCGACGTCGAGGGACAACCGGGTGCATTGACAGCCGTTTATTCCAGCCGTGACGGCAAAACAGAATATTTAAAAAGACGCGAATCCGTTCTGGATTATTCGGATCTGGAAAAAGTAAAGAATTTTCCGGAAAATATTCCGTTCAACGATGCCAAAATCGTGTGGGAGGGAACCGTTTCATCCGGTGAAAGCGGAATACATCGTTTTTTACTTTATTACGCCGGGTACACCAAGGTTTTTTTCAACGGAGAAGAAGTGGTGGAAGAACGTTGGAGAACTGCCTGGAATCCGAATAACTACAAATTCCAGGTAGAAATGGAAGCCGGCAAAGAGTATCCCGTCCGCGTTGAATGGCTTCCCGACGGAGGGGTTTCTTACCTTGCCCTTAAACTGTACACTCCCGTGGATCCGGCGGAACAGGCTAAACAATCCTGGTGGTCGGAAATGGCAGATATGATAGATTATTATTTTGTTAAGGGAGACAACGCAGATGAAGTGATAAGCGGGTACCGCCTGCTGACGGGAAAATCCCAGATCATGCCCAAATGGGCCATGGGCTTCTGGCAAAGCCGGGAACGTTACAAAACTTCCGATGAATTGCTGGGAGCGCTGAACGAATTCCGGGAACGTAAGATTCCCATTGACAATATTGTACAGGATTGGTCCTATTGGCCGGTGGATGCATGGGGCAGTCATGAATTTGACAGCGAAAGGTTTCCTGATCCGAAAGCCATGGTAGACAGTGTCCATGCTCAAAATGCAAGGATCATGATTTCCGTGTGGCCGAAATTCTACCATACTACGGAACATTACAAGGAATTTGAAGAAAAAGGATGGATGTATACCCTTGCTGTTGAGGATAGCATCAGGGACTGGATATGGCCCGGATATATCGGTTCGTTTTATGACGCATATGCTGAAGGAGCCCGTGAATTGTTCTGGCAACAGATGGAAGATCATCTTTATCACCTTGGATTTGACGCTTGGTGGATGGATGCTTCCGAACCCGATATTCTTTCCAACGCCAGCCTGGAATACAGGAAAGCATTATCCACACCCACCGCTTTGGGCTCTTCTACACGTTACCTGAACGCTTATGCATTGGTCAACGCCCAGGCGATTTACGAGGGACAACGGCAGGAAGATCCGGATAAACGGGTATTCCTCCTGACCAGGAGCGGATTCCCCGGCTTGCAGCGTTATTCCACGGCTACCTGGAGCGGGGACATCGGAACTTGCTGGGAGGACATGAAAGCCCAAATCCCTGCCGGCATAAATTTCAGCATATCGGGGATCCCATACTGGACTATGGATATCGGAGGCTTTTGTGTACAAAGACGTTTTGAAAGAGCACGTGAAGGTTCGGAAGATATGGAAGAATGGAGGGAATTGAATACCCGGTGGTTCCAGTTCGGTGCATTTTGCCCTCTTTTCAGAAGCCATGGACAATACCCGTACCGGGAAATTTACAATATTGCACCGGAGGATCACCCGGCTTACAAAACCATGTTGCAGTACAACCGGTTGCGGTATCGTTTGATGCCTTATATTTATACATTGGCAAGCCGTACATGGTTCCAAGATTACACCATCATGCGCGCATTGATAATGGATTTCAACGGAGACAATGCCATTGCTGATATTTCCGATCAATATATGTTCGGGGAAGCACTTATGGTATGTCCTGTGTATGAGTACAAAGCCAGGGGACGGGATGTATACCTTCCTGAACAAAGTGACTGGTACGATTTCCATACCGGTGAATACATGTCCGGGGGAAAATGGATCAGGGCCGCCGCACCCCTGGAAAACATGCCTCTTTATGTCAGGGCAGGGACCATTTTACCGTTCGGACCGGAGATTCAATACACAGGAGAAAATCCGGGAGCTCCGCTGACATTGTGTCTCTACACGGGGGCAGATGCCCGGTTTACGCTTTATGAAGATGAAGGGATAAACTACAATTATGAAAAAGGGTTTTACAGTAACATTCCTTTTAGTTACGATCAGCAAACCGGTACTTTTACCATAGGTGCCCGGGAAGGTTCTTTTTCTGGAATGATTGCAGAAAGGATTTTCCATATAAAGAAGATCACCCCGGAAAAAGCCGGAACCCCTTTTACGGGCGGAGAAACTTTAGTTACCGTTCAGTATGACGGGGAAGAACAAACCATTCAATTGTAAAATTATGAAATATGCATATATCTGCCTGGCGATACTGCTTACCGTATCTTCATGCAACAGGGGCCCGGTTCGTATAATCAGGGATTTCAACCGGGACTGGGAATTTGCACTCACTCAGGAAATCGATGACCAGGTCGTGTGGAGGGAATTGGATTTGCCTCACGACTGGAGCATTGAAGGGAGTTTTCACAAGGACCATCCCGCGACTCCCGGGGGTGGGGCATTACCCGGCGGCAAAGGGACGTACAGGAAATCGTTTGTTTTAGGGCAGGAAACGGAAGAAAAACGGGTATTCCTGGAATTCGACGGGATCTATCGTGAAAGCCGGGTTTTTATTAATGGTCATCCTGCAGGCTACAGACCATGCGGGTACTCTTCCTTCAGTTATGAAATCACTCCTTATTTAAACGAGCCCGGGCAAGAGAACCTGGTGACGGTTACGGTTGATAATTCCCGGCAACCGAATTCCCGGTGGTATAGCGGTTCCGGGATTTACCGGAACGTGCGTCTTGTGATCACTTCAGAGGTACATATTCCCTACTCGGGGACGTATGTTACCACACCACAGGTGGATAGTGAAAAAGCGCAAGTCAGTGTCTGCACGGAAATTTCGGGAGCCTCGGGGGATGAAAAAAATATTTACCTGCTGACAAAAATCCTGGATCCCGACGGAAAAACCGTGGCAGAGGATTGCGAACATGTTGATTTTCAGGGGGAAGCGGGTGCTGTCATGGAGCAGTTCCTGGACGTTGAGAACCCCCTTCTGTGGGATGTGGACAATCCCCGTTTATATACAGTGGAAAGCAGGTTGTTAAGAGGATCCGGAGTGTTGGACGACTACAGGACACCGTTTGGAATAAGAACTTTCCGGTTTACCGCCGACTCGGGCTTTTATCTGAACGAAAGGCCGCTGAAAATAAAAGGTGTATGCATGCATCACGATCTGGGTGCATTGGGCACGGCCGTGAATCGAAGAGCGATGGAAAGGCAATTGGAAATACTTCGCGGGATGGGATGCAATGCCATTCGTACATCCCACAATCCTCCGGCTCCGGAATGGCTGGATCTGTGTGACCGGATGGGATTTCTTGTCATGGACGAATCTTTTGATGTCTGGCGCAAGAATAAGACTGCTTACGATTATTCCTTGTTTTTTGGGGATTGGCATGAAAAAGACTTGCGGGATTTTATTCGCCGCGACAGGAATCATCCTTCCGTGATCATGTGGAGTATTGGAAATGAAGTGCTGGAACAGTGGAATAATCCTCAGGCAGATACCCTGGATCTGCAACAGGCAAATTTGTTGTTGAATTTCATGGCTCGCCAGGACAGTCCCGTAACGGGAGAGCTGCCGTTTGATGCGCTGTTGACCCAAAAACTTGCGGATATAGTAAAAGAGCTGGATCCTACACGACCGGTGACTGCCGGATGCAACGAACCGGCTCCGCATAACAACTTGTTCAGGGCAGAAGCATTGGATATCATAGGGTACAATTACCACGAAAAGGATTACCGGACCGTACCCGCGAATTTTCCGGGGATGCCTTTTGTGGCAGCGGAAACCACATCGTCACTGCAGACCCGCGGTTTTTACCAGATGCCTTCAGACTCGGTAAGAAAAGAACCCAGGGAATGGTGGCTCACCTACGATACCCCGCACCACTTTTGTTCCGCATACGACAACATGCATGCCCCCTGGGGAAATACCCACGAATCGGCCTGGATAAACGTACGTGACAATGATTTTATTTCCGGAATGTTTATCTGGACAGGGTTTGACTACCTTGGGGAACCCACTCCTTACTGGTGGCCTTCCCGCAGTTCCTATTTCGGGATTGTGGACCTTGCAGGCTTTCCGAAAGACATTTATTACATGTATCAGAGTGAATGGACGGATACCCCTGTGTTGCATCTTTTCCCTCATTGGAACTGGACAGAGGGAGAGACTGTGGATGTCTGGGCTTATTACAACGGTGCCGATTCTGTAGAATTATTCCTGAACGACAGGTCGTTGGGGACGAGCAGCAAAACCAGGGACCGGCTCCATGCTTTCTGGAGGGTAGATTACGAACCCGGTACCCTTACGGCGGTTTCCTATAAAGACGGGGAGGAATTCTTGCGTCGCACTGTCAAGACAGCAGGAGAACCCTGCAGTCTGGAACTGACTGCGGACAGGGAGGTGATAAATGCAGACGGATCAGATCTGAGCTTTGTGACTGTCCGGGTAGTTGACCGGGAAGGGAATCCTGTTCCTTATGCAGGCAATAAGATCCATTTTACGCTGGAAGGTCCGGCGACCATAGCAGCCGTAGATAACGGGAGCCAGGTAAGCCATGAACCGTTCCGCGCTGATCACAGGAAAGCTTTCCACGGGAAATGCCTGGTGGTAATACGCGCCGGAACGGATCCCGGAAAGATTACATTGACAGCCGGTTCAGAGTCGTTTGCGGAGGATGTCACCCTGAGCCTCGAAACCCGGCTTGTTCAAT
>Ga0209203_1000575_pt1 | contig 30801 bp, 28 predicted proteins | sample AD_UKC109_MetaG_FD_184423 | JGI IMG/M metagenome (GOLD analysis project Ga0209203, IMG submission 184423) | Active sludge microbial communities of municipal wastewater-treating anaerobic digesters from Hong Kong - AD_UKC109_MetaG (SPAdes)... | ecosystem: Engineered > Bioreactor > Anaerobic >... | reverse complement strand
CGAAGTCGACTTCGTCGATGTCGAAGTGAAAGACACTCTGCCCGAGGGTCTCGATTACGTCTCAGACAACAGGTCAGGCAACAATGTGAGCCAGAACGTTACGTGGAACCTGGGACCGCTTAACGCGAGCAACTCGACCTACATCGAGCTTGTAGCCCACATCGACGGCTCGAAGTTCGGCAACCTGACGAACAACGTCAACGTCACTGGAATTCCTCCGACGGGATATAACGTCACCAGTTCCAGTTCTGTTGTCGTGAACGCCGTGAACGCCAGCATAGAAGTCAATAAGACCGCCAACCTGAGTTCAGGTGCACCTTCGACTCAGATCTCGTTCGCGATCAACGTCACAAACACCGGCGAAGTTGACTTCGCCGATGTCGAAGTAAAAGACACTTTGCCCGAGGGTCTCAGTTACGTCTCGGACAATAGGTCAGGCTTAAATGAGAGCCAGAACGTTACGTGGAACCTGGGACCGCTTAACGCTGGCAACTCGACCTGCATCGAGCTTGTAGCCCACATCGACGGCTCGAAGTTCGGCAACCTGACGAACGACGTCACCGTCACCGGAGTGCCTCCAACGGGATATAGCGTCACCAATTCCGGTTCTGCGGTCGTGACCGCTAAAAACGCCAGCATAGAGATCAACAAGACAGCTTATCCGAAGGAAGGATCTCCTTCGACCAACGTCACCTTCACGATTAACGTCACGAACACCGGCGAAGTCGATTTCGTCGAGGTTGAAGTAAAAGACACTTTGCCCGAGGGTCTCAGTTACGTCTCGGACAATAGGTCAGGCTTAAATGAGAGCCAGAACGTTACGTGGAACCTGGGACCGCTTAACGCGAGCAACTCGACCTACATCGAGCTTGTAGCCCACATCGACGGCTCGAAGTTCGGCAACCTGACGAACGACGTCAACGTCACCGGAGTGCCTCCAACGGGATATAACGTCACCAATTCCAGTTCTGCGGTCGTGACCGCTGTGAACGCCAGCATAGAGGTCAACAAGATGGCCGATCCAAAGAAGGGATCTCCTTCGACCAACGTCACCTTCACGATCAACGTCACGAACACCGGCGAAGTCGACTTCGTCGATGTCGAAGTGAAAGACACTCTGTCCGAGGGTCTCGATTACGTCTCAGACAACAGGTCAGGCAACAATGTGAGCCAGAACGTCACGTGGAACCTGGGACCGCTTAACGCTAGCAACTCGACTTACATCGAGCTAGTAGCCCACATCGACGGTTCTAAGTTCGGCAACCTGACGAACTTCGTCGAGGTTGAAGGAAAGCCTGAGCACGGCAACAACGTCTTAGCGAGCGGTTCCGTTACTATTAACCTATCAAACAATGGCACTTACCTCGTCTTCGCCCTCGACACCTCCGGCAGCATGAAAAAGTACTACCGCATGGCTAAAAACGAGGGCGCCGAGATAGTCACGGGATTGTCCCACTTCGATAACGCCAACGTCTCGATCGTGAGCTGGGATCACGAGAGCGAGATAATCTTTGGGCCCGCCCCCCTGGAGGGGAGCGAAGACCGTCTCGCTGAGATCCTGGGTAACCTATCCGGAATGTGCATCGAGACGGATTTAACGGAGTACGACCAGGGCCTAAACGGCTCTCTCGCGGTGCTTCGCGATCACGCCGCCGAATCCGCGGCTTCTGAGAAGATAATCGTCTTCCTGACGGGGTTCAGTGAGTTCGAGCCGGGAGAGAGGCTGGGCGATTACATCTCCGAGGCGAACGAATCGGGATACAGAATATTCACAATAGGGATCGGGATCAACTCTAGCTTCAACGCCACCCAAAAGCAGTACTCGAATCTCACGAAGATTTCGAATGGGGCTGGCGGCGAGTTTTACTACGTCACAGCTTTCAGCTCCGAAGAGCTCAAACCGGTTATGGCCGATATCACCCGTGTGGCGGAGGGCAATCTCAGGTCCGCAGATTCCGGGACCTGAATAGGAAGTCTCGGTTCTCCTTCGCCCTTCATTATTTCGATCGATTCAAATACCACAAGTCCTCACCAGATGAGCGATGCGACTTTTGGGCGCCGACGAGGCGGGAAAAGGGCCCGTGATCGGCTCGATGTTCGTGGCCGGCGTGGTCATCGACGAAGACCAGCTCTTTGACCTGGCAGCCTTGGGGGTGAAGGATTCCAAGCTCCTCACGCCAGCGAGGAGGGAGCAGCTCGCTCCCAAGATCGAGAATATAGCTCAGGACAAATACGTCCTGGAGGTTCGGCCAGAGGTGATCGACGAGCTCCGCCAGCTGATGACGATGAACGAGATCATGGTCAAAAGCTTCTCGAAAGTGGTGGAGAAGCTCTCGGCAGACAGGGCGATCCTGGACGCCGCCGACGTAAACCCAGGCAGGTTCGCCCGAAGGGTGAAAGTGGGGAGCGGGACGGAGATGGAGGTCGTCGCCGAGCATCGGGCGGACAAAAACCACTTGGTTGTGGCCGCGGCCTCAATCCTCGCCAAGGTGACGAGGGACAGGTCGGTGAGAGAGATCGAGAAGTCGTTGGGCCTAAAGATCGGGAGCGGCTACTCCTCAGACCCGGCCACAGTCCAGTTCCTCGAAAACTGGGTGAAAGAGCACGGCGATCTTCCGCCCTTTGCAAGGCACAGCTGGAAGACCGCTGAACGGATAAAAGCTAGTTTTATATAGACTCCCCGTGGTTGTAAGAAACGAGGGATCTCATTTGGATATCGAGGACACACTTCTCATGATTCCAGGGCCGGTCAAGGTACCCCAAAGGGTGCTCCGGGCCATGTCAAAGCCCATGATCAGCCACAGAAGCGCCGACTTCGAGACTATCTACGAGGACTGCAGGTCGCGCCTAAAGGAGCTTTTCGATACGAAGAACGACGCCGTGGTCCTCAGCGGAAGCGGAACTGCCGGCATGGAGGCGGCCGTGGGCGGCATCATCGGAAAAGAGGACAAGATAGTCACCGCGACCAACGGCAAGTTCGGCGAGAGGTTCACGGAGCTCGGCGACCGATACGGTACCGCCGTCCCTCTTGACTTCGCCTGGGGAACGCCCTTCGACCTGGACCGGATAGAGGCGGCCCTTGAAGAGGGCGCAAAAGCCATAGCCATGGTCCACAACGAGACCTCTGTAGGGATTGTCAACCCCGCCAAGGAAGTTGGAAAGCTCGCTCGCAAATACGACGCCATATTCATCGTCGACGGTATATCCTCCGTCGGAGGAAACGAGTTTCTCACCGACGAGTGGGGCATCGACATCGCCATCACAGGATCTCAGAAATGTCTTGCAGTCCCTCCGGGCCTCGCCATGGTGACCGTGAGCAAGAGGGCAGAAGAGATGCTGGAGAAAGGCAAGGGCGGCTACTACACCGACCTCAAGGCCCACCTCGATAAGGCGAAAAAGAACCAGACGCCTTACACCCCGGCGGTCTCCCTCTTCTACGCCCTCCAGGAGGCGCTTACCATGGCCGCGGAGGAGGGCTTCTCGGAGAGGCGGGCTCGAACGGCCAGGCTCGCCAAAGGGGTGAGAGAAGCAGCCGGTGCCCTTGAGATCGATCTATTCCCCCAGGTGAACGAGCACTCCACCTACTCCAACACCGTCACCGCCATGAAGATGCCAAACGGCATCACCGATGGCCAGCTTCGCGGAGGAATGCGCAAGCGAGGCGTCGTCGTCTCCGGTGGCCAGTCAGAGCTGAAGGGCAAGATATTCAGGATCGGCACCATGGGCGCCTGCACCGAGGCTGACGTTCTTAGGACTATCCAGACCCTGGAGCTGGTCTTGGAGAAGGAGGGCGTGATATCCAGCCTTGGAGCCGGAGTCGAGGCTGCAAGCAAGGCGATCGACGCGTGAGGACCGCGTCAACATTTTTCTTTTGGCGGCAGCAGCTCATTAGTTCATCCGTTAACATTTAATAGAGACATCCCTTATAGCCTCAAAGATAATTTCCGAAATAATATCGCAGAATTAATCTCAGAAACCGAGTGGGACGTGAAAGCTTGAGATCTCCGAGATGCATAATAATCGTATTTGTCGTGGCCACATTAATTCTGACTCCGGCTCTGGGCCAGACGGAGGCCTCGATGAGCTTCCAGCAGGTCGGTACTGCGAAGATGCCTTTCAACGTCAACCAGCCCATCGTCTATAAAGTTCACCTGACAAATGGGATGACCTGCCCCATGCGCTACGTGGTGGAGATGGAGGTGGGACCCGACTACACCGATTATACTGCCTCAAAAAAGTACACATCTGACATCAGCCTCACAGCCCATTCAGCTCAAGACGTCAACTTCGACGTCAACTTTAGGTCGCCGGAGATGAGCCGCGGCTCTTTCGGGAAATGGGCCACCGACGAGAACGATACCAGCGCCTGGGAGAAAGGCTGGTACAGGGTGTTGATCACGCCTCTCGTCGGAAATCCGGTTACCTTGGAGGGATACGACGGTGAGCCATCCCTAATCAAAATGATCACCGTCTGCAAGAACGCCGAGGTCACGCCGAGGATGGGGACCAACGAGACCCTTTACAGCTATCGGATTGACGTCTTCTCCAGCGCCGAGGACGTGTTGACCCTCCAGGCTGCTCCGGAGGCGATCGGTCCTTGGAAAGACTGCGGAAGCAAAAACTACACCAACATCGGCGCATGGCAGACCTTGAGGTGGGACGACATTTCCCTCGGCTTCGACTTCATCAAAGCCCACTACCGTTTTGTCGGGCGGAAACAGACTGAGACCTTTGAGGGACCCTTTTGGCCGGTGGATTATGAATATGGAAACTCCAGCGTCGACCCTGCGGACGGCTTTTCGGGTACGCCCTTCACCTACGCCCTCGATTTCAAGGGTTCAAAGAATCTGGACGTCGGTCTGAACGTCTGGGACATAGATCAAAATCGGTTCAAGCTCGTCGAGAAAAAAAGGTACGGCAACGCCACCCGTTGGCAGAGGATTGAATGGACGGGGGTCATGCCCAGCGAGACGATCGGCTCAGAGGGAACCTCATCGTACTACTTCAGCTTCTACTACCCCGGATCCGAGAGCCCCCTGGGCACCAGTCGCGAGGAGAAGGGTAACGTCTTCCTGGGGCCCGAGATCGTCCTCATAAAGTACGAGAACGCCTCCGTATCTCCGAACAGGGGCAGCACCGTTGCTCTCTATACCTACTCTGTGGACGTCGCCACCGCCCTTCCCGTCTGCGATATCGAGCTTCAGACGAGCGAGCCGGGCTCTTCTCTCTGGAGGTCTCAGGGGATAGCCACCTACAACGGCGACCCTCGCATCAGCTGGAGAGACGTATCTTTCGGCGATGACGTCGCCGGCAACGTCAGCTACAGGTTCATACGCGTCGCATCACCCCCCACGGTTTATCAGGGGCCAAACCTAGTCAAGGAGTCGATCACGGGGAGAGTTTCACCCAGCAACGGCTCTCTTGGGTCCTGGGATGCGGGCTTCCACCAGACTGGAGAGAGGCTGGTTCGAACGCCTTACGTCTATACGGTGGAGATAGACTCCGTCGAGAGCTCCGAACCTGTGGTGGTGAAGCTGGAAGTTCACGATCCCGTCCGCAAGACCTGGGTCGAGGCCGGCAAACCCCAAAGCTACGACTTATCAGAGGGTTCTCTGAACTTCACGATTGATGAGCTACCCTTCGCCGAGCCCTTCCTTGGCGAGTCGAGGTTCAGGTTCGTCTCAGGGAGCAGGTTCCTGGACGGCGAGGACGGGTTCAACGGTCCAAATATTGTGGCCAACTTCAGAAACAAGACGTGGAATGTGACTTACGACAACGCGCGGGGCGAGTACGTCTATACTTATGGTGTGGAGGTGCGTTCATCCCTGAGCACCCTTTCCGTCGATCTGGTCTCCACCATGGACCGGACCGCATGGACTCTCGCAAAAGATCCCAAGGTATACGTCTCAGACGCCGCCGAGTGGAAGAGGCTGGAGTGGGAAGGGTATCCGTATCGTCTGGAGGTAGACTTCGTGCCTGTCAGGAGTTAATATGAAGAGATTCGCAGCGTGTCTCATCATAGTTTTTCTGCTCCTCCCCCTGGCGGCCCAGTCTGCTGGGGTGAGTCCCTCACCGCCCAAATCGGCTCCCTCATCGAGCGGAGGCAGTAGCGGTGGTGAATCCAGCAGCAGCACGAGCGGTGGCAAGAAGATCGTCAAGCTGGATCTGGAAGATCTGATCGGGAACCTGGAGAAGTGGAAGCAGGAAGATCCCGACGAGTTCGAGTACCTCAAGAAACTGCTCCACATACCCTTCGTCCCCCCAAAAGACTACACAGCTCCCACAGTCCTGATATGGTACCCCAACTCCACGGAGAAACTCGAGATCACTCGCAACGACAAGCTGGATATATACGCCTTTGTGAAAAACGACAACCCTATCGAGGTCCGTTCTGATGTCTACCTGTGGCTGGAGGCGAAAGGTCCTGGCCAGGAGAACTTCTCCAGGGTTGGATCTCAGAGGGTGATCCTCGCCAACGAGTACTCCGAAAAGAACAACGTCACCACCAGGGATTGGTCTGGCATAACGCCCTTCGTCGATTCGAAGGCTGTGGGGAACGCGACCTTCCGCATATGGTTCAACGATATGCACAGCACCTACTACACCGACACCATGTACGGGAAGCCCTACCAGATGGATGATTATTACAGCGCCCTCGAGCTGGACCTGGTCAACAGCCCTCCCGAAGTATACGAGGGCAGCATCAGGGTCGAGCCGTCCAGAGCCAGGTACAACGATCCGATCCGGTACGAAGCAAGGTTCGTCGACACCGACGGGGATATGGTAAACGTGACCCTCCACGTCCTCGACGGCCAGAATAGAGAGGTTAGGAACGAGACCCAAGACGTCAAGTCCGGATCGAACGTCACCTTCGTCGCCAGCGAGTACGGCTTTTTCGGGGAGAACGATGCTGGAAAGAACTTCTCGTACTTCTTCACCTACGGCGATGGCCTCAACGCCAACAGGACGGAGATACTTTCCGGACCCAGCCTTTTGCCGAGCCCCAAGATATTCGTCTCGAGCCCTGATGCAGAGCCCGCAGACGAAAACCGATACTGGTGGCAGAACTACAGGTTCAGCCTCAAGGTGAAAAACCCGGAGATAAACAACCTCAGAATAGACCTCTACACCAGCACGCCGTCTCATCCCAACAAGTATCAGGATACAAGGATAATAAACGCCTCCGAGGAGGCACAGGACGTCCTCTTCGACGTCAAGCCCTTCGACGTCTCCGACGCCAACCAGAGCTTCAGCTATTACTTTAAGTACTCGGCAACGGACCAAAACTCCAGAGAAGATACCAGCAGCTTGTCGGGAGAAAGGATAAACCAGAGGATCGTCGAGTATCCGATATACTCGATGGTGACGGTCGCAAACATCCTGATCGTTCTGACTGCGGCGCTGGCCGGTGGGATCGTGATTGAAAGGAGGCTTTATCGATGAGCGGCCTGAACGAAACGGTGGCCGGCGTCCAGGCTGCCGATATATCGTCAAGCCTGGTGCCCGAAGGGTTATCGAACGCCCTTGCCAGCGTCTCTTCCAACGGCCTTTTGGGTCTGGGGCTCTTCATTCTGATTTTGGCCCTGGGAGCGGCACTCCACAGGCTGAACATGGAGAGGACCTACAGGAGGGTGGCGGCCACCACCAACGGCGGCGAGATATCTGGGGAGGAACTTCGGGAGGAGATGTTCGCCCGCCAGGGTTCAAACTTCAACGCTGCGGCCATAACCGCTTGGATGCTCCTCTTTGCCGCCTTCGCCTACTTCTACTTCCTTACGCCCGAGATATTTCCCCGGCACAACTACTACCAGGTTCCCACACTATCTTCAGGTCCCTTAGGGTTTGCCACTTTTGGGCTTATGGTTCTGGTTTTGACCCTTGTGGCGGCAGCTTTTGTTCCAAGGGAGCTTTATGGCTATTATGAGCTTTCGAGAAAGACGAAGGTCGCCATAATGCTCACATTGCCGTTGCTGGCGATCTCCATAGTTCTATCCATCCAGCAAGGAACGATATTTCCCCAGGTGGAGCTGGCATCGAGAATTACGGCCTTTCTCGCCCTCTTCGCCTCTGAGCTGGCGTTATTGTGGCCGATATACGTCGAGGCTCTGGGAGGGATGAGATGAGACTTTGTATAGTCGGAATTGGAGGTTGTGGGGGACATCTTGCAGAGCGTTTCCTTAAAAACCAGGATGTGACCCTGCTGAAGAAGTCCCTGGGTGAACATGTATCTTTTGGGGGGGTGAAGGGGTTATGGCTTGAGGCCGACGTCCAAGAGACTGAAAACCAGAACTTTTTCGGTTCCCTGGAGGGCGGGCGCTATCCCGGCTATTTCATACCTCATGATGTCATCGGCCCCGAGTCCAAGACCTCGAAGCTGATCGTTGACCGCTACGGGTACGATGTCAAGAAGCAGGGGTTCATGAGGCAGGCCGAGTTTCTGAAGGCCGTCTTCGAGATCTTCGAGAGCGACGAGGAAGTAAAACGTGTCGCCCTCTCGGAGCACGAGTCGGAAAACCCCATCCTCAGAGCCGCCTGGGATCGGATACGGCCTTACACAACTCTTGAAGCTTTGAAGGACAACAACGGCGGATCTGAGATGTGCGACGGGATCCTCTTCATAGTATCACTCGGGGGAGGGACTGGGACGGGCTTCGTCAACCCTATAACCAGGTACATACGGGGGGAAAGGCCCGCCTATCCCGTCTTCGTCTTGGGGGTGCTCACCGAGGAGGGCGTGGACCCTCAGCAGAGGGCGAAGGAGGCGAAGAGGGACCTCGGCGCCACCATCTCCCTGTACGACCTGACGACCAAAAAGGTAGGAATCGGGGTGGACGGGGTAATCCTGATCGACAACCAGATCATGGTCGAGAAGTTCGGCCAGGACTATTCCGCCATTGACGATTACATTCACCAGGCCATGAGGCCTTTCATAGCTGGTCGCCATTATCCTGGGGAAGATCCCCCAAGCCTTGCTATGCGAGAGAAGTTCATCGAGGGGCTGGTCCGCCCACCAATTCTGGTTCCCTGCTACTGTCGGGAGAGGAGGCGAGAGGATCCCGAAGAGAACCTGGTCAAAAAAGCCCTGTCTGAGGGAAAGCTCTTCGGGTGCGATCCGAAAAACGCTGAGATGGCTTACGTCTTCACCAGGGGGTTCATGGGACAGGGCGAGATCGTGAAGGCGGTGGCGAGGTACACTGGACTTCCTGAAGAGAGGATAGAGCCCTGGAGGAAGCTCGGAGAGAACCACTGGGACGAGATCCTGATCCTCCTCAGAAACCCGTACGGCGAGGAGAGGGGATGTGAGGTGAAAGGAAACCTCGAGTACCGCCTTCACAGGGTGATCAGGATGGCCCTGAACTATATGGACGAGCCCGAGAGCAGCCTGGTTTCTCAAGGTATGCCGGAGCTGACGAGAAAGGCCATCGAGGATTACTTCTATGGGGATGATGGGATCCAAGAGCGTCTGAAGGAGGGGCTTCTCAGGATTGAGAAAGGGGAGAAGCCCTTCTTCCTCGACGAGAGGAACATCTTCGAGAGGTCGAGCCGGGATCCCGGCATTCACGAGTCCCACCGGGCCAGCGGTCGCCAGGTCGATGATGAGGAGATTCGTAAGCTCGTGGAGGCCGAGGTGAGGAGGGTCCTGGCGGAGCGGGACATTTGAAGCAATAGCGAATATTTTGGGGGCAAAAAGCTGGCGAAGAAGTGGGCGTTCCTGGCGGTCGTGGCCGTCATCATCCTCATCGGGACGTACGTCCTTCTCCGCGACGAAGGGGGCCGGGAAGGCCCCCTCGGCGGCGACTTCTGCGGAGGCGATATCCCCGACCCCTATTATCTTGAGCTGAAGCCCGCCGACGTCCAAAACCCTGATGACGTGATACGGTACTCCAGCTCCATCAAAGGCTATGCAGAAGATCTCGACGTCTTCGAAAGGGCTGCATTTTACGAGTGGTACTTTAAGAGTCACGGATTTGATGTGTCCTTCGCCTACGCCGAGGAGTTCGGCGGCGAGGGCAACGGCCACATCTGGCTTCTGGTGAGAAACAAGAAGGGCGAGGTCATCGAGATCGATCCCTCCTTCTCGAAGGTCGGGGGCCAGTCGATGGTGCCTCTGAACACTGAGTACACCGTCTATGACCAGGAGTTTGGGGACATCTACGAAGCTTCAGACGCCCTCGGCGAGGATAGGATGGCCTGGTGGAGGGACGAGAAGGCCTGCGAGGTGCTGAACGAGAACGTCCTGGTGGCAGAGAAGGAGAGGGCTCAGAGGATGGCGGAGGGTTAGAAGGCCGTCTTTTCTTCTTGTTTATTTCCGTTTCTTTTCCTTTTCTTTTACGTCCCTTTCCCCGTTGTATCTTTCCGTTCTTCTATTTCCAGAGGTCCCTCCCCTTGTGGGAGACGACCGGATCGACCACGATCAGGTCTTGGGGGTAGGGCTCAAAGAAGGTCTGGCCCATGAGGTAGTCGTCCTCGAACCTTGCTATCCAGGACTTCAGGAGGGTGGTGTTGGGGCAGATGGTGACCTTGCCGTCTCTGTACCTCTGGATGTTCTCCAGAAACATCGCCTTCTCGGCGGATGAGAGCCGATCTTTGAAGTATCCGAGGATGTGCATCAGGACATTTATGTTGGAGGTGTACCTCGGGGCCCGGCACATCGCACGCCGGAGGTGGGCCCGGTACTCGCGGGCCACCTCGTCGAAGGGCCGATGGTCGTGGTTTGCGGCGATCTCCCCGAGGGCCCTCTGCTCTGTCTGGTGGTAGGCCATTAGCAGCATCTTGTTTTTGGCCTGGAAACCGACCAGCTCTCCCATCGATCCCAACCTCTCGACCTCCCGGAAGCTTGCCAGGGTGAAGAGCTTGGTGAGGAAGTGCTCTTTGACCCGAGGGTTTCTCAGCCTTCCTTCGTCCTCCACCGCCAGGTCCGAATGGCGGGCCAGGACGGCGCGGCCGAAGATCCCCGCCTCGCTCCGAGAGAGGGCCGCCGATTTTCCGGCGGTGGGGTAGACCTTAGTGTTCTTGATGCCGCAGGACGGGGAGCCCGCCTTGAGGATGAAGCCGTCCACCTCGCCGAGGGAGTCAAGAAACGATGCGGCGAAGCTCTGCATCTCAGATGTGACGTCCCGGCCCGTCGCTGGCTGGACGAGCCTTGTCTCCATCTCTCCCCCCTCGGCAGAAGAGACTAGTCTGAGCGATCCTCGAGGGACGCCGAGGCCGATCTCCACCTCGGGGCAGACCGGCAGAAAATCGACGTAGGGGACGAGGCTCTTTGCGAAGTCGCTTGCGATCATCTGGCCGTTGTACCTGCAGTTGTCGAACTCGATGCACCTGCTGATAACGACCTTAGGCTTCGGGAACTCTCTCAACTCCACGACCTCCATTTTGTTATTGTGGGGTCGGGAGGTAGTTAAAACTGGCGCGGATTTCTGAGCTTTGACCGCGCGCCTTCGGCGCTCCCGCAGACCGTCTCGCGTTGTGGCCGAAGAACGTCGAAATTCGATCGCCAAGCTATTCTTAAAGGATCCGATATCACTGTCTCGCATCTTTTGAGAAGATGGTGGGGAACTGAGATCGCTGATTCATGAATTTCGAAGAGTGGCTCAGATCGTCACCTAACAAACGCCTCCTTGAGGCCTCTCTCCCCTTCAATAAGTGGCTAACGGCCCCGTTCATCCTCAAACTCCAAGAGCTTCTTGCAGTGCGCCCTCACCTGGTGGGCGACGGGATCGTCATCGTCGGCGAGGAGCGACCTTGCCCAGAGCCTCACCTATGCCTGCATCTCCTCGTCGAGATACTCGTAGAAGGCGGGCCGGCCCCAGTGCTGGCCGATCCGCATGATGTTCACCAGGAGGGCGAGGCCCGTCCCCTCCAGGCTGCAGGCGCGCCCGTCGTCGTCGAAGGTAGCGATGGGCGGGCGGAGTGGGATCGGTTCGGGCTCGATGGAGGGGTTTTCTTGGGTCATGATTCTTGGGTTGGATACATGGCTGGTTAATGAGGATTTGCGTTGCTTCATCATGGAAGAATTAATTTAGTGACGACTTACGAGATTACATCGCGCTCTGTCTAGGAGGCTAGTTTTGATGATCGCTTGCTATCAACAGATAATTATTTATCTGATATCTGCTGGAGATGACAACAATGAAATGCAGGCATTGTCTTGTGGAATTTCATCCGAGAAAGACGAATTTTTATTTAGGAACAGATAAAGATGGCGTGTGGGGGATAACATGTTTTGATTGTCCTGCATGTAACCGGATGAATTTATACCTCGTAAATGGCAAATTTGATCACAAATCCAAGAAATTTGATACTATAAATAGCATTTCATCAATTAGGCCAAAAGGTAGCAGCCATTCACCATGCCCATCTGAAGTACCCCCTTCAATCGCTGAAGATTACGAAGAAGCATGTATCGTCTTACCCGATAGTCCAAAGGCATCAGCAGCCTTGAGCAGGCGCTGTTTACAGAATCTTCTCCGAGATGTAGGAAAAGTTAAACCCGGAAATTTAGCGAACGAAATACAGCAGGTAATTGATAGCGGCAATTTGCCATCTCACCTGGTAAAGGCCCTTGATATGGTTCGACAAATTGGAAATTTCGCGGCCCATCCGATGAAAAGCAATAGTACGGGCGAAATTGTTCCGGTTGAACCAGAAGAAGCAGAGTGGGATCTTGAAGTTCTTGAAGCATTATTTGATTTTTATTATGTCCAGCCCAAACAGCTCTCAGATAAAATTGATACGTTAAATACAAAACTCGTAGATATCGGAAAGAATCCAATAAAATAATCATTCTTCTAAATATATATCATATCCATTGCTTCTGGAGTAAATCATCCACCGTTGCTTCCACTTCAGGAGCAGGATTTCAGCGATTTAAGTATTTAGTCACATTAAAGAATATCTTTTTACGCCATCAAGTTGCCACCACCATTTGGACCATCAAGTCTCCACCACCACAGAGGAACGATTCCCCATGATCCCAAGGCAGATCCTTTTGGCAGCGCTTATCCTGACCCTGGTCGTCGGCCTCGGAGAGGCGAACCTGACCGTATCCCATCAAGTCTGCCCCGACCAGATATGGCCGACGAGCTCCGGGAAGGAGCCGACCGTCGGCAGGGTGACTCTGACGGTGGCCGGAGAGGGTCTGCCCGACCCGATGCCCATCGACGTGATCCTCGCGATAGACAGCTCCGCCAGCATGACGGAGACCGACCCAGGGGGAAAGAGGCTCGACGCCGCTCGGGGCTTCGTCATGAAGATGGACCCCGCCCGGGACAGGGTGGGGCTCGTCAGCTGGGACGACGACGTCGACTTCTCCATCCCTCCGACGGAGGGGTTCGCTAATGTTCTGGAGGCGATCGGGAGGGTGGACCGCGCCGAGGGGACGAACCTGGACCGGGGGCTAAAAGAGTCGATCGACCTATTGACCGCGAACTCGACCGGATCGGATGAGCGGGCCCGGTTTGTGGTCTTCTTATCCGATGGCGATGGGGATTACACCCCGAGCGGAAGGTCCGGCTCCCAGACGGATCGGGCCAGAGACAGGGGGATCGTGATCTACACCATTGGCCTTTCGCTCGCCGACTCGCGGGCGAAAAAGAGCCTGGGGGATATGGCCGAGTCGACGGGCGGCAGATACTTCGAGGCCTGCGACAGCTCCGCCCTCGAGTCGATCTACGAGGCCATAAGCGATGAGGTGATAAATGTCGTCGGAAGGGACGTAGTCGTCAGGTACGTCCTTCCCCAGGAGGTGGAGGCCTTCGGCTACTCGGAAACGCCCGCCACCACCGAGACCCGCGAGGGAAATAGGACTCTCACCTGGAATGCTGGCGACGTATCGGCTGGCGAGACCTGGTCGACCTCCTTTGACGTCGAGTCCGGAACGGCAGGGGTCTTCGATTTGGGAGGTCCCGGCTCTGAGGTCGTCTATCAGCGGAGGAGTGGTTTTGAGGAGAGGCTGAAGATCGAGGGGGCGATCCTGGACGTCGCAGAGTTCCGTTCTGGGGTCTCAACGCATCTTGACCTCGACTTCGACTTCGCCGCCGTCGCGGAGATCATAAGACCGGTCCACGAGGTGGTGGTGGAGGACGACGCTCACATCCTCTGGAGGTTCTCAGAATGCGACTACTGCGGCAGGAGATACTGGGCGTTCCTCTCCGAAGACGGCACGGTCGTCGTCGCGAGCACGAGCCCCTTCAGCCTCGGGACGAGAGACGCCCTCGCCGGGGAGATCCTGAAGGTGATGGAGATGATGAAGGCCGCCGGGGCGAACGTCTCCGAGTACAACCGGTCGACGGCCCAGAACGCCGCCGATTACTACGCGAAAGACGCCGGCATTTACCACCAGATAAGCTACTCCTTCGGCAGCGACTTCGACCTGAACCTGGTGGTACCCGACTGCACCGTCAGAGAGGCCCGGATTTCGGTCACCGGCAACGAGCTGGACTATTTTGCGGGGTCCGCGGATCAGGAGTACTACATAGACGGCGGTTACGTTACCGGTTGCGAGTTCCACGACTTTCCCTGGGACGGCTTTTGCGCCGCCGAGGATGCCGACGTCACCGGGAGGTTGGCGCCGGGGGACCACAGGATCTCTGGGCGGAAGGTGACAGATCCTCACACCATGATCATAGAGGCGGTCACGGCCGAAAAGCCCCAAAAAGAGTTTTTGCTTTACAGCGACGACTACAGGTCGGTCTGGGTCCCAGCCGCCTCCAACGCCCTCCGCTCTCCCTCTGAGATGCTCCCGATATCTTCAGGGACCCTGGAGTAAGACGGCGATTGTTCATCGATCTGACGTTTCGTTCAGGGCAGGTACGTTTCGATTCGCTCGCCAGAGGGGTTTAGGTCCTGTGTTATAACTATATCACATAATGTTAGATATACAAAACATTGATATACTGGATATTAGAAATACATAACATACAGTGGTTGGTATGAAGCAGAAATACAAAGCGCAAGTGGCGGCAGGAGTGCTCGTCCTGCTCGCAGGCGTCTTGCTGTCGTTCCTGGGCGTATGGCCCGAAGAACCCCTGATGCCCTTCAGCTACCTGGCGCCGATGGGCTTGGCCCTGATAATCATTCCATTGGTGAGGCAGTGGAGGTATGGCGATGAGCCCCATAAGGACGAACGGACGAATAACATCTTCGCCAGCGGATTTGTCCATTCATGGCACCTCACCGTCGGCGTCATGGTCGCCCTCTTCGTGCTGGACGATTTGGGCGTTCTGACGATGACATTGCAAAACGCCCTGGCGATGATAATTCTGGTGGCCACCCTCAGCACCATCTTCTTCCGCTGGTACCTCTTCCGGAAGGAGGCGATGGCCTGTGAGGAAAGGATCGTCTAACGTCGATCAGGAATGGACGATTATGAACCTGAAGTACAAGGCGTTTCTGGCGCTGGGATCGCTTTTGATCCTGGCTGGCCTTTTGATGCTGATGGGGGGCTGGGATGGAGGCGGGGATAGTGCCTCAGTCCTGATGACGATCGGCGTTGTCATCATCGCGGTGATGGCCCTCAGCCTCTGGCGTCGTGGGGTGGATATCGAGGCTGACGAGAGGACGAAAAAGATAGGGGCTTATGGTCTCTCTTACTCATGGCTCCTCACCCTCGTCCTGCTCTTCCTCCTCTTCTGGATCGACCGGTTGGCCCTTGTAGCCCTCACGGCGGGGGACGTCCTCCTGGCGGCGATCCTGGTGATGACCATCAGCGCAAAACTTTTTCAATGGCACCTATCCCGCAAGGGGGACGTGGATTGAACTGGGGGAAAGACCGATGAAAACAAGGATCAAGGAGCTGAGGGCGAGGCAGAACCTCACCCAGGCGGACCTCGCCTCCATGGTGGGGGTGAGAAGAGAGACGATCCTCTTTCTGGAAAAGGGAAAGTACAACCCGTCCCTGAAGCTCGCCCACAAGGTGGCGGTTGCCCTCGGATCGACGATCGAGGAGGCGTTCATCTTCGAGGAGGAGGACCTCCTCTGAGACGGCGGCCACAAACCCCCGATAGGATCTGATTTTGTTTTCTATTTTGATTTCGATCTCGATTTTGCCACCTTCGCGTTCAGCCCTCCCTATTCACGACCTCAAAGCCGAAGGACTCCTTGAGGACCTGGGGGTTGAGCCTTCCGGCCACGAGAGTCCTTCTCGACTTGAGGTCGTTCATGACCACCTTGGCGGGGGCGAAGACGTTGTGATCCACCTTGAAAAAGTCGAAGCCGCACTCCTTGAAGGTCTTGTAGAAAGGCGCTCCGTAGTCTCGCGAGGTGTCGGAGGGGGTCGCTTTCAGGTAGCCCAAAAGCTCGTCGAAAGGCTCGTAATCGACGGTGTAGTAGGTCTCGCCGCCGTAGATGATGGCGTCGTTGGAGGCGCCCATGCACTTTGTGGCCTTGCCGACGACGGGGGCTATCGGGGCCCGGCCCCATCCGGTCCTGATCGTCCTGATGTCAAAGCCCATGGTGAAGAGCTTGTGCAGGCCGGTCTCGACGACCCGGGCCGAGACCTGGACGAGGCCTGCCACCGAGTCGGTGGGGGCGACGGCGAGCCGGAGGTCCGCGGGATCGATGCCGCAGGCCTCGGCGATCTTGTCGGCGGCCTCCACGTTGGGGATCGAGTCAGACTCCAGAATTAGGACGCCGACGTCTGCGAACTCCTCAAACTCCAGGGCCTCGTAAAGCTCCTTCGTCTTCCTCGCCAGGGCCCGAGCGGGACCCGACCCCATGCCGAAGTACTTGCCTGCCTTGATCTGCCACATGGCGCACTGGGAGGCCATGCAGGAGATGGCGGGATGGTCCGTCGCCACCTGGACTCCGGGGATGGTGATCCCGTCGATCTCGATGGGAGTCGGCTGGATGTCGGCGAGATCGGCCATGCAGAGCCTGGAAAGGTAGATCCCGGCCCCGATCCCTCCTTTCGCCTCCACTCCGGCGTCGGCCACCACCGTCCCGTTCTCCAGCTCGATAACCCCCACCTGGAGCTCGTCGGCGTAGTCCAGCATCTCCTCAAATACCTCTAACCCAAGCTCGTTCAGCGACTGCAGAGTTCTCACCTGGTGATAACAAGATGCAAGAGTCGATATAAATTTGCCGATGACAAAAAATTGAGATGGATGTAACTCTGAACCCAAACCTTTTCATCAGGCACAGTGCAAGGCTTACCATGTTCGAACCCGAAGAGGAGTCAGTGGTCCTGGAGATCGTCTGCAGCATCCTGGATATCTCCGCTGATGAGATGATGAAGATCGGCGATGCGACCAAGAAGATTATCATCTTCGATCCCAGCGTTGAAGACGAGGATTCTGCCGTCGAAAAGTTCAAGGATGCTCTAGAGGGTATGTCAAAAGAGGAGGCGGTGGTGGCGGGCATGTTCATCTCGGGCCTTCTGCGGTGCAACCTGGTAGAGCAGTATATGCGGGCGATGGCAGAATCAGAGGCTGGCGAAGAAGCCGACTGAAGGACCAAGAATTAGCAAGAACGATCCTGGACCGTTTAATTTTGAGATTGAGATCTTGATCTCGATCGATGGTAAACGGGGACGGCCCGATGAAATGAAATGAAACGAAAAGAAAGAGCAGAACTTCAGCTGGCGATCCTCGCCCTGGGGGCGAAGGACCAGGGAAGCCTCTTTCGGTCGGGCCTGGGCGATCTGTCCCTGGTTTTATCACGATCTCCGACGGGATCGGCGCCAAGAGGGGCGCAGAAGCAAAGGTCTGCGGGTCCGGCCATCGGTCCCTGAGTTGCTGATCCGATTTCAGGCCCGGCATCCATCGTCATCTCGTGGCCGCAGCCTCCGCCACAACCCCCACCGCATCCGCCGCCGCAACCACCATCTCCGCAGCCACAGCCGTCATCTTCCTCGTCGGGGCCTGCGCCACCGGTGTAATCATCGATGTACTGCTCGCCGCCGGTGACCGCCTCGTACTGGGCCATTCCGGGATCCATCTTGACGGGGACATCTCCGGCGAAGACCGGCCTTCTCAGCTCTGCCAGCATCAGCTCCAAGGTAACTAATCCTAATCTTGCCATTTTGTTATACATCTCCTGGATCGGTTTCGACGATCTCTAAATCTGTACACGGTAATTAACGCGACATTACTATATATAGGTTACTAAGACCAAATTAGGTGGACGAATGTGTGCAGATGTGCATATGTGGACATCATTGTGCCTTTGCATCCATCGTGAGAAAGAAGACCTTTCGAGCAGTTCTTGGTTCAAACGGAAACAATGAGACGTGGCCCAGGACATTGGGCCACAAATTTCGGCTTTCGGGTCCCTCAAACTGAACTCTGCTCATCCGGCCTTCAGGATCGCCACCATGGTGTAGCTCTCGCTGTGGGCCTTCCTGTCGATGTCCGAGATCGCCACATAGTAGATCCCGGCCTCAGCGACGTCCTTTTCGAGGGTGATCTCGTCACCGGCGTTGGAGGCGTCTTTGTTTACGATCCAGTTGAAGCTCTTGTCGTGGAGGGCTATCCTTGGCTTCATCTCCTCGGGAACGTCGGTGAGCGCCACCTCCAGAATTCCTGAGGCATCAACATAGAAGGCGTAGATGTCGAGGTCGTCCTGGGGGCAAATGTAGCTGACGATGCTCTTTCCGAACTCGGCTCCGGTGGCATCGCCCACCTGGTTGTTAGGCTCGCCCTCGTCGGGAGCGGCTTTGAAGACGGCGTCGAAAGTGTACTCCGTCGAGTGAGCCTTCCTGTCGATGTCCGAGATGGAGATGTAGAAGGGTCCAGGTCCGAGGATGTCCTTTTCCAGGGTGATGGCGTCACCGGCGTTGGAGGCATCCTTATTCACGATCCAGTTAAAGTTCTTGCCAAAGAGGGCTATCCTCGCCCTCATCTCCTCGGGGACATCGCTGAAGCTCACCTTCAAGATCCCGGAGTGGTCCGAATAGAAGCCGAAGAAGTCGACGTCATCCTGGGGGCAGATGTAGCCGATGGCGGTCTGGTCGGCTTCCGACGCCTCCAAGGTGGCCGAATCCCCGATCTCGTCGTTCGGCTCGTATTTGTCCGGCGCCTCTTCGAAGATGAGATCCAGCGAGTACTCTTCGGAATACGCCTTCCTTTCGATGTCGGAGACGGCCAGATAGTACGACCCCGGCCCAAGGATCCCTCTTTCCAGGGCGATGGCATCACCGGCGTTGGAGGCGTCAGCGTTCACGATCCATTTGAAGTTCTTATCGTGGAGGGCGATTCTGGCCCGCATCTCCTCCGGGACGTTGTCCAGCTCCGCCTTCAAAACGCCTGAGCTTTCGATGTAGAATTTGTAGATATCCAGGTCGCCCTGGGGGCAGATGTAGCCGCTGACGGTCTCGTCGGTCTCCACGTAAGTTGCGTCCCCTGCCTCGTTGTTCGGCTCCATCATGTCCGGAGCGGGATCGAAGGTGGCCTTGAAGGTGTAGTCCTCAGATTGGGGCTTTCGGTTGATGTCAGAGATCGCTATATAATTCCAGCCGGGTCCTACTACGTCCTTTTTGAAGGTCACGAGGTCGCCAGGGTTCGAGGCGTCTTTGTTTACGATCCAGTTGAGGTTCTTGCCATAGAGGGCGATCCTGGCCTTCATCTCAGGAGGAAGTCCCTCGAACTCGACCGTCAAAATTCCTGAGCTGTCCTCGTAGAACTTATAGAAGTCCACGTCCCCTACGGGGGCGATCCTTCCTTCGACCACGACAGTCGATAAGGGTACCTCGGTGGCGTCGCCGATCTGGTCGTTGGGCTCTTTTTCCCTGGTGGAGCCACCGGTGCCAGAAGTCGCCGGACTGCTCGTCGAGGATGAAGACGCCCCCACGTCTGGAGGAGGGCCGTAAATCTCAACACATCTATCGTAACATTCGCCTGAAGTGGGAAGCGTTGTCCTGAAACAACCTAAGGCTTCACACATGCAAGGTCCCCTTCCGAGGTCGCCACAAGAGTCTGACCCACCCAAATGCGCCGGGTAAGGCGTGGTGTTGTAACGGCAGACGAAGTCGCTATTTTCAGGCTTTTGGCAGCGGCATAGACAGTTCAGAAGGTCCGTGCTTTTCTCGCCAGACGTGCTTTTTTCGCTGGTCGAGTCTTCGGATTTTTTGGAACTGGATTCTGGGCCCCGATAAAACCTTATGGGGTCCTCCTCTCCGGTGTAATCTGGATGGTTCGGGTTCATGATTTTGATGTAGACGAGGACGGGATCTGATACTGCGCCCTGGGAGTCCCTGGCTCTTGCGATCAAGCTCGAATAGTAGCCCTTAATAGAAGGATCTTCACCGGTCAGGGGGATGTAGACCTCCCTATTCGAGTCCCAACCTCCCCCAATTCCGCTAATAGAGCCGCTGCTCGATTCAAACGAGTATTCCAGCATACTCCCATCTTCGGCATCGTGGCCTATCGCCGTCACAACGACGCGGCACTTTTGTCCCTCGGAGTTAAATACCGGGGTTCCACCGATCAGGGGATTAGGAGGGTCAACCGCCAGCCGGAGGGTGGGTCGCTGGTTTTGGGGAACTTCGGCGCCTTCAGCGTCGGGCAGATTCGGGTCTAGCTTTGGCACGTCCTCTGGCTCCGTGGCTTGTTCGGATGCTGGTTCCAGGGTCTCATCGGAGGATGCAGCGCCCAAGGGCACGACTAAAAAAAGGTTCAAGGCGATGCACGCAAAGAGGGCTCGAAGGATATCCGCCATGAACTATCATTAAGGACTTGACCCCTAATAAAGTTTTTTTGGATCTTTTATTTTTCGCTCAAGAAGTTCTCCGCCCTGACGACGCCTCGGCTTAGACAACTGCCTCGGGCTCCACAGAGATCTCGATGGTCTCGTCTCCGATCGGGCGGGATGGCCATCCCGAGCCTGAGCCTTAGGGCGATCCATCCTTCGAGAACCTCGATGAAATCTTTGCGGCACTCCTCGATCGTCTCACCGGTGGCGATGACGCCCCGAAGGCCCGGAACTGTGGCGCAGTGCTCGCCCTCCTCGATCGGCTCGTACTCTGCTCGGGCGAGGGCTGCCTGGATGTACTCGGAGAACATATCTGAAGGTCTCTTTTGGCTCTGCGCCGATTTATACCCATTTCCGGGCCGTCGGAGTTTAAAATAATATCAAAAATATGCTACACCCAGCGGCGGAGACCGCCCCGGTGGCCGTAACTGCCGGAAGGTGAGATCTCCCAGCTGCCCCCTTCGACCCTCATTCATCCCGGCAGCCCTCCCGCCCGGCGCGGAAGCGCCGGGCGGCGCACTCAAGATAGGCCAGAAGAGGGGAGCAGCGGGAGAGCCCGATCGACCCGACGGCCGGATGGCGACCCACCGACCGGAGGCCGCCGGGGATCGGACCGCCCGCCACCACGCGCCGGTTCATACTCCCGGCCTCATTTTCAGCGTCAAACCCCGAATCCCCGTAACCTTCCGGACCATATCCCCGTCTCCCGTCGGAGAGGCCCGCCGGGTCTTCCCGCCCGAGCCATCCCTCCCGGATCTGCCGGGCGAGGACGAGCGGGAGGACCGAGCGGCGAAGGTCGCGGTTCTCGTAGGCTCCCGCGCGCGTCTCCGTGAGACGGAGAGAGAGCCGCCAAAATCGGTGGGGAGTCGATTTCAACCGACCATCCTGCGGCAACTCCAAAAGCAGGCACGTTATCACGGAAACGGGTAATTTTGAAGGCTCAGCGTACGACCTACTATCAGGGCGTAGTCTTCCGCAATCACCATCTCAGCTTCGTCTAGCCCCTTCGAGATGGGCTCCTTCGAGATGGGCCCCTTCGAGATGGGCTCCTTCGAGATGGGCTCCTTCGAGATGGGCTCCTTCGAGATGGGCTCCTTCGAGATCGGCTCTTTCGAGAAAGGCTCCTCTGAGATCGGCTCCTCTGAGATCGGCTCCTTCGAGATCGGCTCCTTCGAGATGGGCTCCTTCGAGATGGGCTCCTCCGAGATCGGCTCTTTCGAGAAAGGCTCCTCTGAGATCGGTTCCTTCGAGATCGGCTCCTTCGAGATGGGCTCCTTCGAGATGGGCTCCTTCGAGATCGGCTCCTCCGAGATCGGCTCGTCCGAGAAGGGCTCCTCTGAGATCGGCTCCTTCGAGAAAGGCTACTCTGAAATTGGCCCCTCTGAGATCGGCTCCTTCGAAATTGGCATGGTAAAGGATTGCTCCAACAAAACAAGCATAATAGGCACTCACTCCTTGCAGATTTGCAGACCTGAGATCTGCGTCGTAGAAATCACCAATATTGAGATGTGTTCCCGCCAAACGCAAAAATGACAGACAGCGCGCGGCGATAACCGATTCGGCCCCCGTGCGCTGTCCCTGAACCCGTTTGAACCATGCTCCAAAAGCGGTTGGATCGGGTTGCTCTATCGGGATGATTTGTCCTGTAATGCGCGCACACCCATTCAAAGCTGCCAATAGTGCTTCTTCGGCATTTCGGGATTGAAAGAGAGATTTCTTGAACGATCCGATTTGAAGCTGCTCCATCGGCATTCCGTGCTGCAGCATGTAGTTGAAAAGCTTGGCGAGTTGCTCCTGCCATTGAGTCAATTCTTCCGAGGGACGCAGCTTCATTTCGTTGAGAATGAAAACGTGCAGATATGGTGTTACCGCACTCGGTCCGCAGATTTCCACCCACCGCCGGAGAGCCTCTCGTTCGTCTCCACCTCTATCGGGATCGTTTGCGTGTTCATTCAAATCACGGTTGGCTCTTTCGACTGCGCGCACGACTCGCCTTGCCGTGAGGTATTCTCCGAAGCTCTTGTGAGTGAAGACAAATGTCGGATCTCCGCTGGTACGCTGTCCATATCGACGAAAGAAAAAGGCAGCAAGCAACCGCGTCACACCTGCCTCGGCCCCCTCCTGAAACGTTTCCAACATAGAGCCCACTCCGCTGGCACGACAATGTTCTTCGATTTCCCGCACCGTCGTTGTGCGCCCATCTCCATGCCAAGACGCCAAGCCAATCTCTTCAAGTACACGGAAGAAATCACGAAGCTCCATGTGGCGGATGTAAACATAGGGATGCTTTTCGTATCCACGTTCGTGAACCGCGGCAACGAGGTCGGCATATATCGAGTTGAGGTTTACGTCCTTAGTAAAGTCCAGTTTTTTCCGGGTGAAACTGAGCGCAACCAGATAGTTGAGCAGCGGCTGGGCGGTAATCTCTTCGAGATCTTCTCGGTCCAGCTCCTTTGGCAGCCCTTCGTATCCTTTGCCTGTCAGAGCACCATAGTTCTTCCACCACTGCTGTCGGAGATCCCCCTCCAGAAACTTTCCGGGATCGTGGTACTCCTCGCCGGTTTGAACAAAATGCCGCTCATGTTCGGGCGGTTGAGGGACGAAGTAGGGAAGCAAAGTGAGAATTTGGCGTGGTCGGCGAAACTCGGATTCGTTCTCCTGCACTACAAGTTCCCGGCCGCTGATCAGAACGCGAAGCTTAACATTTCGATTATTCCGCCTCTCGACCGTCCTGTCCACCTCTCGAACGAAAGCTCTCGCCGCCTCTGCGGCCGCTTTTCCCTGGCTGGCCAATTCGTCAAGGCCATCGAAGATGATCAGCAGGTTTGGCTCAGGGGATTCAGAGTCTAACGGATTCTGAAGCAGCAATTCTTCGTCCCTGACGAAACGTCCAATTTCCTCAACCAAATCGTTGGATGCGTCGATCAAGTGTAGTGGAACATATAGCACCTTCAGTTTCGGATCAGCTGAGAGCTTGGCCGCGAATATGCGCGCGAATGAAGATTTTCCGCTGCCGGGGCCGCCACTGATCACCCGGATGGCATCCTCCGACCTGGGATTGTCCAGCCATTGCTCCAGCTCCTTCTGTAAAGAAACAACGACACGTCGGCGCTTCCGAACACTACGGCCCATTTCTTCGGTCAACTCTTCAGCTGCCTTATCCTCGAAGTAAAACGCGTTCAACGGAACATACACCTGGCGCAGGCTGAAAGGCTCATCGAAAATTCCCTCCTCAACCCGATACTGTAGGAGTGCGGAATAAGCGTTCCACGCCCACTCCCGGTCACCTGCCTTGGCGAAAGGCGTATCCAGAGCTTCGACGATTGGTCGATAAGATTTTGCATTCTTCCGCCATTCCTGATTGAGGGCATAAACAAAGTAGCTGGGCAGACGGTCTACAATCGCTTTAGCCGCTGGCTGAATCACTCCAAGGCCTTCGAGCCATTTCTGAAGGTGGGGTTGAACCTCCTTGATCAGGGGCAACTCCGCAGGTCGGTCGAAAAACGTGTTATCGATGTGAACCTCTCCGGCTGAGATGGAGAAATCAAGTTGGCCCACCAGCACGTCAGAATCCTTCTCAGCGTCAATCAGTTGTTGGCTGGCACTCTCGCCCACCAACTCAAAAAGAGCCTTATTGATGGAACGCTGAATTAGAAGGAATGCGAGTTCTTCAGGCTTTGTTTCTAATCCGACGGCAGATAAGGTTTCTACCGCATCGTTGCCGATTTCTTCCCATTTGCCGAAAGCAGCGTGGCCGACGCCTTTGGAGAGTGCTTTGAATAGTTGCTTGAACTCAACTTTGAATTGCTTCTCGAAAACGCCCTCGGGTTTCGTCGCCTTTAGTTTTGGACTTGGTTTTTTAGATTTTTTCATATATCAATCGCCTTCGCCTCTTCTACCCTAAAGCTTGCTCAATCTCAACCACGGCCTGCCTTATCAAATTTTCTTCGTTCAAATTTGTTTCAGCGGCTAAGATACGACTGCCTCAAAATAGCCGCCCACCGGATGACTCCGAAGACGCCCTTCGACTTTGAAGACACCAACCGAGCACTTGCCCGCCGTTTTACGGCTCGAAAAATAGAGTGGACCTTTCAGTCAAGCACGAGAAGTTGCTCGGATTCTCGCCGCCCCATCCTCGGCCTGGCAGCCGCCCCGATGCCGCGCCGCCGGTGGTATATGTAGATTAGAATAAAAATAATGCCAAAAACTTGGAGAGGAGAGACCTTCACCCCCTCCTCACCGTCTGCTCCCTTCCGGGCCCCACCGAGACGATGGTGATCTTGACCCCCAGGAGCGCCTCGATCCTCTCGACGTAGTCCTTGACCGCCTGAGGAAGAGCCTCGTAGGACTTCGCCCCGGTGATGTCCTCGGTCCAGCCTCCGATCTCCTCGTAGAGGGGCTGGCAGCGGGCGAACTCAACGGTGCTCTCCGGCGGGTAGTTGAGGACCTCGCCGTCCAGCTCGTAGCCGGTGCAGATCTTGATCGGGTCGAGGCCCCCCAGGACGTCGAGCTTGGTTATGGCGATCTCGGTGTAGCCGTTCAGGTACATCGACTTCTTCGCAAGGACCGCGTCAAACCAGCCGCACCGCCGGGGCCGGCCGGTGGTGGTGCCAAACTCCTTGCCGACTTTGGAGAGGTGAGCGCCGACCTCGTCTTTCAGCTCCGTCGGCATCGGCCCCTCGCCGACCCGGGTCATGTAGGCCTTGACGATCCCGACGACGTTGTCGACCCTGGATGGCCCGACGCCGAGGTTTGCACAGGCGCTCCCGGCCGTGGTGAAAGACGAGGTGACGAACTTCTGGGTCCCGTGGATGACGTCCAGGAACGCACCCTGGGCTCCCTCCGCCAGGACCTTCTTGCCCTCGTCCAGGGCGACGTTGATCTCGTAGGATACGTCGGCGACCCTCGGCGCCAGAGCGCGGCCGATCTCAAGATACTCGCCGATGAGGGCCGGATCTCGCACGACCGAGGGGTCGCCGCCCATATCCTCGATCGCCTTCTCCCGCGCGGGTCCGATCTCGTCGAGCTTCGCCTCCAGAAGGGCGGGGTCGGTCAGATCCTTCATCTGAACCTCGTCCCGGCTGAACTTATCTATGTAGGCGTAGCCGATCCCCCTCTTCGTCGTCCCAATCTTGTCCTTCCTCCCCTTCTCCCGCAGCTCGTCGAGGGCGATGTGGTAGGGCATGATGATGGAGGTCTTGGCATCGATCCCCATGTTGACGGTTATGCCCTCGGCCTCCAGCGCCTCGATCTCGCTCCAGAGGACCTTCGGGTTCAGGACGACTCCCGGCCCGATGAGAAGCCTCGCCCCGAAGACGACGCCGCTCGGGGTGAGGTGAAGCTTGTAGGTCTTGTCCCCGACGATGACGGTGTGTCCGGCGTTGTCCCCGCCCTGGAACCGGACCACTATATCGTAATTCTCAGCCAGGAGATCGACGACCTTCCCCTTCCCCTCATCCCCGAACTGAGACCCTGTGAGTATGGTGAACATAATCTGCCCCAGAAGTTGCATGGTAAATAACCGTTCCCCTGACCGACGATCCGGCTAACCCGAATCCTCCAGCCTTTCGAGGATGTGAGATGCTATCATCTCGCCAGCATCGATCCCCCAGGCCTGATGGACCCCCCGCCCAGAGGGGGTGCCGTTCACCTCCAAGACCGCGAGGCCGTCGGCGGTCTCTATCAGGTCGACGCCGCTGTAGACCGTCCCCACAGCCCCGTTCGCCCTCAGGGCCAGATCCTCCATCTCGCCCGTGAGGGGGCACCTCTCGGGCGCCCCACCCTGAGAGAGGTTGCTTATCCAGCTTCCCGGTGGGGCGACCCTGTAGATCGCTCCCGCCACCTTCTCTCCAACGACGAAGACCCTGATGTCTCGGGGCGACGGCGCCGTCGATTCGAGAAACTCCTGAAGGTAGACGACCCCGCTTCTGGCGAGAACCTCTCGAAGAGGGCCTGGGTCCTCGGGGGCGAGGAGGAGAAGGCCCCTGCCCTTGTAGCCGAATAGGGGCTTTGAGACCGCCCTGCCGTGCTCGGCGACAAACTCGGAGGCGGCCGAGAAGCTCGTGGTCACCAGCGTCTTCGGATGGTGGATTCCGGCCTCGTAGAGGGTGATGGAGGTGGCGAACTTGTTTGCAGCCCGCTGAATAGCCGAGGGGGGGTTGACTATTGGGAGGCCCAGCTCCTGGAGGGCGGATAGGGCCTCAAACCGGAAGGCGACATCGTGAGAGCCGCTCCTCCCCAGGTCTCGAACGACAAGGCCGTCAAGCCCTGCAAGGTCGGTGCCGTTCCCCCGCAGCCGAAGGTCGGGCCCGATCCTGGCGGCAAGCGATGAGAAGTTCAGAAAATCGGCCTCAGCTCCCAGCCTCGAAAAACCGTCTCTTATCGCCCTCGCCGTCCAGTCGTCGGGATCGGTGACCACAATTCCAAAACGCATGAAAAGGGTGGAGTCAGCCCGGATATATCGGGCTATCGGCCGACGATCGGAAGCCCCTCAAGATGCCACTGCCGGATTCCGCCGACCATGTTGATGACATCCGCAAAACCGAGCTTTCCCATCATATCCGCCGCGTTCCTCGACCTGATCCCCACCAGGCAGTAAACCAGGTATGTCCTGTCTCTTTCGAGCTTTTCCAGCTCCGCCAAAAAGGTCGGGGAGCGATAGTCGACGTTCACCGAGCCCTCGATCCTGCCCATTCCGTGCTCCTTCGGCGTCCGGACGTCCAGGATCACGAAGTCGGGATCGCCCGCCCTCTCGCGGATCAGAAGGCTCGACTTCTGGGGGTCGAGGTTTCGAATCGAAGGTCTCGATGGAGGTTCCATTCAACCAGCTCCGATGGAGATGGAACGGCTTCGCCCGATACTTGAAACCTTTCGTCGAAAGTCAAGCTGGCGGTGGCGCACCCCGCAGCAGAGCTGCAGGGTATTCAAATAGAATAAAAAGATGAAGAGATGATCGGAACCCTCCTGAGGTTCCGTCTCCCAGAAACCAGGATCCGCTCATCGCCTTATGTCGCTTCAGCATCCGACTCATCGTTCTCGTTTTCTACCGGCTCCGGATACTGGGAGACGACCATCCCGTCAGCGTCCATCAGGGTGGCGACGTCGCCGGCGTTGTTCCAGATGGGGCAGCCCATGTTGCAGTAGAGGTTGGCGGCCGTATCGTTCCCAACGCCCGTATGAACCGTTACCGCCCCTCCCGTTCCAAGGACGAAGCCCTCGGGGAAGGCGTAGGTGTGGTCCTGCTCGTCCTTAAGCGTCCAGCCAGTGAGGTCCTGAGCAGACTCTCCGGAGTTCGTCACCTCTACCCACTCGTCGACCCAGCTGGCGTTGGTGATCGCCACGCCATAAACGGCCTCCGCCACTTCGTTGATGACCGCGTCTGTATCCTCTGCCGATGAGATCCCTGCGACGAGAAACGCCAGCACTGAGATCAGCATCAATCTTCGCATCGTTGATATCGAGTTCATATCTTCACACCTCCTGAGTTTTTACTTATGTTCGAAAGATATAAAGTTATCTGAAAATTATTTGTTAGTTTATTGTCGAGTACAACATAGTGTAATCTTATTTTGGACAATAATTTGTGGCCTACTTCTCGGCTTTTGGGGATATCCAACTTTATAAATATCCATATGTGACCAAGTCCTGCCCAATCCGCATATAATATGCAGAGATGTCAGCTTTAAAGAGATGAATGGGAAAAAAGAGCGCGGGGGTTTCCGATAACCCCCAAAATAATGCGGTGGGCGAAATCCGCCCCGCCGCTTCAGGAGCTTTTCGGATACTGAGCTACAATCATATCGTTGGCGCCGACCAGGGTTGCCACCTCTCCGTCATCCCATACGAGGTCGTCGCGCCCCCAGTAGAGGGCGTTCACGGTGTCGTTTCCCTGGCCGGTATGGACCTTGACGACGGCTCCCGGCGCTAGGACGAAACCCTCAGAGAATGAGTAGGTGTTGTTCTCCTCGTCCACCAGGGTCCAGAAGGTGAAGTCCTGGCTCGCCATCCCGGGGTTTGCGATCTCCACCCACTCATCATCGTCGGCAGAGCTCAGACCCGTGATGGTCACATTATCGTCGGTCCCGGGCATGATGTCGCCGGGGGTGACATCCTGGGCGACGGCCAGCCCCAAAAAGAGGGCCGAAATCAGCAGCAAGATCTGCACAAATCTTGAGTTTTTCATGACTAACCTCCCACTTTCCACTCTACTTTTTACGCTATCTGTCTCCGCGAATCGATTTAAGCTTTTCTTCTTCGTCTCACAAAAAACGAGTTCAGGTCTGGGGATTTGACCGTTTAGACTGAACCATCATATCCTTCTGTAAAATTGATTGAAGATTAGGGCTGGCTCATAATGGCCAAAACGAGAATATGCTCGACACGTCAAAGTGACGCGTCCCTCTCCCGGCCGATGCCGAAGCCCCAGACGGTGGCCCCTTCTGCCGTCGGCCGGAGCATCGTCATCAGCATCTTGATGATGGTGCTCTTTCCCGCGCCATTTGGGCCCAGGAGGTCGAAGAGCTCCCCTTTCTCGATATTTTAGGTCGACCCCGCAGACGGGCCGTGAGCTCGTTGAACCTCATGGTGAGACCGCTGGTGGCGATGGCTGGACCATCCATGAATGAGATGACTGAATGGGGGATGTTTATAGGTTTGTGTCGGGTCTGGAGTCTAGGGCTGAAGAAGAAATTCGGCATCAACTTTTCGAAATCCATAAAGAATTATGCCCACCAAGATTATGGAGGATTCGAAGTACCCAAAGGGTCCTGTTGACACGACGAGATAAATTCTGATAGAATTTCCTCCCGAGGCCGGGGTCAAGGAGTCTGGACCGAGGCAGGGAGCCTGTGGGAGGTGGTGGAGGGGATTGGAGACGCTCCCTCCTCAGGCTGGAGCTGGACAAGCCCCTTGTCTATCGGTCTGGCGATCGGGCCGTCATCCATCAGCTGGAGGGGAGCAAGCTCCGGATCGCGGGGACCCTGGAGCTTCCTTAAAAAACAGCCGTCACTCACTCCACCAGGACGGCGGTCCCGCTGGCGGAGACCATCAGCATCCCGCCGTTCTGGCCGAGGGTCTCATAGTCGAGGTCGACGCTGAGGACGGCGTTGGCGCCTAGCTTCTTCGCCTCCTCCTCCATATCCTGGAGGGCGATCTCCTTCGCCCGGCGAAGCTCCTTCTCGTAGGCTCCGGACCTTCCGCCGACGATGTCCCTTATCCCGGCGAAGAGGTCCTTGAAGATGTTCGCCCCCAGGATCGCCTCGCCGCTCACGATACCGAAGTACTTCACCACGCGTCTTCCCTCAACGTTTGGAGTCGTTGATACCAACATCGAGTCTCACTTCCGTCTCGGTATCCAACCTCTCGCTTAATTACCCTGGCGATGCGGCAAATCTGGATTTGAAAAAAGAAATTGGCGGGCTTAAGTCCCAGAGCGCTGAAGATGCCCTCCCCGTCGTGGCGGGGGATATAGCTTTTTCATTCGGCTTGTGGCCAGGACTGGCCTGCCTCCTGTTCCCCGAAGGGCATCGAAAAGTGGCACATGGCGATAAGCCACCGGCCCCTCTCCTTCTTCAGAACGGCTGTAATCCTCCCCTCCATCCTGATATCCTGGCCGCTGGCGGTGGCCTCGACGGTGCAGCTCCCGGCATACCATGCCACATCACCCTTCCCGGATACGTGACTTGGCCCGAGGCGCATGGAGATCCGATCGCTCTGGGACAGGTCCCTCTCCACCTGGGCACGAAGCTGCTTCTTGCCGTATACCTCCTCGTCGGGACCCGTGCCGTAACCGAAGAAGTCCTCATCGGCGGTTGCCATAATCCCCTCCAGATCTTTCTTGGAATAAGCTTGGGCGTACCTTTCCATAACTGCGATCGCTGCGGTTTCGAACTCTGAGCTGGTGGTCATGTCAAATATTCATGTTCAGAAAGTATTAAAAGCTGACCTCGTAGATCCACAAAGAATTTATGCCTAAAGTCTATCCCGAATTCAGGAGGTTTTGAAGTGGTCGAGGAGCCTGCTAACACGCCGAGATCAATTCTGATAGAGTTTCCTCCCGAGTCTGGAGTGCAGACCGTTGCCCGGCTTAAAGTGAATCCTGAAGAGGTGAAAGAG
>Ga0209203_1000571_pt1 | contig 30888 bp, 25 predicted proteins | sample AD_UKC109_MetaG_FD_184423 | JGI IMG/M metagenome (GOLD analysis project Ga0209203, IMG submission 184423) | Active sludge microbial communities of municipal wastewater-treating anaerobic digesters from Hong Kong - AD_UKC109_MetaG (SPAdes)... | ecosystem: Engineered > Bioreactor > Anaerobic >... | reverse complement strand
TATTCGTTTTTTGCGGTTATTTCCTCAAATCTAAGATTTTTGTTGTGAAGTTGTTTCATTTCAAAAGTAATTTGTGTAAATTCAGTATAACATATTTCTAAACCCTGATATGTTCTGCACTGGTATTTTTATTACCAGTATCATTTAAAAATTGTTTATCAGAATCCTTTTTAACATTTAACATGTATTGGACCGCTGTAGTAAACTTACCATCTTGATGGTGTCAGGTAATATTTTTGTGAAGTGAATCATCGTTTTTTGGTTTTGTCAGCATCCAAATGGATAAAATAATTACTTTTACTACTCTTAAAAACAAAAAAAAAATTAATAAATGGATCCAATCGGCGGAATTTTACTGATAGCGCTCGGCAGTATAGGAGCTGCCAGCTTCTATGTTCCTTTCAAAAAAGTTAAAACATGGGCATGGGAGTCATACTGGATAAGCCAGGGACTTTTTGCATGGATAATAATACCATGGATCTTCGCATTAATATTCATCCCAAAAGGTGAACTAATGCCAATTATCAGCGAGGCTCCGGCAAGGGCAAAATTCATGGCTGCATTCTTCGGTGTTTTGTGGGGTTTCGGAGGACTTACCTTTGGACTTGCTCTCCGGTATCTTGGGGTAGCCCTGGGACAGAGTATAGCACTCGGGCTGTGTGCGGCATTCGGCACTCTTCTTCCTCCGATTATCGCAGGAGATAACCTGTTTGCAACCACCGGAGGCATCCTGACGGTCATCGGGGTGGCCATCACAGTTGCAGGAATAATCATAATAGGCTATGCAGGCTCCCTGAAAAGCCTGGAAATGACGGAAGAGGAAAAGAAAGCTGCCGTTAAGGAATTTGCACTAAAAAAAGGAATACTGATAGCAATTTTCGCAGGGATAATGAGTGCATGCTTCAACTTTGGATTCGAAGCAGGTAAGCCTATAGAGACCATTGCACTGGAGCACGGAACAAATCCTCTCTTTCAGAAAAACCCGACACTGATCTTTATTCTTCTGGGTGGTTTTATCACAAATCTTGTTTATTGCGCATTCCTTAATATCAGGAACAAGACCTATACCGATTACTATAATGTATCGGGATCAGTATTGATGAACAACCTCTTTTATACATTCCTTGCAGGCCTTCTGTGGTTTCTCCAGTTTCATTTCTTCGGAATGGGATCGAGCAAACTCCCGGCCGGTATGGCTGTATTCGGATGGAGCATCCTTATGGCCCTGAATATCGCAATCAGCAATATCTGGGGAATAATACTGAACGAATGGAAAGGAGTTAAGACCAAAACTATAGTTGTTCTGATAATTGGTATTATAGTTCTGATACTTTCCACATTTATTGTCAAACTTGGATAAAAAAGGTTAAAATACTCATGAAAAAAAGATTCGGATTTAAAATGAAGCTGTATCCCGGGTTCAAGGAAGAATACAGGAAAAGACATAGTGAGATATGGCCTGAGCTTGTCAAACTACTCAAATCGGCAGGAGTAGGCAATTATTCGATATTCCTTGACGAGGAAACAAACACACTTTTCGCATATCAGGAACAGGCAGGAGAATCCTCTTCCCAGGATCTGGGCAACACAGAGATTGTTCAGAAATGGTGGAAATATATGGCAGACATCATGGAGACAAATCCTGATAATTCGCCGATATCAATACCACTTGAGCAGGTTTTCTATATGGAATGATACTACAGCAGAAACAAATAATAAAATTATAAATCATGAAGAAAGAAGAAATAGAAAAAGCGTATCAGCATGCCAGGAAACAGTATGCTGCTTTGGGAGTGGACACAAACCAGGTCCTTAAGGATCTCCAGAATGTTGTGATCAGCCTTCACTGCTGGCAGACTGATGATGTAGGTGGTTTTGAGAAACCAGGTGCAGAACTGGGCGGAGGAGGCATTCAGGCTACAGGCAATTATCCGGGGAAAGCAAAAACCCTGGAACAGATGAGAGCCGACCTCGACAAGGTCTTCTCCCTGTTACCGGGTAAACAGAGATTAAGCCTACATGCTATTTACGGAGAATTTGGCGGACAGCTTGTCGACCGCGACAAGATTGAAGTCAAACATTTCCAGGGATGGATCAACTGGGCAAAGAAGAGAAAAATAGGACTCGACTTCAACTGCACATGCTTCTCACATCCTCTTGCCGACGACGGTTTCACCCTCGCAAGTAAAAATCCCAAAATCCGTAATTTCTGGATAGAGCATGTCAAGAGATGCCGTATGATATCTGCCGAAATGGGCAGACAGCTCGGAACACCCTGTGTACATAATCTGTGGATTCCTGACGGTTCAAAAGACATCCCTGTAGACAGATTCACAATAAGGAAGACCCTAAAAAAATCACTTGATGAGATCTTTTCTGTAAAATACCCAAAGAAATACCTTAAGGATTCCGTCGAAAGCAAACTCTTCGGAATAGGATCCGAAGCCATGGTAGTTGGATCGCACGACTTCTACCTGGGTTATGCAGTACAGAATAATACACTGATAACACTCGACAACGGTCACTTCCACCCGACAGAACAGGTAGGCGACAAAGTATCATCAATACTTCTTTTCGTCGACGAACTGATGCTTCACCTGACAAGAGGTGTACGCTGGGACAGTGATCATGTAGTTACCTTCAACGATGAAATCCTGCTTATTGCCCAGGAAATAATCAGGGCAAAAGCACTTAACAGGGTTAATGTCGGTCTCGATTTCTTCGATGCAAGCCTCAACAGGATAGGGGCCTACGTCATAGGAACACGTGCAGCGCAGATGGCTTTCATGTATGCAATGCTGGAACCCTGGAAAACTCTTGTGAAATACGAGGAACAGGGTAAGACATTCGAGAGACTGGCTCTCCTTGAACTGATGAAAACGAAACCCTACGGTGCAGTGTGGGATTATTTCTGCCTGAAAAATAAGGTTCCGGTAGGAGAGGACTATATTCAGGAGATTTCACTTTACGAAAAAGAAGTCCTGAATAAAAGATAATAGAAAAATTATGTATGCAGAGATGTACAATTGTGCGTCTCTGCAATTTAATTTCGTTTTACACAATACTATGAAACAGAAGGTTATCGCTATTTTTGATGTCGGAAAGACCAATAAGAAGATCCTGCTCTTCGATTATGGCCTTAATATAGTATCGGAAATTGAAGAGAGATTTCCGGTAATAGTGGATGACGATGGTTTTGAATGTGATGACATTGAAAAAATAGAAAAGTGGATACATGCCTCTGTTAAAGATCTGCTGAAGTCAGATAAATATGAACTTACCGCTGTGAATTTCGCCACATACGGTGCCACACTGGCTTACCTTGATGAAAAAGGTAACAGATTAACCCCGATCTATAATTACCTGAAACCCGTCGACGACAGAATCACAGAGAAAATATATCGAAGGTACGGAGGCCAGGATGAATTCTGCCGAAGGACAGCTTCTCCGGCCCTCGGCATGCTGAATTCAGGGATGCAGGCTCTGTGGCTGAAAAATGAAAAACTTCACATCTTCAATAAGGTAGCCCATATTCTGCACTTTCCACAGTACCTGTCATATACCCTGACAGGCAAAATATACTCTGAACACACTTCTATAGGATGCCATACCGCACTATGGGATTTTGACGAAATGGACTATCACAGATGGACCAGGGAGGAAGGACTGAAGCTTCCTTTTCCATCAGAAGTAAGCAGGATCAACGAAGTGATCATCGAGGGTAAGAAGATATTTGCCGGTATTGGTATTCATGACAGCTCATCATCTCTGGCTCCATATTTTTCGGGAAGCAACGGAAAATTCCTGCTGGTTTCGACAGGAACCTGGTGCATAAACATGAATCCTTTTAATAATGAGAAGCTTACAGCCGAACAACTCGACAGAGACTGTCTCTGCTACATGAGCATAACAAGAGAACCGGTCAAATCATCCCGTCTTTTCCTGGGAAATCTTCACGAAGAAGCCCTTGAGAAAATAAATACACACTTCCGGACTGCTGGCGATCAATACAAGAAAGTAAGACCAGACAATAAACTTATTAAGGAATGTGAACAGAGGAGCCGAAAAAATAGATTCTATTTTGACAACCTGCCCTATTCGAGAAAGCTTGTTGATAAAAATGACTTCTTCGTTTTCAAAACTTTCGATGAAGCATATCATCAGCTAATGGTTGAACTTTCTCAGCTTACCACTGAAGCGATCGACCTGGTCCTGCCGTCCGACGACGATATCCAGAACATATATATCACAGGAGGTTTCTCAAAAAATCCTCTCTTCCTGAAGCTCCTGGCCGATGCATATCCCATGAAAAATGTATATATCTCAGAAATACATAATGCCACGGCCCTTGGAGCTGCGCTGGTAATATTAAATTCGGTGAATCCTGACCTCAAACCGGATCTGAACCTGGGACTTACACATTGCTAAGCAGTTAAACCGGGTTGCATATACCTTCATCTCTCCATTTTCTGGTCTTCTGCACGGAATCAGAGATTTTTTTTCTGCTAAATTTTAGCGGAAAGATATTTTCATCCGGATTTTAATACTTTTGTAACATTTCTGTAATTTGATGGCAAAGCTCCCCTCTTTTATCCATTTGAAATGCCCTGATCAGGTATGATAACAAAAATCACCTCTCTGCTTACAATAGCGTCTCTTGTCATATTAACTTCTTGCGAAAAACAGAATACTACGGAATCCTGCGTGGTAATCAATGAACTCATGGCAGTGAACAATACAACACAGACCGACCAGAACGGAGAATATGACGACTGGATAGAACTAGCCAACAGTTGTGACCTTAGACTCAACCTCTCTGGTTATTATCTTAGTGACAGCAAAAGCAGACTTGACAAATGGAGATTCCCTGACGGTACAACCATTGAGGGCGGTGGTTATCTTATAATATGGGCCGACGGCGATACTCTCCAGAGTGGATTACATACCGGATTCAAATTATCCTCGGACGGAGAAAAACTTTATTTTACAACTCCTGATCTGCTTATCATCGATAGGGTTGAATATCCCGCCCAGTCTCAGGAAAAGGCTTTTGCACGCAATCCCGATCTGACCGGTGAATTCCGATGGCAGGAACCAACATTTTCGGCACCAAATAACTGAAAAAAGTCCTACTATTAAGCATAGTGAAAATGAAAACTACCGAGAAAAAGAAATTTGTGATGCTTATCATAGTCCTGATAAGCGCCGGAACAATATCCCTTTATGCTCAGCAGAACCAGGGTCTGCCCCGGCTGAAAACTGTTACGGTTTATGAAGAGAAATTTGACAAGCTTTTATCTCATAAATACAAGGAATCAGAAACCACTTATGATGAGCGTGGTAATATTCTCGAGGATATTCAATACAAGGAAGGCAAGGTGGATAAACACTTCCGTTTCCAGTACGACGACAACAACAACAAAATAAAGGAAACCGAACTTGATGCCTCCGGTCAAATTATAGAATACAGTGAATACAGATTCGAGAACAACCTTAGGGTCGAAAAGTGGATTTATGATCCCAGGGGAAGGCTCAAAACACACAAGGAGTATGTTTATACAATCTACCCCGAATGAATATCACCGATCACGATATTATTCTCTTATCATATAAACCTGTCAGTCTGGAAGAGATTGACAACCTGACTCTTATGAACCGGATTGATACCAAATTCGCGTTTTCTGTTACCCGTCTTCCTTTACTTCTTGAACAACTCATGCCTTATTACAGTATCCTTGAAATTGACGGCAGAAGAACCTTCATTTACAAAACCAGATATTTTGATACTGCTGACATGATGTTTTATAACCAGCATGTTACAGGAAAACTGGCGAGGTATAAGGTCAGATTCCGAACCTACGAAAGTACAGGAACAACTTACCTCGAAGTTAAGAAAAGGACAAACCGGAACAGGACTATTAAATTTAGAATACTCCGGCAGGACGATTCACACGCACTGGATGAAAATGCAAAGACTTTTATCAGCAGATACGTACCCTCATCTTCCCTTTTTCTGGAGCAAAACATACATAATGTGTTTTCCAGAATGACCCTGGCAGGTAAAACAACAAAAGAACGGATCACTATCGACATAGGGATGAGTTATGAAAGTGTTGAAGGTGAAACATCATACCTTCCTTACCTTGCTATAGCAGAAGTCAAAAGTGATAGATATCAATCATCATCTCCTTTTATCCTTGCAGCACGAAAAAGCGGAATAAAACCTACCGGTTTCAGTAAATACTGCATGGGTAATGTTATTCTCAGGGAGGTCCCAAAAAAAAATATCCTGAAACAAAAAATACTATTGCTTAATAAAATTAGAAATGAAGTTACTCAATCTACTACCATCGCCTGATCAGATAAGGCTTGGAAGCCTCGAAATAATAGATTTCTCCAGTTTCATGGAGCTTTTCGGGCGCTTCACACTGAATTTCATCGTAATAATGGTCCTGGTGCGGTGGCTCTATTATACCACAACCAGACGGAAAGACTACCTTTTTACATATATACTGATATCATCGGTAGTATTCCTGTTGTGTTACCTCCTTGAAAGCGTTAAACTTCAGATAGGATTTGCTCTCGGACTATTTGCTATTTTCGGGATAATCAGGTACCGCACCAATGATATTCCCATCAAGGAAATGACATACCTCTTTCTGATAATTGGTGTATCGGTGATAAATTCCCTTGCCGACGATGAAACCAGTCTGGCTGAGATATTATTTACCAATGGAGCCATCATCTTTGCTACCTATGGTCTTGAAAAACTATGGCTGCTGCGACATGAATCATCCAAAATTATACTGTATGAGAAAATTGATCTGATCAGACCGGAAAACTATGATTTGTTGGTAAAAGACCTGAAAGAAAGGACCGGAATATCAAAAATAAAGAGGGTGGAAGTGGGAAAAATTGATTTTCTCAGAGACACCTGCTTCCTGACAATTTATTATGAAGAAAAGGGTAAGGGTATAAACATTACAGACCAGATAGGGGAAATTAAGAACTATGACAACAATGATTAAGAGATTACCACTACTAATCCTTCTTCTCAGAATACTGATTCCCTGCGATCTGCTTGCACAAAATGATAAGGATTTTGGTATCTGGTACAAGTTCAACACTACATTAGGAGTCTCTAAGAAAATTGATGCTTCTGTTTCGACAGAATTCCGGACCTTCAGAAATGCCGGTACACTTGAGGAGGGTCTTATTGAAGCCGGTGCTGGATATGAGCTTACAAAATTCCTGAGTGCAGGAGCATCTTACAGGTTCTCCTTGGTAAAGGAAAATGATTCAGAGTATCATCCGGAACACAAGCTTTTTATTGAAACAAGAGCAAGTGCTAAACCCGGGGATTTCACCCTTCAGGCAAGATTTAAATACCAGATAAGATTCAAAACATATTTCGAAGAAGTCATCGATAAGATACCCGATCACAATCTAAGAGTCAGGCTGAAAACTACTTACAGAACTCCTTCATTTCCTGTCAATCCATGGGTTTTTGCCGAAACCTTTATTCCGACATACCCGGAATCGGAAAAGTTCGTTGGAATATTAAGATTAGGAACAGGAATAGAATATGTAATTTCGAAAAAACATTCAATTGACCTGTCATATGTTTTCCGTCGCGATTACATACCTGACATATATGATGAAAACATCCTGTCCATAGAATATAATCTCGATTTCTGATCATTCATTACGTAACTGCCGGATAAGTGATTCCTTTTTTATGCTGCGAAGTGAGAGTGATATTGCCGATATCCCTGTTACGGCAATCAGTAAAGCCATCAGTACAATAATCCGCCAATTAACATAAGTGCCACTCATCAGTGAAGGCATAGTGGCTATGAGGCCCGAAAGTGTTCCGGTAATGATTCCCCAGATTACAATCAGAACCTGGTCTTTCATGATATAGTTCCTTACGGCGGTCCGGGAGAAACCTGTTGCAGCCATGAGAGCAAATTCCCGTTTTCTTCTGTTGTAACTCCTCAAGAGAACAAAACCAAGTCCGGCAGCACCCAGTACCATTCCAAATACTCCAAGTATCATGAACACATTAAGATAGGTGTTTGTTACCTCAAGAAATGACTCCAGTCTGTCCGTTGTTCTCGTAACCTGCATCCCATAACCTTTAAATCTGTCACTCAGTGTTTCAATATAAAGATCTGCTTTCATCCTGTCACCGTCGATTAAAAAGACCGAATTCCCTGCCACTGAAGGGAAATATCTGAAAAGATCATCTTCATGAATAAGTACATGTCCCTGAAAAACGGAAGATCTTAATCCTCCGGCAATGACAATATAAAGAGGACTACCGTCTTCGGCAGAAACAATTATTGTATCACCGGTACCAATTTTCAGACCCCACTTCAGGACTGTTTCATCGGCAACTCCATACACAACATTGTCAGCAGGATCTTTACCCTGGATTTCCCAGGGATTTTCCACCGGGATGCCGTTGAGTTTTGAAACGAAGGAAAAAGACTCTCTTTCAATGAATTTCTGAGGATCGATACCCAGTATGGGAGGAGTGCTGACGAGATTAAGATTCAGGCAACTGGCATCATCACCCGAAACACGTCCGGCCTGAATAAATACTAAATCACTTAATTCTTCATCATCAAGACCGAATTCAATTCTCCCATCAGTTGAGTTCAGATCATAACCAACGGGAAGAGCTGTTTCTCCCCACAGAAGGTATCCTCCGGTACCACCTGAAGGAAGCAAACGTTCGTCAGGAAACTGTTTGTTTGCTGCAGTTATCATTACGGCAAATATCCCTGCTGCAATTATCATTACCGGAGTAAGCGCTTCGCCTGGATTGAAAAAGTAGTAACGCTTTGATAATGTATGTATTGACCTATATCTGCCTCTTATATAATACGCTCTGAGAATCAGTAACATTAACATGAAAAAGAATGCCCCCGAAGCAAAGGCTGATATTGTTGCTGAACGGGTTGAAAAGAAAGAGATCATGAGCATCCCGGAACTCAAAACTAATGACAGAACAAGAAATACATTGTTCCTCCTGAATGAATGCAGCTTTAGTTCACCGGTTGTTGTCTGCGAGAGTGACGATATAAAACGGCCGGTAAGGAAAAAGATAAGAACCAGGGAAACAAGCACAGCGGCAATGAATCCTGTAATCAGCGGGAGAAAGCTGAATGTGTGTGAAAGTGCATCAGTATGAACTGCGCCTCTCCATACCCCATTCAGGGCGTTAATCATCACTACATTTATCACGTAGCCTGCAAATGCGCCGGGAAGAGCGCCGGAAACAGTTATAAATAACTCTTCGGTAAATAACATTCTCCTTATATCCCTTTTTCTGAAACCCAGGGAGAAAAATGTCGTCACCTGTGTTTTTCGCGAATCAAAAAATAACTTAACAGCAAGAGAAAGAAGAATCAGATTCGATACAATTATGAAAAAACCAAGGCTGAGAAAGAGGGATCCAAAATCTGTTCCGCCTTCGGCTGCTTTAAGTGAGGATGTTTTCACATCATTTACGGTAATACCTGCTTCTCCCGGATCTATAACACCATCTAATATTGCCATGATATCACCTGTGTCCAGATTACGCGGGAAACGAATTGCCGTAGCACTTCCGAAATTATTTGACCACAATTTCTTCCCGGTCCTGTAATTAAGAAAAGCCTTCGGGGTTCCTCCGTATTGATTCCAGTATTCTTCATCCTTCTCACGGATCCTGTCGAGAAGAACAGGTATTCCTGCATCCCAGTCAGAACATGTTGACCGACCCGAAATTCCCGGAAAATCAGGCATTAATGAAGGATCAAGGGATTCGTTACCCCATTCGGCAATTCCTGCAACAAAAAATTTATTGCCAGTCTCTTCAAGTTTTCCGGCAAAACCCTGGACAAACCATGTCATATCAACTTCGTCTCCTTCCTTCAGTCCTAAGTCATCAGCCATCCATCGGCTTATTATTACACCGTTGTCGGCGAGATCTCTCGTCAGAGGCCCGTCAAACGACGAAACAAATGAATACGGAGTCACCCTGTCGCCAAAAGTAAATGAGTTGGCGAGGTAGGTAAGAACAGGGTAGGAGCCATTCACCGACGACAATATTGCATCCACCAGAACACTGTCGATAAAGATCCGGCTGGATACAAGTTCCGGCTCCCCTGAAACAAATGACCTCCGGAGTGTAAAACCTATATCGTTTACGTTTAAAATCTCACCGAGTACAGTTCTATAATAGCTTACCTCGCGCTTTTCTGACGGATCGACCAGTATCCTGTTAGCAGGAGTCTGCACTTCTTCACCATGTACGATATCGTCAATATTTATAAATATGTTAACCGGGGTCGTCTGGCTTACAGATAGTGAGAAATCTGCCGATTCACCTGGTTTCAGGATTACACCCACTTTGAGAACTCTTGAGTCATGTTCTAAATTACCAGGTGAAAATGGGGCATTGGCAGGGATGGGATCCACCTGACTGAAACGAACGATAATATCATCACCAGGTGCTACTCCGAGCATCACGGCTGCTCTTTCATTAAGCGCTGCGTAACCTCTTTCAATAAATACAGGAGCACCGTTGCTGAAAACAAAGAAATCTTCATTAACTCCCAGAATCTTAGCATTGAGAACTGTCTTTCCTGTACTGAAATTCTGGCTGTATCCGTCCAGCTCAAGAATTGAAACAGCCCTATCACCTGTGTGTAACGACAGGCTGGAATCAAGAGAAGCATTGAAAAATCTCAATCCGGAACTTATGACGAAATGTGTATTACCCAGTTTTTCTGCTGAAGTTTGCCTCAGACTGTCCCTCACCGACTCACCTGTAAGCAGTGAACCCGAAATGACAGCGGTTAGTATTGCTACAATGACAACCTGATAAATTACATCTTTCCTGTTGTAGATTATTGACCTGAATATGTTCCTGGCAATATAACACCTCATACTTTCAGCTTATCATTTTTAAGGTTGCAGTTTTCCTCCGGTGAGCCTGAAATGCTTTTTCATCTTTCCTGCCAGATCAGGAGAATGAGTGGCTACAATAAGGGTTATCCCCAGATCCTTGTTCAAATCTGATAATAGGTTCCCGAGCAGTTCTGCATTTTCTGAATCAAGTGAACCGGTTGGTTCATCACCCAGTAGAAGGTCGGGTTTGTTTACAAGCGATCTTACCAGTGTGGCTCTCTGCGCTTCTCCGCCAGATATCTGAAAGGGATATTTGCCAGAAAGATCTTTAATTCCTGTACGTTCCATCAGTGACTTTGCATGCTCCTCCCCGGAAGCATATTCACCAGCTTCGATTCTGAAAGCAGCAAGAGGCAGGATTATGTTTTCCCATATTGTAAGGTATGGCAGAAGAAGATGATCCTGAAAAACGAATCCGATATTCCTGTTACGATAATATGCAGATCCGTCATCATCAAGGTCTTCAATGTTTTTATTTCTGAAATAAATACCACCTGAATCGGGCCTGTCAAGTGTTCCTATTATATTTAAGAGAGTGGTCTTGCCGGATCCTGACGGACCGGTTATTGATATTGATTCTCCCTCATTTACCTCCAATGACAGATTGTCAAGTACAACACCTCTTTGTATAAATGATTTGCATATATTTTCCAGTCGCAACATAGTACTTAAAGGTTAATATCAAGATTTCTGTACACTTTCGCCAGGTTTTCTGTCATTTTTATAAGTGAAAGTTTTTCCTGTACATTTATACTTCCCGCTTCACCAAATTTTTTCTGAAGAGGCTGATCATTCAGCAATGTTACCAGGGAGTCAACCAGAACCGAATGTCTGTCGGGTTTATAAATCAAGCCCCCCCCGGTCATTTCAAGTATCTCAGGGAAAGCTCCTGTTGCCGGCTGGACGACAGGAACTCCTGCAGCATTAGCTTCAAGAAGATAAAATCCGTAGCCATCATACTTTCTGACAGGAACGCTTATTACACTAACATTTCTGAAGAACTCAGCCTTTTTGTTTCCGATGAATTCGGGATAGATCCTTACATATTTCTTCAGCCCGTTATTCTTCAGCTTACTGATCTGTTCTGCTATAAAAGGTTTGTCAACGCCGGTAAAGCCTCCGCAAACGTGAAGGGTCAGTCCGGGTACAAGTCCTCTTTTACTGATCTCGACAAATGCATCTGTAAGCTTATCAAAGCCGTTATGTGAGCTCACACGGTTAAAAAATCCCAATGAGGGAGTTTGCGGAATTTGCCTGTCCGATCCTGTAATCTCCGGATCAAAGCCCAGTGGAACAATGTGAATATTTTCACCGCTCACTCCCGTCTTTCTTATGAAAAGGTCCTTACTGTATTTACTGGGAGTTACGAAGCTGTCAACATATCTTGTTTCTTTTGCAATGAGACTCCATGCTCTGACCCTGAAAGGTTCCGCCATATCGTCAATCCAGTCATCTTCGTTCAGGAGAGAACAGACAATCTTAACATTCATTCTCTGTTTCAGCTGCCTTGCCAATCCCAGTATCAGAGCGTTGGAAAGGTGAATTACATCAGGCTCACCTTCTTTTTTAAAGTACCTGACAAGTCTGTCTACTTCGCGTGATTCAAAGGCATTATCCCCCTCGATCATGTTAAGAGTCAGTTCTTCCAGTCCCTCAGAGTTGGTTGTACCCGAAAGACGTGCGGCAAGCTTCAGCAGAGGTTTTGAGTCAAATATCCTTTCCAGGATAAGAGGCATATTACGGAAAATTTTCACTTTCTCCCTTAAATACATCGAGACGGCTCCAAAAAATACTTCATTCTCAAAACCATTTCTGAGATCTTCAGTATTTGGAGGCAAATAAAGGGGGAGTGCTTTAGCTGTCACTCCGGGCACTTTGCGTATAGCTCTTACATACAGCATGTCGCGGTAGCAGTTGGCACAATAAAATGAACCTCCCGATCCTGTAATAAGGTAAAATATTTTCATATCCGACACAATTATGTTATCTGTCCTGTCTTTTACGGATGAATAATTATTTGTTCCCGAATGCCAGTAACCTTCCGTCTTCAGTCAGAAGATAGAAACGGTTCCCGGCCACAACCGGAGAGCTGCTTATAGGTGCACCTGCATCGAAACTCCAAATTTTGTCACCCTTTTCCAGACCAAGCATATAGATATTCCCATCCATACTTCCGAAGATCACTTTTGCAGGGGTTATTATAGCAGAACCGACAACTCGCCCGTTTGTTCGGTACTTCCACACAAGCTTACCATCAGTCGCATTATAGCAATAGAGGTACTTATCTTCATTACCTATAATTACCGAATTATTACCCACTGCAGGAATGCCAAGTATTGACCCGTTCATTTCGCCCGCAGGGATGTGCCAGGCAATCTCTCCCGATGACATATCGAGGCAATATAAGGCGCCGTCATAATCACCTACATAAACCCTGTTATCAGCAACAGCCGGGGAAGCAGCAATATAGCTGCCAATCTCGAAAGTCTCCCTCTCAACTCCTGTACGGGGATCCGTCACCCTGATTATCCCGTCACATCCGCCGAAAATGATCTTATTGTTTGATACCGCCGGAGTTCCGTTCACATAATTGTTTGTTTCCGCCTTCCAAAGAAGCTTACCCGTTTCCGGATCGACACAATGCAGGTAATAATCATAGCTCCCTACAATAATCCCAGAGTATCTTCCTGATATCCAGTAGTTGCCTGACCCTACAATCTGGTTATCAGTGGAATATGACCACACAGGTCTGCCCGTAAGCTTATTAAATGCTCTTAATGAACCGTCAAAGGAACCTATGTAAATGTTATTGCCAAAAAGAAGGGGAGGCGCTTCAATGGTCTGGTTTGTTTCACGCTGCCAGATTATCTTCCCGCTTTCGCCTATCGCATATACCGTACCCTTTTCGTTGGCAAAATATATAACTCCGTCATCCGCTACAGGTGACGATTTTGTCCTTACTCCTGTGGCCTTGCTCCACAAAAGAGACGGACCGTGCGCAATTTCATTAGTTGTGAATCCTGTCAGATCGGAGTTACCCCTGAATACAGGCCAGTCATTTCCGGCCTGCTGACCCTGTATCATCGGAAAGAAGAACAGGATTAATAATATCGATATTAAATATCTCATTAACAATGCTTTACCTTAACAAACCAAGGGCGCCCGTCGGGCATACCTCAACGCATTTCTCTGCTTTGGCTTCCAGTATATCCTCAAATTCTGAAGTCAGGGGCTCCGATATTATGGTTATAAATCCCCTGTTGATAAAACACAGGGAGGGATTCTCCTTGCTGTCATCACATACCCTGACGCAGAGTCCGCACTTAATACATTTAGCACTTTCAAAAACCAGGCCGCTTTTCAGATTGATCTTTTTGGTAATCGGTGCATTCACCAGTTTGCCTGAAGGATCTTTAACTCCCAGTTCAACAGCCACTTCCCGTAACCTGCAGTTATCTGAAGCCCTGCAATCACAATGCATGCAATTCTCTGCTTCCCGGCCGGCAGTCGTGAAATCCGTGATTTCCCTGTAACGGGTTCCATCACCTCTGCACTCCTTTAGCCATTCACTTTGCTCATGACTTTCCAAACGTCCAATTCGTGAAGAGAATTTCTTCCTTACAGGATTTGTCATTTTTTTCAGGTCCAGTTTTGTCTTTGCTTTAATATCTTCATCTAAAGCACCTCCTGAAGACCTGTCTTTGTCAATGCCCCGGGAAACACACAGCATGATATTGCGTATAGACACCGGCTCGTCAATCTTTTTTCTGCGGCAGGCATTTTCACAGTATCCCGGGCAGTCAACACATATTATTTCAGCAGTAGTAACTTCTTTTTCTGCAAGTTTAATTGCTTCTTCAATTTTGTCTTCCTGCAGCAGTCTGTTCATCAGCGGGATGTTATATCCGGCAGGACATACTATCCGGCAGGGCGCTTCACATTCAGCCCTGTGCTCGAGAAGGAGCAGTTCAACAGCTTTTCTCCTGAGTTCAATGGTTTCTTCACCCGAGGCATCAATATCCATCCCATCCTGGACAGATGCTGTACAGGATGGGATAAAATTGTTCTTTATTTTATCCTTCACCATACAGACCATACATGATGAATAAGGTTCCGTTCCATCCCTGTGACAAAGTGTCGGAATACTGATACCGGCCTCTTTTGCCGCATCAAGGATTGTCTTGCCGGCTTCAACCTCAATATCCTTATTATCTATCCTGATCTTCATTTATATCTACAATTTCAATAGCATTATCAGGACATACTACCCTGCAATTATCGCATTTGGTACACAGATCCTGCTTAATTTCATGCTTCTCATAGGGCCTGAATTCAATGGCATCAACCGGACACTCCTGAAAACACCTTGTACAACCAGTGCAGTTGTCAGTAATTACATATTTGACAAGGTCCCTGCATTTTTTTGCCGGGCAAATGCCCCTGGTATGAGCTTCATATTCTTCCCTGAAATACATCAGACCGGTAAGAACAGGATTAGGTGCTGTCTTACCCAGTCCGCATAAGCTGCCATTTTTAACATCATGACACAATTTCTCAAGCTCATACACTTCAGCCAGGGATGACTTGCCTTCACTCAACCTGGTCAGAATATCAAGCATCTGTTTCGTTCCGACCCTGCAGAATGTGCATTTGCCACATGATTGCTTATGAGTGAAGGTAAGGAAATACTTTGCGATGTCGACCATGCAATCAGCATCATCAAGGACTACCATTCCTCCTGAGCCCATCATCGCACCCATCTCAGTTAGCTTCTCATAGTCAACGGGTGTATCTGCCATGCTGGCCGGGATACAACCCCCTGAGGGACCTCCGATCTGCACCGCCTTAAAGCTCCTTCCTTCCTCAACACCATTTCCTATATTTTCCACGATGTCCCTTATAGTGATTCCCATCGGCACTTCAATAAGTCCTCCCTTTGAAATTTTTCCTGCCAGGGCGAACACCTTGGTTCCCTTGCTTTTTTCAGTACCGATATCACTGAAGGCCTGGCTTCCTTTGTTTATTATCCACGGCACCAATGAAAGGGTTTCAACATTGTTGACCAGGGTAGGCTCATCCCTGAAACCCCTGATGGCAGGGTAGGGAGGCCGGAAATGAGGAGAGCCGCGCTTTCCCTCCAGAGAAGCTATCAGGGCTGTTTCCTCACCGCAGACAAAGGCCCCTGCACCTTCAAATATCCTTATGTCGAATGAAAATGACGACTTGTAAATGTCTGATCCGAGCATACCCCGCTCATAACAGTCTTTTATTGCATGCCTGACTCTCATCACTGCGAGCGGATACTCAGCCCTGATATAGAAAATACCCTGATGAGCACCTGTGGCATAAGCGGCAATCAGCATGCCCTCAATGATCCTGTAGGGAAAAGACTCAAGAAGCATCCTGTCCATAAAGGCACCCGGATCTCCCTCGTCACCGTTGCAGACAATATATTTTGTATTGCCCGGGGCTTCAGAAAATATCTTCCATTTTCTTCCCGTAAGGAAGCCTGCACCACCACGGCCCCTTAAACCACTGTTTAATATGATCTCTGTAACTTCTTCAGGTTTATAGCTTAATATAGCTTTCCTGAAGGCATTATAGCCTCCCAGCATCACGTATTCATCAAAAGATTCAGGTGAAATGATGCCGCTGTTCAAAGTTGCGATATGCACCTGGAGATTCAGGAAACTATTGAGGTATTTCTCTCTTTGCTCACCCGACAGGTTGACCGGAGAGAAGCTTTTATCATCAGTAACGAAGGAATCTGCAAGGTCATTCAGCCTGTAAAGAATCCTCTTATTCAATGAAACAGGCCTGATATGCTTTAAGAGTATTGTTTCAACCTGGTCCTTTCTTACGTTGGTATACCTGTGGTGTACATTGTCTTTTGTAACGATCTCCAGTAGTGGAGTCTGGTTGCATACACCCACGCAGCCTACAGGCTTGAGCTTTATATTGAGATTATAACCCTCCTTTACGTCTATCAGGCTGGAAAGGATCTCCTTGCTTCCTCCCGCCACACAACATGATCCCAGGCCTATCCTCACCTCTGCATCAAGGCCCTGATCATCACCATCTCCCCTGATTTCCGGTTCTCCCTGGTGAGATGCAAGGAAGTCCTTAAGGATATCGTTGGTCATATTAGGCTTGACGTGGCCATAAGTTTTTCCGTCTATCTGAACCACAGGAGCAAGCGTGCAGCATCCGAGACAGGCAACCTCTTCAATTGAAAAAAGGTTATCCTCTGATATATTGCGTGTTTCATCTATCTTCAGTTCTCTCTGGAAAGCCTCAGTGATCAGCTGTGATCCCTTTACATGACAGGCTGTTCCCATACATATCTTTATTGTGTGCTTTCCTACTGGAAGATGCCTGAATTGAGAATAAAATGTCGAAACACCCGAAAGCTGCCCCGGTGTTATTTCAGTTATTTCACAGATATATTTAAGTGCCTCGGAAGGAAGGTAGTTAAGTTTATTCTGAACCTCCTGAAGGATAAGGATTACTTTCTCCTTCTCACCTCCTGTACGGTTTACGACTTCATCGACAGCAGATCTGATCTCCCTGATATCTGCCGGATTACAGTCTTTACAGCCTGTTTCACTATTTATCACTTCTTTATTCACTCTTTTGCAATACAATAAAGATTGTCTCTTCCTCTTATAAAGATCATCTTATCTGAAAATGCCGCTGTACAGTCGGATGGTTCACCTAAGGGAGAAACGGCTACGAGCTCAAAGGTATTTTCTGCCTTCATAACATGAGTTGTTCCGTTCCTGTCGGTAAGATAGATCATCCCTCCGGCTATAACCGGCGAAGAATAAAACTGTTCCATGAAGTAATGGGTCCATAATGTATCACCGGCCTGTGGATTGTAACATGCTACATCTCCGTAACCTGTAGCGATAATAAGGATGCTGTTGTTTGCCACAGGACTCGACACATCCGAGGTATACATATTGTCTTCCCAGATAATTGACGCTCCGCTACCAGGTTTTATCGCCGCAAGTTTCTGATAGTCAGTAACTGCAAAAACCATGTTACTGTTTGCTGCGAGAGATGGTGCAACATCGCCGGAGAGGCAGTCAACTGACCATAGCTCTCTTCCGTCGGCAGGATCAAAAGCTGTAACAGCAGGATTGCCATTCAGGATTACCTGGGCTTGTCCGTTGTAGGTGGCAAGAATTGGAGATGACCAAACCGGGCTACCTTTTCTTGCCGTTTTCCATTTCATTTCCCCGGTATTGATATCATATCCTAATAGCGATAGATCTTCCTGGGAATCATGCTGAATAATGACTATATTTTCATGAATTACTAGTGAACTTGAGTAGCCGTATATGTTATCAAGTGTCCCGACATTCAGAGCCCATTTCCTGTTGCCCTCATGATCGAGACATATCAGGTTGCCGTTGGCAAATATCGCACATACAGAAGTGCTGTTCACAGCTGCCGTGGAGACGGCCAGTCCTGATTCAACATCCATCTCCGGAGCTTCGGCAGGTTCTCCTTCTATCCCGGAAGCTGATGTAGTCCATAGTATTGCGCCTGAATTCTTGTCGATACAATGTACAACTCCACCAGCCCCGTCGGCCGATGTTAAAAAGATCCTGTCACCCCAGATCACGGGAGAGCTTTTGCCATTTCCGGGTACCGGGAGCTTCCATTTTATATTCAGTCCTGTTTCTGCATCCCATTCAGTTGGATAGCCTTCACCTCCTGCAATACCACGGCTGTCCTGGCCTCTGAAGAAAGGATAATTTACAGGATCAGGACTAAATTCTTCTGTAAAAGCAGCATTTTTTCCCCTGTTGCCGGTTCTGTCTTTTCCTGAAGATCTTTCGGTTTTAGCTTTCCTGGCAGTACGGAGTTCCGGCAGATCACTTCTCAGGAGGAAAGAGGATAATATCGCACCGAGGGTGATTACCGAAGCAGATATCATCATCAGTTGCCTGCCACGTCTTTGTCTCATACCGGGATCAGGCTTGTCGCCCGGTACATCCGGCATAACCTTTTGATTTCCTGAGATAAGCCGTTGACAGATAATGAATATTACAGCTCCAGCAATGAGCAGGTATGATCCTGTTTCAATCTGCCTTCGTGTTGAATAATAGGCTTTCCGCGCCATCAGGTCCATTGCCCTTACCTGTTCAATCCTGTTTGCATTGTCGGGATCCTTATCATATTCTTCCTTCAATGAAGCAAACGCAGGATTATCAAGAGGATCGATGGTTTTCAGCTGTATAAGGCTGAATAACATCGTCAAAGCCACAATAAGGGTGAATATTCCAGCCACGTGGCTGACGCCCTTCAGGATATCTGTATCTTTATTTGTAAGCTTTATCATTTAACTTGTTTTTTCACTTCCACAGGACAATATTTAAAGCAGCGTCCGCAACTGTAACACTTTCCCTGGTGTGGTTTATATTCTGACCTCCTTTTACGTGTTGTCATCCCCAGAAGTCCTGCCCCCAGTGATATACCAAGGAAGATCCCCACCCAGGGAGAAGCTTTGCGAAATCTTCTGATTACCGTAAGTTCACTGACAAACAGCTCCTCCTCAGTCTCACCCGATTCCTTAAAGGCTGTGGCAGCAAGAGAAACAGCTTCTACACCAGTATTATTCTCTGCCCTGATCTCTTTGGCAAGTTTTACATCCCTGTGTAAACCCGCCAGGACCGGAGCAGTGTTATATAGAATAATCCCGCCGGCAGCAGCGAACAGGGGTATCAGCAGTAAATATGTATAAAACCTTCTCCGGGCTTTAACAGTATCTTCTTTTGGCTGGTCAGTATTTGATGGGAGGATGGCATCATAGGGACAGGCATCCTCTTCACATAGCCTGCAGTTGGTGCATTCGGCCGGAGTTATGGTAAGATGCTTTCCTGCAAACCTTGAAAAGATATTAAGCAATACGCCGTAAGGGCAAAGATATCTGCAGTATGGACGGTTTATAAAGATACCTGCTATTATGAGCAGGACTCCAAAGATTATCATTGTATGGGGTGCATCCAGTCGAAAGAAACCAACAAAGGGATCATATTTGCAAATAATGAACTGACTTTCCATGGCTGCAAGAAGGACTGCAAGTCCAAGGTATATAAATGGTATGGCAGCCATCACTGCTTCTACAGCCTTAGGGAGTTTCACGGGCTTGAATCCGGTAAGCTCCTGGACAGCACCAAGCGGACATACGCCCGCACAGAATACTCGACCATACAACAAGGCAAATACAAGCGGTATCAGGAAAAACAGCAATGCTGTAAGCGGAATGGTATAACTGCTGTTAAATAGCGCAAGGGAAACATTCTGAACAGAACCAACAGCACAAATACAGCCTTCACGGAAAAAACCGAAATAGGCCAGTGAGAAAACCGACATCCATATCAGTCCCTGTCTTGATCTCCTTTTAAGCGCAAGCCACGTGGTAAGCGATAAGGCAGCTATCAGTACAGCCACATCAATATATTCCCATACCTGGGGACGCTGCAAAGGCAACTGCTCCTCAGGGTAAACATAATCCGTTTCAAACTCGGGACGCGGGAATCTTTCAATGTCCTGGGCATAAAGAACCGTATGCCAGACAAGCATAATGAAGAGCAGGATATAAGGTATATTATTTTTCTTCATATTTTTTATCACTCTCATACTTCTGGTTACTCACCACTCACCTCTCACCTCTCACCACTCACCTCTCACCACTCTCCCCTCATTACTCACCTCTCACACAGGCCTGGTTTTTACAACATACTGAAAATCAGCAGGTACCCTTGACACAGCTTTTGAAGGGCAGTTTCGCGCAATAGAGCATTCGTTGCAATTGACACACAGATCCTGCTTTATCTGCATATAAAGAGACCCGTTCCCAAAGTCCTTGCATCCCTTGACACATTTTGCACACCCGTCGCACAGGTCCTCGTCAATCTTATATTCAAAGAAGGGTTCCTCAACAAAGTTCCTGGCAATGGCACCTGTAGGACACATCTGTACCTCAGCTCCGGTGCTGATTGTCTTGGCACCTTCCTTCAGATATCCCCCGCAAAGATCACAATAGCCGCACAGGGCATAGGCGTGAACACATTTAGATGCCGAAGGTGTCAGAACACATGCTGACTTGCAGTTTCCGCACGTTGTACACTTATAAGGATCTATCTGCCATACATATCCCTGGGCTGATGTCTTCTTAAACAATATAACAGGCAGGGCAGCGACAGGAGCCACGATGATCATCTTCCCCGCCTTCTTAACAAAGTCCCTTCTCGATTCGTATTTATTTTTATTCTCTTTCATTTCTTTTCAGCCAGAAATTTGCTGCAATCTGTTTCCCCTCTGCATATTCCCTGACCAGGACAATTGCTGCAGTCATTTACTGTGCTTATCCGTCTGCCAAGCGCAATGGCAACAAAAGTTAGCAGTGAACCCATGATTATCCTCATCATGCTTTTCAGGAAATCCACTCTGTTGATTGTCTTTTTCATCATCTCCAGGTCATTTTTATATGTTCCTATAAGCCCCTCTTTAGAGCCTGTCCCGCCTTGGCGGGAGGGGATGGGGGGTCATTTTCTTACAAATACATACAGTTTCGAGTCCGCCGGATTCGCACCATAGATAGTAATACTGTCTGCAGAAGCCACATCCAGCGGTACAGAGGCGATAAAATCATTCTCCGATGATACGAATTCAACAAATTCTCCTTCCTGACTCATTATTTTTATCCTGTTAATACCTTTCTCAGCCGTAATAAAGCCCTGGGGTATCAGTGCAAAATGGGCAGGATTACAGCATCCGCAAAAATCTGCCGGAGCACTGCCGGATTCACCAAATGTCGACATGATATCTCCGTTTAAATTTCTTTTTTCAATGCGGAATCTGCCTGTCTGTGCCATAAAGAGCTCATTATCATCGGTCAGGCTTACATCAAAATATGGACTCGGAATAAGTAACTTCTCTCCGAAATGACCGATCATCGAAACGACTTCCCCGTCTTTTTTTAAGATAAACACTATTTTGTTACCTGCATCAGCAATTGCCAGGTAATCTTTATTTGCTGAAACAGAAGTTATAAGACAATTTGCTTCATATGGTCCCAGTTCACCGATCATCCTGCCATCCATATTCAACAGGAATATCAGTTCTTCTGACGTTGCATAAACAGTATCATTATATACAGTAATAGCTGTTATCTTTTCAGGAGTTTCAAGACTCCAGGTTTTACTCAGATCCTGATCATAGCACGATACAAAGGAATCACCGCCGAGGTAAATATCACCATCCGGAGAAAGTGCTATTGCTTTGAGACCTTCCCTTACATAGACCTCCTTCAGTATTTTCCATTTGTCGGGCGGTTTGTTTTCATCATTTTCCGCTCCGGATTCTTGTGTTGCAATGTTCCCGGGCCTGATACTATCATAAACAATATAACCTATAAATGACAGGATGATGATCAGCGAGAATAAAGCTACGTATTTCTTTCTGTTCATAACTGATTCTCTTTACCGACAAAAAGTGCAACCATTGTTCTCGAATCCCTCATAATGAGGTAGTTACCCGTCAGGGCCATCGGAGCCCAGGCTTCAATGCCGTCAAGTATCTTGTATGTTGCTGTCAGTGAAGCACCCGACGCTTCCAGCTTAAAAATATATAAAACTGCATCATCATCAAGCAGGAACAGCCTGTCGCCGCTGACAATATAGGGTCCGAGGCCGCGGCCGAACCTGTACTCCTTTCCGCTTGTCCAGACAGGAGTGGTAAGGTCGGAGATATTATAGCAGACCAGTTGTTTTTTCAATGCACCTGCATTTTCAGGTAAAACTGACCATACCAGGTCGCCGGTTATTATCGGCGTATGCTGGTCACTGGCTATTCCATCCATTGGCTTGTGCATTTCAACAACTTCAGCAGAAAAGGATGATCCGTCATAATTTACCCTTAAACGTGCTCCTCCGGCACCGTAGGCTCCGAAGACTGCTATTTCATTGTTGCCCAAAAACAGGGGAGAGGCGGCTGTTGTTGCCGGATTCCATTCTTTTGTCAGCCAGAGAAGTTTTCCTCTGTCTGCATTATCTGCTGATACTCCGCAAACACCGCCGATAGCATTATACACGTACATCTTTTTACCATGCAGAACCATTGGCATGATTGATCCGTGCGACATCCTCAGCGAGTCCCTGTTAGGAGTCCTCCACAGCTCATCGCCTGTTGCACAATCGACTCCTATCATAAGCGCCCTGCCTCCTGGCGCCAGTATTGCGACATCATTATCTATCAGTGGACACTGACCTGTGTACCAGTCGGGAGTTACTTTACCTTTTGTGGTCCCTGCTATACCGAACTCCTTCTCCATGTCGAGTGTCCACAGGAGGTCACCTGATTGCCGGTCCATGCACATTACATGCGATCTTGGCCCTATGGTTACAATATATTTATCTGTTACTGAGGGAACTGTCCTTGAATAGCCATGGTTTCTCTTGACATCCACATAATACCATCTTCTCCAGAGCTCAGTACCTGATTTCAATGAAAAGCATCTTAACATATCTGCTTTTCGTCTTTCATTATAATCCATAACGTAGACTTTGCCGTCATACACGGCAGGACCTGCATATCCCTCCCCAAGTGTTAATTTCCAGGCCAGGGGAGGGCCCGTTGAATCCCACGATTCAGCGAGGGGGATGGTATCATGGTTTATGTTATCAAAAAACGGACCCCTGAAATGTGGCCAGTGCCCATAAGCATATTCATTTTCATCAGGAAGATTGATAGTATCAAAGAATTCCCCTATAACAACAATATCAGGTCGTGGCTCAATTTTAGGTCTGTTATCCATACCGGCAACTCTCTCCACAACATCTGCAGGATAATGAGATCCTGCCAGCCACCATATCAGTACGGCACCAAAAATTACAGAAGTAATTCCTGTTACGATCCTTTTATTTAAGAAATCCGGTATCAAATTTTACTTCAGATTATCAATCCCTTATGCAGTATTTCATTATTATTTCTTCAGTGAATAAACAGCAAGGTAATCGCCGTGCCTTACGAAGAGCCTGCCTTTATCTATTACCGGGTGTGCCCAGTAAGGTCCTGTTCCCTTTTCAACCTGGAATTCGCTTACCAGATTGAACTTTTCACTGTCAGGCTTCACAAGACCTACATGGCCCCATCTTTCTTCATAGAAATAAAGCATTCCGTCAGCAGCAATGACTGATCCTTTATTGTACCACCTTGTAATCCACATTGTTTTTCCGGTGGTCCAGTCAGCACATATCCACCTGCCCATTGAATTGTTATCATGTGTTGAGCCGTATAGATAATTCCCGATAAGGACCATTCCTCCGACATGTGGATTGAATTCAGGGTTTTTCCATACGAGTTCAGGGTCCCTGTCATCAAATATCCTGATCTTTGCGGCTGTCTGTCCATAGCCGTTGGCAGCAAACAGGTAGCCATCCTTATAAATAGGCGTTTGAATATAGTTACGGCCGTCCTGGGGATTGGCATTTACTGATTTGAAATTGAATTTCCAGATTATTTTTCCGTCTGCTGAATTTACAGCGATTATTAAAGTTGGGGTATGTGTGATAATAATCTTTTTACCGGCTCTTTCGATAAGAAGGGGGTTTACATACTGAGCCTCCTCCCTTAACGATTCTGATTCCCATACCACATTTCCGTTATCAGCACTGAAGGCAACCATTGTAGTTAAATTGCCTCCCGGTGTCATTATTACTTTGTTATCCACAACAACAGGTGATTCAGATATTCCGAACCGGGGAACCGGAGAACTATACTTTTTAAAAACATCCAGTGACCACAGTACTTTTCCATTCGTTGAAACACAGGTAAGTTCACCCGAACCGCTTACCAGGAATATTTTGTCACCATATACGGTAGGCGTACAGCGGCTTTCCGGATAATTCTGGACCTTCAGCACGGACCCGTATTCAACCTCCCACTTCTTCTTTCCGTCCTGGGTAAAAGCTGTAAGTACATCCTTATCTCCCCGGATACCGGTAATATAAACGGCATCATTCGTTACAGTAGCACTGGAGTATCCTATGCCAATTCCTTCTGCTTCCCAGAGAAGCTTCGGTCCGCTTGCAGGCCATACCTTTAACAAACCTGTCTCCTCATAAATACCTGTTCTGTCCTCACCACGAAAACCATATACTGATTGACCTGATAATGTGCTTGTTGTAATAAATACAAACAAAAGAAAGCAATAAATTCTAGTCTTTAATGAAATCATATTTAAACTGCTTTAATTAAACTCGCAAGATAAGAAAATGTGTGTTTTTTATCTGCTTACTTTAACACACACCATTTTTTTCTGATCGCGTATCAGTAGTTTGCCATCGACGAGGGCAATTGGAGCCCAGTTCTGACCCATGTCAAGCAGCTCAGCAGAAGCCAGGGACTTGAATCCTGAAGGATCAGGCTGTATGAGATACAAGCTTTTATTACCATCGGTGGCAAGGATAAGCCCGTCAGCAAGTATCATACTGCCTTTATCAAAGGAAGGGGCACGCATTGTTTTCCACCTTACCTTGCCATCCATGCTCATACAGCACAATCCATCGCGTCTGTTGTTTGTCGAAAACTGGGCATAGAAGTATCCGTTATGCAAAACAGGGGGCTTGGTATGATCGCCGAAATCGTTATGATAGAATAATTCTTTGACACTATATTTGCCGGCGGTCATTTTCTCTACCCGGAGCATAATTGTACCGTTTTCATAGCCGCCGACAACGATAATTCTTCCTTCACCGGCATCAAGTGCCGGAGCTACCTGGATCATATTCTTCCAGTTACTGTATTCCCAGAGTATTTCCCCCGTTTGTGGCTTCAGGCCCATTATCCTGCCCGGCGATACCTCAGCATCCCTGTGCATAAAGGTATTCGTGGATGAAAATACCATTACGATATGATCCTCTCCTGCAATCCTGGCAACAATCGGGCTGGCATAGGTCTCATTTCCGATAGCTCCTGTCTTCCAGATGATGTCTCCGGTCAGCTTGTTATAGGCAACCAGTCCTGCGTTGGGATCCTGAGAGTATGAAACTATAAGCAAATTGCCGTATATCAGCGGACACTGGGATATTGCCCATACCGGTATCTTGGTTCCGCCGAAATCTTTCATGATGTTCTTGTTCCAGATGGGTTTATGTGTGCTTATATCAATGCAATACAGATCTCCGTAAGGTCCGCAAGAATAGACCCGGTTACCGTCTAAAGCCGGAACGCTTCGCGAGCCCTTATAGGATACCGATCCTGGTGCATCATAACTAAAACGCCATAGCTCCTTTCCATTGCCAAAGTCAAAACACCGCATAATATCACCGGTCGTGTCGTCCCTGTCAAGCAGGTAGACTTTACCATCCCGTATAACAGGCCCGCCATAGCCCGGACCAAGACTGCTTGTCCAGAGTACCTCAGGACCCGACTGAGGCCAGGAGCGCAATAAACCTTTCTGATCTGATATATTGTTTCTGTCTGGTCCAAGGAACTGAGGCCAGTCCTGGGCATTGCAATTCATTACTGCAAGCAGTAAAAAAACTGCCGAAATAAGTATCTTACTTTTTATCATTTTAAAATTTCTTTTTCAGTGAATTCGCAAGATATAATAAGAAATCAAATCCTGAGCCAGGGAATGCCAAATGGCATTATTATATTACCCGATTTATGGTTTTTTAACTAATTAACGATTAAATCTGAAATCAACCGGAATATGATATTTATCATTTTAATATTATAAATTTATTCGTATAATTAAATTATATTTATCTATCTAATAGGCTTTTTTACTTGATATATTGTTTTATTATATTCTTTTTACTTATATATATCTTTTTTCTTAATTTAATTATTAGCTTTGTCCGGATTTTGAAATTGATAAACAGGGATAACTAAATTTTTTATTTATGTGTGGTATTGTTGGAGTATTTAATTTGAAGGTGAATCATACCGGGCTGCGGACAACCGTATTAAAAATGTCGAAAAAACTAAGGCACAGAGGCCCCGACTGGTCGGGTATATTTGATTGTGATAAAGCGATCCTGGCCCATGAGCGTCTGGCAATCGTGGACCCCCAATCTGGCGGGCAGCCTCTTCGCAGCAGGGACGGCAACCTTATTCTTACCGTAAACGGGGAAATATATAATCATCAGTCTATCAGAAAGAAGTACGAAAATTCATATGATTTCACTACTTTCTCCGACTGCGAGGTCATCCTTCCCCTTTATCGTGATAAGGGACCCGACTTCCTCGAGGAGATGAACGGGATTTTTGCCTTTGCACTCTACGATAAGGAAAAGGATTGTTACCTGATCGCACGCGATCATATCGGAATAGTGCCCTTATACATGGGATGGGATAAATATGGAAACTTCTTTGTCGCGTCAGAACTCAAAGCTCTTGAAGGGGTATGCAACAGGATAGAAGAGTTCCTTCCCGGCCATTATCTCTATAGTCCTGACGGTGAGATTAAAAGATGGTACCACCGCGACTGGATGGATTATGAAGCTGTTGAAAACAATACCTCATCGATCAGCGATTTAAGAACCGCCATGGAGGCTGCTGTCCATCGCCAGCTGATGTCCGACGTACCTTATGGTGTTCTTCTTTCCGGGGGACTGGATTCCTCGCTTATATCAGCAGTGGCTAAAAAGTACGCTCCCAGGCGCATCGAGACGCAGGATCAGAGAGAAGCCTGGTGGCCACAGCTGCACTCTTTTGCGATCGGACTCGAAGGTTCACCCGACCTGGCTTCGGCACAAAAGGTTGCGGACCATATCGGCACAGTCCACCACGAGATCCATTTTACCATCCAGGAAGGCCTCGATGCCCTGAGTGATGTAATATATAATATTGAAACCTACGATGTTACCAGTGTCAGGGCTTCCACGCCAATGTATCTCCTGGCAAGGGTGATCAAGTCTATGGGTGTGAAAATGGTCCTTACCGGGGAAGGATCTGACGAGATATTCGGAGGATATCTCTATTTCCATAAAGCTCCGAATCCATATGCATTTCATGAGGAGACTGTCAGGAAACTGCGAAAACTTCACCTCTATGACTGTCTGAGGGCAAACAAGTCACTCGCTGCCTGGGGCGTGGAGGGAAGGGTTCCCTTCCTCGACAAGGAGTTCCTGGATGTGGCCATGCGTTTAAACCCCAGGGATAAGATGATAACAAAGGACAAAATGGAAAAGTGGATCCTTCGGAAAACATTCGAGGATCTGCTTCCCGCAAGCGTTGCATGGCGCCAGAAGGAGCAATTCGGTGACGGTGTCGGCTATAACTGGATTAACACCCTGAGAAAACTGGCCGACGATAATGTATCAGATGAACAGCTTAAGAATGCAAAATACCGCTTCCCCATCAATCCGCCACTATGCAAGGAGGAATACCTCTACAGGTCAATATATTCTGAGCATTTCCCTTCCGATTCAGCCGCTGCCTGCGTCCCGTCAGTTCCTTCAGTGGCCTGCAGCACAGCGGAAGCCCTGGCATGGGATGCCTCTCTGAATAATATAATCGATCCGTCAGGACGTTCGGTGCAAAACGTTCATATGGATTCCTATAAATAACAGAGAAGCATTGATTTTTTTCACTCCCCCTCTGGGGTCGGGGTAAACGAAAAAAATCAACGAACTCTGTTTGTTATTCCTGATAGTCATTTATTCTGTTTTTATTAACAAAAAATCTTAATTTTAGGGCAGACTATATAATTGCACCTGATGGAAAAAGATTACAGAGACTATAGCTGGAATATCATCCTTTGGCTTATCCTTTTCCTCGTCTTCGGCATCATTATCATAACATGCAGGGCTGATAACGGAGATGTTATCATGACAGTAAACGGACCTGAAAATCCCGGAAAGCTGGGGACAGCACTTTCCCACGAACATATTCTCGTCGATTTCATCGGGGCCGACAGTACAGGCTATTTCCGGTGGAACCGTGATTCAGTAATTGAAAAAGCATTACCGGTACTTGAGAAAGCCAGGGCAGTGGGAGTGAGGACCATCGTTGAATGTACACCTGAATATCTGGGTCGCGATCCGCTCCTGCTGAAGGAACTTTCAAAACAAAGCGGTATCATCTTCGTAACCAACACAGGTTATTACGGCTACAATCATAAGTTTCTCCCGGAGAGCTTCCAGTCCGTCGACGCGAAAACCCTGGCAGGCAAATGGATTGATGAATATCTCAACGGCATCGAAGGAAGCGGTATACGACCGGGTTTTATTAAGATTGCCGTTAACCCGGCCGACACTCTTTCACCTTCCGACCTTAAGATAATAACAGCTGCAGCACTTGCTCATCTTGCTACAGGCCTGACCATTGCATCGCATACAGGCCCTGAAGGTCCTGCATTTGCGCAACTTGCTGTATTGAGAGAACAGGGCGTCGATCCTTCTGCCTTTATTTGGGTCCATGCACAGAGAGGGACCATAGAAAAGAATATAGAGGCAGCTGAACTGGGAACATGGGTATCTCTTGACAATGTGAGGGAAAGGCCAAACCTTCAGCCCGGAGACAGGAACAGCATTGGGTGGTATGCTGAGAGGATAGCACGAATGAAAAAAGAAGGACTGTTACAAAAGGTTCTCCTTTCACACGATTCCGGATGGTATGATCCTGCCCTTCCCGGAGGAGGAAATTTTAACGGATATACCGATATCTTTAATTTCCTTATACCGGCACTGAGAGAGAGAGGATTCACCGATTCTGACATAGACCAGCTCCTTGTTAAGAACCCTGCCGAAGCATATACCATTCGAATAAGGAAACTCAATGAACCCTAAACCTCTCTTACCCCCCAACCCCCCTATAGGGGGGCTTTAATCCATTAAACCTTAAACCTTTAAATCTTAAACCTTAAACCTTAAACCTCAAACATGAAAAACCCTACCTCACTGATCCTCCTCGCCTCCCTCGCCGCCGCAGGTTGCACCCAGTCAGCCAAAGACAATAAACAGCCAAACATAATTTATATTCTTGCCGACGACCTTGGATACGGAGACCTGAGCTGCTATGGTCAGAAAAATTTTTCTACCCCAAGTATTGACAGGATCGCCGAAAAGGGAATGCTCTTTACTCAGCATTATACCGGCTGTACCGTCAGTGCACCCTCTCGCTCAAGTCTGATGACCGGCCAGCACACCGGACATACTCCGATAAGAGGCAACAAGGGCTGGAAACCTGAGGGGCAATGGCCTCTTCCTGCAGAATCTGTTACTATCGCGGAACTGCTCAAGACAGCAGGTTATACAACGGGTGCATTCGGAAAATGGGGCCTCGGATTTATCGACACTGAAGGTGATCCCAATGCCCAGGGCTTCGATGAATTCTTCGGTTATAACTGCCAGAGCCTGGCACATAACTATTATCCTTATTACCTGTGGCACAATCATGATAAAATTATGATCCCTGAAAATGAGGGTAATGCAACGGGTGTATATGCTCCCGACATGATACATGAAGCTGCCATGAAATTCATTGAAGAGAACCGTTCAAAACCGTTCTTCCTGTTCTACCCGAATATTATACCTCATGCCGAACTCTTTGCACGTGAAGAAAATATGGCTCTTTTCAGGGGAAAATTTGAACCTGAAAAATCATTTAAGGGAGTTGATGATGGACCCAGGTACCGGATGGGTGGCTACGGATCACAGCCGGAAGCCCATGCTGCATTTGCAGCAATGATAAAACATCTCGACGACTACGTTGGAGAAGTGCTTGACAAGATCACTGAACTTGGCCTGGAAGAAAATACCATTGTAATTTTCGCTTCCGATAACGGACCTCATCTTGAAGGTGGCGCCGATCCGGACTATTTTGACAGCAATGGGCCTCTTACCGGATATAAGCGCGATATGTATGAGGGAGGCATCAGAACTCCCATGCTCGCAATGTGGC
>Ga0209203_1000570_pt1 | contig 30964 bp, 37 predicted proteins | sample AD_UKC109_MetaG_FD_184423 | JGI IMG/M metagenome (GOLD analysis project Ga0209203, IMG submission 184423) | Active sludge microbial communities of municipal wastewater-treating anaerobic digesters from Hong Kong - AD_UKC109_MetaG (SPAdes)... | ecosystem: Engineered > Bioreactor > Anaerobic >... | reverse complement strand
GCCGGATCCAGGATGCGTTCCAGGCGGAAGACCGCGCCGTTCAGGATGATGTAATTATTGATAGGTTCAGTCACCGGTAAGATTCGCATGTCATTTTTCCTTTCTCTTTTGGGAAAGCTAACCTTCGGGGGAGTGTTCTTCTCTATCATGGGTTATTTCTTCATATCCATTAGGTCTCGGAACAATAACAATCTGAGGTGGATATCTGCGACAGGTAGAATTATTGAATTGATCCTCTTCCATCTCGTGGAGCTGCTGGATATTGTCAACCAGCTCACCCTGCATTGATTTTATCTCTTCCGTTGTGAGCTCCACGGGAAGGGATTCTGTTTGTTTTCTAATTTCTTTCATGTTGTTCTCCTAGGTAAATCCCTACGCCCATCCGTAGCGGGAGAAATGCAGGGACGTCCGGCGGATCTCGTCCTGGGTCTCTGAGACATCTCTCTCGTCCACAAAGTGGGCTGCAGGATCGATTTTTCTGCTTTCCGGGGGGAGAGCCTTACGAAAAACAAGACCGTCAATCTGCTCCGCGCTCAGGCTCGTATAGACCGTCAAGCAGTAAAGGATATCGATCGACCTTGTGAGGTTTTCCATGGTCATCGAAGCTTGCCGTCTTTCTCCGGGATGTAGGTTCCATCCTCGATGACAATGCCAGTCTCTGAATCGTCTTCCACGACCTCGATCCACATTTGGTAATCGTTATCCTGGATCATCTTATGTAGGGCGCTCATGGTGTCATGGTCCAAGTCATTTCCATTCCGGACGAGGAGGACCTTAAAGGAAGGATTTAACGCCATGGCGATTGAAGTGCTGATCATGACCCGCTTCGATGTACTGATTTGCTCCAGCGGGATCCCGTTGTAAATGACCCCGCCGTCCTCGAATCCAAGGCCATCAATCGGCATCTCAGCTTCACTGAGGATCTTTTCCTTTTCAGCTTTCAACTCATCAATGCAGTCTGTTTTCGCCTGGCTTTTTTCGGCGAGCTCTTCTATGGTGGCCTTCAGGAGCCTGTACTCCGCCCTGTTATCGATCTTGGCATTTATCTCCTGGATCTCCTTAAGACGTGCTCCGATCGCGTCTTCCTTGATCGGCTCCTCCTTTTCTAGGGCTTGCTCTTCCAGAATCCTTACGTCGTGCACCTGCTTCAGCTGATCCACAAGCTCAGCCTCGTACCCTCGGAGGTTCCGAATCTTCTCCTGTACGCTCAGAATTTCGCGCTCAATACCTGCGGCATCTTTCACCTTGTCGTCAATCCTGGACTGGATCTCGCGCCGGCGGTCTTTGATTGCCTCGTTCTTCCTGATCTCCTCATCGATCTCGGATAGGGAAAGCCTGTTCTCGGGAAGTCCTTCAAAGCAGCTGGAATCGATCGCATCGAATTTTGTCTGCGCTATCTTCAGATCCCGGTTGATATCTCTACGCTCGTTGTATTCCCGTTCGATATCCTTGTCGATGTTCCTGGGATCAATGGGAAGATGCAGCACGGACAGGAGCATGTCAACCTTCTTATTCTTGTCCAGGCGGTCAAATGCCAGAGGGTCAAACGTCAGGGCTCCGTACAAATCCTCCAGGACGGTCTGGGGCTTCTTGACCTCATGGCCGTCGTAAAGGACGGTAAGGTAGCTGGAGCTCTCCGTCCATGTCCTCTTGATGGTGTAATGATCATCTGTGTAGAGCTCAGTCTCCGCTCTCGTCTGTCCTTCCCGGATGGGCTTTGGAGGAGAAGTTCTGTCCTGTCCCTTCATCGTCTCCGCAATGGCGTCTATGACGGAGCTTTTCCCGACGTCGTTCTTTCCCGTGATGGTCACGATATTTCCGTCGGGTGAGATCTCAACCGCCTTGATCCTCTTGAAGTTTTCCGCTCGAAATTTAATGATTCTCATGGAAAGGCCCTTACAGGTTGTTCTGCTTTGGACCGGAGGGGGGTTCGGTATCCTGTGATCCGATTTCCTCTGCGAGCTTTTCAGCTTTGGTTTTCCCGTCATTCTTGGTTTCAGAGTCAGGCTTCGGGAATGCCTCATCCGGTGAGAGTTCTCCATTCTGGATGGATGTGTAGATGCCCCGAAGTTTGCCAATATGCTCCCGGGTGATCTGGTCCACTGACTTCACGCCAAGTACAGCCAGGATTGCCTCTTCGGTTGCTCCGAATCGTCCGAGAACGCTGATGGCTTTGGCTCTGCTGGTTTCGATCGACACGGCGTCCCCCATGGCTTTGTTTCTTGCTTTTTCGTAGATGCTCACCCAGAAGGCTTTGGGGATACCCTTCAGGATCGCGTTTCGGAGAGCGATGGACATGGCGGCATTCATCGTCATCGTGATCATGTCGGCGCTGTACCGCTTCCCGTACTTATCCAGGATCTTCCGCCTGACTTCGTAGCTCACGGCCACATTCTTTTCCAGATCCAGGAAGGCACCCTGCACCGTGATGGAGTCGTGCTTCTCGTCCACCAGGCGAACGGCTGACCGGCTGTTTCCCCAATTGCTGTTGGCGATCTCCGCGAAGCGAATGGAGGGACCTTCAATCATGGTCTTTCCTCTGGGGATCGCGTAGATGCAGTCCGCCGCCATATCCTCGGACATCAGAACCATGGCTTCGGTCTCATCCGTAAACCGCTTCAAGGATCGAGGGTACCGGTGGGCGGTTGCGATCTGCTGGTTAATCTCCCCCTTCGTAAGCGCCATGAGCATCTCGGGCTCGGTTACGATCTCGACTTCCGTGTTTCCGTTGGTGGGTTCTGTCACTGGACTTTCTCCTTTTTCTCGGACACGCGAAGGGTGCGTGCACCTTCCTTTATCCGTGTGTATTTGTCGATAAGCTCCTGGGGTGGCTTCAACTCTCTGACGATCGCCTCCCAATCGGTCTTCACGGAGTCCTTGTTCTTCTTCCAGGTGCAGCTGATTCCTTCCAGAAGAAGTCCGTCGTATTCACCGATCTTTTCCTTCAGCAGGTTTGCGAGCTCGGTCTTATGGGTCTCCATATCGGAGATCTGCTCGTTTGTGATGAGGTAGTTTCTTGCCAGTTCCAGGGCTTCACAGTCTCCATCCAGGAAGCATCCGTTGTTGTGGGGGTGGCGGAACTGCATGAACTGGTTGTCCACCTGGGCATAATCAAACGGAGGCTCCACTTTCGGCCCGATGAACTCCTCATAGAATGCGACACCCTTCTGGATGATGAGCTGGCATAGGGTATCGTTTCGCTCGATGTGGAAGATTTCCACTCCTCTCCCCGCGATCATAGCGGCGACGTCCCACCATTCCCTTCCCGTGATAGCCATAGCCCAATCGCACTGCAGGTGAACAAAATCAGGAACCTCGTCCGTCCCTGCTTCACCCCACGCTCCCTGGTAGGATCGGCTTGTAAAATTAGCGATTCCCGTGGTTTTGACTTCCAGTCCTCCAGGTGTGCCGAGTATCTGCCTGTCCGGAGTGACATGGAGGAAGGGATAGTCCTTGTGGTATTCCATCGTATTGGGCCACTTCCGGATCTGATGTCCCGTCCGCTTGCTGTAAATCGCAGCGATCGGAGCTTCCAGGGCTTTCCCGATTTCAACCGCTTCATTGTCATCGAGGTCATCCGGTTCGATAACTCCGGTTTTCTCGGCCCATACCTTCCATGCGGACTTGAATGGGTTGTGTCCGAGGATCGACGCGATGTCCGTACCCCCGATGGAGTTCTTTCTAACTTCTCTGAAGGTTGCCTCGTCCATCATGACGGAAGCCTCCCTTCGTAAGCGCTGTGCGTAATTGGTGTCATCGCTACCTCCTAGTTTCAGTCTTGATGCACCGATTGTAGCACATTAGAACATCTCTTGTCAAGTATTAGGTATACATTTGTCGTACTTTGGCGTATCACAAAAACACGCCCTGCAGGAAGCGCCGCTGTGTGGTCGCCGGCTAATCAGCCTCTTTCACGATCATGTAGAGCTTTCTGACTCTTCTGACCCACCCGTAGATATATTTCTTGAGCTTATTGTTCTTCAGAACCAGGTACACCATGAACGCCAGGCGCTCAAGGAGCAACCTGTCCGGATTCATCTTTGAATCCGACAGCATCCTTTTTCCCCTTGTTACTCCGTGATGGACGGAGGCGTCCAGCAAATACAGGCACAGGGGCCATGGAAGGCTTATAGCCCCGGAGGGTACCCAGTATTCTTTGAAGTAGAGCTTCCTGGCATCATCTTTCGTGAGATTTTTTATGTCCAGATCTGGATGAGATCGCTTGGAGATTCCGTACTTTGTCTCACCCCCCGGGTCATCCTTGTCAAATACGTAGCCACCTTCAATGTCTATTACGATATCTACGCACCTTGTGTACTTTTCATCGTACTCAATCTCGGGCATGGTCTCTATCCTTTTTCTTATCGCTTTTTCTATCATCCACCAGGAATTTCACCTGCTCGGTCAAGGAGGCCATTTGGGTCTGCACGCCGGACATAGATTTTGTCATTTCGTCGATTTTTTCATACAGCTTCTCGATATGACCAATCCTCGCATACACGTCTCGGAGTTTGCTGTGGGCCTCCTTATCCTCGTTGTGAACGGCCAGCTCTCGTATCACGATGTTGTCCATATCCTTTTTGGCCTCCAGGAGGTCATCCTTCGTTATCCCTGAAGATGGAGTCTGCGAACCTTGCTTAAGTTCAGCCACTTCAGATCTCACGTTTTTGCTTTTTTTGTAGTCGAAATACAGATAGACCACCACGACCAAAAGGGTTCCGCCAAAACCCAGCTCCGGTAACAGTTCCTTCATCCTCTCTCTCCTTAAACCCCTGAATATATATTGCTGTCATATTTCCTCCACCAGATATGGAAAGTCCCGTCGTGAAGATCCTCAATCTTCAGTATCGTGGCTTCCGTATCCGGAAGATCTTCATATTCGGTAAGCGTCACCTTGTCGAGCGGCTCAAGGATGAATCCCTCCATGGTAATCGTCACGTTGCCTTCCAGATCCCCATAGAGATCCCTCTGCCCCTCCCGTGTGGCAAACCGGTAGGCTTCCTCCTTGTCATGGCAGCATTCGTACGTGTAGGTCTTTTCCGCCGGCGCCTCTTCATCGCTCCCTCCATCACCTTCCGGCCAGGACACGGATTTCGTGGACCAGTCCGAAGAAATAAAAAACACCGTTACCCTATTTGACTTCGAGTCTCCCTTGATCTCCCTGTAGGGCGTAGGCCCTCGGTAATGTCTCTTGCTAAGCGTCATCGTATTGGTCGTATTTAGCTTGTCGATTCGCATCACATAATCTTCGCCGTTGTCGTAGACGATGATTCCCGGGTATCCACGGAGCGTGTCGTACCAGCTCTGCATATCCGCGGTCCGCATGATCGCTGTGTCTATGTAGTACTTGGATGTTATCGTGGAAGCCACGGTGGACACGGAGGACCAATTGAGCCGGGTAATCCTGGCTCCGTACTCCCGCGTGAGCGCGTCCGCGATGATCCACGCCGCATTCCTCGTATATCCATAGGTCGGCGTATTGGAGATCCTGACGTCATTCTTGCCTTTCATATAGATCAGGAACTCAGGTAGAGCTGTGAGACCTCCCGGAGGGTAATGGATACAGATGTACAAATTGGCCAGTCCCGGGAGCATTTGTTTCCACTCCGGCGTAATGAGACCCGTTCCCTCCCCGTACCGATAGGCCATCATCTTGTCGATGCTGTTGTCCGCTGTGCCTCCGGAGGTGTAAGTCCCGTAGGTGCTCGTGTCGGTCTCAATCGTGAAATCGTCCGTGTTGACGGACAGGATTTTGTGATAGTGTCCGTTCACCTCCGTCATTCCCGCACAACCGTCGATCCATGCATATTCATTTGCCGAGAACCCATGCCCCACGCACTGAACCACACCGTTGGACGCCTTGGATATCCCCGTGATCGCCTTTGGGTTCAGAGACCCATCATGGAAGCTGTTGTTGATGGAATACCCAAAGTCGAGATCGTTCCCGTCATTCCCCTTTAAATACCCATAGAGAGGGTGGCTCGTATTGATCCCGCTCGTGCTGTCCCAATATTTAACCCCATCCACGTTTACCTGGTATGGACCATCCACGGGCCCGATTCCAAGACCAACGACCATATCAAACTGCAGGCTGTTGTAATCGCTTTTCCCGAAGACAATGCTCCCACCTATCCTGGATTGACCATAGAGCAGAGCGATGTTCCCCTCTGCCGCCGTGACCTGAATTTCCCTGCCTTCCTTCCCCATCGAAGTCATCCCGCCAGAGATGGCCGGCGGGGGTGTGGGATTAGATGTCCGAGGAGCCGAGGTTACGGGACACGTATACTTCTGTTTCCTGCATTTCCCGCCCTTCGCGTCCTGGCGGGACCGGTCAAACAGTGAAGTATCCACTCCCCCTGTAAAGGCTCTCGGATCGTCCATCAGGTATACACCTGCACAAATTTCAACGGAATGAGATGGAGTGTGTTTTCTTTATAGCCGTCCGGGAATGCGGTTCCATAAAACTCCACCAGGTACAGGTATCCCCAATTCCCTCCCGCCGTGACCGCTTCTCCTACTCCGGGCTCATTCCCGACTGTAAAGATGGCCTGGTCCTGTCCGTAGGTTCCTGTACCCGCTGACAGGTTGTAGTGCACCCCGCTCGTCTTTGTCGTTCCCGCCACCTTAATGACATCATTGGTAACGTTGTCCCCTGGGATCGTGAACGTGTCCTCCGAGCCATCCCCGGTCCCGATGCTGATATCCACCCAATACTCTGTAAAATCTGGGTAGAAAAAATAGAATGGAACAGTGCGCCCTTTCACGGATTTCCAGAACGTGTGAAGCGTACGTAGATCCACAGGGGAATCCGTTTCCCAGGTTCCAGCAATAAAAAACTCTGAATCATCCCTTGTCTGACGGTGCTGCCTGCGTCCGGATTGCGTGATGTGCAGAATGTCTTCCCATCGATCTTCCTTATGGATATCGTCCTGCCACCCAGTGAATCCGCTGGCCCACGTCTTCGGAAATACCGGCGTCGGCATCAGGCCCTCCTAAGACCGGCTCCGGGCCGGCCACCTGTGGAACCGGAGGATCTTGCCTCGCTGATATGCGTCATACGGGATCCGAGCTTAATCGGCAGGTTGTTCCAGTAAAAATATTCCCCAGCCGGGGGCAGGTGCAGGAACCCTAAAAAGTGGGCGATGTTCCCCTTGGATATGCAGTCCGCAGAGCTCTTATCACATGACGGATCACTGCTCTGACAGGCGCATAAATCGCTCTTGTAAATGAGCTGACATCGATCGTTGGAGTAGTTCCACCTTGGGAATAGCGCCTTAAATTGACTCTCGTTCGACATGGATAGACGGAGAGTCCCATCTCCGGGACGTTCCGCCCCAATGATTTGTCCCTGGAAAATGATGGCGATTTCATCCACTGCATAGTCGGAGTCCAGAGAACACTCACGGATCACCACGTTGTTCCGTATGCTTCCTCCGGCGGTGTTAATTACCGCGGAAAACGCCAGATCCTTGAACGCAAGAGAAGCCGTCCTGTAGTTTCCCCCATCGGATATCTTCGTGGCTTCCATGTCGAGCGGATAAGTTCCGCTTGCATAGGTATTGCCACCATAGGACACGTCCCTGGAAAAATCCGTCATATAGTATGTCGTGGCGCCGAGGGTAATCTCGATCAAGTGGCAGGCACAGTAATTGTCAGCGGAGGACAATAAAGAGCTGAGGCTTGTAAATACTGATCTCGGCATCTCACATCTCCTTCACAAAAATGTCAGGGTTATCCCGGGCGACGTTCACCATTCTGTTTTCCGCAAGATCAAGGATGGCTTCCATGCAGAGATCCATGTTGAATTGGTGCTGAACGTTCACCTTCACCTCCCCTTCCTTCACCTCGACGTTGATGGGTGGCGGTTTCACAATGATCTGCTGGTAATTCGGGACATTCATGGGTGGAGGAGAGCTCCACGTGCGCCCGCCGATCATGGAGGCTTGGAAAGAGTCTATCGATTTCCCCTTCCCTCCTGGGGATGCAATTCCGGTCATGGATTCATAGAGCCCCCGGAAAGCGGAAGTGACTTGCGTGACCTCATCGTCGAGTGCATCAAAGTCACCCTTCAGCACACCCGTGGAATCTCCAAGATCCGTGAATCCTCCGCTCCCGTACCCGCCACCGATCAGATCCTCGATCACGTCCTTGAAGTCACCGAGTGCACCAAATACTTCGTCGTAGATTGCGGCGTTATCCTGCACAATTGAATCGATCAGACCCTGTGTCACGTCTTTCGCCTGGGCTTCCGCCTCGCCAAGAATGGAAAGGAGCTGACTCTGATACGCCGTAGAGTTTTCTCCCGACTGGCTCAGAATGTCGGAGATCAGGCTCTGGATCTGCTGGAACAGGCTGGCCGCCTCGGTCGGGTCCGCAGTAGCATAAAGCGCATCCAGGAGATCGTTGATCTGGCTGAAGTCCCTGGCAATCAGCTGCTCGGAGGTGAGCCCAAGCCTTTCCAGCTGCTCCCTCTGGGAAGCTGCGGAGGAGCTGATCTGGTTCTGGATGCTGAGGAGCTGGTTCATGTAGGTGATTTGGGTCTGGTAGTAGGACTGCCACAAGCTGTAGAGCTGCTGGCCCTTCTCAATCTGGAAGTCGATCGATACGGCATCCTGGATCTGCTGTCCGAGAAGGACGAACTTATCGAAGATGCTCTGGAAATACTCTTCGAAGCTCACGTTCGATACATCCTGAACATGGGCCGTAAGCTGTTCTGAGTTCATGGACAAAATGTCCAGCGCATCCGTCAGGCCCGTCAGTACCTCTACATACCCGGCGATCGATTCCCGGATCTTTTCTCCCGGGAGAGATGACCAGTAGCCCATCAGCTGATCGATCTTGGCATCCGCAACACCCCAGGAGCTGATAGCCGTCCCGAGAATCCCGTCAATCAGATCGAAGTAGATGGCTTCCAGTTCCCCGCTGAGGAATTGCTGAAACCGCTTTGCCACCTCATCTGAATCGTCCTTCTCAATCTTCCACCAGACGTTTCCGGTACCGTTTGTCTTGAATACGGAATCAAGAAGGGCCTGCCGCATATTGGCCCCCATCTCTCCCAGGACATCATCCCATTGGACGCCGAGATCTGAGAATACATCCTGATAGCTGTCCAGAATGGTTCCCACGGTCTGATCGAGGAGGTACTGCATCTGCTTCTCAGCTTCGCTTGCGATCTCCTCCTCGGCATCCACGACAAAGACTCCGCCTTGGTACCGGATCTTGGCGATTGCCGCCTGGGTCCCGGAGAAAATCTGCTCCAGAACGCTACCCAGGACAGAACCGATGATCGCTCCCCACGGACCGGTCGATCCGAGAAGATCTGATATCCCTTGTCCAGCCAGGCCCCCGACACCTCCCCCAATCCCAGATCCCCCGAGGATCTGCCCAAACAGAGAGCCCCCACTGAACGCCATGCCGTATTGTCCAAATTGCCCCATATCCTTCATGGACTGGGAAATAGTCTTCTGTCCCGTGATGGCGTCCGTGACCATCTTGGTCCACATGTTGGCAAACATCGTGGCGATCGAATCGAAGACGTCATCCGCCAGAGCGTCAAGCCCCTCGAAATTCCCGCTGAGAACATCATCAAAGAGATGCTGGAACGTCTCCTCCGTGAGCTGGGAGAACTGCTGCATCCCATCACTCATCTCCTTAGTGGATTTTTGGGTCTTCTGAGCGGTATATCCGATCACAGCCTGGGCGACTTCGAACACCTCAGCGAAGTTTTTCCCTTTTGCGGTTATCAAAGTAAAGGCGTCGTCCATGGCGTCAGACAGCTGCTTTTCCATTTCAGCCGCCTTCTCCGCCTGCTGGACTAGATATTTGTGAGCAGAAATGAGATCTTCAAGTGCAGGGGTGGTGGATTTTACAATCTCTTCCGTAAACTGTTCGTGAGCACTGTTCAGCCCCTCGACTCCAGACGTAGCCTTCCCTGTCTCATCCCGATAGGCTTGCATCAGGTCTTTCAGTTCTCCCAGGGATAGTCGGCCAAGGTCTTGTACTTTTACAGTCTTATCCAGCCACTCCAAGAACCCCTCAGCTTCGCTTCTGTTGGATTTCAGGATGCTGTAAAATTCAGCCGCCGCCTCATTGGTTAATGTAAGCCCCTTGCCTATTCCAACCCACTGTTTATTCAGTTTGTCATAGACCTGCAGGCCCTCTGCGATCAGTTTGCTCTGGAGTCGTATCGCAGCATCGGCATTGATCGCGGCATCCTCCAAGGCCCTCTGTTTTTCATAAGCCCTCGCAGAACCATCAATCAGAGCCTCAAGCGACTTGGATAATGCAAACCCAGCGGCTGTGGCGGCGGCCATGATGGGAATCCCGGCAGTCAGTGCCGCACTGAATTTTCCTGCAAATCCCGTGGCCGTTTTGAAATATCCCGCAATGCCGTTTCCCACGCCCAGCCACTGGATCATATCTTTCAAGCCTTTAATATTCTGCGCATACCATGAAGCGCTGGAAATGGCATGGAGCTCGATATATGACTTCTTTGTGATGCTGATGATTTTCGACAGGGAAGCGTAAACGGCAATCAGGCCTCCGACCTTCACGGTCAGAGAGACAATGGTGTTGATCCCTTCGTAATGTTCCTTGTAGAAATCGATCGCCCACTTTACCGCTTCCATGGTGGTTTTTGTGAGCTCTCCAAGGGATTGAGCTGCCTCACTGAATGATTCGCTCAGCTTTAATTTACCGGTCGCTTGATCCACCTCCATTATTGAATCCTGGATACCGTGGAGGCCCTTTACGATCTCGACAAACGTTTCCTTTGTAAGATTTCCAACAGTCTTTCCTATTACATCCATAACATTTGACCAGGAAACACCCAGAGTGTCCGCCGCCGCCCTTCCGCCTATTTCAACAGTATCAAGTCGCTCTTTCAGATACTCGTACGCAGTTCCTGCCTTCATCGCAGCTTTGTAGGCCTCCACAGTTCCATCCTTAAGCTGTACGATAGCCAGAGCTGTTGGGGAGATGGTTGGATTGATTCTTCCCTCAAGGAGCTGCTGGATTTCCCCACGCAATTGATACAGAGGTTTTCCCATTGATGTCATGGCCTGGGTAACACCAACCGTGATTTCCTGCACCTGATCGAGAGACATTCCCAAAGCTGATGCCGGGGTGATGGCCGCCTGGAATGCCTGGACAAGAGTGCCGAGTTCCGCAGCCGTTTCAAAGTTAGCGATTTCCAACTTCTCCATGACTTTCGCGGCCTCATCCTGAGCGACATTAAAGGCTTCCTGTCCCTTCAAAACATTGCCCTGGGCATCCGTTACCTGGTAGAAGGAAGAGATCAGGGTGGCAATGCCGATCTCGGATTTGGCAATCGTCTCGTTGTACTCGATACCTGTTGTGACCAGCTTCTTAAGAGCGAGGGCCGAGGCAATAGCCCCGGCCATCTGTAGTAGTTTTCCAGTTAGGTTATCGATGCCCTGCCCGGTAAGGTCAGAGGATCCAGAAGCGCCGACAAGGGATCTATCCAGTGCTCCGACATCTCCCACCAGGTCCCGAAGGACCCGCTCAGCGTCTTTCCCTTCTACCTTTACCCGGATCAGAAGCTCTGACATGTTCTTCTAGTACCTCCTGCTCGATGAGCTTTATCTTTTCAAGAACCTCAACGTACGCATGGCCCGTGATCCCCATAGCTTCCGCAACGTCCTTTACGACGCCGTAATCGATGGATAACAGGCCACCCATACTGGTTCGCCATTGGTTGGAAACGAGGGACCATATGGTCCATACCGCATGGTTCTCAGGAAGCAGTTCGCTTAATGGCTGCGCTTTCGGTTTCGCCCGGCGCGGGCGGGATTTTTTCCCTTGGATGACCCACCACCGGGCGACTGCGATAAATTTTCGTCTGCCTCCTCTTTCTCTTTCTCCCGTACAAGCCGCCCTTTCACAAGAGCTCCTGCGATAAACAGGCTGATCAATCGGTCTCTTAAAACAGCGCGTTTGTTTTCCGGGGTGAGCTCCAGGAACTTTCCCGTATCCTGGTTGATGACATTCGGGCTCCATCCTTGAAAGATGTAGTCTGCCCGCTCGAGATCCACGGCTTCATGATCAATCCGTTTTTCCTTGATGGACTTTCCTCCATCCTCTGGCTCAACCATGACGTATGTGGTGTGCTTCTCGATGATGTTCTGCTCGATATCTGAAGGGATATCCCGGATCTCAAACCATACGTCTTTCGATGAATCTCCGCCCGGATCCTTCTGAAAAAGGACCCGGAAGGGCTTGTTATCGGGAGAAATAAAAAGAGACATGCGGCCTCCTTAACCTATGCGGCGTTGGCGTACGACGCCTGGGTGTTCGTGAGGATGAACTTCGCTACGGTTTCATCCGCGCCGTCATCAATGAATGCTTCCCACGGCAGGGATACTTGGACTTCATCCGGGGAGGTGATGGGAATTCCTTTCCTCATGTAATCGATCTCCGGGAAGACGCACTGCAGGGTGTTGGTCCCATCGGTCAGCGTGAAGTCGATGATTGATTCCGTGCGGTTCACCGCTTTTTCGAACAGTGTGAGATCCTTCAGATCGGCGATAAGCGTTCCTGTCGCTGCAGGCTGTTTCATCGACACATACTTCGCATTGACGCCATTCCCGATCCGGTAACCGGCTGTTGCGAAATTACTGAGCGTGAATTCGACAGAGATGATGTTTGCCGCCGTCGCTCCGCCTTCTTCGATGGTGGTGGCCGTGAGACTCACATCGTCTTCCGACACCTCCGTAAGAGTGGCGTCGAGGGCCGTATCGCCCTCATACTCCGCCATTCCCGTGACACCCACGGTGCAGACCGCAAGACCCTCATCGGTAACCGTCATCTTCAGAGTGTCCGCGGTGAGTCCCTTGTGCCGCAAATAGTAGGGAGTGGTGGCATTTCGTGCGCCGGCTTCCATCTGGAATCCGTCTGGCATCGTTCCCCTGGCAATAAAGGTGTGGACATAGGGTCCCGCGCCCGTGGTCGTCGGCTCCCCAAAGAACTGCTGCAGGATGTATCCGATCGTGATGAGACGGACTTCCATGTCAAAGGAGGCTTGAACCTTCATCCTTCCCCCGACTCCACGGCGCTTCTGTCCCAGGGCATTCGAGGAGTGCCAATTCTGGTCCCCTACGAGACCATAGGATGTTACGGGCAGAACAATTCCCGCAGGAGTCCCGGGATCAGATCCCTTGGCTGTTTCTTCGTAGTATCCGAAGACAAAGTCGTCTCCGACAAGAGGCATGAGGTTTGGCATGGTTATTTACCTCCCTTCTTCGCGGTTTTCCCCTTTGCGGGGTCTTCTGCAGGCTCCTCCGGCGGAAGGCCCTCCACGCGAAACCACGGTTTCTCCGCAAGCTTCCTTGCGTCATTGACGGACAATGACACGGATTTCCCGTTTTTAATGAGTGGAATCCTTCTGCCCCGGATGTTGACGTAGATCTTCTGGACCGTCATCCTCTCAGAGCCGATGTATGTTACGTCTGCCTTATCAGACATTTACGTCCTCCTTTTGCGATAGGATAGTTCTTACCCTGAAGGCGAGCCTGTATACGACAGAGCTGGCATCCTGGGCGATCCACCCGCCGTTGTGCAATTTAAGAATCCCCTTCACCCCTGCACCATCTGGGATGAAACCCAGAAGCTTGTCCTGGACATCCTGACGAACATCCAGAAGATCGAGCGGAGCCTCTCCTACAGCGGCGTCCACATCTTCAATTTTCATGTAGATTCCAAATACGACCGGGCCCTCATGCGAGGCGTACCCGATGCGGCCCTTATCCTCCCAATCCTCGCCTTCAAGCATGACCAAGAGAGTTGGTGGAACAGAGAGATCCAGCCAGCTTGCCAGAGAAACGCTGGCTCCAGAGATGACGGACTGGACGTACGGAAGCCCTCTCAGGCGCTCCATGATCGCCACCATCCAGACTTTGATCTCGTTGATGTCGCTCATGATTTCCCCTTCATGAACCCAGAAATTATATGGGACCGTAACTGCTCTATCAGATCCCGCTCATCCTCGCTGCGCAATCCAAGGAACCCTCCGGAATAGTCCTGCATATCAGAGGCGTACGGAGTCTTGTTCTGAAGCCATAGCTCATTCCCCATGATGCGGATCTGATTGCTCGCCCGGAGACGACCGGTATCCATCAGTGTCTTTCCGCCTCTGCGTCGGGCGGCTTTAGACAACGGCCATGGATTTCCTTTCGGGGTCCTCTGCTCAATGAAGTTGAGGTCGATGCTCGTGAGAAGCCTGGATTTCACGATCTGGAACACCTTCTTCGGATTCGAAGACGCATAGGCCGCTTCCCCGAGCTGTTTCATCAGCTCCGGAGCGGTATGCGTGATCTCCAGCCGGGTCCTTGTCATAAGAGCTCCGCACTATTCCAGGCTTCTGTGTCATCATCCTCATCGTCGTCCCGAAGCTCCCTGGGTTTTGAAGCGATCGTCACGACAGGGGCGTTGGTGCTCAGCGAGGACAGAGTTATACTCCCTGACTGAATTCCTCGCAGCTGCCTCATCACCTCATCGTAGTCTTCCTTCAGCTGCTCCGGAGCTTTACTTACCGGGCTGAACGATCGATGAATATAGTAGAGAGAAAGTGTTTCCTCGAAGTCTGAAAAATCTGCCGGGGGAGAGGCCTGCGGAACAGCAAACCTCCCCCCGACATATCGGTTAATGGTGTTATAGGCTTTGACAAGCATTCGCTCTACCAGCCCAGGATTATCGAAGTCTCCGGTCGTATCAATACCGCCGGCACCATCTGACGCATACTTCAAGAGATACGCCTGGTTGTTGACGACGAAGTCCGAAAGGGTCTGGTAGGTGCTCATGGGGGCCTATACCTTGAGAAGCCTGGAGATCAGGTCTTCTTTGGTCCCAGTCGCGGGAATGTTTTTCAGGGCACAGAGCCTCTTAAGCTCGTTGTACTTCCGCCCCTCAAGATCTTCCTTTGTGAAACCGATCCGATTCTCACCCTCGTCCTCTCCGTCATCCTTTGGATCTTCTCCACCCTCGTCCTCTTCGCCATCAGGAGTGATATCCAGATCCGGAGCTAGCTCTTGGACCGGCTTCTCAGCCGCTTTACTGGAGATACCTGTGCGGGGCTCGTCATCCTTCGGAATGACCGTGAATCGCTTATCCGCATTCAGGTGTTTCCACTGCTCGTCGGTGAAGTCTTTGCGGTTGTACTCGACAGGCTCACCGTTGATCCAGTGTTTTCCACCCCTCCAGACCGGGTGGTGGTAATGAAGCGTGATGATGTATTTAGACATGTCATGCACCTCCTAGCTGACGTCCGAGAGACCTTTGAAGTGGACCACCTTGCAGCGACCGTACATCGGGTTCGCGGCTCCACCGGTCAGAGTTGGCGTTTCGAACAACGCACGAGCATCCGCCCTCTTGGCATTACCCACGATGACGGTGTCGTAATTGATGTTCAGGTATTCCCCGGTCGGTCCCTTGAGGCCCCATCCAACGGCTTCATAGGTCTCAAAAGTCGTTTGGGTGAGATTGTTCTTCGAGGCGTAGATCGGTTGCCACATGCCGAACCATACCCGGTACCGCACCTTTGATGCGGCAATGATCTTGTTGTACCGGATGATGGTTTCCGCATCGGGGTTTGTCGTCATCTGAAACCATGGATCCTTTCGAATCTGGCGGATGAACGGCATGACCGGCTGCTTGCTGTCCAGGAGAAGAAATACCTCGCTGGAGGTTCCCGCAGTGGAGTCGTAGTTTGACGCCACGTTCCCGTCGTACGTCGGGTGGTCGGTGTCAAACAGGTAGTTATCGTCATAGCAGTCATGGTTAAAGCCGGCCTGAACAGCATCTTTCAGGGCAATGTCCGTATGACGTCCTGTCTGACTGGAGAGGCCTTGGGTTACCTTCGACTTGATGATGTCGAATTTGTCATCCTCTACGAGATTCACATCGATGGTGATGCCTTTGGCATACATCTTGTTCTCGATGTAGAACGACTTGGCCTGCAGGTTGGAGAGATCCAGTTCGTCTACAAACTCGGAGAGCTGACCAAGCTCTTCCACCCAGGAGTAGTTCTCACCGTCCCCTGTGCTCTTGACCTTGGTGCAGAGCAGGTCGCTGACGTTCTGGAAGTCGTAGTTCAGCCCATCCTGGAAGACTGTCTTCAGTCCCCGCTGGAGGGTGATGAGGTTCTGTTGGTTAATCAGCATGGTAGAGTACCCTCCTCGTTATGCGCCTTCGTAGTACTGCACGAAGACATAGAATTTTCCTGCGGTCAGATCCGCAGTGGCGATCGTGGCGATGACGGAATCCGCAGTGGAAACCTTGTAGGCCCCATCGGCATTCACTGCGGTAAATGCTTCCGCTGTGAATTCGCCGTGGTCGAACGCTGTGGCCGCAAGGAACTGATTGGTGTTTCCCGTCACCCCGAGCATGATGGTGGCTGAACCCCCGGAGGTGGCGGATGTGACACCCTCGACATACCCCCCAACCACAAGGGCATTGTCCGGGATGGTCTGGGCGTTTCCGTCTTCATCGGTCAGCGTGAGTGCACCCTGGGCTCCGCCAAGATCGTCGAAGTCGTACATAAACTTCAAGGTCTTGAGCTGCTTTGAGTCCAGCTCCGTGGTCCCGACCGAGGCGGTCCGGGTAGAAGAAAATTCAGGGCAAAGCTCGAACTCTCCCTCGGTGGCAGAAATGTACTTCACGAGCTTTCCGAAGGGGATGTAGTTCGTTACGCTCTGGCTGACCGTCTGGTTGTCCTTCACGTAGAACATCTCGCCTTCTTTTGCCTGCGTGAGACTTTCTGCTCCCATCTTCACGAGGCCTCTCCTGGCAAACTTTACCGATGCGGCACCGTTAGACCCGGAGGAGTTGTCATAGGCGGCATCCGATACTCCGGCCATCTTGTAGCCGGCGGTATCTGCACCATTGACCAGGTATCCGCTGGAATTCCAGCAGAGAATGACTCCCTTGGGGATGCTGGTTGATCCGGCAATCAGCCGGGCGATAAATTGCCCGATCTTGCCGATGATGGTTTTGTAGCGATCCGTTGTGGTGGCGGTCATGGTTACACCTCCTCTCGCATTTTCTTGGGATCGATCCCAAGACCGGAAGCGACTGCATTCTCTTCCTTGGAGAGGGGTGCATCACTGGCCGACCCACTTGCAGGAATTGGCACTTCCCCCATGGCGGCAGTGAGATCAGGAGCTGCTTTTGCCCACGCTTCAAACCCTTCCGGGTCCTTTTCGGAGTAGGCTGCAGCCCATCCCTGCATGGCTTCCGAGATCTTGGTTTTGTACTTCTCTCGAAGGCGTGTGCCCATGTCCTTCTTGGCTGCGGTCTCCAGCTCCTTCACGCGCTCCGAGAGGGCCTTGTAGTCCGATGCGGGGACTGTTCCGGGAGGGTTTTTCAGCTCGAGAGCTTTGGTCTCAATTTTCTCCGGAGTGAGATCCTTGATTCCGAAATGCTCGCTCATCGCGGCTGCGAAACTCTCCTGCTGTTGGGTGAGAGTGCTGACGGTTTCCTTGCTCTTCTGGGACTCGTCCCAATGGCTTTGAAACGCGGTTACCATCTCATCTTCGGTTGCATTCTCGTTGAGCTTGAACAATCGAAGAAAAAGAGCTTTCAGCTTGTCCATTTGTGATTCCTCCTTTTGCTGTTGGTGTGTATTGGTATGGCCGTCTCCGTACTTTTCAGCCATGGCAATCGCTATGTTTTCTCTGTTCCGAGGGGTGTTGGTGAGCGCTACGGAATGAATTCTTCCTGGAAAATGCAGAAGTTTTCCCCCAGCCTCTTCCGCAGGAGCAATCCATCCGTCTGTCACGACGGGGCTGATAAACTTCACATCCCCCGCCTTCAGCATTTCTTTTCCTCTATCGTTGGGTTCAAACCAAGCCCAGATCCCATGCATCCGCCCAGGGCCAAGATCTTTGAATGTTGTGAAGCTTCCGTGGGCCATGGACTTTGTAAACAGACTCTCGTGATCATGGTCCGCGCTGGCGCTGAATCCCCATTCCATGACAAGGCCATTATGGAGATTCACAATGGCGGAGGCCGATGCTTCGTTGATGACAAAGTCTCCATTCGGGTGCTCATATACTCCGTAGTCGAACAGATGAACCCACCCGGGTTCACCGTTCATGGAGATCTGGGATACTTCCGCCGGGATCATGTTGTAGGCTTTTGGAATGATTCGTATGCTCATGCGGCCCTCCGGAAGAAAGATCTGAGCTGATATTGGCGCTCTTTCAAGAGATCAATGTTCATGGGAGCCGACTCCCAATACTTGTCTGGTCGTACGATCGGGGTCATGGTTCCAACCTCGGCGATTTTGAGACCCCTGGCCTCGACCTGGGCCGCAGTCATCGCAATAGCAATGCATCGGCAGAAATACCCATTAGGCGGATACCAGATGCGCCATATGGGGTCGTCCACCCGGTACACGATCCCGGAAACCATGAAGTCCATTTTTCGATGAGAGGGGCGTGTTTTACTGTCCAGGATGGCGCTATAGGCAAGGTACGGAGTGAGCTCAGCTCCATCGAGCTGCATCTCAAACCGTCCATGGTTATATGCGGAGAGGAGATTCGACCGGAGGATGTTCTCAATATGATGGGGGGACAGGGAGGTCCACCCGAGTTTGGCAAATATCCCGTCGATCGAGTCTTGGAATTCTGAAAGGTAAAGTCCCTCGTCCTCTGCTCTCTGTACTTGCTCCCAGATGTCCTCCAGGACGGTCATGTCGGTAATTCCGGCGACTGCAAATGCCGCGTCCCGGAGTCTCTCCATAGCGTCGCTATAGAACTCCGTGTAGTCGTACAGGCCTTTTTTCTTCAGGAATTCGAGGGCTTTATCCAGTGGCTGCTCAAAGAGGAGCGAAAGCTCAGAGGTCGAGAGTGAAATGAGCCTATCAGCCACTAGAACATGGTCTTATGAACCTCCAGCATGCCATTGCGCGGATCTCTGGGAAGGATCATCTTCCCGCCGTCACCGAAAGTATAGAGACACTGAATTTGAACATTAGTCGTCGGAGCGGAGAATTTAGAGCAGGCGAGGTCAGTGGAGGTCCAGAGGAAGTAGAAGGTTGCGGAGTAGACGATAGATCCGTCGTTCTTTTCGGTACTCGTAACATGATCGTTGTCGACGTACCCCGTTCCGGTAGCCAAAACGGTACCGCTAACGGTCTTGATTTTGCAGGAAGCCGCGGCGCTTGTAGGATCAGATCCGAGGTTCTTTTCCTTGACACTCCATCCGATCGCATCTTCGCCACAGTAATGAGATTTCACGTAGTCGGGGAGCTCCTCCCAAAACTCCCATACCATCACGGGGGATGCTCCCCCATTGGGATATTTCCCGAGAAAGTCCATCACCCCATCGCCGTCCACGTCGACAAGGATCACATAGTCGTGACCTGCGGTACCGGGCAACCCGGCGAACGCATAGCACCCGGACGATACCGGGGTCTCCGTCATGGTGAATTCACCGGTGTATTCCGTCTCCGGATCTGTGGTCAGATCCCATACTTCGACGTCAATAGTCTCGAGCGTGTATCCGGACGTACCGAAGCAGTGGTAGGCTTCTCGGTTATTCGCTGCATGGAGAATATCCGGGCAGACTGTCAGCATGAACACTGTAGCCAATAGGCCGAGTATCAGCTGACAAGCCCGCCCTGTATGGATTAGTGAAAAAATGGGGGCCTGGCCCAGATAAATAAGTATCAAGCCTGTCAGTAGGAGGTGCAGGTCAGGCACAGGACCCCCACAGCTTAAGACGATAAAAAACAGCGAAACGGCAATCAGAGACACGAACCTTGGCCGGATAGATGTGGGAGGACTACCATGTTTTCGGATGTTTGGCTCTGGCGGTTTCGCTGTAGGGTTCATGATTGGCCTTCCGTCAGGGTATCGTGACGCCGTAACGAAGAATGTGGTCGGAGCCGGTATCCCAGGCGGGATCGTGAATTGTTGCCTCGAGCTTTCCAGCCACATAGACATTTAAATACTCGTGTATGGATCTATCAGCCGAGTCATAGGGGGTCATGAGAACTGCGATATACTCCTCTGCGTCTACGGTATCGCGATATTTCAACGCGTTGGCATCGTAGATGATTTCCACTACAGGCAGGTTCACAAAGGGGTCGCCGTTCTGATGTGAGATCGTAACCTCATGACGATTGTCAAGGCTTTGGTATCCCGAGGAATCACCATTCCAGTCGTGGTTGAAAGGGTTGCACCCCATCTGGCAGATGGCCAGAAGGATGACAGAAACGCACAGCAGAAGAATCGAGATCCTCTTCACTTTCCACCTCCATCTTCTGATACAGTTGGGATCATCCCAGAGCTGTATCCGTAAGGTACGACATCGACAATCGGCAAAGCCATATCCACCCTCTGATAGGTGCAGTCGAAAGTATCCCGAGTACCAGGGTCCTTAGAGATCTTGCACTGATAAACGACTTCCGTTGCCACATTCACGAGGTATCTTGACTTCCCAGGCGGAGACCACTGGCCGATAAATTTCCCGGTTTTCTCGTCGTACTTCACGTTGAAGACGACCTCAATGTTTTGGATCGCCCACTCAGGAAGTGCTATCTTGTCCGCCGGAACCTCCGCTAGCTTCTTCTTTCCGAAGAGCCGGAATGGGGTGGCAAAAGTGGCAGATGCCAGTACGAGAACGAGAAAGACAAATAGAACTTTTCTCATTTATCGGTACCGATGGACTTTGCCTTTTCGGCTTGGCCATCGACATAACCCTGGGACACCAGGTAGGTCGCGATAAACCCGATGAGGCCGAGCGCATCCTCCTGCGGCATACCGTGAGCGAGAAGCCACGGCATCAGAAGTGTCGTCAGGATCGTGACGATGAATTTGCGTGACAAAAACTTTTTAATGAACTCCATTGCTTCCTCCTTTGCCATTTACAGGCTTTATATTCTCTACGGCCATGACGGTCCGTAGGAGCTGCCGTAGGGGTTTAACGTCCATACTTATTCCTCTTCTTCAGCTGTCTCTTTCCGGAAGACATGTGCTGATTTGCATCCCGGAGGATCGCCACCACGATCATAAGTGCGGCGAAAGCGATCAGGGAGAAGAGAAATGCCGCAATTGCAGTTTTCAATTAACCCTCCTGAACCAGTCGTAACCGAGGGTGTTTCCGGCTATGGTTCCAACATACAATCCGACCTTTGTAAATGTCGCAGAATCGCTCGTAGACGTAATGGTTTGATAGACCACTCCATCATCCGAGAAGCGATAATAAAGAGTTCCGCTTACCCTGGAAATCTCCACATAACGGTATGGATAATAAAGCGTGATATAAGAAGTAGAGGGCGTCCACGTCGACAAACTTCCGTAGATGACCCTGGCCTGTAAAACCGTAGTCGTAAGATTACGCATGCCTATGACATGTCCATTTCCGGATGCGTCGGATACAAATATCCCGTGCTCAGCGGTATTCACATTATCTGCAAGCAGTCGAACTCGAATAGTAAAATCTCCAGATAGAGAAGTACTCTTGTAGGCATAGGACGTTGTAGTCCCGGTGTGGGAAATAAGCACGAGTCCGGAGTAAGTTGATTCATCAATTGTCGCGGGAGTTGTCCCTTGCCAAGTCCAGCCACTAAAGGAAGAATCCGAGAATTCGTCATCCAGTGTGTCCGGGGATGACGGTGGAATATTAGGATTGTATGTCCCGGGTATCTCTGCTGCTCCAAAGCCCGTGTTGATCGTGGCAACGGTGATCGCATTCGTTGTTGTACTTCCAGAATCTGTCACGGATTGCAGGTTAGGAGTTGGTATCCCAGATATCTGTGAGTCCACATATCCCTTTGTGGCGGCATCCCCTGATGCTGAAGGGGTGGTCACATTCGAGATCTTATGCGACTGCATGTCAATGTACGTCGGGTAGAACCTGAAGACCGAGGAGGGTGTCGGATTCGATGCGTCGCTATATCCGTACCCGAAGTCCAGGTATGAAATCGAAGTCGGAGCTCCTCCGGAATTATCAACCCCCACAGCTTTAATCCCCCATCGATTGTATGTCCCGGTAAACATCATAAAGTCGTAAGACATCGCGGTGAAGAATAGGGATGGAGTTGTGTAATTGAATGGGAAGGCGGGAGCCGCCTGCGGTCTTAAGTCCAGATATTTCGTAGCCGCTGAGTCTTGAATTACAGTATTTCCAGTGTGCGTCCACACTGCAGAGATAGTCTTTGCCTGATCCGTGTAGGCAATGGTGGAAGGCAACGTGGTAGATGTGTGGGAATGGCTGTCGTTGGCTATAGTTACGACACCTGCGTTCGTGATCGTTGCATCACCCGACACCGCCACACAGACATGGCTAGCCCCGTTATACACGATGATGTCAGCATCATTGCAGTCACCGGAAATCGTGAATCCACCTATAAGATTCCACCAGGCGTCCCCTGACGGGAATGCTGGAAATGAAAGAAGGAGGACGAGACATAAGAGAATACGCTTCATTTGGGAAGCTCCTTTGCCTTTACTTCAAGCCGGCCAAGACCATCGGCGGCCAGCATCGCACGATGAAGTAAGCCGGCCAGCTGCTCGGGCGGGTCAGCTTTGCTTCCGAGCTGTGCGAGCCCCCTTCGAATATCCTCATAGGACTTCGCTGTCTGAACGATCCTTCGGACGGGCTCCGTCAGCGCCATGAATTCATCCATGGATCTCTTTTGGATGTCCTCCTCAATGACGTCCAGGGTCTCGAATTCACCTGTATGGGTCGATCCCTGGAGCTTGTTTTCTGACATTTCCTTGGGGTTTTTCGGAGTCTGAGACTGAAGCATGTCATCAGGTCCATCGGCCTCTTTCAATCCAAGTTCACTGAAGGCCCAGGATTTCGATACATTCATACCAAACCCATGTGCCTTTTCAATCACGTTAGCGGTTTCCAGCCGATCCTTCTGGCGCTTTGGAATAAATACCGCTTTCGGGTAGGGTACATTCCATCCAAACTTGAATCCGCAGATTGGTTTAATGACGTTCTCGGTAAGAAAATCAGAGTTGTTTTCGCAGTCGTCTTCGGTAAGATCAAACTCCACGTTCTCCCCTACGATTGCAGAGGCCTGCGACCCATACTTCTGCTTCAGGGTTAGTTCCTGGCCTAGAATAATCCAGGCTATCGCCTCATTTCCAACACTCCGCAACTTGTCGAATATCTGGGCGTTTGATTGATTGGCCCATTCGATCTTGAAGTCCACCTCTTTATCCAGGATGATCGATGCATCGTAACCGAGCTTTGTGAGGGCCCTGCGAACATCCGCGACCGGGTCATACCCACCCGTAGTAGTGTCGGAACGATCGACCTTCACGACCTTGATCGGAACCCCGTACACCTCGGTGGCGATCGCCCATCCGCGAAGGGCAAAATGCTTCAGATAGTAGGCCCAGGAGACATTCCGGAAGATCCCGCCCCTGCTGACAATGGAGGTTTTTCCCTTGTAAAACATGACAGAGAATTCAGGCCGGCGGACGTTCTTCCAATCCCCGCTCTTTTCGTCCCAATACTGCAGGCGCCTGGTTTCAGAATTGATCTGGATGTTATCCACGGGCTCCCAATCCACGATCATGAGTGTGTTGTTGGGCCCAACCTCTCTCCAAATGTTCCTCAACACCCTAAGCCCAAACCAGACGGAATCCATGGCATCGTATATGTATTGCTTGATTTTCAGATGTTTGGGGATTTCTTTTTCTACAAATTCGGAGACATCCGCGGGTACGCCCTCTGCGTTGTAAGTGAGGGGCTGCTTCTTCGCCACCTTCTTTCGCCGTTGACAGCAGGTGAGGATGACATCATCTTTGTCGTACATGTCCTGATAGAACTGGATCATCCCTGCCAGGGCGCCGGCGTCCGCATCGTTGTAGATCCTGGAGATGTCCTCCGGAGTCTTTCGGCCCATCGTAGTGTAGTTGAGAGCCATCCAGTCATTGGATACGACTATGGCTTGTTTTGGCTTGCCCCCCTGGACGTTCTCTACGCCCTGGGCGTCCACGAAAGATGAGATCTTTTGTTCTGTGGGTTTAGTAGCCGGCATGGCTCCGGGTCGGGACGGTGGAGGCGTATACCTTACCTGAAGACTTGCCGAGCAGACGGATGGCGGACGTCCCGGAATCAGGTGGATCTTTCTCTAGAATCGGGTAGTGGAACCAGCAATCGCAGTAGGTATTCGGGAGTTGTCGTGCTAATCTCATACGCTCGTCAGTGATTATATCATCACTTGTCAAGATCCGCAAATCTTTATCTCCATGCTCTTCCACCCCGACCACGCGGATCGCAAGCCCTTTGGAGCGAATGTACTTCTTAATTTTCTTCGTCATTTCTCCCCTGTACAAGTTCTCTTCAACCCCAATAAACCGGATCCCATTCTTAACGGCCAGCTTCACGGTTTCCATGGCCTGGATCTCTGTGCGGACGGTTTTTTTCATCCAGCAGTCCACGATATCGAACACGGGCTCCCCATCCTCCCTCCGCCATCTCTTCACAGCGGAGGCACAGGCGTAGGACCTTTTCAGATCCTCGTATTTGAGCTTCTTTTGCCCTGCAGGGTCTAAGAAGACAATCCCGGAATCGTACTCTGCTGCCCTCCCGGGTCCCTTGCATCCAAGGAATGGAGTGCTACGATCGAATCTCGGGAACTGAGATTCACTCCATGGGCATTCATCGAGCTTCACATCCTTGTTCATCATTTCCCGCTGGTAGGCAACCATGCCGTTTTTTTCTATCCAGCGATTGATTTCATCGACTCCGAAGTGGTGGGGCCATACCGGTTCACCGTCTTTATCCTGGGCCGCCCAGATCTTCGATTCCCAGGCAGGGTTTTTGTGGTTCTCAGAAAGAACGCTTTCGGAATGAAGCTTGGTTCCCCATATCAAGACAGCACCATGTCCGCCAGGCCCTAGCAATCCCATGACCGTTCCATGAAACCAGCGTTTATGCTTCTCCCGCTTATCCTGAGAGGTGATAATTTCAAGATCCTCGAGGTCGTCGATAAGGATCATGTCGGGACGGCCCTCCCGTTTCACCAGGCCGCGTATTCTCTGCCCGGCACCGTACCCAAACAGCTTCACGCCTTTAAACTGAAGCGAGGCTTTCTGCCAGGCGATCGCCATCCCGGGACGGATATTGAAGTCCTCGCGGAGTAAGTCGTTCTCGAGGATCTCTTCAGAGATGTTCTCTATCCTCGACTTCGCCTGTTCCCACGTGGCCGAGATGATGGGAATGATACGGCGGATGATCTTGTCGTGAAAGAACACAGAATCATGGGCCATTGCGACGTGGTACAGCGGGAGGGAAAACCCCAGCTTGGTAGTCTTCCCGAATCCACGGGGGCAAGCCCTGTTGATGAACAGGTCGAACTCTTTGGTGGTTCTCTCCGCGATGTTGTCCAGGTCTTTATGGACGGGACTCTCAGGTTTTAGGTTGAAGTAATGAGGGAGGTATTCTTCACAAAAGCCCTTGTAGTGCCGAGCTGATCTTCTGCGGATCGCCCGGTTTACGCTTTTAAGGATTGATCTGCTGGATAGATCACTATTCTTCCCCATCCCTCTGCTCTTCCTGCGCCTCAAGAATACTTCGTATCAGCAGGATTTGCTTTTCCGGGAGCGATCCCATGAGCTCGTCAAGGATTCGGTCCCTTACGTCCGTGATGTTGATGGAAGCATCAACCTTTCCAGAGTGCTCCTCCTTCGTAATCTTCTCTGGGAGGCCTAGGGCCCTCCTGACCATAGACTGATAATCCTGCTCCGCTTTGATGAGATCCTTCAGACTGGTGGAATCCATGACAACCGATAGGTTTAGATTATCGTTCCCTTCTTTACTTGCCCTGGCCAGCAATTCCACCTTTACGGCCTTTTGACGCTTCCTGAAGTCCTTAACAAATTCGTCGAGAATGCCCTTTAATCTGTCGCTCCGCTTAAGCTCAACAGCGGTAAGCTCCTGCACGCGTTTTCGGATCTGGATCTCCGCCTCTTCTGTAGCCACGCGCTGCAGATGTTCATCCCAGGCTTTGCACCTATCGACCCAATTGAACTTTACACTCCATGTTTTCATGTGCAAAGAGGCAGATTTCACCCTCTTTTCTTTGTTGTAACAAACCTGTTCAGCTCTCGCAAGGGATCGGCGGAGGCCGAGGTTTCGATACGCTAAGAATGCCGCATATGCCTTGCCGGTTTCGTTCTCCAGCTGACCCCAGGGCTCACGCGTCGGCAATGCTGGCGTCGAGGCCAAGCCTACTCCCCCTTTCAATCACCATGGCACAATACTTGGGTTCAATCTCCATCCCAAAGCACTTCCGTCCAAGTTGCTCAGCTGCTACGAGGGTTGTTCCGCTTCCCAGGAATGGATCATAGACGTCCCCCGCATGATTTCTGATAGGTCTGGACATGCACTCCAGGGGCTTTTGGGTTCCATGACCCCCAAGCGCTGTGTCATCTAAACCAATGTCCCATACGGTAGTCTGCTTCCTTCCACCCCTCCAGTCCGCGGACTTTCCCGAGCGCACTGCATACCAGCATGGCTCATGCCGCCAGTGATAGTGACCCCTGCTAATAGGGAAATGCTTCTTGTTCCAAATGATCTGGGCCCGTATCTCAAATCCGCACGACTCAAGGCTCTGCTGAACGAGACTGGAAAACCTCCCAGCGTGCCAGCAGTACACCACGTCGCCACGGCAAAGCTCCCATGCTTCATGCCAATCCGCACGGGTATCATTTGCCACCTTTCCAGTCCTGGCTGCAGTCTTCCTCCATGCAGGATCGTAATCAACCCCATACGGTGGGTCCGTTACTGTCAGACACGGAATATCATCCCCGAGCAACTTTGAAACATCCATCTCGCTCGTGGAATCACCACACATGACACGATGGGGGCCAATATTCCACAGCTGCCCATTCTCAACTCCCCATTTTTCAAGAAGCTGAAGGGCTTCATCCTCTCTTGGCGGTTGATCCTGGATCTCTTTCTGGAACTTTCGGTACAACTCCTCAAGGTCATCCGCCTCAAATCCGGTACCCAGAAACCTCTCTTTGTGCCGTTCCAGGACTTCCACCAGGAGGTCATCGATCCATCCACCTTTGGATGTTGTGGAATTGGATGCCAGCAGGTACGCCTCGGCTTCCATTTCGTTTTCCCAGGAAGCCCCGCGCAGGACGGGTATGTACCATACGGATCCCTTAACCACGACCCTATTGGGCGGGGGTTCTCCAGAATCTTTAAGCTTCGAAAATGAATCCATCTTCGGCTTTAATACCGCAACCTGGATCACCTCATCCTCCATGATATTCAAGCCGGTTGTTTCCACATCAACCACGATAATGTTCATGCTTTACCCTTTCCCTTTCTGGACTTTCGGAGGAGCTCCTGCAGGTTGTCGTCCCTCCTCTCTTTACGCTTACGGAAAAACTGTTTCACCAACCGGAATATCTTTACGGGATTGAATGAAACCTTGAATTTTCTCAATGCTGAACTCTTATGTTTGTCCCGACGGCGATACCCGGGATGGATTCCACTGGGCTGCCCTTCTGTTGCGCTAGCTCAATCATCATGGATAGGTCTTTGTTCTGCTCCATGTAATTCGAGAATACCTTCCTCCCCTCCTCCCAGGCTGTCTGAAATGCGGTTACGGCGTCGTAAGCCTTAACAGCGAAGGTGATGGCGTGAATCCCTTCCTGTTTGGATTTATTCACCAGCTTCACGCTAGCCACGTAGATGTTTTGCTCTCCGACTCTTGGTATTCCCATTTTGCAACCTCCTGGTTTATTTTGCCTCGCGCCAATCCGGTGCGGGTGAAAAATCCGTAAGCGACAATTCCTTTACAAATCCCTGTGTACCATCAAGCATTCGGCTTGAAAGATGGATGTCGAAATTCTTAGGGATGTTGATCCTGGGATCCAGATGGGATGTCCAAATGAATGCTCCTTTCGAGCGATTGATGAGCTCTGTAAGGCCACTCTTTACCGCATCGGTTACCCGTTTATCCTCAAGACCGTCCACAAGAATAACGTCGTGAGCTGCGATCGTGTCAATGAGACCGAAGTCCAGGTCATGACCCGATATCCTACGAAAGATCTCAAACAACTCGGTGGAGCTATATGCGGCGCAATGTCTCCCGTTTTCTGTAAGAATCCGAAGGATGGCCGCGGCTGAATGTGTCTTCCCCCTGCCTGGATCTCCATAAAACCAGACATTTCTCAGCTCCCTCCGCATTATGGAGTTTATGATCCTATTGAATTTCAGCTTGAAGGCACTCAAAAAAACGTTGGGAATAGACTGATTTATCAGCCGATCCTTGAAGTTTTCCAGCGTAAAGGAATGAAATCTTCGGTTGTCAATTCTGGATAGCATCTCCTCCAAGCGGACCACATGGGCGTCAATCCTGTCTGGTGTGGCCTCATAGGAAGCGGGGCATCGTTCGAACGCCTGGGTCATCCATACCCAGTGCTTGTCGTGGAAGAATACCCTCATGTGCCAACTTCTGTGCGTGCTGTAGACAAATTCAAAATTCAGAGGGAACCGTTTTCCCCTGCAGGCACATTCACGCCTGGAAAGGAGGTCCCGCAGATCGTCAGGCATTGGGGGAACAGCTTGTCTTGTCTGGCTCATTGTCCTTCCTCCTGCTCCTTGCGTTTCATAATTTCTTCATGTTCACGTTGAGCGAATTCCTCGTAGGAAAGCCCGCTTTTTTGAAATTCCTCAAAGATCCTCCTGTTTTCCTCCTCTCCTTCCCTGTATGACTTCATCATGGATTCCTGCATCCTTTTAACCTCTCGCTCCTGCTCTGCAGTACGGTGAATCGATGATTTTTCAGGGGTATCGTATGCACCTTCAAGTATCCGGAACCATCTTGGGTCCTCGTTTTTGATGCCGCTCTTTCTCGTGAAGAGGAAATCAAAGTCAGCCTTCCAATCCATGTCCTTTGACCGCCCAGTTAGGATGGAGCTCGCCAAGATCTTTTGAATGATTTCCGGCCAGACTTCATACAGCGTGATCGGAGGGTCCATCTTCAGGCCATACTTGATCGCATCCACGACCTTGGATATCCTGGCTTCCGAAATTGCCTTTATGGTGGCTATGGGTGGGACCACGGAGCTGTTCCAGGTCTCCATCATCGAGATTGCTTCTTTTCGGAAATACTCATCCCGCTTGGACGGAGACTTTTTGGTCGGCTTACCCTTCATCTTTTCAGGGGGTGGAGGTGGATCGGGTTCAGGTTCCGGGGATTCTAGATCTTCCGACTCCGTTTTTTCGGATTTTTCGACAAAAGAGTTGTTAGTAGTTTCTGTATATACTTCTGCTTCTGCTTCTGCTTCTGTATGTGCGACTATTTGCGACCTGTCGCTACACAAAGCGACACTCTGCGACAGGTTGCGACAGGTTGCGACACTCTGCGACATTCCTTCGATAGTAGACTTACGCTCCCTTTTTTCTGCTATTCTCTCTCTATCATTCCGTTTTTTATCCTCGTTTGAAAAAATGTCTCTCCAATATTTATAATTTACAACCCTCCATCCACCATTAGGGTTATCCTCATCCAGCAGGACAATCCTTCTACCTTCCTCAGTTGGATTTCTGCTCTCGTGATCTGGTTCCTGCAAAGATTTCAACCCATTTTTAAACATCTCAATAGGCGCCCCGGTCTTTCTAGCCAGGGCACTAATTGTCATATTTACCTCGCCATCCTTATCGCATAAGATTAGGAGATGTAAGAAGGTATGAAGCGCATCCGTGTCGTTAGGAAGCGATCCGTCGTAGATGGATGAATGAATTTTCACATACACAGGAAGATGACCTTTAGCTACACAAAGCGACACTCTGCGACAGGTTGCGACAGGTTGCGACACTCTGCGACATATCACTACGCATTGTTCTCTACCCTGTTGCAAGCGACAAGAAACCCAAGTTCTATGAATATCTTAACGTTAGGCTTCTCGTCGAGTATGCATATTTTTTTTAAAAAATCTGGATCACCAGTAATGATAAAACCGTCATTATCAACTGCTTTAATTGCGATGTTTATTAAGTGGCCTTTCTCAACATCGCTTAAGGCGTGCCATCCGAAATCCCTAAATAATTTAGGTGAAATGGTCAAACCTGCTTCACTAGGGACAATCTCTCTATAAAAAAAATTCCGGTTTAACCTGACGAAAGGTTCTCCAATATTCATACTGCACCTCCCTATATCTGGTTGGGTGGCGGGTTGGTACCCGTCAGGCTTCGGGTTTCTGGTTGAGTTCTCGCAGGCCACGTCGCCTCCGCCATCTCTGGACGTTGCGGAAGTTGTTGTCCCTCCATTCCAGGGCCTCAGCCATCGTGCACTTCCATCGACCGCTGTGCCCCTGACGTCGGAGAGGAAGCTTCAGCCGGTTGCCGGTAAAGATCCACCGTCGGACGGAATCCTGTGTTACGCCTACAACCCTGGCAAATTCCTTTGTCCCAATGAGCCGGCTGTCTTTTCCTACAGCATCTCGGAGTGTCGCAACCTCGTGTTCTAGTAACGTGACCTTCTTGTCTAGCTCTGCCATTTTCAATTCAACAAAAGTTTCCATGCCCTGCATTGTACTATATTAGCACTACAAGTGTCAAGGATTAGGTATACTGTCCGGCACCTATCTTACAATTGTTGTGAAATAGACCGTTCATGGTAGAATATTTTTCTACGCAGTCCGTAGCACCAGTAGGAGGTGCAGCATGACAACGTGGTATCAGCGCATCCGTAAAATAAGGAATGAGAAGGGCATGAGCTTGCGCGACCTCGCCCCCCTGGCCGGCACGGACCATACCTACTTGGGAAGGATTGAAACAGGACACCCTTCCAGTGCGGTGACTGTACGAAAGGTCCAGGACATTTGTAAGGCTCTCGGAATTGAGGTCTGGGAGGTTATAACTGCTTATGAAAACCCAACAAAATCAAAAGAAATCGGTTAAAATCACTTGCTTTTTAACCCAAAATATGCTATATTTAAGGAGTGCAAAATGAGAGTAA
>Ga0209203_1000568_pt1 | contig 31003 bp, 27 predicted proteins | sample AD_UKC109_MetaG_FD_184423 | JGI IMG/M metagenome (GOLD analysis project Ga0209203, IMG submission 184423) | Active sludge microbial communities of municipal wastewater-treating anaerobic digesters from Hong Kong - AD_UKC109_MetaG (SPAdes)... | ecosystem: Engineered > Bioreactor > Anaerobic >... | reverse complement strand
CCGAGGGCTCTTTAATCAGACTCGGCATTGCCTTATGTGTCTCCCCTGTATTAGTACTCCTGGCGGCCAATATCGTTTCATTTAATGGGGCTTACAAAGTTTACAGACCGACCTTCGCTCAGGTAAACTTTGCTCACGCCAAAAGTCTGATCAACCTTGGGGTGAAATTCTTTATTATTCAGGTTGCCGGGATAATACAGTTCCATACGGCGAATATTATAATTGCCCGTAATTTTGGCACAGATGATGTGACTGCGTACAATATAGTTTACAAATACTTTGGTGTTCTTAATATGGTTAACACCATATTTATAGCGCCATTTTGGTCAGCTTCCACTGAGGCATATCTTAAAAATGATATTGCATGGATAAGGAATGGTATAAGAAAGTATAATTTGTTGAATATTTTATTATTTCTTGCAGGGTTACTTATGTTGATATTCTCCGGGCCAGTTTACAGTCTTTGGCTGGGAGAAGGAAAGGTTTTAATACCGTTCTCATTGTCTTTGTGGGGTTTTATTTATTTCAACGTTATTTTGTACGGCACAAAATATGTCAGTTTCCTTAATGGGATCAACGCACTAAAGATCCAGTTTATAGCAAGCACAATAAGTCCGGTGCTTTACCTGGTTGTGGCATTAAGCCTGATTAAGTACTCAGGTATGGGAGTATATGCACTATTTGTTGCATCTGTTGTTGCTAATTTCAATGCAATAATTCTGGCACCATTACAATACTATTTTATTATCAATAAGAAAAAGAAAGGAATATGGGCAGCTTGATTAGATAGCCTGAGCCCGATTCTGAACACACATGGTCGATGAAAGAACTGTGGTCCGACAGATAATGACGAAACATCTACTCTAGAATTAAATTTACATGTATAAATTCATCTATTATCTTCTTAACCTGTTCTTGGGAATAAGTGTTGCCCAGTTACTCTCTTTTAATTCGACGGCAATGAAATTGGTCGGATTGATAATTCTAGCGGCACACTCTTTCATCATATTTCACATCTTTCATGATGAATTCCTTTTCATCATCTACACTTTATCCTTGTGCATTATGGGAACCGGCGACTATTTGGGTGGAATTGCTTTTGCTCCAGTAGTTGTTCTCATCAGCTATCTGCTTTTTAAAGGTAAATTTTTCATAAAAGATAAATTTATTGGCATTTGCCTTCTGGTTCTATTTATTACTAATATTCTGGGCTATCTGGTCAAGAATCCGTCTGACAGCATGGATGTATTCCAATCAATGGTAATGTTTACCGGATTTATTATCACATTTATCTATTTACAGAACTGCAAATTTACCCAGCTTCAGGTTCGTTATATTATACTTACTACCACCTTTCTGTCTTTCATACTATTTGTTGTTGCCTTGAACCAAAAGTTTGTATTCATCGATAGCTCACTATTTTTATTGGGTGCGAACCCCGGATATCCATCTGTAAGTAGTGTAAAATATGCCTTCGAGGGACGATTCCCTTCCTTGTTTGGAGATTATGAATTATTCTCGGAGTTTGCTTTACTGATGTTCATACTAGGTTTTTCCCTTTTTATGGATAAGAATGCTTCGCAGTATTTTAAGCTGGGTTATTCGCCACTGTTATTAATGATTGTTAGTTTTCTGAATATCCTGATAACAGGGACAAGGTCAGGTTTCATTTTAATTTTTGCTTTCATATTTCTTTTCTTCATATTCAGATCAGCTACATTGTTTACAAATAAGGCATTGATTTTGGGTTCTTTTCTTATTATCATGATTCCGATTATCATAAACTTCGGAGACTTATTCGGTTTCGATATAATTAGCAATCGCCTGAAGGAGATAGATTTAACCAGACTGAGTGTTAACAGCCTCGTGACCGGAGAAGAGATCAACAGGGGGTATGTTTATGCAGAAGGTTATAAGAGAATAGGCGAAGAGAATTGGACTCTGGGATATGGCTATGGTGTATCACATTCTAACAGCCTGGCTTGGCTTGGAAATCTGGGCCCTCTAGGTAGTAACATAAAGGATTTTCACAGCCTGTACCTGTGCATTCCAATGATCTATGGATGGATTGGAGGAATAGCATATCTGGCATTAATAATCTATACAATTATTCTGCTTTTCAAGTCCAGCATTAAAAGAGAAAATTCTTCTTACAGGGGGATCCTGACAGCATTTGCCTTTATGTTTACCTTTTTTCTTATTAATGAAATTAAAATAAACTCGTTAAGATCATATAATTATCATTTTCTGATCTGGATTCTGGTGGCTATGGCCCTGGCTATAAATGCTAATAGTCATATAACTAATATAGTGAGGAACAAGACGAACAGGACTAATCCAAAAGTCTCCTCAAGCAAGTTCATAAGGGAGGATTAAGCCGTTGGTCTATAGCTTTTAAGATATGAAAGTTCTTTGGTTTGCCAATACACCTTCAATGAGCGCATCTCATTATGAGCAGAAGGTAATAGGTGGCGGTTGGATTGAGTCATTGGAAAATGCCCTGGCTGCATACCCGGAAATTGAGTTAGGGATTTCCTATGTCGTAATTAATAATACGAAAAAGCCGTTTAAAATTAATAATACAGTTTACTATCCTGTAAATAAGAACAGGACGCCAAACCGGATTAGCAGAATACTTGAAGGTTGGAATCATAAGTCACCATTACGGAGTGACATGAAACCATATCTGGATGTAATTAATGATTTCCGGCCTGATGTGATTCATGTTTTTGGAAGTGAAAGTGAATTTGGCCTCATCGCTGGAATGACAGATATTCCGTGCATTGTATATATTCAGGGTGTACTTACAGTCATTTCTCAAAAATGGTTCAATGGATTAACTCCCCTCGATGTCGTGAAATATTCTCCAAAATTGCCTTTAATTAAAGGGAGAGGGCTTTTTCATGACTATTTTAAATTGACCAAATCCGCAAAAAGAGAGCAAACTATTTTCAGAAAGGGTAAATTTTTCATTGGCCGTACCGATTGGGACCGAAGGATTATTACAGTGCTGTCTCCCGGCTCAAAGTATTTTCATTGCGATGAGATAATGCGTCCCTTATTCTATCAGAATGAATGGAGTCATAGATCTCTTGGAATGCAAATTAGAATTATATCCACAACCAGGAACACAATTTATAAAGGTCTTGAGACAATTTTGGAATGCGCCTCATATTTAAGGTCAATATTTCCTGATAAGGATATTTTATGGGAAGTAGCGGGCGTCAAAAGCAGTGACGAAGTACCTCTGTTATTGGAGAAGAAGTTAAAAAGAAAGTTTAAAGAATCCGGGATCAGCTTAATGGGCCCTCTTAACGAAGTTGAATTGGTTTCAGAAATGCTAAAGGCAGATCTCTTTATTCACCCGTCTCATACTGACAATAGTCCCAACAGTGTTTGCGAAGCGATGCTATTAGGAATGCCCGTTATTTCCACTTTTGCAGGTGGCATCCCTTCCATTATCACAGATATGGAAGACGGATTATTGGTTCAGGACGGTGATCCAATAGCTCTTGCAGGTGCTATCTACGAACTATATACTAACCCTGAATTTACAATTAGTCTGAGTCAGAGAGCACGAGCGAAAGCAATGATGAGACATAATCCTTCGAGAGTTACACAAACTCTGGTGGGTATTTATAGTGAAGTACGGAATAAATGACTTTTGGATTTGTCTTATTATGGAATTATGAGGAAGAATAAACATGGATTTGTATCATGATATATGCGAGAAATCATAAGCTAAAGCCTGGTTACATTGCATCGGTTGTATATGAACTCAACTTTTATGTGATAGATGGGTGTGCAAAATAAGAATAATGTAGTGATAATTACATCTGAAGCATTCCCCTATGGAATGGCAGGTACAAATCGAATTATCAGCCTTGCTAAAGGGTTTAAATTAAATAATGTAGATGTAGAAGTACTTAGCATATTCAAATATGGTAAATCCTATACTCAGACCAGTTTCCCTGTCCACGGAACGTATGAGAGAATAGCGTACACTAATGTTTTAATTACAGAAGCAAAATATCTGGCCAGACTTATAAGAGTTTTCAAGAGAAACATTAAGTCGCTTTTGATCTTAATTTCTCTCATGAGAAAGGTTGACAAGACTACAAAAATTCTTTACTACTCACCATGGATATGGCCAGCTTTATTCATTCGCTTATTCACTCTTATCAGGAGGATTACATTTATTAAGGAAGAAACAGAACATCCATCTCTAAGACTAAAGGGCAAAAACAAGATCTACCGGACAATTTACCTGAATTATTATTACGAGATATTTGATGGTTTATTTGTAATAACCCAGAACTTGCATGATTTTTTTATAAAGGAACTCAGATACAGGAAGCCTATTATGGTTGTACCAATGGTTGTAGATTTGGAGTGTTACAACATTAGAAATAATACAATCCGAAACACCATTGTTTTTTCAGGGGAATTGGATATAGAGAAAGAGGGCATTGACATTTTGCTGTGTGCTTTTGCAGATTTTGCCAAGAACCATCCTGAATATATTCTGGAGCTGTATGGGAAACCTGTTAGTCCTAATCATGAGCTAAGAATTAACAATCTTATTGCCAACCTATCCATATCGAAAAGTGTGAGATTGAATGGATTTAAAACAAGAGATGAGTTGATTGAAATACTTTCCACTGCCCGGATTTTGGTATTCACTCGTCCACCCAGCATACAGGCAACATACGGATTCTCAACAAAATTAGGAGAATATCTCGCTGTTGGGAAACCCGTGATTGCAACAAAAGTTGGTGAAATCGATCGGTACCTGGTGGATAGAGTGAATGCATTTCTTGCTGATCCTGAATGTTTGTCCGTTTACAGTAAGATGGAGGAAATTGAGAAAGACTATAAGTTTGCTCTTGAGGTTGGCAAGGAAGCCAGAAACTGTGCAATCAAAAATTTTAACAATAAAATTGAGGCTAAAAGGGTGATTGATTTTTTTGAATCTGTAGGATACTCTTAGCCTATTTCAAGTTCGGCACGAATTAGCAGGGTGGTTTATCAATCAAAGGGTCATTGGCTGATAGTTTCATAAAAGAGCTGCAAATCCTTTGCTCACTAATAGTTGGATAGTAAAACTATAAAATGTTCACTGACGAAAAATTTCCAAGGATACTGATTTACGGACAATCATTTAACCGCAGGACCGGAGGGGGAATAACCTTGTCAAATCTATTTAAGGGCTGGCCGATTGATAAGATTGCTGTTATTGGCACCCGTTTTTCTTTAAGAAATTCCACGGCAGATATCTGCAAGGTCTATTTTCAGTTTGGAAAAGCTGAGAGGAAATGGCTTTTCCCTCTGAGTATCATGCAGAGACCTCATCCCTCAGGATTGAAGGAGATTGTTGAGAGACCTGATGGGAAAATGGTTGCCGCCAGCATAGATGAGGATTGGGGAATCATCGGAGCTGCTCATCATACACTCTTACAACGATTGGGGCTTTCACATCTATTATTGCAGACTCATCTATCCAGTAATCTCATTTCCTGGATAGAATCATATCAGCCAGAGTTATTATACTTCCAGGTTTCAACAAGGGAAGCTATCCTGTTTGCTACTGAGTTAATAGATCACTTAAACATCCCGGCCGCAATACACATGATGGATGACTGGCCTTCTACCATTAGCATAAGTGGCTTTTTAAAAGATTTTTGGCGTCAGAGAATAGATCGGGAATTTAGGTTTTTACTTGAAAAGTCAAGTACATTTTTAAGTATTAGCGAAGCAATGTCGGCTGAGTATCTTGAAAGATATAATAAAAAGTTCATTCCTTTTCATAATCCGATTGAATCACCCGAAAGATCTCAAAATGCAATTGAAAGAAGAGAGGAAGAAAACAAATTCAGGTTTCTTTATATGGGGCGGATTGGTAATGCAAATTCACATTCTATACTCTCATTTGCATTAAGCTTGTCTACTACTCTTATTGAAGGAAAGGAAGTTTTTTTTCATCTTTACACCCCGGATTTCGAATCTGATACATCCAGGGCGCTGACTGAAATGAGAAATATCAAGGTTTTTCGTCCGGTTAAGCACGAGTCTGTTTACAACCTGTTAAGAGAGTATGATGTTTTATTGTTGCCTTTAGATTTCACCGAGTCAGGTATTAAATTTGCTAAATTCTCCATACCTACTAAAGCATCCGAATACATGATTTCAGGGACTCCCGTTTTGGTTTTTGCCCCGGGGGAAACGGCAGTATCAAGATTCTTCATGGCTAATGAGTGTGGATATTGTCTTACTGAAAATGATGACTTAGCAATCAAAAATGCTATCAAAACTCTTGTACAAGACCGAGAATTCAGGGTCAGAACAGGAACCAATGCAATTAAGGTTGCATCTGCTTTGTTTGATGGAAAGTTGGTCAGGCAGAAATTTCAGCACTTGCTAAAAATGACTGCACGTACTAGTATGCATAAAGTGAACTAGTTACGCCGTTCGAAAGATTTAATTGCTATAATATTCATATAATATGAAAGTTGAATCACTTCCACGGGATTTGCAATTGCGATTCAGTATTGCCAGAGAACTTGGTCATACTTTTGACAACAATACAGTAATACTTGATTTTGGATGCGGAAGTGGCAAAAAGGTTCAAGAACTAAGGAATCAAGGTTTTAATGCCTTTGGTTGCGGAACAAGGTTTAATGAAGAAAAGAATGTGGAGACGGAGTTACTGCTGCAAAATGAAACAATCCGTGAAATCAAGATCGAGCAGTATAGAATTCCATTTGAAGACAGTGTGTTTGATTTCATTTTTAGTGAATCTGTTTTTGAGCATGTTGGTAATTACCCTGAAACAATTGCTGAGCTATCAAGGGTGCTTAAGCCTGGAGGGCTTTGCATACACACATTTGTGTCTCGTTACAAGCCTATCGAAGCCCACGTAAAGGTCCCATTCGCTTCAGTATTTCAATCTTATTGGTGGCTGAACACCTGGGTTTTATTGGGATGTAAGAATGAATGGTCTACAAGCAGCATAAATGAAAGAGTATTAAAGTATCAGATATATCTAAAGAAAGAAACAAATTACTTAAAAAGGAGGCAGTTGGAGTCGGAATTTATTAAAGGTTTTGCAAATGTCAGGTTTTGTGAGGATTTGTTTTTAAAGTATTCTCCCGGGAAGAGGAAATATCTGTATTCACTTTCAAAAGTATTACCTTTTATTCCCAAGCTCTTCAGCACATTCCAGATGCGAGTAATTGTCACACAACTGCCTATCAAACCATAAGTAACTCACGCAATAATTTTTAACCGATGGGTTTTCCATTATTCAAATCTGACCCAATATGAAGTTCATATTGACAATTGATACTGAGGCAGACAATCAATGGAATCATGGCCGGATTCTGGATACACAAAATATTAAGTACTTACCCAGATTTCAAAGTTTGTGTAATAGGTTTAAAATTAAGCCAACTTATCTGCTTACTTCAGAGATATGTGCCGATCCCGTTGCACAGGATCTCTTAACTCATTTTATAAGCCAGGATGAAGCAGAAGTCGGGGCACATCTTCATGTTTGGAGCACTCCTCCATTCAAGTCAGATGAGGGCTATACTCTGAATGACAGCCATCATCCGTTTGCTAATGAGCTGTCAAAAGAGCTTATTTCAGAGAAAATAAGAATTCTTACTGATCAGATTGAAGCATCATTCCATATAAGACCGACATCTTTCAGGTCCGGAAGGTACGGATTCAGTGAAGAAATTGCTGAGGTTCTGGTTGATAATGGTTACATTGTTGACTCATCCATTACTCCATATATTGACTGGTCAAGCCATAAAGGATTACCAGATGGGTCCGGAGGACCGAATTTTCTGAGATATACTCCTGAGCCGTTCCGTTTTACATTTGATAATGGTAATCTTTTAGAAATCCCGATTACCATCCTGCCAACGAAGTTTCCATTGAATACCAGTGATTTGCTCGCCAGGTTCTATTTCCAACATGTTAAAAGTAGTATGCTGATGAGAATTATGAAGAAGTTATACTTTCAGCGTCAACCACTATGGCTCAGACCAAATTTATGGATGTCACAAAATTTGTTTAATGACTTAATAAATGAAGCAGGGAAAAAGGGGCTGCCTTTCTTAGTTATGATGTTCCATTCCAGTGAGCTAATGCCTGGTGGTTCAATTTACTGGAAGGATAGTGACGATATTGAGAAACTGTTTTGCTCTTTGGAACAATTCTTTTTATTATTGGAATCACATAAAATCTCTTCGGTTACACTAACGCAAGCAGCAAAGGAATCAGAATATGAGAATATGCTTCTGGGGTGACATAGCCAGCGCAATTAATGGCAATACAAAGGGTGGAGGGCAATTACAGATTGCCCTCATTGCTAAATTACTTGCCCAATGCGGTCATGAGGTTATTGTCCTTGACCATGAAACAGATATTGATTTTATTACCAGTGAGGGCATCAGGATTGTTAAAATTAAAGGTTGGGATGATGGCTTCAGATTGATACGGACTTTTACTCACAGGTTGCCTCAATTGTATAGAAGCCTTGTTGATGCAAAGGCTGATATATACTATTGCAGAATACGTGATTTTAGACATATTCTCGCTTATTGGGCTTCCCGCAGATGCGGGGGAAAATTTGTTTTAGGTATAGCTTCGGATTTGGATGTTGCTGATTTTAGAATCCGATGGAAATATACATATACCGTTCACTTGCATTCTTTGTGGGACTTGGTAAATGGTATCTTAAGTGAGGCTGTATATCCCTTCCTGCTGAAAAAAGCTGATATGGTCCTTGTTCAGCATGAGGGCCAGCGCCAGAGTTTGGAAAGCAAAGGTCAGACAAGCACTATACAGTATAACCTCTTTAATTGTGAGAATCTGCCAGATGAAAGCAATGAGAGACACAATGAATTTGTATATATAGGCAGTCTTGATAAAAGAAAAGGATTCAGGGAACTTGTTGATCTGATCAAAATGGCTCCTCTTTATAATTATAAAGTAGTTGGACAGCCACGAGATAAAACTGCAGCTTTATTATTTCAGGAATTAAAAGCGTTTAATAATGTTGAACTTTTGGGACGCTTGTCTCACTCTGAAACAATGCTTGTACTATCAGGGGCCAGAGCTCTGATTTCAACCTCAAAATGGGAAGGATTTCCGAATATCTTTCTTGAAGCATGGGCGATGGGCATTCCAGTGATATCCATGTACGTTGATCCGGGAGGAATTGTTAAAAGAAATAAATTGGGTTATGTGGCCAGAGGTAATTTCAAGAAAATGCTGACCGCTATGTCAGAAACATCCTATTCGGAGGAGTTTAAAATACGATCTGTCAACTATGTTAAGAGGCACCATGCAGTTAATGGTGAAAGAATTAACGATTTGGATTGTTTATTCAGGAGCATAGGAGGAAATGATTGTCGAACCGGCTTAAAATGACATATGACCCTGAAAGATCAGAAAACAACAAGAAAAGAATCAAAATTCATAATAAAGTCTTTACACTTATATACCAGATAGATAATTAGTTGTGTCAGTCTGGCCGAAATATGTCTTTTGGGCATCTGGAGTAGCAAAATATTCTCAAGATGCTACGTTTATATTATATGCAAACTAATAAGGTAAAGACTAAAGACCTCTCCATTGAGACGTTACGAGGGATTGCTGTTATTATGATGGTTGCCGGACATGTGGTCGGTGCTAGTAAAGGAACTGGCTTACAAGTCGAGGATGATTCAGGATGGAGGTATTTTTATGATTCTTTTGAATATTTGAGAATGCCCCTGTTCACGGTAGTTTCCGGGTTTGTTTATTCTTTAAGGCCCGTTGAACCTGGCAGATTATTAGAATTCTTAGTAGGCAAAGGAAGAAGAATTCTTTTGCCACTGATTTCAGTTGGAACGCTTCATTTTTTGGTTCAACACATTATCCCTGGAACAAACGCCAATTATGAAATCACGGATATCTGGAAAATATACCTGTTCAAATATGAACATTTTTGGTTCCTTCAGTCAATCTTTTTGATTTTTGTTATTATCTCGGTTATAGACAACTATCAATTGATATCCACAGAGAAAAAATGGTTAGTTGTTTTTCTTACTTGTGTGTTATTACGTCTTACAATGCCTTATCTCCAGGGTAATTTTTTCTCCTTTAAGGGTTTTTTGAACCTTTTACCGTTTTTTGTGCTTGGATGTGGCATTGAGAGATATAAGGATCTTTTCAATAATAGACTGGTTGTTCGCGGACTTCTAATCATTTTTATCCTGGCTGTTTCTATTCACCAATTATATTTACTGAACGGGAAGAGCTTTGACCGATTGGATTATGCAATCATGAGCTTTTTAGTGGCATGCCCGGGGATAATCCTTTTATTTCACATCAGAAAGAACGTGCCTGTCTTGTCTAAATTAGGCTATTTTGCATATGGCATATATTTATTTCATGTTTTCGGAACCGCTGGGTCGCGTATAATACTTATGCACTTGAATATAACAAATATAACATTTTTGTTTTTTGTTGGTCTACTGACTGGTTTGGGTTTACCTATTGTTTTTGAATATTTTATTGAAAAATCCCCTCTGCTTCGTACGGTTTTTTTGGGATTGAGAAAGAAATCTAATTGGTGATAAACGGATAAATCCTGCTGGGGATCTTGAACAAATTGATACAATAAGTTTTAGAAAGCCAAAGTTTGTAGCAGCCAAATTAACATAAGTTGTTATATTGAAATACACGATGGGGAAGCGATACTGTAATTTTCTGAAGGGCGTAATTTGCATAGCCTTGATACTTATGTCTCTTCTGGTGGGAATCTTCCTAGCAGGCTATTTCGACTCCAGGACTCCGATATCCTACCTGCCTGATATTGAGATCGGAAATACTAACCAAAAACTGGTCAACATTGATTCTTGCACCCTGGAAGGCTCCAGTTTCAAGCTGATTGTGACTACCCGGGGTAATATCACAATACGGTCGACTCAGGGAAATACGCTTTTATCAAGGTTACACTATTATAGTTTTCAGAATGATACTATTGAGAAAGTGGGGCTTGATAATATTGAAGTAAAATTCGCTAACGATAGTACAATTCTCTTACTTGGTCATGGGCCGTCAGGAACTAATGTTAAAATCTCTTTTGTTGTACTCAGGAAATCAAACATGTTGGACGTAGCAACTACAACAGATTATGTCTATACAACAAAGGTAGCGAGAGAGGCTTTGGTATTGGTATCTGAATTGCCCGTAATGGAGGTTTATAAAAAGAACAGGAAAGCAGACCAAAATGCTTTTGCTTCCGAATATTGGTTGGATAAACAGGGTGTTTTGTTTGGCAATAAAGAAAACTCACTTTTAATTTATAATGTGCCGAACGTTTCTTCGCTCCAGTTAAATACTGAACGCAAAACTCTTTTTATTAATTTGGATTACAATAAGGATCATCCGTATACCTATTTCCCATATCAGAAAAATGGTGAAGGGCAATGGGAAGATCGTTCTGCATCTTTATATCCTTCGGGCTCAAGTAGGATAAACCAGGTAACAATATTCGTTGATAGTATTTTAAATACTGTGCCGAGGATTATGGCAGTTCCAAATGGTTATCTGGCCGGATACGTTTTTACAGAACATGCTGATGGCGGTAATCTCAGAACCCATAGAGCTGTTTATTTTGGTTCTGACACAGTACATAAGGCAGAAAATGCAATAGGCGGATTTGTCAAAAATAGAATTCCAGTTACAAAAAGTATATTTTATTCAAATCCGGATAAGGAAGCATACTGCTCTGTGATTGATGACACAGACAGTATCGGGTATGTGGAATTTCTGGATCAGCTTTACGAAACTGGAGACTATGAACTATGTTTACATACACCAGAGGGGGTTACTTCTAGTCGACAAAGGTTAAGAGAGGCAATATCATTTATGAATTATAGATATGATGCGGTCACTTGGATCGATCATGGTATGGAAACTGGTGAAGGTAATCGTGAATGTTTTCTTGCGGATGGTCTGGATCCGAATTCAGAATTATATTCCGCTGATTTGTGGCAAGAGAACAACACTCTATATTTCTGGAATATTGCAGTAGAGAAGACTAGAGAAGCCTCGTATGTTTCGATCAAAGAAAGTTTGAAACATTTTAAATTATTAAATGCAGCTGTTCTTTTATGGCAGCGATACTATTCTCCTGAAGAATTGCAGGAAGTGACTTTCTTTCATGGAACCTGGAGAATATTAACCAACAAACCCTTAAAAAACGAATTAAACTCTTATGTCACGTTAAAAGGCGAAAGCTATCCAACCCCACTTTTTTATAGGCATCCTTCGAGAACTGGTGATTTCATTTCTTGGATTACTGACTTTACTTATGACATTGGAATGTCATGGACCAAAAGGGCCGGCCAATGGTATTCGCAGGAAATAAGAAATCTTGACAGGCTCATTGACCAGCGTGGAGTATTTATTAATCATGGCTATTATATAAGAAATATACCAAATACAGATATGACACTTGAGGTAAATAATAGCATAGTAATAAATCCATATTTTGAAAAGTTGCTAAAGTATATGGCTTTACAAAGAGACGATGGCGACTTGTATGTGACAACCATAAGGGATATTCTTCACTATTGGACACTCTGTGAAAAGATATCATTTGAGTATTTTCATGACGGGACTATTACTGTATCAAACAATAATGAAGTATCTGTTAAAGGATTATCTCTGGTTGTTTCCAATAGTGATGTAGTAATGAGTACGAAGAAGCATAATACCAAGACAATATCTAACGAGACCGTTGTGTGGTTTGATATCGAAGCCAAAGAGAAAATTCAGATGCGACTCATTCCTATATCCCAAGAAACACCTGGACATGAATAGGCTCGTACCTGATAGCGATCATTGCATAAATATGCTTGATATGATGTCTGATACGCCCAGAACCGAATGTGTGATTTCATTGCGTATTGGTTAAGTAAAACACTATTATGGTCTTAAAAGCTCGAATCGGTAAATACTGGAATAATTTAAGAGGTTGGAGGACTTCGAGGAAGATTATTGTGATCGAATCAGACGATTGGGGAAGCATTAGAATGCCTTCCAAAGAGATCTATAATAAATGCCTTAAAGCCGGTTACCAGCTTGATCAAACAGTATATGAACGATATGACTCATTGTTAAGCGCCGAAGATCTTGAGTTGTTTTTCGGGCTTTTAAAACAGTATAAGGACAAGAAAGAAAACAATCCAATCATTACTGCCAACTCTGTTGTGGCAAATCCGGATTTCGAAAGAATTCAGAGAGACGATTATCAATCATATAGTTTTGAGTTAATTACCGATACTTTTAGAAGATATCCGAGGCATGAAAATAATTTTGGTTTGTGGAAGAAGGCAATGGATGAGAAATTGTTCTTTCCTCAGTTTCATGCCAGGGAACACCTGAATGTTGACCTTTTTATGGATGCGTTGAGAAAGAAAGATCCTGATATTCTTTTTGCATTTAATTTGAATATTCCTGGTCTCCCTCCTAAAGCTGGTGGCCTTGGCGGGAACAGATATATTGAGTCAACATATTTCAAAACAGAGGAAGAAAAAGCTGGAAAACTGAGAAACACACTTGATGGACTTGACCTCTTTGAAAAGATTTTCGGGTATAAATCAGAAACCATTGCACCTACAAACTATATCTGGAGTCCAGACTTTAATAAGCCTGTATTATTAAGAGGAGTAAAAGCATTTCAGGGTCAGAAGAGAATTTATGAGCCAATTGATGGAAACGGTTACAGAACTCATTTTCCTTTCCTTGGACAAAAGAATACGCTTGGCCAGATTCATCTGGTTCGCAATGCAACCTTTGAGCCGGCATCTATGGAAAAAATGGGATACAATGATCCTGTTGATCGTTGCCTTTCTGATATATTCATTGCTTTTAGAATGGGGAAACCTGCGATTATTTGCAGTCATAGGGTAAATTATGTGGGATATATCGATGAACATAACAGGGACCGGTCCCTTAAGATGCTGGGAAGACTGCTTGGAAAAATATTACTTAAGTGGCCTGAAGTTGAATTTATGACCTCAAATAATCTCGCAAATATTATTTTGAGTGAGCACGAATCCCACGGTGGATATTATTGGCGTAATGCATCCATATAACATAAGATGAGACTTATATTTATTTCCAGAGAACAATATCCTCATGGAGGAGCAGCCTCAAACAGACATATGGCCTTTGCCAAGGGACTTCTGGAATTGGGACATCAGGTGGTGTTCGTTTTACTTGAAAGGCAAAGCTCATATGGAGATGATTTTGTTTACCAGGATATTCATTTTAAAAGCGCCTGCACACAAATAAAAAATAGTCAGAGAACTCTGCCATCAGGTAAGGTATTTTCTTATTTCAGGTTAATCCAAAATGCCAGACAAATTATATTTTCATCATCTGAGAAAGAGAAATTCGATGCAACAATTATTCTATCCAGATGGAATAAGGACATAATCCCTTTTCTTTTGATATCCAGATCATTGAAAATGAAAGCAGTTCATGAGAGAACGGAATATCCTTTCATACATTGCAAGAAAACCATTATAGGAAAGTTGAGTTTAGCAATTAATCTGAATTTGCTGATACCAAGGTTCGATGGACTAGTTGTAATTAACCATGTCCTGGAGAAATATTTCCGGAAATATGTCGATGCAAGCAAGCCTATTAAGATAATAAACATGATCGTGGATCCATCCCGGTTTAAACGATCAGATCATAAAAGAATTTTTAACTATCTATATATTGCCTATTGTGGAACCCTGAATGATAAGAAGGATGGTGTAGATATTCTAATTAAGGCTTATCTACAGGCTTTAAGCAAAAGAAAAATTCCCACTTCTATTAAATTAGTACTCATCGGAGAATATGAAGAGAATAATTTTCGTGACACGCTCGTGCATCTTATCGAAAATTCTGGTTACTCTGACAATATAGTCTTCACTGGTAAGATCAGCAGGGATGATATGCCAGGATACTTATGTCATGCTGAGGCATTGCTACTCGCCAGACCTTCTAGCAAACAGGCAGAGGGAGGCTTTCCAACTAAACTTGGCGAATACCTGGCAACAGGGAAACCAGTTATCTTAACCAATACTGGTGAAGTGGGTTATTTTCTAAAGGATGGTATAAATGCATTTATTGCAGAACCGGGGAGCATTGAAAGTTTTGCGTCAAGAATTGAGTTAGTCTTTTCAGATTACGAGATGGCTCTTGAAGTGGGCAAAAATGGAGAATTATTGGTGCAAAAGGAATTCAATTATTTCCAAGAAGCATTAAAACTAGAAAAATTCATAGAAGAACTATGATGCAGCAACAGGTATCAATTAACATTTGTGGTGATTTTTACATTGATCCGAGTTTAAATGAAGAGTGCTATTTCGATGATGGTATCATATCATTGTTTCAAGAAACTGACTTGAACATCATAAATCTGGAAAGTCCTATAACTGAAAATATTTCCACGGGCATCATTAAGTCAGGTCCACATCTTCATCAAGCCGAGGGTAGTCTTACCCAATTGAAAAAACTTAATGCCGGTTTGGTTACATTATCGAATAATCATATAATGGATTATGGATCAGGAGGATTGCAAAGCACACTTATTGCTTGTCAAAAAGAGTCTATCAGGACCGTTGGTGCTGGCTTGTCTATAGACGAGGCCAGGCAGCCGTTTACCATAGAAGCACAGGGTAAAAAGATAGCTGTGCTCAACTTCGCTGAGCACGAATTTTCTATAGCAACGTCTATAAAGCCTGGGGCAAATCCTTTTGACATCGTAGAAAGTTCTCGCCAAATAATCGCAGCAAAGCAGAAAAATGCGTTTGTAATAGTTATAATACATGGTGGACATGAACACTATAGTCTGCCAAGCCCCAGAATGGTTGCGCAATACAGGTTTCTGGCGGAAATGGGCGCTTCTGTCATAGTTGGGCATCATACTCATTGTTTAAGCGGATTTGAGATACATAATCATGTCCCGATTTTCTATAGTTTGGGTAATTTCTTCTTCACAAGGGAATTCGAGTCTGAATCAGCAAATCTGGGATTAGTCTTAAATCTGAAATTAACCGAGCCAGATAATATAACCTGGGATCTTGTACCGATAAGGAAGCAGAATACAAGACACTTTCTTTCAAGATTGACAGCAGAAGAGAGCCAGATAGTGTTGGGAGAAATAAAGAACTACAATAACATAATAGCTGATGAATCCCTATTGTTAGAGAACTGGAATAGATTTATTGATCAGAATATTGATGAAACTCTATTTGTTTTCAGTCCAATAAATATGATCAGGAATAAAAAAATTAAAAGAGCCTTGAAAAGAATCGGAATTGGCCGGCTGTTCATTAATAAATCACATTATAAAAAAATGTTCAGCTATATGAATTGCGAATCTCTTTTAGACGTTTCATTAAGCTCAATCAAAAAATTCTTAAAAATTCAGAAATGAGGATAGCAATACATCATAAGCCAGGAACCTTTTCGGACGAATGGCTGCGGTTCTGTAAGTTAAATGAAATTGACGTAAAGATTGTCAATTGCTATGATTCAGATATAGTTAATCAGCTCTCAGACTGCGATGGGCTTATGTGGCATTGGTCTCAGACTGATACAAGAGCGGTTCTGTTTGCCAAACAGCTCGTTTATTCGCTTGAAAGCAAAGGTTTGAAAGTATTCCCGGATAGTAATACTTCCTGGCATTTTGATGACAAAGTTGGCCAGAAGTACTTGCTTGAGGCAACCGGATCACCATTGGTTCCCGCTCATGTATTTTATGATAGAAGGCAGGCTAAAGAATGGATCAAACAAACAACCTTTCCTAAAGTATTCAAATTACGTGGCGGGGCAAGTTCTGTAAATGTGAAAATAGTTCGAAACAAAAGCATGGCCTGCAGGCTTATTCGCAAATCATTCGGAAGAGGTTTCAGCCCGGTGCACAAGATTAACAGACTCAAAGATAAGTTCAGAAAGTTCAGACGAAGTCATGACATTAAAGACCTGATCATGTTTTTAAAAGGAATTATCCGTCTCTTGTCGCCAAGTTATGACGACAGGATGCTCCCACGTGAAAAGGGATATGTTTATTTCCAGGATTTCATCCCTGATAATACTTATGATATCCGATTGGTTGTCATTGGTAAAAGGGCTTTCGGCATAAAAAGATTGGTACGTGAAAATGATTTCAGGGCCTCCGGCAGCGGAAATTTCACTTTCCTTAAGGAAGGATTACCGCTGGATTACCTGAGGATTGCTTTTTCACTGGCAGAAAAACTTAAACTCCAGAGTGGCGCTTTTGACTTTGTCTTAAGCAATGGAAAAATTATGTTATTGGAGTTAAGCTACGGCTTTATTTCTGAAGCTTACAACACCTCATGCGGGTTTTGGGACAGCGATTTAAACTGGCATGAGGAAAGATTCGTTCCTGAATGGTTAATTATAGAAGATTTTATCGCTGGAATAAAGCAAAAGGGAATAATCTGAGACAGGCATACTGGTATTTTATTCAAATACGGAAATAATTTTAAGGGCCGCTGAATTGTTCTAGTAGTACTTGCTGATGAAAATGACAGGAGCTTTGAATAAACTATACTACAAACGATTCATAATAGGTATATCCAGATGCGATATTAAGGAAGTCATAAGGGCAAAGAGTTTCGACCCGGACATAAAATGGCTGCCTCAGAAATCTCTTAACAAATTCCAGGCTGATCCTTTTCTTCTTGATCTGAAAGAGGATAAGATTTGTATTCTTTTAGAAGAATTTGATTCAACTGAAAAGTATGCCAAAATTGCTTTATGGTCCCTGAATGATTTGTTTGAACTGGAGTATTCAAAAGTCATCCTTGATACTAAAAGTCACATATCCTATCCTTTTGTCTTTAATGAAGGTGACAAAATCTATGTCTTTCCTGAATCAAGGCGCAGCGGCTACTTATCCTGCTACGAATTTAATCCGGACCAAAAGTCACTTACATTTGTCAAGCATCTTCTTGATATCCCGGTTGAAGATGCAACAATAATTAGGGCTGATGGGAAGTACTGGATTTTCAGTACCATTTTCAGAGAAGACAGGATTTATGAGTTGCACATTTTTCATTCCCCTAGCTTATTGGGACCTTATGAATCTCATGTCGCGAACCCAATAAAGCGGGGTCTTGATGGAATTCGATCCGCAGGAGCTTTTATAACCATAGATAATTGTCTATACCGGCCTACTCAAAACTGTAAAAATGATTATGGAGAATCGATCACTTTGAATAAGGTAACAGAGCTTAACGAATTGTCATTTAATGAAATACCATTTATGAAGATTTCCATAAACAACAAGAACAAATTCAATCGAAATATTCATACAATTCACACGATTAATGTAATGAAAGATCTAATTGTTGTAGATGGGAAATATTGGACTTTTGCTCCTTTTCATAAATTATTCGGATTCATCAGAAAGCATTTCAAAACAATTGTTAAATAATTGACTTTCACCTAATCTGCTCATTGTCGGACCTAATTCTTTTTTTACATGAAAATCCTTTTCTTTATTGAGGCTCTTGGTTTTGGCGGCAAAGAACGGAGGTTAATGGAGTTAATTCATTATTTGCGTCAAAATACCGACTTTTCTCTGGCCATGGTTTTGACCGAAGAAAGAATTCACTTCAAGCAAATCTATGATTTAAATGTTCAGGTGAGAGTGATTAAGAGAAAAGGTATTAAAAGAGATCCGCGTCTGTTTAAAGAATTCTATGATGAATGTGTTGAATTTAAACCGGATATCATTCATACCTGGGGATTCATGACAACATTTTATGCAATACCGGCAAAGGTTCTACTAGGTATACCATTGGTTTCAAGTATGATCACGGTAGCTAAAAGGGATTTTAAAGCTCTATCACTCAATAACCTTTTCTTCAGGCTGAGCTGTCTTTTTTCTAACCTGATAATATCCAATTCAAAAGCAGGCCTGAGAGCTTTTAATGTCAACAGTAAAAAGGCAAAGGTAATCTATAATGGTGTGAGACTTGAAAGATTCCATCAGCAATATCATTTACAGCAAATTCGCGACGAACTTGGTATACAAACCTCATATGTAGTAGTTATGGTCGCAACATTTTCAAGATTCAAGGATTATAATCTCTTTCTGGACGTTGCCTGTGAAATCAACAAAATCAGAAGTGATATTACATTTATGGGGGTAGGAGGCGGACCAGACTGGGACAGAATTGACAGACGCATTAAAAATGAAGGCATTTCGAATGTGGTTTTAACAGGCAGGCAGAGTGATGTTGAAAAAATTATCATTGCTTCGGATATAGGTCTGCTATGCACTTTTTCGGAAGGGATTTCGAATTCAATCATAGAGTACATGGCCTTGGCCAAACCTGTTGTCGTGACAGACACATCTGGCGGAAGTGGAGAGCTGATTATTGATGGGGTAACAGGTTATTGCCTGCCGCGTGATGTTAAAATGGTCGTGTCTACCATTAGCAAACTTCTTGACAATAAAAATCTTTCTGCCTCAATGGGACAAAAAGGGAGAGAGAGGATTGAGAGTAATTTTTCTATTGAAAGAATGGGTAAAGAATTTGTTGATCTTTACAAAACTGTTTAAAGAGAACATGAGTTTAAAAGCTTTACAGGTAGGGCAAATATGATAGAGCATTCAATGTATAATCAAAGAATAGTATTCATCACTGAAGATTTGTCATTTCCCATCGATGAAGGAATGAAAAAATTCAACTATGCATTTGTCGACTTCATTGTAAATCATTTTTCGGATTTCAAATTATATGTAAGTAAGGCAGATAATCAATTAGTTACTTCAAAAAATGTATCGCGAAGGTCTTTTAAATCGCTGAAGTTTTATGGTGAGATAAGAAATTTTGCTCCTCAATTGATAGTCTATTCGCCACTTTCTTCAGGCACGTTGGCTAGTTTTATCAGATTGTACCTTCTTAAGTTAACTGCAAAACAGGACAGAGCGATATTAATAAACCTTCAACGCAGAAAGCATGGATTTCTTGGGAAAGTTCTAATTAAACTGATCAGACCACCTCAGGTTGTTGTCTTCTCTCGACGTGATTTCAATTACTTTAAATTACTTAAAACAGATCCGGTATTCTGCAAGACTGGGGTAGATCTGGACCGGTTTAAACCTGTATCAGCAGAGATGAAGGCAAAGCTGAGAAGCAAATATGGAATTAATCTGAATGACAGAGTCTTTTTGCACATAGGTCATCTGAATAAGGGAAGAAATATAGAATCAATGAAGGCTCTTGTTGAAAACCACAACTATGTTCTTATTGTCGGAAGTACCAGCACTGACGTGGAAGTTTCATTAAGGGATGATTTAATAAAAAGTGGGATTGATATACGGGATACCTATATAGAAAATATCGAAGAATTGTATCAATTATCTGATGTTTATATTTTCCCTGTTAAGAATGATCATTCAGCCATTGAATTCCCACTTTCTGTCCTTGAAGCAATGGCATGCAACCTCCCTGTAATCACGACTCCTTTCGGTAGTTTGCCAGATCATTTTAAGCAGACCGGTTGTTTTGTCTATTTAAACGATTTTCATGATTTGAAGATGCATTCAGAAAATATAGTGAAAACTCCTTGCACAAATCGGAGAATCGCATCTCAATTTTCCTGGAATAGCGTCCTAAAGGATTTGATTACTAATCTTTGAGCCAATGATTATTTATCTGACAGGTATTGATGGATCCGGGAAGACTGCTCTGATTACCCAGATCGAAGAACATCTGGCTGAATTAGGTATTGAATCTGAAAGAATATGGGCCCGATATTCACCAAAATTGGCCAGGTTTCTGGTCAGAGGGTTTAAAAAGAGAACTATTTCACATGATGGTGATTATAACAATATTTCTGCTTCTGAATACAATAAATGGCAGATGAGAAAAAAGAAATTGTCAGAAAACAAAATTGTGAAATTCACTTTGCTGACACTTTTTTCCATTGATTATCTATTCCAGATTCTCCCGGTTTTAAGGAAGTTAAGAGCCATCGATAAACAAACGGTTATTATTGACAGGTTTGTGATTGATTTTCTAGCTGATCAGACTGTTAATTTCGGCGACCTGTCGGATACCTTGATCTACAAAAGGTTCATCCGTATCTGTAATCAGTTTGATGCAGTCTTGTTTATTTCCGTCAGGCCTGAAGTAGCTTTAAGCCGGAAAAAAGATATACCTGGTTTAACTTACCTGAAGGAAAGGGATAAAGTATACAGGGATATAATAAAAGAGCTTACGACCGGTTATATTATCGATAACAATGGCCCTTTCAATAACGCCATTAAGACGATATTAAAAATAATGGACGTAGATGGTCACGATAATAGGGATTGATGGCCTTGATAAGAATATAATCGACCGACATATCGATTCTCTGCCAAATTTTAGAAAGATTGGGGCAGAAGGAGTTTTATGTTCAGTAGAGTCCGTTTTTCCTGCAGATTCTGTTCCTGCTTGGACGACCATATTTACGGGTCTGAATCCTGCTGAGCATGGAATTATAAGAGGAAAGGATTATGTTGAAAGTGTTGACGATTTTGGATCAACTCATGGATTTGTATTAAAAGGAAAAACATTCTGGGACCATTATTCAGATCGCGGACTCAAGTGTCTGGTTATTAATCCATTTTTGGCTTATCCCGCATGGCGGATAAACGGAATAATGGAAAGCGGGCCTGCCTTTATTGAAGGTGATCATTCGATATTTCCCGAGAATGCCGATTCATTGTATCCGGATGTTTTAGGAGGATACAGTGCAATCTCCAGTTTAGCTGGTTTAAAGGCTGAAATGGAGAAAATTTTCACTGATACTGATAGATTGTGGAAAGAATTTGATTATCAGTTGTCAAAGGATCAATTTGATCTTGCGTTTGTGACTTTCACCACACTCGACAGATTGCAGCATTATACATGGAGGTATTATGACCGAAGTGACCCTCTGTACGAAGAGGATGATTATTTTTCGTACTGTATCCCGAGGCTGCTCAGGGACTTTGATGATAGAATTGGCTCTCTGATAAAGAGAATGAGGGGCGAAGATATTATGATCTTAATAAGTGACCATGGTTTCAGTCAAAGACCTTTCAATTTGATTAACCTTAATGAGTATCTTAGAAAAGCTGGACTACTGATTTTTAAGAAGGAGTATGAGACAGCCTCTTCCAGGCGTATTCAAATACTGAAAACGATAGTAGTTTCAATCCTGTCACGGCTCAAGTTATTAGATAAAATAGCCGCACCTCTGAAAAGGGTCAAAGGAATTGGAAAACTGAAGAAATCAGATTTTATGATCGATAAAGAGAATTCAGTTTGCTACACTGATGATTTATTTTCGGGTAAAAAGCCTTATGTGGGACTAAAATTTGGCGAAAAAGTCAAAAAAGCTGATAAACCAGCAAAAGAAGCTGCGTTCCGTCAACTTGTAGACACATTAAACTCCGGTGAAATTCCAAAACCTGTTATGATAGAGAAGTCTGAAGACTTTTACCATGGAGAGTTTCAAGACAGGTTGCCTGATGTTTTGGTGGAATTACCTCCCGAGAATGGAATCGAGTTCAGTTTTTTTGGACCAGTAATGGAAAAAAGTAAAACACATTTTAGAATCTCTGGTGGACATTTTGGTTCGGGCACATTCGGATATTTTCATAAAGAGAACAAGACTGATATTCAACCACCATCCACAATCCTTGGATTTAGTGATTTTATAAAAAAACTTCTGTATGAAAATTCTTCTGGCAAATAAATTCTACTATCCCAGGGGAGGCGATTGTATTTATACAATCGAACTTGAGAAACTTCTTAAGGAAAACGGTCATGAGGTAGCAGTGTTTTCAATGCAGCACCCATCAAATCTGACTTCTGAGCACTCTGATTATTTCCCAAGTCATGTTGATTTTAACAGACGAAATCTAAAAAGTCTTGTTAACCTCCTGGTCCGTCCTTTTGGGTCATTCGAGGTCAGGAAGTGCTTCAATCAGCTAGTGGATGATTTTAAACCTGATATAATACATCTTAATAACATACATTCTCAATTATCCCCCATTATTGCCAGTCTGGGTTACAGGAAGAAGATTCCTGTAGTTTGGACTCTTCATGATTATAAATTGGTCTGCCCGGCATATCTGTTAATGAGTGAGGGTAGACCGTGTGAGGCTTGCTACGAAAAAAAATGGAGCGTAGTAAGTAAGAAATGTATTAAGCGTAACCTAATGGCTAGTTTGGTTGCATACTTTGAGGCACGATTCTGGCACCCTTCCAAGTTAACCAAGATAACAGACCTTTTTATTTCGCCCAGTGGCTTCTTAAAAACAAAAATGATCAAGGGAGGCTTTGCTGAAGATAAGATAGTGGTCCTGAACAATTTTGTTAATTCGGAAAACCTGACAGTTGGCCCAGGCACAAAAGAGGAATATTATTGCTATGTCGGAAGATTGAGCCCGGAAAAGGGGGTTGATCTGTTGCTAAAAGCTGCCGCAGAATTACCAGACTATAAACTTAAAATAATTGGCGCAGGCCCTCTTGAAGATAGATTGTTATCTGGCAGAGAAAACAGTAACGTTGAATTCTTAGGATATAAAACCGGTAAAGAATTAAGGACAATAATATCAGGTTCGAAGTTTATAATAGTTCCATCAAACTGGTTTGAGAATAATCCTCTGATTATCCTTGAATCATTATGTTTGGGCACTCCGGTTATAGGGTCAGACATTGGCGGAATCCCGGAGTTGATCAAGCCTGGTTTCAATGGGATCCTGTTTACGGCGGATAATACAGATGAATTAAGGCTAAAGATTAAATCTTTATGGGAGGATCATAGTAGCTTTGACAGAAGCAAAATTTCAGTTGATGCACTAAATAATTATTCTTCAACCCGTTATTACCAGTCTTTGATTAATCTTTATGTGAATTTGTTAAAATCAAAAAGACATAAAATGGAGTGATTCGTTATGAAAACGTTATCAGAAAATAGTTATTTGTTATCACAACTTTCTCTTTCCAGACTATATTGACTATGAGGGTATTGCTGGTAAATAAGTTTTATTACCCACGTGGGGGCGATTGCATCTATACGATTGAACTTGAGAGACTGCTTATTTCCAAGGGTAATGATGTGGCTTTATTCTCTATGCATCATCCATCCAACCTGACTTCAAAATATGAAAGCTATTTTCCAAGTCATATTGATTTTAACAGAAGAAGCCTTAAAGGCCTGATATCTTTATTGGTTAGGCCCTTTGGCGCATCAGAGGTTAGAGGAAAATTCACCCAGTTAATAGATGATTTTAGACCTGACGTGGTTCACCTTAACAATATACATTCCCAACTATCGCCAGTAATCGCACTTATCTGTCAAAAAAAGAAAATTCCTGTAGTGTGGACCTTGCATGACTATAAGCTAGTCTGCCCAGCTTATTTGTTTTTAAGCAACGGCAAACCTTGTGAGGCTTGCCTTGAGAGGAAGTGGAGTGTCATCAGGAAACGATGTATTAAGAATAATCTTTATGCCAGCCTTGTTGCGTATTTTGAGGCCAGGCACTGGAATTCTTCGAAACTTGATGACTTGACTGACAGATTCATCTCACCCAGTAAATTTTTGAAGGACAAGATGGTCCGAGGTGGCTTTAATTCGGACAAAATTACTGTTCTCCACAATTTTGTTAACGATCCAGTCCGGGCGGCAATAAAAGAAACAAATCAGTCATATTATTGTTATGTTGGTAGGTTAAGTTTAGAGAAGGGCATCAAGACGCTTCTTGAGTCTGCGTCTGTGTTAGGTGGATACAACCTGAAGATCATAGGAACCGGCCCTATGGAGGAAGAACTGATTGCAGGAAACAGAATGAAGCATGTTGAATTTATGGGACACAGGACCGGAGTTGAGTTGAGAAATCTTATCGCAGGATCGAAATTCTTAGTGTTGCCATCTGAAGTCTATGAAAATAATCCGTTGACTATTTTGGAAGCTTTATGGATGGGAACACCTGTCCTCGGATCGAATATGGGAGGAATTCCCGAATTAATAATGCCTGGCTTGAATGGTTTATTATTTGAAGCAGGCAATGTTCAGGATATGACGTCAAAAATTGAGTATTTATGGCAAAATAACAATCAATTCCACCGTGATGAAATTTCACATGATGCACAGCTGAAATTTAGTTCAGAGCGCTACTATGAAAAATTATCAGACATTTATAAAAGTGCTGTTAAATTGCGCAGAGGGATATAATAACTGAGAAAAATTAATGAAACAAGAAAAACTTTCACTACCCAGTGACGCCTCAATTATAACAACATACCGGTGTCAGATGCGGTGTAAAATGTGCAATATCTGGAAATTTCCTACTGATGAGAGGAAAGAGATCACCGCTAAGGACCTGGAGAAACTATCTCCGCTTAAGTTTGCCAACGTAACAGGAGGCGAGCCTTTTCAGCGACGTGATCTGGAGGATATTATCTCAGTATTGTTTACAAAAGCTCCTCGGGTTGTGATCTCCACATCTGGTTGGCATTACGATAGAATAATTAAGCTGGCAAAGAAATTCCCCAAAATTGGAATCAGGGTGAGCATTGAAGGTTTGTCCCAGGCCAATGATGATCTTAGAGGACGTCCAGGAGGATTTGACAATGGACTCAAGGTTCTTCTCAAGCTTCGCGAAATGGGAGTCAAGGATATTGGTTTTGGAATTACTGTGTCTAATAAAAATTCCGAAGATATGCTATGGTTGTACCGATTGTCAAAGAAACTCAAGATGGAATTCGCTACAGCTACCTTTCATAATTCATACTACTTTCATAAAGATGATAACAGGGTGACCAACCAAGATGTTGTAGTTAGTCATTTTGAGGAGCTGATTGAGGAATTGCTTAAAGAAAACAATCCAAAAAGCTGGGCCAGGGCGTTTTTTAATCTGGGCCTGATTAATTACATAAGAGGAGGTAAACGGATGCTTCCATGCGAAGCAGGAACGGAAAACTATTTCATAGAACCCTATGGGGAAGTGTACCCTTGTAATGGTTTGGAAGACAGGATATGGAAAGAGAGCATGGGGAATATAAGGGATTTTGATACTTTTGAGGAGTTGTGGTTCAGTGAACAAGCGGTAAAAGTCCGGAACCTGGTAAAAATCTGCCCGAAAAATTGTTGGATGGTGGGGACTGCTGCTCCTGTGATGAAGAAGTACATAAGGCATCCTGCACAGTGGATTGTTGAAAACAAAACCAAGAGCCTCTTAGGCAAAGGTCCAGATTTCGATAAAATTCCCTATTACAATGTTGGTCAGAATCCTCTTCAGGGTGACCTGAATTATACACGTATGAAGCCATTTACAGATAATAAGGGAGTAAAACCTGATCCCGACCTCCCACTGGTTGAAGAGTAATACATTAACCTTATACTATCTAGATAATTTTACGCGTAATGCGCTTTCACAAGATAATTAGCAGACGTGATTTTAATGGGTCCGCCTACATACTTCGTTTCGAAAGAAAAGACCTGATATTTACCCCCGGGCAGCACATAAATGTTGGCATAAAGGACGATGATGACCGTCCATATTCAATCTATAGCGGAATCAATGATGACTATATTGAAATTCTGGTGAAGGAAGTAAAGAACGGAAATATCTCAAATAAACTGAAGCTCCTCAAGTCTGGTGATGAAGTATCAGTAGGATCACCGCATGGTTCCTTCACAATCGATACGGATGCTATTTTTTCAGCTAGTCACTGGTTCATAGCCACCGGTACTGGCATCTCACCGTATCATAGCTTTATATTGTCATATCCTGAGTTGAACTATAGAATTATTCATGGCATTAGGTATTACAATGAAGCGTACGACAAAGACCACTACCAGGATAAATATTCCTGTTGCACAACTGGTGACACCTTGGGAGATTATAATGGCAGAGTAACGAATTACATTAAAGAGGAGTTGATCGACAGATCTGCATTTTATTTCCTTTGTGGCAATTATAGCATGATTGATGATGTATACGATATCCTGATAGATAGAGGCATTGATGAAACGAAAATCAAAACAGAGGGATATTTCTAGACTGAAGGTTGTTGTCACAGGAACAAGAGGGATTCCTGCTATTCAGGGTGGTGTGGAAACCCATTGTGAGGAACTATTTCCCAGGCTGGCCCGATTTGGAATGGATATAGTGTTGATCCGAAGATCGTGTTATGTGTCACCGGATAACCGTATTAGTGAATTTAAAGGCGTCAGGCTTGTAGATCTTTATGCGCCTCATTTGAAAAGCCTTGAGGCAATAATTCATACTTTTCTTTCAATTGTCTGGGCAAAGAGGCATAATGCCGATATTGTTCATATTCATGCCATTGGACCAGGATTTGTGACTCCTTTTGCAAGGCTTCTTGGATTAACAGTTGTGTTTACTCATCATGGGCCAGACTATGACCGTAAAAAATGGGGCAAATTTGCTAAATACATGTTGCGGATGGGTGAAAAGTTTGCATCAAAATATGCCAATGAACTAATTGTTATTTCCAGGGTTATTGAAGATTCAGTTCTGCAAAAGTTTGGCCGCGCTGATTCTCACCTTATTTTCAATGGGGTTCCGGCACCAAAAATCATGTCTTCAATTGATTACATTACCTCTATCGGCCTTGAGCCAAGGGCCTATATTTTCACACTGGGCAGATTCGTTGAGGAGAAGGGTTTTGATTTGTTGATCAATGCTTTCGTAAGGTTGGCAAAAAATGGCATTAAACTTGTAATTGCAGGCGACTCGGATCATGAGACAACATATTCTAAACAACTGAAAGAACTCGCATTAAGTAATGGAGTCATCTTAACAGGTTTTATAAAAGGAGAGAAACTTCAACAACTGTTCACACATGCGAGGGTTTTCGTACTTCCATCTTCCCACGAAGGGTTGCCAATCTCCCTGCTAGAGGCCATGAGTTATGATTTGCCGGTTATAGTCAGTGATATACCTGCAAACAAACAGATTGATATACCCCCGGAAAGATTTTTTGCCTCCGGAGATAAGGAATCTCTTTTTTCAAAACTTAATAATGAACTTGCAGAAGACTTCAAATCGGTTAAATATGACATGTCCCAATATGATTGGGACCGGATAGCCGTTCAGACGGCGTCAGTCTATGAACAGGCTTTCTGAAGAATGATTTATCCAAATTTTGATGGCCGTGTTATCAAATAACGGTGCTATCCTAAAATGTAACTATTTCTGATTCGGCCAATTAACAAATGAATAAGGTAATAAATCTTCACGACGTTCACGACAAGCAGTGGTTGAATCAGCTTCTTATTTATCTGAAGAGAAGGTATACACTGATTTCAGCCACTGAATTGGAATCGCACATCTATAATGAACAGCATCTGACGAATTTTTGTCATATTACTGTTGATGATGGGGACAGGACTTTTTATGACGTAGTCTATCCCTTGCTGAAACAGCATAATATTCCGGCTACGTTATTTGTATCCCCCAAGATAATTCTTGATCAGGGTAATTTTTGGTTTCAGGAAATCAAATGTTACGATGAGTTAGAGTTGAAAAATGCACTTTCCACATATCTTGGGGTGAAATTGAATATGCTCAGACCCTACGACCTGATGCATATTTTCAAAACCTTAAATCTTAGTCAAATCAAGGGTATAATTTCCTATTATAATACGCAGGTCAACCAACCTGATGTTGAGAGCTATAATCTAAATATTGACCAGATACATGAAATAGCTAATAACAGCCTTATCAGCATAGGGGCCCACACACTTAATCATCCCATTTTATCAAATGAGGACAATAGATCCTCCGAGGAGGAAATTCTCGGTTCAATTAACGGATTAAATGAGATTCTGGGCTATAATATAAAATACTTTGCCTATCCAAACGGGATTCCAGAGCTCGACTTTGGATCCCGGGAAAAGGAAATTCTCCAAAGTGCCGGATGCAGACTGGCTTTTTCAACAATACATATTGGTGTGAGCGCTAACTGCGATCCAATGTCAGTTCCAAGATACTATGTCTCAAAGGGGAGCATTGGTTCTATAAAGTTAAAGCTATATCTGGGAACTTACTGGCAGTATTTTAGGGGATTAAGGATTAAAAGCGAAGAAACGGCCAGGGCAGAATTAAGAAAAATACTAGTCACTGTGTAGGATAGTGGTATATTATGTAAAATGTGTATCCCAATGAATGCTGATTACTGCAAATAAGCCTGACTTCCAAACAAGAATCTATTCAGTTGACATGCACAACACATTAATTCAAAATGTATTAATTTTGCCAGCTTCTGAGGTTGCTCCAGAATTGTTGCATGCCTTCTATGAATTAACATATCCGCAACGAGCAAAATTTTTAATCGAATCCTGGAATTGGCTTAACAGATCATCCTATCTTGATAATAAAATTCCACTTGTGGTTCTGTATCAAGGGAAAGTAATTGGACATGCAGGGTTGATCCCTTTTGAATTAATGATAGCTGGTCGCACTATTTCAGCGGCGTGGTTTATTGATCTTGCTGTATTGCCAGAGTATCGTCGGCATGGTCTTGCGAAGATTTTGGTTAAAAAGCGTGCAACTTTTTCAGAAATGCAAATTACTTTCCCGAACGAAAATTCATTTGGAATCTTTCAGAGGGCAGGATGGCAAGTGAATTCTGAGTCTTTTATGCATTATGTCTTAATATCACCCTTCAATCATACCCGGTTCGTAAGATGGATGCCTTCCTTTTTAAGGTTATTTTTAAACGCAGCTGTAATACATAGCATGTCAGGGATATATTATAAATATTGCACTGATCTTGCACATATCACTTTGAGTCCACTAACTGATAGGTTATTGGTACTCCATGTTAGCCGGTACGAAAAATCTCAAAAGGAAAAGAGACATTTGATATCACCCACAAGGAATAAAGACTATGTTCAGTGGCGAATACAAAATTCTCCTAACAGGAGCCAATACTTTATATATTCCGGAGATGAATTCAGTGCTTTGGTCTTTCTGAATAAAGAAACCCATAACTCAATTGATGTACTTTGGGTATCTGATTGCTGCAACATTCCAGAGATACGGAGAATGCTGTCTTCTCTTGCACTCTATGGCAAGGGGAAAGGATTTCTATATGTTCGCTTTTATACGACGGCGAGCGATTTATCTTCATCCATTAAAAGACAGATTAAATCTTTGGTTAAAAAGAGGAAATTTGTATTCAGTTCCAAAAACAGATCATTAATTGACGAGTGTCAAACACTATCATGGGATATTGAATTAATTGACAGTGATTTTGAACACACAAACTAATTGTAATGAAAATTGACCATATATGTTTCGCAGTCAAGAATTTGGATGAAGCTATTGAATATTGGTGCAAAGTCTTTGGCTATAGCCAGATGACAGAAATAGTCTTCAATTCATTGCAGAAGGTGAAAGTGGTTTTCCTGATGAATACTGATAGTGTCATCGTAAAGCTTATTGAGCCAGCTGATAACAATACCTCGTTGCTGAATTTTGTGAACCGGGGGGGGGGATTCCACCATGTGTGTTTTAAATGTGATAATTTGAATGACAAGATAAATGAATTAACCGGCAAGGGTTTGATTACACTGGTACCTCCTCAACCTGGAGAAGCGTTCAATAATCATGGAATAGCCTTTATGCTTGCAAGGTTTGGGCTGAGTATAGAACTAATTGATACTGATGAAAAGGCAAGTATTATCAGCCGGGAAACTAAAACAATGGATGGGACTTAACCGTCATTTAGCCTGAACAATAAGGGAACATCCATTTATAGATTCGGGGGTGTAAATAATTTTGTGTAAATGAATTTGTAGCTGCTTGGGTAACCAACCGGTCTGGAGCCGGCGATCGAGCTCAAAGACCGGTTGGTTAAACGAAAAAGTTTAATTTTAACCTAATAAGCAG
>Ga0209203_1000566_pt1 | contig 31143 bp, 25 predicted proteins | sample AD_UKC109_MetaG_FD_184423 | JGI IMG/M metagenome (GOLD analysis project Ga0209203, IMG submission 184423) | Active sludge microbial communities of municipal wastewater-treating anaerobic digesters from Hong Kong - AD_UKC109_MetaG (SPAdes)... | ecosystem: Engineered > Bioreactor > Anaerobic >... | reverse complement strand
TACCGCAGCTCGACCGGAGAGGCCATCCAGACACGGATCTGATAGCTTCCGGGACCGTCTCCCTCCGTCCCCGTGGCCTTGAGGGTCCAGCTCCCCGGCAGGGGGGCGACGACCGTCAATATGCCCGAGGAGGTCTCTTCGACCTCGATCCCGCCGGGGTTCTGAAGGCTGAGCTCCAGGTCGCCACCCTGGCGGGTGGCGCGGATGAATAGCATATCGACATCCTCGGGAACCAGTATCGTGTGGCCAATCACATCTCCTCTGGCGATCTCGCCCTCAAAAAGGAGGGGCGATGGGGTTGAGGGAAGGCCGACGGGCGCCAGGGTCACCTGTGCCAGGAAGAGGCCGCTCTCTTTTAGGCTCGAACCCAGGACCCCCAGGGTCCAGACCCCGGCCATGGGGTTTGTGACGGTCTTCGATCGAATCTGATCGGGAGTGGGCGCGGTGGCGGTCCAGATCTGCTTCATCTCGGGGCTTTGGAGGATGACCTTCAGATCGTCGTTGCTGAGAGACCTGAAGTCGATCGTGAGGCTGGAGCTATCTTCGGGAACGTTGATGGCGTACTCCCTGCCGTCGTCCTCATCGCCGACCCAGCCGATGAGAAGATCGCTTAAAACCCCGGAGCCGCTGGAGACGGGGAGGGGTCCATCGAGGATCTCGACCCAGCCGGAGTATCGGCCGCTCGACTTCACCCCAGACCCAAAAACCTCAATCGTCCACAATCCGGGCATCGGAAACTCGACCCTCGTGGATATGGGCTGGTCGGGGGTGTGGGACGTGGCGATCCAGACCTCTTCGCCGATGGGGCTTGTGAGGCTGGCCTTCAGGTCGTCTTCGGTGAGGGTGGCTAATCCCAGGGCCAAAAATCCCGCGCCCTCGGGGACCTCGAAGCTGTAAGTGCATATCTCGCCATCCGCCACCTGGCCCGAATAGTCGCCTCCGGACCCTAGGTCAATCGGCTCCTGGCCGGCGGGCCGCTTCTCGATGCCGGAAAGCTCGGTCCAGACGATCTCAAACCTTCCGCTCTCCTTGACGCCGGAGCCCAAGACCTCAACGATCCAGGTGCCGGGCATCGGATAGTCCACCGTCTCCGACCTCACCTCGTCGGGCCGGTGGGAGGTGGTGGTCCAGACCTCCCGTCCCGCGGGGCTTGATAGGGTGATCTTCAGGTCGTCCTCGGAGAGGGTCTTGAAGTCGAGAGATAGGCTGCCGACGTTCTCTCCCACCTCGATCTCGGCAAATTCGATCTCGCCCTTTTTGACGGCCTTGGTGATCGTCCCGGAGGACTCGCCCGACGCGGCCATCGCGAGCCCGACGTAGCGGTTCGAGGTTTCGCCCTGGCCTGTAACCCTCAGGGTCCACGATCCTGCAGCGGGCCGGGGGGACATGAGGGCGATGTAGTCGTTCTCACCCTCCTCGACGAGGGCGCCTTGGGGATCTTCAAGCTCGAAGGCGAGCGGCTCCCCGCTGACGCTCAGGACCTCGATGAAGAGCTCGGCGGCGTTCTCGGGAACGAGGATCTCGTGGTATCTGCTCTCGCCCTTGGGGACGTAGCCGTCGAAACGGTCTTCGACGAACGACGCAGGATCGGCGTATCCGTAGGTGAGGGCTGAGGCTGAGGCTGATGTCAGCAAAATGGCTAAAAGGGGAAAAAAGAGGGAATCTCTCATGGAAGGATAAATGGGCGGAGCGAAAATAAAGATTTTGTCGTCTTGACGGACGGAAAGGAGACTAAGATCGGCTTTGCTCCTCTCCTTCCGGATCGCATGAGACCCGCGGCCTTCCCGAGCCCGAGAAGGTCCCTGAATCCTTCCAATCCACCCTCTTCCCCCTCTTTATCGCGTCCTCCACCGCCTCTCTTATGATGTAGCCCGCCTTGTGGAGGATGGTGTCCTTCAATTCTGGGTCCTGGTCCATGCTGGCGGTGCAGGGGTAGGCGTGGTGGGCCTCGGAGATCCTCTCCCGGAGGTCCGGCTGATCGGTCTCAAGCCCCGTCATCCTCTTCGCGACGTACCAGGTGGAGCCGCAGGGGGCGGACCTGACGACGTTGGCGGCGAGGATCGTTTCCCTCCCCTCCCGGCTCTTCTGGGCCAGGATATCGATTTTTGGCTCGCCGAAGTGGGCCTTCTCCATGAAGGCCGATATGTTCGGCATATCGGGGTCGGGCCGGAGGGCGCAGAAGGGCTTGGCGAAGGCGGCCTCAAGGCCGAGCTTTTTGGCCTCCTCCGCCAGCTGGGTCCGCAGGCCCAGGGGAAGCTCCTGCGGCCGCTCGGACCCGCCGATGATCCCCTTGTATCCTTTATCCTTGAGGGCGGGGAGGAGGCCGAAGATTATGTCGGGGTGGACGTTGACGACGATGGCGATATCGGCCTCGGGTATGTCCGCAGGGATGTAGGGGCCGACGTCGTCGATGAAGTCGTCGAGGGTCTCGGGGTCGGGCATCTCGATGACGGAGACGATCTCCTCGGCCATGCTGTACTTTCCCGACTTGCAGAGGGTGCAGGCGTCGCCGCAGGATATGCAGAAGCCTGAGAAGTTGATCAGGTTCCCGATGAGGGTTCTTCCGAACTCGCCGTTGTAGAATACCGCGACCTTCATAATTTCCCCTTTTTGTCGGCCATCTTATCTATCCTTTGTTCTCCACTCTCCCCGGCTCGGAGCCCGCAATCCCGGCCAACAGCTCTCCCAGCCCCGGGACCTCGTCGGCGAGCTCTTTGACGGACACAGCCTCGCCCTCGGCGCTGAGGGCCACGGCCCCCCGGGGACCGAGGGCCACCACCGCCTTTGGCATCTTTCTCGCGGCGAAGGCCGCCCTCTCGCCCTGAACCATCGAGAATGAGAATACCTCTGCCACAGGTATGAGGGTAATCTCCCCCACTGTAAGGGGATCGTCTGCTTGGAGCCACCTTCGATTCATCCGATCACCATTTATCTATAGGTGCGTTTTTGTACAAAAATGGTGAGGGTGCGAGGATGGGAAACGATCTAGGCGGCATAGAGCCCCGGCTTCTCTGGGGACATTTCAACGAGATCAGGAAGATTCCCCGGTGCTCCAAGCACGAGGAAAGGGCGGCGGAGTACGTCGTCTCCGCGGCAAGGCGGCTCTGGCTCGACTGCAAAGTGGACGGCGCCGGAAACGTCGTGGTGAGAAAGGGCGCGACCCCCGGGAAGGAGGGCTCACCGACCGTCCTTCTCCAGTCCCACCTGGACATGGTCTGCGAGAAGAACAAGGACATCGACCACGACTTCTCAAAAGACCCCATCGAGGTCGTGGTCGAGGATGGCTGGGTCTTGGCGAGGGGCACCACCCTGGGCGCCGACAACGGGATCGGGGTTGCTGCAGCTCTCGCCGTCCTGGAGGACCCCGAGGCGGTCCACGGCCCTCTGGAGCTTCTCTTCACCGTTGACGAGGAGGACGGGATGTCCGGGGCGAGGGGGCTCCGGGAAGATGAGGCTGGGGCGAAGATGCTGATCAACCTAGACACCGACGACCCTCACTCCGTCTACGTGGGGTGCGCCGGCGGCGAGAACTCTCACCTCCGCCTCCCGATCCGATGGGTCCGTCCTGATCAGGGCGGGGCGGCGGCCTTCGAGGTCGTCCTCAAGGGCCTGGCGGGAGGCCACTCCGGGGTCGACATCCACCTTGAGAGGGGAAACGCCATCAAGCTTCTGGGATTTCTCCTCTGGGAGGCGGGGGAGAGGGTTCCCTTCAGCCTCGCATCCATCAGGGGCGGAGACAAGCACAACGCCATACCCCGAGAGGCGGAGGCTCACGTCGTCTTGCCCCGGGAACGGGCGGAGGAGTTTCGGTCTCTGGTGGAGGCGGGAGGCCACGCCCTCCGGGAGGAGTACGGGAAAGTGGACCCGGACCTCACCGTCGAGATATCGCCCCTGGAGGTTCCCGAGAGGGCAGCGTCCCTGGAGGACTCAAAAAGGGCCATCAGCCTCATCAGGGCCCTTCCGAACGGGATCATCCGGTGGAGCCCTGAGATCCCAGGCCTCGTTGAGACCTCGACGAACCTATCGGTCGTCTTCACCGAGGAGGACCAGATCTTCTTCCAGCTGGCATCCCGGTCGTCGTCGAGGGTCGGCCTCAAGACGACGACGGGAAGGATCAGGGCCGTGGCGAGGCTTGCGGGAGCGAAGATCGAGAGGGGGGACAGGTATCCGGGAAGGCGTCCGAAGCTCGATTCAAAGCTCCTCGCAGCGTGCAAGGCGGCCCACGAAGACCTCTTCGGCCAAGAGCCGATGGTCAAGTCGATTCACGCAGGCCTTGAGATGGGGATCATCGGGGAGAAGTATCCGGTGATGGAGATGGTCTCTCTTGGGACGACGATCGAGCACCCTCACTCTCCGGACGAGAGGGTGAAGATCTCGGCGGTGGAGGAGTTCTATCGATTCCTCCTGGCGGCGCTGGAGAAGGTCTCGGAGATGGAATAGCTCACGAAGAAAAGTACGAGAGTTTTGGTTTATATGGGCGGGCGGCGCAGAAAATTTGGGGCAGCTGCAAACGGAGGTATCGGAGACGAGGCGCCATCTTTCAGTTATTCGAATCCATTGTGGGTTTCGCTGCTCCCAGCGTCGGCCTCCTCCAGGCACATAAGGGCGACCTCAAAAGAACGATAGATCAAATCGAAGGGCGTGTTGCCTTGTCTCCCGAGACAAGAAAACCCGTATACGAGCAAAAAAAACGGCCATGATTATGCGCTTTTCTCAGATCTTCTAGCCAGATATCGGCTTGGATCTCTGAGACGTAACCCATTTGCTCTGCCCTATGGGCATTATTGATAAGATCGAAGACCTTAACGGCCAGATCGAGGTCATCGGTTGTGAAAGTTTCCGGCCTAATTTGTATATTTTCAAGCCGTTCCTCCCGGAAAAAGCCAGGGAGCTGGCGACCGATCACGCCGCTCGGGAAGGTATCTCCAAAAAGCTGGGCCATGGCGCGGCTAACCTCTCTTTGACCCCCATTGATGATGAACGTTCCCCAATCAGGCTCGTATACCACCAATCTGCCCCTCTCCCTGACTACCCGGACCATCTCTGAGAACGCTTTTCTCGGATCGGCTATATGTTGCAAGACCCGGTCGGCTCTTGCTCCATCGAAGGCGCTGCCACGAAAGGGAAGCCTGCAGGCATCTCCAAGGCAGTAAAAGACCAACCCCTCTTTTTCGGAGGCTTTGGATGCAGTTTCGATCATTTTCCTGCTGGAGTCTATGGCTACCACATAGCCTCGGCCCCCGATCATCTCGGCCATCGTTGACGCATCCCCACCCAGGCCGCAGCCTACCTCAAGAATTCTTGAGGATTTTGTCGTATTCAGGAGCTGGAAGCTATTCTTCTTGCAGTCCTGAAAGTAAGGTAAGGAGCATAGAGTCCGCAAGCACGAAAAAAATACGTCGGGATTTTGGGAACCGTCGACTTTCGAAAAGCCGCTCGAAAGGTAGTCCATGGACGGCGATTTGAGGGCGATTGTAAAAAAAGATAATGCCACTTCGATTGTGCCGATTTTATCGGAGTTCGTCTCAGATTCGGGGCTCAGGCTAAGGTTCAGGCCGTGGCCTCCTCGTCGATCTTGATCACCTCTTCTGTCAGCCCGCGAAGCTCGTGGACGAGGCCGTCGATCTGCCAGCTCGCCATCGATCCTGACGCTGAGGATGCCAATTTTCCGCAGATCTATCGCCTTCGCCACCCCCACCCACCCCAGACGGCGGGGCACTCCGACGGCGCTGTCCAAGACAGCGCCGCCCTCGTCCCCTCGCCCTCGGGTTTCACGACGCCTTCCTGGCAGGGGCGGGGTTCTCCGTTCTGGCGGCGATACTCTCAGCGGTGGCGAAGGACGCGGGATGAGCGAGCGAGGCGGCAAGTGTCCGGCGAATTTTATTCGTAGAATAGTATATATCCAGGCGGCGTAGAAAATTTGGGGCAGCTGCAAAGTGATCGGAGACAAATCGCCATTTTTCAGTATTCGAATCCATTGTGGGTTTCGATGCGCCCGGCGTCGGCCTCCTCCAGGCACATAAGGGCGACCACCCTTATGCTCTTCAGCGCCTCGTCTACAGTCTCGCCGTAAGAATGACAGCCTTTGAATTGCGGGCAGCTCGCTATGTAATACCCGTCCTAGTCCATCTCCATTGGTCATCGGTTAAGGGTATTTTGCCAGTTTTCTACGCCTAACATTATTATTTTAAGTATTAAATTATAATTATATGTGCATTCCGTTGTGAAAATCGATGTAGTAAATGCCTCGTGTGCGTTTTCCAGACCTAAAGGTAGACCAGTTATATTACATAATCCTAAAACTGTTATTCCGAAAAACCAGATAACGGGGCTCTATTCAATGCTGCTTTTTGGCTTAACCGATGACCAATGCGTCCATCTTGATGATTATGGGCAGGTGCGACATTTCGACTTCCACCGACATCAATCAGATATCATAGCTCTCCACATTGAAGACGCTTTTTCCGAAGTTTTCCGGCTTATGACCGCCCTAAAGCTCAACCCCCTTTATCAGGATGTGATTTCTCAAAACGCTCTCGGCGAACCTGTCGCCCTCGTTTTTCATAGCCTACCACCTGAAAATATATATTCGGATAGATATCCTCTAAGAAAAGTATATATGTTACAAGATACGACATAAAGTCGACTTGAAATGTATCGTATTCTGATTCTCTGGCTAACCATATTAATTACAATAGGCGCATCTCCCGCGTCTTGTGAAGGAGCAGCATACGCCTTCGGGGAAGCTGGTGTACGTGAGTTGGACCAATTTTCGCTGTCTGAATGCAACGGCTCAGAGGTCGTCACATTCACTACATCCAGTATATCAGGCGATAAATACAACCGAATCGCTTGTCCAGGAAGATCCTTGGATTCGATAAAGTATGAAATCTGCAAGAGGATAGATGTTGGAAACGACAAGGTCATTGATGAAGCAGCTTATCTGGCACAAAGATTTCCAGGAGATCGTTCAGTAGAACAGGTTTGTTCGATCTACGATTATCTTAAAAATAACTGGAATTACACTGGGGATCCTAGATGTGAGGAATATTATCGTTATGCTAATCAGACTCTTAGGCTTGGAGAACGGATCAACCGCGCTGGTGCAGGGGATTGTGACGATTTTGCAATCCTAATGTCGGCCCTAATCGAGAACATCGGTGGAACCACCAGGATAAATCTCGCATACGGCGGGGCTGAAGGGCATGCCTATACCGAAGTTTACCTGGGCGATCTGGACGATGAAGACGATAAGGTAAAAAGGACGATCAGCTGGTTGAGGAAGGAATACAACGTAGCTGAAATCAATGTACATTCGGGCAATATACATGGGGACGATAAAGAGGTTTGGCTCAACCTCGATTGGTGGGCAGACCATCCTGGAGGTCCTTTCTATGAGGCAGCCAATCACGTACCGATCCTTACTAGACCGGATATTCCAAAGGTTCCGTTAACCCCCCCAAACGAACCACCCTCGGCAATTATCTCTTACGAGCCTGAAGAACCGAATGCAAGAGACACTATAAACTTCAATGCATCTCAAAGCTATGACCCCTACGGAAAGATCGTGGAGTACGAATGGGATTTTGAAGATGGTAATACGGTAAGAGGCGCTGCTGTAAATTATTCTTATTCGAAGGGCGGCACATTCACCGTGAAGCTAAAAGTGACCGACGACGAGGGTAAAACCAACATCGACACCGACTTGATCGATGTAAACGAACCACCGGTCGCCCAGTTCAAGTATTCAATCCGGGATATGGAATCGGGATATCTGATAACCTTCGACGCTTCGAAAAGCAAAGATGAAGAGGATGGGGACATCGCCTACTACATGTGGAACTTCGGCGATGGACAGAAAACCGGAGAAATCCCTGACCAGAGCGTCGCGCCTCATTTTTATCCCAACAGCGGCACCTTTAACGTGAGTCTGACCGTTAAAGACAAAAAGGGAGCTACGGGCTTCAAGTTGATTCCGATCAAAATCAATTCGCGGCCAATTGCCATATTCTCCATCGATATAAGTGAACCGAACATTGGCGACGACATCGCCTTTGACGCATCCCAAAGTAGAGATGACGACGGGAAAGTGGTGGAATACAAATGGGATTTCGGTGACGGTGAGACCGCAAAAGGCCGCTACGTGATACATGATTATTCAACAGGGGGCGCTTTCATCGCAAAGCTGGAGATCAAAGACGACGACAACGCAACGAACAGCACCGACCGTGAGATCAGAGTAAACAAACCCCCCACAGCGTCCTTCGACTACTATCCCGCCAATCCCAGTGTGGATGGGATAGTAACCTTTAACGCATCCCAAAGCAAAGACGCAGACGGCAGGATAGTCGATTACGAGTGGGACTTCGGAGAGGGTGGGCGCAAGCTGGGGCATATGTGTGTAGATTACAAATACATTAAGAGTGATACCTATATCGTAATTCTGACTGTAACAGACGATAAAGGCATAAAAAACTCATCCTCTAAAAAGGTGGCAGTCGCAGAAAAAATGTCATCGGTTATCGAAGACACCGAAGCCGAGACGCCGGTAAGCGCCCGAGAACGGGCTAAGGTGGTGGCCGAGTCAAAGCAACCTGCCATCCAAACGTGGATACGAGCCTTCGGAGGTGCTGGTAAAGATGTAGGATATTCCGTACAGCAGACGAGCGATGGTGGCTACATCATAACAGGTTGGACCCTTGGTACTTTCGGCGGGGACGACGTTTGGCTGATCAAGACCGACTCCTATGGAAACAAGGTATGGGACAGAACCTTCGGAGGTGCTGGTCAAGATGAGGGATATTCGGTGCAGCAGACGAGCGATGGCGGCTACATCATAACAGGCTACACTCTTGGTACTTTCGGCGGGGACGACGTTTGGTTGATCAAGACCGACTCCTATGGAAACAAGGTATGGGACAGAATCTTCGGAGGTGCTGGTCAAGATGAGGGATATTCGGTGCAGCAGACGAGCGATGGTGGCTACATCATAACAGGTAGGACCCTTGGTACTCTCGGCGGGGACGACGTTTGGCTGATCAAGACCGACTCCTATGGAAACAAGGTATGGGACAGAATCTTCGGAGGTGCTGGTCAAGATGAGGGATATTCCGTACAGCAGACGAGCGATGGTGGCTACATCATAACAGGCTACACCCTTGGTACTCTCGGCGGGGACGACGTTTGGCTGATCAAGACCGACTCCTATGGAAACAAGATATGGGACAGAATCTTCGGAGGTGCTGGTCAAGATGAGGGATATTCGGTGCAGCAGACGAGCGATGGTGGCTACATCATAACAGGTAGGACCCTTGGTATTCTCGGTGGGGACGACGTTTGGCTGATCAAGACCGACTCCTATGGAAACAAGGTATGGGACAGAATCTTCGGAGGTGCTGGTCAAGATTGGGGATATTCCGTACAGCAGACGAGCGATGGTGGCTACATCATAACAGGCTATACAACGTCCCGCGGAGCAGGCGGCAGCGACATCTGGCTGATCAAGATCGACCCCTATGGAAACGAAGCATGGGACAGTATCTTCGGAGGAGCAGGTAATAATTGCGGATATTCAGTAAAGCAGACGAGCGACGGCGGCTACATAGTCGCCGGATGGACCGATCCCTACGGATCTGGTGCGCTAGATGTATCGTTGATCAAGACAGACGCATCTGGAAACTTGGTCGAATGAACAACATTTATCAGAGTGAAGATATCGACCATGTATGAGACCATTCGTATAACTCAGAAGCTGAGAACCTTCCACATTTTGATTTATAATGAGTTATAAAATATGTCTGCAAAAACGTATTGAGAAATGTACATATAGAGAAAAAGAAACATACTTCCTTGGAAAATTGGAGGGAGGGACTAGTGTACAGAAAGGAGATTATAAACCTCAGGAATGGGTCAATTGTAGCGTTGGCCTTAATATTGACGCTCGTTTCGATACACTCAACGGCTGCTGAACCGGATAACCGAACTGAATCGATAGCCCAACCTGAGGGCATGGTAACGGCATCATTGAAACCGAACATTACTGGAGACTGGAGGCTTATCCTTAAAGATAATGTGAGTCGGTATGCCAACTTGACCCTTTATCAAGCCGACGATAACATCTTCGGATACGGAAACCTGACCTCAGACAACGCGACTCGGCAGGTCACAGCCGGCGGATCTTTTGAATTAGACCTCATGGAGCTGTTTTTTGTCTCGCAGGAAGAGGACCTGATCCTCCGGCTCGTCTCCGTCGTCGATGAGGGATGCCTCTCAGGGGACTACAGGGGTTACGCCAAGGAAGGCGAAGAGATGAGCGGGGAAGTTTCAGGGTGCATGTGCGTACGAGGCGATACAAAGGCGGGGATTTGGCCCAAGTCGGAACCAACCCCTATCGAATGGTCTTGGTTCGAGAGGCTCTGGTTCAGTCCATGGCATTGGGATTTATTCACCTAGAGGACCGCGTTTTCGTTCAAGAAAGGCGATGAATATACGTCGAGAGGATAGGTGTCTATATTATGCCAGAAGAGAGGGACTGGAACTGGACTGAAACGGCGTTCAAAAAGGTTCCAGTTCCTTATCCACTAGTTTCACTGATATTATTTGTCGTTTCTTTTCTAATTTATATATTTTTGAGCAAAAGAGTCGAAAGTTTCGAACTGGATATCTATACCAGTATCGTGACAATATCTACCTGCTTTTTAGTCGCATGCGAGCCCACAGGAGTCAGATACTTCATAGATAACACGAGAGACAGCTTCAGGAATATGAAGCCAGCTCCAGAACATGAAAAAAAAATCATCGACCTCAATCAACGACTCGAAGAGAGATTCACCGGATCAAAAATCTATTATATAATAGTCATTTTAGTCATTGCCCCATTTATATTGATCGATCCGATACGTGGAGAATGCTATCTATTTTCCGTGCGTGAGGCTACCATTTGGAGCATCTTACTCGACACATTTGGATATATAATAACATTATTAATACTTTACTCGATGTCCACAATCATTTGGATTATCTTAAACATTTCGTGGGCACTCGCCAAACTCGAAAGCGATCCTTACAAGCATTCTATCAAAATAGACCTTTATAGCATCGATAAAGTGGGCGGTCTGAGACCCATTAGAAACTTAATTTTGAAGCTTGTTGTGTTTCAATTTATCACCATATCACTGGCAATTATAACTTTCATCAGACCAAAAACAGTTATATATCAAGAAGTTATATTCCTTATAATATTATTTTTATTTACTATGATGTTATTCTTCTTGAGTCGATATGTGATCCATAAACTCCTGGAAGATAAACGAGAATGCGATATCAGTATCATTAACGAACTGTACGACCAACAAAATCAGCGAATGCAAAGTACCATCTCTTGTAAAGATTATAATAATAAAGATATGAAGCTGGATCATATATTAAAGTCGATGGAATTCCTTCAAGATGAAAGAGAAAGATTGATGCGCGCCAGCAAAAGGGCATACGACTTTAAAGATATGTTTATTTTTATCAGTTCATTCCTTCTTCCATTTGTTACCACCTATATCCTCCCGCTGATCATGCCCAAAATTAATCAATAATAATATTCTAAATATGATTATAGAGACTGCGTCTATCCATAGTCGATGGTGGTACGCCTGGATTTGGCTGATATATCCAAAGAGAGACGATACCGATCCTGATTTTGTTGGATACCCTTTTGGTCCACCTCGGATTCAAAACCGCTATTATGCAGCACCTCTAAGAACTCTATGCGAAATATCAACCGAATCAAAGAGCACCACCAAAAGCACAAAACCGGGCGAGGGTTCACTTCATCCCAGACCTAAAGGTCGGGGTATTCGTGACCCTCCGTGCTCCCCAAGTAATAAAGATCGAGCCCTATTGTGGAAGCGCCCCCTCTTTCCGCCTACTCAGATCTTCTGTATCTCGTCCTTCGTCGCCAGCTTGATCCCGGCGTCTGTGAGGACCTTCCTCGCCTTCTCCAGGTTGTCGACCCGGATGATCAGCATCGCCCGCTCGGCCTTGGTGGTGACGAAGGCGTAGGCGTAGTCGACATTGACGTCGCTCTCCCCGAGAGTGTTCACGATCTCGTATAGGCCTCCGGGGATGTCCTTCATCTCGACGGCCAATACCTCCGTCTCCGAGACGGTGAAGCCGCTGTCGTGAAGGACCTGATAGCCCCGCTCGGGATCGTCGACGACCATCCGAATGACCCCGAAGTCTCCGGCCTCGGCGACGGTGAGGGCCCTGATGTTCACCCCGGCGTCGGATAAGGTCTTGGAGACCTTGGCCATCCTTCCGGGCTTGTTCTCGACGAACAATGATATCTGCTTAATTGCCACCATTTTTCGCACCTCCTTTTTTCCCTTACTTTCTCGCCTTCAGCTCTCGCTTCTGTCCCGTCTTCCGTTCAGACCTTCCTCTTGTCGATCACCCTCACGGCCTTCCCCTCAGACCGCGGGATCGTCCCCGGCTCCACCAGCTCCACGTCGGCTACGACGTTCAAAACGCCCTTCAGCTCCTTCGATATCCTCTTGGATAGAGACATGAGGTCTGCGATCTTGTCGCTGAATCCCGTCTCCGTCACCTCCACCATCACCTTCATGATGTCCAGGGGCCCCTTCCGGTCGACGATGATCTGGTAGTGGTCGCCGACCTCGGGGATCGTCATCAAGACCGACTCCACCTGGCTCGGGAATACGTTTATGCCGCGGATCACGATCATGTCGTCGGTCCGGCCGAGGATTCTCATCAGCCTCGGGTGGGTCCGGCCGCAGGCGCAGGGCTCGGAGTTTATCACCGTCAGATCGCCGATCCGATACCGGATGAGGGGTATCGCCCACTTGCTGAGAGTTGTTATGACGAGCTCCCCCGTCTCGCCGTCGGAAAGCTGCTCTCCGGTCTTGGGGTCGATCACCTCGATGAGGAACATGTCGGACCAGACGTGAATCCCGTTCTGCTCCTGGCACTCGGTGAATAGGGGGCCGCTCATCTCGCTCGTCCCGAAGATGTCGTAGGCCTTGATCCCCGTCGCCTCCTCGATCCGTCTCCTCGTCTCGTCAGACCAAGGCTCGGCCCCGAAGACCCCGACTTTGAGGCTGGTATCGTTCCGAATGGAGACGCCCATCCTCTCCGCCACCTCTGCTATGTGGAGGAAGTAGGATGGTGTGCAGGCGATGGCGGTGCTGCCGAGGTCCTGCATCAGCATGATCTGCCGCTCGGTGTTCCCAGTCCCGGTGGGAAGAACCGTCGCCCCGATCTTCTCCGCCCCGTAGTGGAGGCCGAGACCCCCGGTGAAGAGACCGTAGCCATACCCCACCTGGATCACGTCCCCGCGGCCAAGGCCTATGGAAGTGAGGGCCCTGGCCAGGGAATCCGACCACATCTCGATGTCGTCTTTGGTGTAGCCGACGACCGTCGGCTTTCCTGTGGTGCCGCTGGAGACGTGGTACCGCACAACTCTGTTTCTCGGCAGGCTGAACATGCCCGTAGGGTAGGTGTTTCGAAGATCGACCTTGTATGTGAAGGGAAGCTTCGTCAGGTCGGAAAGTTCCTTTATGTCCTCGGGCACCACCCCAGCCTCTTTGAACCTCTCTTTGTAGAAGGGGGAATGATCGTAGACGTAATGGACCATCGACTTGAGCCGCTCCTCCTGGAGCTTTCGCAGGTCCTCCGCGGGCATGCGTTCGATGTGCGGGTTCCAGTAGTCAAACATAGGCCATCAACCAGAATTCTCTCACTCTCTTGTACGATAAATATCAATCGATCGTCTCAGGCGATTCGGAGAACATTGAAGAAGGCGGTCGATCCCGTCGACAGGCGTCGAAAGTCCGGGCAAACTCATCACGGAAGACCTTCGGAAATCAGATATACGATCATGACCAAGTCAGACCCGGAGGCAAAATGACTTTGAGGGCAAAAACCTACCTTTGCGCCCTTTTGACGGCCCTCCTCTTGGCGGGCCTGTCGGAGGGTCAGATGGCGGAATTCGACAAGGTTAAAACCAGTAACGGCACCTCAGAGCCGGTTCTGGTCATCGGAACATCCACCGAACCTCAGGGACTTTTGCCCTCTGTGAAAAAGGTTCAGTTCAGAACCGAAACGGGATGGTCCAACTGGATCACCCTGAAAGGCGTGAGGCTCACCACGGGACCCGTGGCCGTCTCACCAGGACCTGGGATCGTCGACATATTAACTGGTGGAAACGACAACGAGCTCTGGCACATCCGCCTCCAGGGCCAAGAGACCTGGTCTGATTGGATAAAGGTCTTCGGCCCGCCGCCGTACAACAAGAACCTCGGCGGGGTCCACTTCAGAAAGTACGAGCTGGCGGCCATCTCGACGGGGTCTGAAGATGGGGACTACTACATCTTCACCTGGGGTCCCACCAACCACTGCCTATATAAGAGGTGCTGGGGCTGCGATGGAAGCGTCTCCTGCGACCGGACGGAAGACTGGATCCAGATAGAGGGGGAGATCGGATCGAGGCCCGCCGCCGTCCTCTGTGAGGGAAAGACCTACATCTTCGCCCTGGACGGCTCCAAAAGCCTCGTCTGGAACTGTGCCGACCTCCCAGCCGTCGGGTCGGGAGAGGTCCTGGCCTGGGATGAATGGCAGCCCCTCTCGGGAACCTTCGCCTCGCCTCCGACGGCGGCCTCTGACGGCGAGCAGATCCACGTCTTCGCCCTGAACCAGGGGGGTGGGATCGGGCACATCACCATCGACCCCGAGACCGGCGGCACCTCCGTCGAGACGATTAACCAGAGGATCGATTCAGCCCCCGCCATCGTCATCGAGGAGGGCAAGATCGACCTCTTCGCAAATCTCGGAGACGAGCTGGTCCACCTCCGGCACGACGGCGGATCCTGGGTGGTGGGCGAGAACCTGAAGGGCTCGATCTCGGGCCAGCCGACGGCCGTCTCCGATGGGATGGGACAGATCTGGGTCTTCGCCCAGGGCCAGGGCGGATGGCTCTGGGGGATTCACTACGGCCCAGAGGACGGCGCCTAAAAAATGTAAGAGCTAAAGAAAATGAAAGATATGCGGGGCGAAAGGCCTATCGACCTCGCCCCTCAGATCTCATCCAGTGCCTCTTTTACGAGCCGGTTCGCCTCCGCCGGATCGGCCCTTCCCCGGGTCTTCTTCATGACCATGCCGACGATGAAGTTGATCGACTTCTCGTTTCCACTTTTGTAGTCGGCCACCGCCTGGGAGCACTCCTTTACAGCAGCCTGCACCGCCTCCTTTACGGCGTCGTCCTCGACCTTGACGAGCCCCTTCGCCTCGACGACTCCAGCCGGATCTCCACCAGCGTCGAGGATAGTGCGGATCACCTCGACCGCCCCCTTCTCCGTGATCTTATCAGCCTCCAGCATTGAGAGGATCTCGACCATATGGCCGGGGCTGAAGCTCTCGATCGTCGCATCGCGGTAGTTCAGCTCGCCCTTGAGGACGTCAGCTATCCAGGCGGCGGCGAGCCTAGGCGATGATCTCTTTGCCACATCCTCATAGAAGTTGGCGACCCTGATCTCGGAGGTGAGGGACTTGGCGTGATCGTCGGCTATGCCGTACTCGGCAACGAACCGTTCCCTCTTGGCGTCAGGAAGCTCCGGAAGCTCCGCCTCGACCCTCGGCACCCAGTCGGCGATCCTCATGGGCACCAGGTCGGGCTCGGGGAAGTAGCGGTAGTCGTGAGCCTCCTCCTTCGTCCTGATGGTGACGGTGATCCCCCGGAGTTCGTCATAGTGGCGGGTCTCCTGGACCTGGGCGACCCCCCTCCTCCGGGCGGACCTCTGCCTCGTGATCTCGTAGGCGAGGGCCTTCTCGACCCCCTTGTGGCTAGATATGTTCTTGACCTCGGCCCTCTCCCCGCCGACAAGGGATATGTTCGAGTCGATCCTCATGGCTCCCTCGAGGTCGCCGTCAAAGACCTCCAGATATTCCAAAATGTTTCTGAGCTTGTCGAGGAAGGACCTCGCCTCCTTCGGGGACCGCAGGTCCGGTTCGGTCACCACCTCCAAAAGGGCCATACCGCACCGGTTGTAGTCGACCATCGTGTACTTGGCCCGGTCGATCGTCCCGGCGTGGACGAGCCTTCCGGGGTCCTCCTCCATGTGGACCCTGGTGATCCTGATCGTCTTCTCCTCGCCGTCATCGCCCTTGATCAGGATCTTGCCACCAAGGCCGATCGGAAAGTCGTACTGGGTTATCTGGAAGGCTTTGGGAAGGTCGGGGTAGTAATAGTTCTTCCTGTAAAAGAGCGTCTCTCCCTGGATCTCGCAGTTGAGGGCGAGAGCGACCCGGATGGCGTACTCGACCGCCCCCCTGTTCAAAACCGGAAGGGTTCCCGGCAGGCCTAGACAGACGGGACAGGTGTGGGTGTTGGGGGCCGAGTCGTGATAATCGGTGGAGCAGCCGCAGAAGAGCTTCGAGTTCAGCTTGTTCAGCTGGACGTGAACCTCAAGGCCTATGATGACGTCTTTTTCGGCCATTTCAGACCACCTCCTTTGGGACCGTCTCGTGGTACGGCGTCGCGTCCTCGTAGGCTTTGGCCGTCCTGAGGACGCCAACCTCATCGAAATGGCGGCCTATGATCTGAAGGCCGATGGGAAGGCCGTCGGCAAATCCGCACGGCACGGATATCGCCGGAACCCCGGCGAGGTTTATGGGGACTGTAAAGACGTCGGCCATGTAGAGCGAGAGCGGATCCTCGATCCTCTCTCCGATCTTGAAGGCCGGGAAGGGCATGGTGGGGGTCACCAGGACGTCGGCGCCGCCGGTTGCGAGAGCCCTCTCGAAGTCCTGCTTGATCAGGGTCCTCACCTTGAGGGCCTTGAGGTAGTACCTGCCGTAGTAGCCGGCCGAGAGGGCGTAGGTCCCAAGAAGTATCCTCCTCTTGACCTCGGGGCCGAAGCCTGCGGCCCTGATCTCGGAGAAGGTAGTGTGCCAGTCCTGGTCAGCCCCGAGCCGGAGGCCGTACCGGAGTCCGTCAAACCTCGCCAGGTTCGATGAGGCCTCGCTCATGGCGATGATGTAGTAGGCAGCGAGGGCGTACTTGGTGTGGGGGAGGCTCACCTCCTTCCACGACGCCCCCAGCTCCTCGAGCTTCGATATGGCGTCCCAGACCGATTTTTCGACCGCTGGGTCCACCCCCTCGCCGAAGTACTCTTTGGGGACGCCGCAGACGAGCCCCTCGACGCCGCCGTCGAGGCCTGAGAGATAGCCGCCTTCGGAGTTGACGGAGGTCGAGTCGCGCTGGTCGTGGCCCGCGATCACCTCCATCACCAGGGCCGCATCCTCGACGTTCAGGGTGAGGGGACCTATCTGCTCCAGACTGTTGGCGTAACTGACGAGGCCGTACCGGGAGACGAGGCCGTAGGTGGGCTTGAGGCCGACGATCCCGCAGAAGGAGGCGGGACACCTGATCGACCCGCCGGTGTCGGAGCCAAGGGCGCACGGGGCCTCCCCGGCGGCGACGGCCGCGGCGGACCCGCCGGAAGACCCGCCCGGAACCCGGTCGAGGTCCCAGGGATTTCTCGTCGTGCCGAAGTAACTGCTCTCGGTTGAGGTCCCCATGGCGAACTCGTCCATGTTCGTCTTGCCGACGACGATCGCCCCCTCCTTCTTCAGCCTCTCTATGACGTGGGCGTCGTAGGGGGGTATGTAGCCCTTGAGGATCCTCGACGAGCAGTTCGTCTCGATCCCTCTCGTCGATATACAGCTTTTGATCGCTATGGGAACCCCAGCCAATAGGCCGGACCAGGGCGCCCTGTCAAACTCCCTGGCCCGTTCGAGGGCCGAATCCTCGGAGAGGTTGTTGTAGGCGTTGAGCTTGCTCCTTTTGATCTTCTCGAATAGGGCTGCGACCCTCTCCTCGGCCGAAGCTCCCGCCGCAAGCACCTCCTTCAGCTCTCTCAACATGGAGATCACACGATCCTGGGGCTCTTGAAGTAGCCGTTCTCCCTTCTGGGAGCGTTCGAAAGCGACTCCTCCTGGGGCATGGACTCGCTGACCTCGTCCTCCCGGAAGACGTTGGTGAGGTCTACGACCCGATAGGTGGGCTCCACGTCCTCGGTATCGAGCTCGTCGAGCTGGTGGAAATAGTCGAGAACCGAGTTGAACGAGGCGACGAAGCCCTCCTTCTCCTCCTCGGCAACCTTTATGCTGGCAAGCCAGCCTATATGATCCACATCTTCTCCTGTAATCATCGTTATCCCACGCCGATTCTTCTCTCTGGAAAAAGAAGAAAATCGTCGGAGGCTATGAACCTTTTGCCGAGAATCCCGAAAATAGAAAAAGGCAACACGGAAACAGGACAAATCAAAAACAAGGCAAAACAAAAAAAGGGTCGTAGCGGACTCGCCGGGATTTGAACCCGGGACTGAGGCTCCGGAGGCCTCCGTGTTATCCAGACTATACTACGAGTCCAGCTAAGATTCCAGCACTATCTCGATGTTGACGTTCTTGGGAACCTGGATCCGCATCAGCTGACGGAGAGCTCGCTCGTCGGCGTCCAGGTCGATCATCCGCTTGTGCACCCGCATTTCCCAGTGGTCCCAGGTGGCGGTCCCCTCCCCGTCGGGGCTCTTTCTCGTGGGAACTACCATCCTCTTGGTGGGCAGCGGGATAGGTCCCGCCATGTGCACACCCGTCCTCTGGGCGATCCCTCTCACCTGGCTGCATATGTCATCCAGGGAGCGGGGGTCGGTTCCAGATAGCCGTATTCTTGCCTTCTGCATAACTCAAACACCAGAAAAATTTGAGTTAGCGGGGGGTGACGTTCATGCACATGCCCGCTGCTATCGTCTGACCCATATCCCTGATGGCGAACCGCCCTAGCTGGGGGATCTCCTTGACCTTCTCGATCACCATCGGCTTTGTCGGCATGACGGTGACTATGGCGGCATCGCCGGCCTTGATGAAGGCGGGGTTCTGCTCCTTTACCGCACCGGTCCTGGGGTCGAGCTTGGCCTTGATCTCGGTCAAGGTACAGGCGATCTGGGAGGTGTGGCAGTGGAAGACGGGGGTGTAACCCGCGGAGATGGCGCTCGGGTGCTGGAGGACCACGATCTGGGCGGTGAACTCCTTGGCCACGGTGGGCGGCGAATCGACATGTCCGCAGACATCGCCTCTCCTGATGTCCTTCTTTCCGACGCCCCTCACGTTCCAGCCGATGTTGTCGCCGGGGAGAGCCTGCTCAGCCTCTTCGTGGTGCATCTCGATCGTCTTGACCTCGCCGGTGACGTTGGCGGGCTCGAAGATGATCTTATCGCCCTTCTTGATGATACCGGTCTCGACCCTGCCGACAGGGACGGTTCCGACACCGGAGATGGTGTAGACGTCCTGGACGGGCAGTCTCAGAGGCAGGTTGGTGGGCTTCTCGGGCTCCTTGAGGTTGTTCAGCGCCTCCAGGAGGGTAGGTCCGCTGTACCACTTGAGGTTGTCGCCGAGCTTGACGATGTTGTCGCCGACGAAGGCGGAGAGTGGTATGAAGGGTATATCTGCGACCTTGTATCCGACCATCTGGAGCAGCTTTCCGACCTCTTCCTTGACCTCTTTATACCGCTCCTCGCTGTACTTGGCGGCGTCCATCTTGTTGATGGCTATGATCAGCTGGTTGATCCCCAGGGTTCTCGCGAGGAAGACGTGCTCCCTCGTCTGGGCCATGACCCCGTCGGGGGCTGCGACCACGAGGACTGCAGAGTCGGCCTGGCTGGCACCAGTGATCATGTTCTTGATGAAGTCTCGGTGGCCGGGACAGTCGACGATGGTGAAGTAGAACTTGTCGGTGTCGAATCTCTGGTGGGCGATGTCGATGGTGACGCCCCTCTCTCGCTCCTCTTTCAGGCTGTCCATGACCCAGGCGAACTCGAAGCTGCCCTTGCCCTTAGACTCGGCCTCTTTCTTGTACTGCTCGATGATATGTGGAGAAACCGCGCCGGTCTCGAACATCAGTCTTCCCACGAGAGTGGACTTCCCGTGGTCGACGTGTCCGATGAACGCCAGGTTCATGTGTGGCTTCTGTGATGCCATCTTAATCTCCTCCGGTTAACTTTCAACTCCGTATTTACGTCTCTTCCGTTTAAATCTTTTCAGAGAAGGCCTCAAGCCTTCAGGTAATCGCTGGGCTTAGGCATCTCGGTCTTTAAACCTTTGCGACCCCGGATCTGGCGTACCGTCTCCACCATCGCCGCTGGTGGGATCGGCTCAAAGCCTGCAAACTCCGTGCTCCAAAGGGACCTGCCCTCGGTGGCACCCCGGATCGCTCCCGCAAACCCGAACAGCTCAGAGACCGGCGCCTTCGCCTTGATTATGATCATGTCGCCCTCGGTCTCCATGCTCAGGATCATGCCTCTTCGGCCCTGGATCTCTGACATGGCACCGCCCATCTGCTCCTGTGGAACCTGTATAAAGACGTTCTGGAAGGGCTCGAGGAGGGTGGGGTTCGCCATGAGGATGCCGGCCTGGACCGCCTGTCTGACGGCGGGGATGACCTGGGCAGGCCCTCGGTGAATGGCGTCCTCGTGAAGTTTGATATCCATCAGCTTCGCCTTTACGCCCTGGACCGGCTCTCTGCAGATGGGGCCGTTCTTCGTAGCCTCGACGAAGCCCTCCAGCATCAGCTCCATCGTCTCTCTCAGGTACTGAACGCCCTTAGTCATGTTGATGAAGATGTTGGACTCGAAGATGCCGGATATATTCCGGGACTCCTCCTTGTCCATCCCCTTACTGATCAGGATGTTTCTCCTCTCCAGCTCCTCCATCTTCATGGAGACCTCGCCGGACTTGATCGCGTCCACCACCTCTTGCTCCAGAGGCTCGATCTCGATGTAGAAGCGGTTGTGATGGTTGGGGGACTTGCCTTCAACGGCTCCGTCAGTCTTTCCTGTGATAGACTCTCGATAGACGACGATGGGAGGCGAGGTGGTGATCTCGACGCCCTTGTCCCTCTGGATCCGATAGGCGACGATCTCCAAGTGGAGCTCGCCCATCCCAGCCATCAGGTGCTCGCCGGTCTCCTCGTTGATGGTGATGTTGAGGGTCGGGTCTTCCTTCGCGACCTGCCTCAGAACCTCTACCAGCTTCGGAAGGTCGCGGGTGTTCTTAGCCTCAACGGCGACGGTTACCACGGGCTCGCTGACGTGCTTGATGTCCTCGAAGGGGGTGGCCTCTCTGTCGGAGGATACCGTGGACCCGACGAAGGCGTCTCGCAGCCCCGTCACGGCCGCGATGTTTCCTGCGGGGATCTTCTCGACCTCGATCCTGTCAGCGCCCATGAATATCCCCGTCTGCTGGACGCGGTTCGGCTTTGCAACGCCTGAGATTGAGAGCTCCATGCCCCTCTCCAGGGTTCCTGAGAAGAGCCTACCGGTGGCGACCTCGCCCGCGTGGGGGTCGACGGAGATGTCGGTGACCATGAAGGCGACGGGCCCCTTGGGGTCGCAGGCTTCCATCGACTTGTAGAGCTTGCTGCTCTTGTCGCCGTGCCATATGACCGCGACACGCTCCTTCTGGGCCTTGAGGGGGCTTGGGAGGAAGCGGATGACCATGTCGTTGACGGCCAAGTAGAGAGGGCACCTCTCGGCGAGGGTCTTCATGTCTCCGGCCTGGCAGTAGTCGTAGACCTCGCCGAAGCCGATCCCCGTGCTCTTCATCTGGGGGACGCTGATCGCCCAGTTGTAAAGGGCAGACCCGAAGGCAACGCTCCCGTTGGCGGCGTCCACCTTCCAGCCCGCCTTGTACTTCTCCTCGTTCATGCCCCTGATGAGCTTGTTTATGTTGTCGATGAGCTTGCCCAAACGGAGCTGCATCTCCTGCTTGTCCACCTTCAGCTCGTTTAAGAGCCTGTCAACCTTGTTGACGAAAAGAACCGGATGGACGTTCTCTTTGAGCGCCTGTCTCAGGACCGTCTCGGTCTGGGGCATGGCGCCCTCCACGGCGTCCACGACGACGACGGCGCCGTCCACGGCCCGCATCGCCCTCGTGACGTCGCCGCCGAAGTCGACGTGACCTGGCGTGTCGATCATGTTGATGAGGTATTCCTCACCCTTGTACTCGTGGACCATGGAGACGTTGGCGGAATCGATGGTGATCCCTCGTGCCTGCTCCAGCTCGTCGAAGTCCATAAATAGCTGCTTGCCCGCCAGCTCCATGGAGATCATGCCAGCTCCCGCAAGCAGGTTGTCAGATAATGTCGTCTTGCCGTGATCAATATGCGCAACAATACCGATATTTCTGATCCTCTCTGGCTTGTCCATCAGCGCGGTCACGCGCTCAGCCATCTTCTTCCTCTTGCCCATATCAAGCCTCGCGAAATTTAAGATAAAGCTCTGAATCTAAAGCTTCTGAATCTTGGAGTCTCGGTTCCATTTTCGTACACCTATATAAGCCTTCGGCCCTCGATGAGGGGCTCTCGAGCGGTCGCCACGATCGATTTTTTCGTAGCCGCTCAACATCTGTATAAACGCTTCCAATCCGGGCACAGAATATATAGAGCTCTGCTGGAAGGCCAAAACCCCCGATCTGCTCAGCGATGGCCGAGTCGAGAAGGGCGATAGTCCTGCTTGCCAGCTCCAACGGCCATGCCGAAAGATAAAATTGGATTTATAAAACTCTGAGTAAAGCTTATATCGGTGAGATGGGACGTTCACAGGGTTTTCAAGATGGCACGCTTGGTAATGAAGTTTGGCGGATCCTCGGTGGCCGACGGGGCGAAGCTCCGAAACGTCGGAGAGCTGGTGAAGAGCCTGAGCGATGAAAACGAGATCGTCGTCGTTACCTCCGCCCTGGGAGGGGTCACCGACGACCTCCTCCAGTGCGCCAGGGCCTCGGCCAACGGCGGGAAGGTCGAGGACATCGTGACCTTCGTGGACAGGCTGAGCAAAAGGCACATCCAGGCCCTGATGGAGTCGGTCAGGGACCCTGAGATCGTGAAGGAGCTGAAGGAGATCATCATCCAGAGGCTGGGCGAGCTGGAGAAGGCGTACATCGGAATCTGCTACCTCGGCGAGCTATCGCCCCGGTCCATAGACAGGATATCCAGCTACGGCGAGAGGCTGGCGGCCCCGATCCTCTCCGGAGTCCTGAGGGACCTGGGCCTGAAGTCCAAGCACTACTCCGGGGGCGAGGCAGGGATCATCACCAACAGCGAGTATGGGAACGCAAAGCCCCTGGAGAAGACCTACGACCTCCTCCCCCAGAGGCTGACCCCCATCGAGGGTGTTCCGGTGGTGACGGGGTTCATCGCCGAGGACGAGAGGGGGAACATCACTACATTGGGCAGGGGCGGCTCTGACTTCTCGGCGTCCCTCATAGGGGCGGCCATCGACGCGGACGAGATCTGGTTCTGGAAGGACACCACAGGGGTTCTCACCACCGACCCCCGGATCGTCTCCGATGCGAAGAACATCCCCGTCATATCCTACCGGGAGGCGATGGAGATGTCCTACTTCGGGGCGAAGGTCCTCCACCCTCGGGCCATTGAGCCGGCCATCAGAAACGGGATCCCTGTCAGGGTCAAGTGCACCTTCGATCCCCAGGACCCGGGCACCCTGATCGTGAAGGAGGGCGCGGCCAAGGAGGAAGTGATCAAGGCCGTCACCTTATCGAAGAACGTGGCCCTCCTGACGATATCCGGGGCCGGGATGATCGGGACCCATGGAATCGCCGCCCGGGCCTTCAGTGCTCTCGCCAACTCCGGGGTGAACATCGTCATGATCAGCCAGGGGTCGAGCGAGGCGAACATATCCGTCGTCGTCGACGAGCCTCAGGTCGAGGCCGCCGAGATCGCTCTCCGGGCCGAGTTTCCCACCACCATCGTGAGGGAGGTCTCGTACAACAAGGACGTGGCCGTCGTCGCCGTCGTGGGGGCCGGGATGGTGGGGACCCCCGGCGTGGCCGGCAGGGTCTTCGGCGCCATGGGAAGGTCGAGAATCAACGTCCTCATGATCAGCCAGGGGTCGAGCGAGCACAACATATCTTTCGTCGTCAGCATGGCCGAGGCCGAGAGGGCGGTCCAGGAGCTCCACCGGGAGTTCGGGCTTGAGAGTGTGACGAAAAGGTGAAGGGGCAAAAGAGAAAAGAGGTGTGGAGATGAAGAAGATGACCTACGCCGATTCTGGCGTCGACATCAGGGCGGAGGAGAGGGCGATCTCCGCCATGAAGGGCGTCATGACCGGCAGACGTAAGGGGATCGGCGCCCCCATCACCGAGATCGGCCACTACGCCGGGCTCATCGACATGGGCGAGTTTGCCATCGCCATGACCACCGACGGCGTCGGAAGCAAGGTCCTGATCGCTAACGCCATGAAGAAGTGGGATACCGTCGGGATCGACTGCATGGCGATGAACGTCAACGATCTCCTGGCCATCGGGGCCGAGCCCCTGGCCTTCGTCGATTACCTCGCCCTCGAAAAGGTCGACCCGGAGATGACCGCTCAGATCGCCGTCGGCTTGGAGCGGGGCGCAGAGATCTCGAACATCAGCATCGTCGGGGGCGAGACCGCCTCCCTGCCCGAGATCATCCGGGGCTTCGATCTTGCGGGAACCTGCATCGGGATGATCAAAAAGAAAGACATCATCTCTGGCGAGAAGATCAAGAAAGGCGACATGATCGTGGGGCTTCCAAGCAGTGGCCTTCACAGCAACGGCTACACCCTGGCAAGAAAGATCGTCGAGGAGTCGAGCTACACCTACTTCGACCGGATGCCCTACTCCAAGAGGACGATCGGCGAGGAGCTTCTGGAGCCGACGAGGATCTATATGGAGGCGCTCGAAGTTATCCAGAAGGCCGATGTTCACGGCATGGCCCACATCACCGGAAGCGGCCTATTGAAGCTCCACCGGATCTCCGGCTTCGGCTTTGAGATCGACGACCCCATCGAACCCCAGCCGATATTCCGCTTCCTCCAGGAGGAGGGGGGCGTGGCCGAGGACGAGATGTACCGGACCTTCAACATGGGAATGGGATGGGTCTTCGTCCTTCCCGAGGACGACGTGGACGCGGTCCTCAAGATGACCGACGGAAAGCTCGTCGGCGAGATCACAGAATCGGGCCTTATGCTCGGGGATATGGAGCTGAAGTAAGGGCGACGGGGAGGCGGGGTGCGAGAGAATTTTAGGGGATCACAAGATAACCCTTCCCCCTTCTGAAAGCCCGACCCAGACGACTCCGTCTTCGACGAAGTACTCGAACCTGTGCTCTCCAACCCTAAACCGATAAAGGTCGTGGGACTTGCCTTTCAGCCTCTTGATATCTGCGCAGCTCCTGGAGGTGAAAGGGTCCTCCCCAAGCCTTCTCAAACTTTCTTTGAGCCTTTCTTTCTCTCCGCTATCGTCGAGTTATCTTTTGACCTGAGGATGAAGCCGGACCGCCATCTAAAGATCTTCCAGGGGGATGTAGTCCTTCGTCTCCCTACGGAGCTTCGACCATCGAGCTTGGAGGATCTCCTAGACGTCCTGATTTTTTAGTGAGTCCTGTAATCTTTGAGGATCTTATTATTGCACACAAATGCGACAGTAAGCGCTTTATTTTTCGACTTCTTTGACGATCTTCGAATTCGCATTTAAATAACTATGATGTTAATCTGATTATGTTCATTTAAGTCGATGAGAAATTATAAGTAGGTACAGAGAAGATATTGAATTTACTGAAGGGATTGGGATATGAACAGGACAATATCGCTATTGATGCTCGTGATAATTTTGTGCATGTTATCTGCCTCCGGCAGCCCAACAAATTCAGCTAATGCAAAAAGAGTCTTGTTTCTTTATGGTGATGGTCAGGTTGGGGGAGATGAAACTAGCAATACACTATCAATATATAATTCAGAATGGGATGGTTATTCTGATTTGGCTCAATTACTTCTAAATGATGGGTTTGAGATAAGCGAGCTTAATGTTGAACGGATATCAGTTGATACTTTAAATGATGTCGACGTTATAGTATTTACAACTTTCTGGCGACATAGATATTTGACAGATACTGAAGCATCAGTTTTGTCCAATTATATCTCCGATGGTGGGGGGATGTTTCTTATTGGCGAACTGTCGCGCGATGATTTGGGAAATTATCATCGAGTTTCCGTCAATAAAATAGGCAAATTTCTCGGATTAGACTTCCGGCACGATTTGATCTGTGATCCTGGGAGCAATGATGGAGACTATGATACGCCTATAATCAGAGACATCTCTTCACATGATGTAACATCAAACATCGTATCGTTCCTATTAAATTGGGGCAGCTCACTTGATGTATCAAATCCTGCACAGGCTATTGCTTTTACAACGTCTCAAGCCTGGAGCGATACAAATGCTCGTCATGACCGCGCAACAAGTACTAATATATTCGATAAAGACAGCAATGAGCCAAATGAGAAGTTAATTGCACTGGCAGCTGGGCAGTACGGAAGCGGACGATTTGTGGCGATCGGTGATGCAAGTTGGATGTGCAATACCTGGATTAATAGAGAGGATAATACAATATTAGTTAAGAATATATTTAATTGGCTATCGAAGATTCCTATCATTGAGAATCAACCACCAAAAGCGTCTAAAATCGAGCCATCTGATAAAATAGACATTGTTGTCGGCGAAGAGATTACTTTCAGAATCAAAGTAGAGGATCCCAATGATGACGCAGATCTACATATGGTTCAATGGTTCATCGATAACAAATGGTACGTGACAAGCCTCGTAGATAAGACCACTGGAGAGGCAAGTTTTTCATATACGTTTGAAAATCCAGGCACGTTTAGCATTAAGGCTACAGCATATGATGAGCATATGGGAGAGGATTCGGTAACTTGGACCTTAATCACAAGACAAAACACAGCCGATACGATGAAATACGATTGTAACTCGTTTATCTATATTAATGATGAAATCGCTGCTTGTATTAAAGCGGAAGTTGTAAATGAAATTTTACGTATAGATATATACCCTCAGGAAGGTTGGGGTATACCCAATAGAGCCTCATTAGTAGAAATGATGGGTTTGGAATTAAAACCAGTTCCAGTTGGACAAGTAATTCTTGGATACGATGAGGATATATCTGTGTTCGTTGAAGACATACAAATTTTGTATGCTTACGAAGGCAATAGATATCATTCAGTCATTACCGAAGGAACTAGCGAATTGCCAACGTACGTAGATCCGTTGATAAGCGATTTAATGAGTTTGGGTAATGTGTGGATCCCAACTAATATAATATTCTCATCATGGACTGGGTTTACTGATCAGTCTACCAAACCCACTGAAGATTACTTTACAGATGATAATGAATACGATGCCTGCATAATCATTTGGCCTGACCAATCAGTGAAATTTAGTGGAGATATAATCGATAAAGCGTATGTTGATTCGCCAAATTATATCAGTTTGGAGGTTGGAGTAGATCTCGATAATGAAGCAGATACTGATGATAAATATATCTATATATATGTAAAAAATTTAATAACTAGGTTGCACGATTATGGTGGCATCAGGGTTGGTGATTATGCCGCCTCGACATATGCAAACTGCGAGGTATTTAAGGTACCAATCAATTAATATGTCAAGTTTTTTGCTATTTTCATGTCTAAAGGGTACGTAGTAATTCTATTTCGTATCTAATCGCTGAATACGAATCGACAAGCTTAAGCATAATTTCAGTTCTTCTCTATTTTTCTCAGGAATATATGTTTACCCGACTTTTCGGCAGGGTCGAGCACGAATCTGAATAATTCTCTTGAAGTTGGTCCAGATTACTAAACTAACGATGAAGAGGCGAACGTCCTGTACATCAAATTCAAAAAGGCGAGCCACGCCTACGACGCCGAGCTCGCTGAGGACGACGACATAATCAGGCGCGAAAGGGACGAGGTAGTAGGGATGGCCTTCCTCAACGCCTCCGAAAGGCCCAGTGCCACCAAGAACCGAACCTAACCTGTGACTTAGAAGCCAGCCTAAAAAAAGGCGATGAGCAAGAGGAGAAGAACCTTTTCAGATTTAGCATCACCCGCACAAGAGCCGATATTATACTAAAACCGGCCTTATTTCTAGCTTGATGAGGTCCTTGAGCTATCGAGTCCTGCTCAGAAAAGAGCCAGAGGGATGCTATAGCGCCATCGTCCCCACCCTTCCCGGATGCGTCACCTTCGGGAAGACGATAGACGAGGCGATCGAGGCCTACGTCGAAAGCCTCGTGGCCCGGGGCAAAGAGGTCCCCACCGAGGAGGGCACCCTGGAATACGCCTTGACGATCGAGGCCCAAGCCTGATCGTTCTGATTCGGATTTTATAGAGCTGAAGGATTCTCCGCCGCCTCATTCTTTGTTGTCCCGAAGAGCTTTTCGACCTTCATCTCGATACCCTTTATCGCCCCGACCTCAAGCCCCTCGCCCATGCCCGGAGGCGACCTGCCACGATATATTTGAACGAGAAGAACTTTGAGATTTCTGGTTGGTGAGCATGGCCGGGAAGGATCAGCCATCGGATAACGAATCCCGCTACGTGGAGATGGAAGGGGAGGCGGAATACCAGAGGCAGCTGAAGCTCTTTTCGGACTGCTCTCAGGAGAAGAGCATAGAGCTGGTGTTGATAGGCGAGGTGATCTCGGGGCTCAGAAGCTCGGAGAGGTTTCTGGACATCGGGGCGGGGACCGGGAACCTCACCGTCAGCGTCTCCCAGTTCTTTGCCGAGACCACCATCGTCGAGCCCAACGAAAGGCAGGCGGGCGTCTTCCGGAGGAGGTACCCCCGGTTCAGCGTCTACGACTGCAGGTGGGAGGACGCAGATCTCGGGTCCGACCAGTTCGACTTCATCCTCTGCTCCCACGTCCTCTACTACATCCCGGCGAGGGACTGGCTGAAGACGATCGAGAAGATGTACTCCCATCTCGCCGTCGGCGGGACGATCGCCATCGCCCTTCAGTCTCCCGTCGGGGAGGTGGCTGAGTTCTTCAGGGATTTCTCAGAGCACGACGTCCCCGTCATCGAGCTCTGGCGAAACCTGACCCTGACCTACGGATACCCGTCCGCCCAGGCCAGATACTTCGTCAACGAGATATTCGCGGAGAGGATAGAGGATATGGTCGACCTGGGGCTCTTTCTCCTCCTCGATAGAAAGTACAGAGAGAGAAAAGAGGAGATCGAGAGGTACTTCCTGGAGAGGCACAGGGTCGATGGCGGGTACCGCATAACCCAGGACGAGATTCTGCTGACGATAAAACGGGAACGTTGACGCGGCTGCCTCTTCTCAAGCCGCGCCGAAGGATTTTGGAGGCATTTTGGAGGCGGCCTAAGCGGCCTTTCCGCCCTTCTCTGCCGCCTCCTTCGCCATCGTGCCGAAGAGCTCCTCCAGCTTCACCTTGATATCCTTTATCGCCTCGACCCCCGGCCCGCCGACGTCCAGGGGCGACTTGCCCGCCAGGTCCGCGTCCATCAGGCTTCTGTCGAAGGGGATCATCCCCAGGACCGGGACGTCCATCTCCGCAAGCTTCTCCCTGATTATCTTCTGCTCCTCGGGAGCCTTGTTGATGACGGCCATCACCCTCCCGATCCCGAGGTCGCTGGCGAGCTTCTTGATCCGCTCCAGTGTCTCAACGGACCGGAGACCCGGCTCGACGACAGCGATCATGACGTCGACGCCCCTCGTCGTCCCGCGCCCCAGGTGCTCGATCCCCGCCTCCATGTCCAGGATCACCAGATCCTTCTCCCGCAAGATGACGTGCCTGAGGAGAGCCCGGAGGAAGGCGGTCTCGGGGCACATGCAGCCGCTCCCGCCGGTGTCGATCGTCCCCATCACCGCGAGCTTGACGCCGTCGGGGCCGACACAACCGCACTTCTCGATGACGTCGTCGACCTTCGGGTTGAGCTTGAACATCCCGAACTCAGCGCTCGCCCTCTCCTGGACCATATCCTTGTAGTCGGTGATGGGCCGGGGGTTTTCGGCTACGCCCAGGGCGGACGCCAGGTTCATGTCGGGGTCTGCGTCTATCGCTATAACGTTGTACCCGTCGCGGGCGAAGAGGCGGGCGAGGGTTCCGGCGAGGGTGGTCTTGCCGACGCCCCCTTTTCCAGAGATGGCAATCTTGATGGTAAAACCTCCTGGACTTGACTTCGATCTCAAAACTTCAATCTTCAGATATATATGGGAAGATCACAGTTTATATCGCTTCTGGAGACTTTGACAGATGGGCGGATCAAATAATGGGGAGAAGGTGTGGAGTGTGACAAATCGCGCGGCCAATAAGAAGGACGATGTCGAAGATGGGGGACGAAGACCCTTGGAAGAACAAAAACTCGGCCTCGGCCCTCACGCACCGGAGCTTCTCCGGAAGAGGTATCTGAGGAGAGACGAGCGGGGCAACGTCGCCGAGACCCCGGAGGAGATGTTCAGCCGGGTGGCCCGGACCGTCGCTCGCGCCGAGGCGAGGTTCGGCGGCGACCGGGGCGCGGCGGCATCGAAGTTCAGAGACATCATGAGCCGGGTGCTCTTTCTCCCCAACTCCCCGACCCTGATGAACGCCGGCCTCGCCCTCGGGCAGCTCTCGGCCTGCTTCGTCCTGCCGGTGGAGGACTCGATGGACGGGATCTTCGGGGCCCTGAAGGAGATGGCGAAGATCCACCAGAGCGGCGGGGGGACCGGCTTCTCCTTCTCGCGGCTCCGACCGAAGGGCGACCCCGTCCGGGCGACGGGGGGCGTCGCCAGCGGCCCGGTATCCTTCATGGAGGTCTTCGACGCCGCCACCGAGGTGATAAAACAGGGCGGCAGGAGGCGGGGGGCGAACATGGCGGTCCTCCGGGCCGACCATCCCGATATCCAAGAGTTCGTCAGGGCCAAGGAGAGTGCGGGCAGGTTTCAGAACTTCAACCTCTCCGTCGGCATCACCGACGATCTGATGAAAAGGGCCCGATCCGTAGAGGAGTTCGACCTCGTGAACCCGAGGAGCGGCCAGGTCACGGAGACGATCGACGCCTCCGCCCTCCTCCGAGAGATAGCCGCCAACGCCTGGCACCGGGGCGATCCCGGCGTCCTCTTCCTGGACAAGATAAACGAGGGCCACCCACTTCCGGGGACGATCGAGGCGACAAACCCCTGCGGCGAGCAGCCGCTCCTCCCCTACGAGTCCTGCAACCTCGGCTCGTTGAACCTCTCA
>Ga0209203_1000559_pt1 | contig 31260 bp, 30 predicted proteins | sample AD_UKC109_MetaG_FD_184423 | JGI IMG/M metagenome (GOLD analysis project Ga0209203, IMG submission 184423) | Active sludge microbial communities of municipal wastewater-treating anaerobic digesters from Hong Kong - AD_UKC109_MetaG (SPAdes)... | ecosystem: Engineered > Bioreactor > Anaerobic >... | reverse complement strand
CACAGAGAAAGAGCAAAGGCTTGTACATAGTGTAGTTCAAAAGATGGAAAAGTCCCCCTTTGATGGCGGTCATACCGTAATCGCTCATCTCCTGAGGATTACCGAGGGCGAGAAGCCCCACCCCAAGACCGAGAAGCATGTACCCCACCTGGGAAACCGAGTGATACGCCATGAGCCGCTTGATCTCTTTCTGGATTACCGCCATGGTAACGCCGATAAACATGGAGAGACATCCAAGCACAATAATCGCCCAGGCCACGGCGCTGCTTCCGAGAGACATGCCGTAAATGGAAAAGCAAACTCGGAAAAGGGCGTAAAGAGAGGCCTGGCTTACCGCCACGAGAAGACAGGTTACCGCCGCAGGAGCCTCCGCATAGGCATCGGGGGTCCACATGTGCATGGGCACGGAACCGCACTTCATGGCAAGCGCCACCACCAAAAAGATCAACGCCACTTTTTCAGGAAGCCCGTATTGCAAATTCGCGCCGATAGCTCCCATGTTCACCACGTTATAACGGCCATAGAGAAACGCTATGGCGAAGAGAATGAACATAACTCCCACGGTGGAGATGAGCATGTATTTGAACCCCGCCTCCACCGCTTCGGGGCGGTCTCTCCAAAAGGCCACAAGACCAAAGGAGGCCACCGAAGCAATTTCGATGAAAACGAAAAGGTTGAAAAGATCTCCCGTAAGAACCATGCCCTGCATGCCCGCCGTGAGAAGAAGATAAAGAGCCACATACTTGTCGAGCCCCGTAAACTTCTCCATGAACTGAAGGGAGAAAAGAGCTCCCGCCAAGGTGCAGATGCTTCCGATAAGAGCCATGAGCGCTCCGAAAGAATCCACCTCCAGAAGAATTCTCACGGGAAGCTGCATCCCCGAGGGAAGGGGAAGATTCCATGCGCTTCCACCCATAACATATACCGCAGTTCCCGTGGCATTGACATGCTGCCAGAGAAGAAGAGAAAAGAGAGCCGTAAGAACCGCAATAAGGATAAACCACACGTTGCGGGGTATCCGGCCAGCCTTGGAAACCAGGGGGGCTCCGAAAGCTCCGAAAAGGGGTACCGCCACTACAAGGGCGGGAAGATGGTTTGTCCAGCTCATCCCCGCAACCTCCTTATCTCTCGAACGTCGAGGGTACCGTAATGCCGATAGAGCACCATAATCATGGAAAGCATAAGAGCACTCGTGGCAAGGCTGATAACGATAGCCGTCAGGGTAAGTGCCTGAGGCGTAGGAAGCACGAAGGAGCCTCCCTCGCCTCCAAGGGTGAAGACGGGGATATTTCCTCCCGATCGGTATCCGTAAACAATGAGCATCAAATTCGCCGCAGCTTCTACAACGCTCACTCCCACAGCAATTTTCACCAGATTCCTTTCGAAAATCACTGCGAAAAGTCCGTATACGAAAAGAAGCCCCACGATGACATAGGGCAGATTACCTATCATGGCCGGTTTCCTCCTTCCCGAATTCCTCGGTTCCAAGATTCTGCCGGATGCCATGAAGCATGTAGAAAAGAATGAGAGAAAGCCCCCCCACAACTTCAAAACCCACGGCCATGTTCATGAGAGCGATGGTTCCCGAAGAGTTAAGCACTCCCGGATTGGCTCCCAAGGGTACCAGAGAACCGAAAAGCCCTCCCTGTTTCGCCAGGAAGTTATAGAAAAAAGTAGTTCCCAAAGCCACGAAACCGGTGCAGATAAAAAGGAGAAGCCCCGCCTGTTCGAGGCTGATGAAAAGCCCCTTTTTGATCTTTGGCAGAGCGAAATCTCCTCCATGGGTTATCACGAGAAAAGCCAGAGCCGTAGCTACCACGGCTCCCCCCTGAAATCCTCCACCGGGGGTAAGATGCCCGTGAATAATGACGTAACTTCCGAAAACCACCATAAACCAGGCGAAAGCGTTGCAAACGACCCGAGCAATAACCGAAAGAGGACGCATATGCAACATATCAGGATTTCCCCCCTTTACGGAAAATCAGAGCAATGGAAGAAACTGCCGTAAAGAGAACCGCCGCTTCTCCCAAAGTATCAAAACCACGATAATCGAATACGATAGCGGTAACCACGTTGTTCGCCGCCTTATCCTTCTGGGCGTGCTCCACGAAATACGTATCCATGGGAGCCTCTCCGGGAAAGCCGAAGGGATGCACCGTCTCCATGGCACCCCAGGCAACTCCCGCTACCACGAGAACTGCAACGAGAAAAACCATCTTCGACTTCATTGACGGGCTCCTTTCTCCCCAGGATAGGCTTTACGCACCGCCCGAAGGGCAAAAAGATAAATGGCAGTGCTCAGTCCGGCACCGATGGCAGCTTCCGCGATGGCCACATCCGGAGCCTGGAGAATATAGAACTCGATGGAAAGGAGCAGGCTCAAAGCAGCCAGGGAAATAACGGAAGAGATGAGATCCCGGAACCATACCGCAAAGAATCCCGCCAATCCGACGAGAATAAGTATGGCAAGATGAACCGTCTCGGTCATTGAGAAACACCGCCTCTCTTCTCTTTTTTCTTGTCCTCGTACAGCACATCAACGATAGCCTGCCGGGGAAGAATCCCACTCCGATGCGCCGCCCTGGCTATGGCATGAGCTCCGGTAGCGTTGGTAATGAGAAGAGCCACAAAAGCGATAATCACATGCACGATCAAAACGAGAAAACGGCCTTCACCGGACTGAAAATAACGCCACAACCCCCAGAGAATAGCGGAAATGGAGATAAACATGGAACCGAAGGTGGTACACTTGGTGGTTCCGTGCAAACGGGTGTAAACATCGGGAAAACGATAGAGAGCGAAGCCTCCCAAAGCGGAAAAGGCCAATCCTATGGCCAGGAAAAAAGCGAGTACAAAGGGCATGCTTCATCACCTCCCGATCTCAAGATAGCGGGCAAAGAACATGGTGCTCACAAAAGAGAGAGCGGCATACACGATGGCCACGTCCACCATAACTATCGAATCGTACGCCACCGCAAGAAGAATCATGATGGCGATAGCCAGGGTATTCAGCGCATCCAGGGCCACCACACGATCCGGTACGGTGGGTCCCGCTACGAGACGCCCGAGCATCAACAGGGCCACAAGGCCGAGAATTGCTGCACCCCACGTAAAAAGAAGCGTACTCATTGGGTTATCCTCCTCGCCCAATCCGCAAAGGAGCCGTAAACCTCTTCCGGTGCAGGCTCCGGACCGGAAAGATCGATACAATGCACGTAGAGAGCCCTCTCGTCTTCATCCACATCCACCGAAAGGGTTCCGGGAGTAAGAGTGATGGAATTCGCCAGAAGAGTAATGCCTCCATCCCCCAACCCTTCCGTAGGGACCTTGACGATACCGGGATTGATTTTCCCGGTGATGACAAGTTTCGCCACGTGAAGATTCGCCTTGGCCAGAGCCACCATAAAGGGACCGAAAAAATAGTGCAGAAAGCGTCCCCATCGGACAAGGTTCATACTGGAGCTGAAGGGCCTCGTAACACCGAAAAAGGATCGGCCCACGAGAAAGAGAACGGAGCCCAAGAGAAGAGCAATGACGATTTCAGCGAATGAAATGCCGCCACCGCTCCACGCCAGAAGAAGATACGTTATGACGGAAAGGAAAAAAATACACACATGCCCACCTCCCAAGAGAATATCCTTATTCCGTACCAAAACACGTCCAACAAGCCATTTTACACCAATTATGGAGTATACGTCAGGCCACCTAGTGAAAAAGGCTTATTTTCAGTAAATTGGGTAAATCATCTTACGTTCTGCATGCAATCCGAAAAAACATGGCATACAACCTTGCAATATCTCATATTTCGAAGGAACACTTTTTGAAAACATAGCGAAAATTTCTCCCGAAGGAGTTCATTTTCCGCTTTTTCCGAAGACATCGAGACGCGTTTCAAAGAGCGAATGGTTCGGTCCAATAATATCCAAAATTCCCGCACCTCGAGAAGGGAGGAACCTTTTTTCAGGGCAAAGAAATTCTCACGTTATCCAGAGCAACCTCGGAATAGGAATAGAAATTCAGGGTTCCCTTTCCGACAAACCGATCCGCGAGAGATTTCTCCAGAATCAAGTTCCCATCCACGTAGACCTTGAGAGAATCCCCTATGCGACAGATACGGTAATGCTGCCAGGTCTGCAGGTGAATATGCTTCCCCATCTTCCACTGAACCGGATCTCTGCTGCTGCCGGCATGAGAGCGCGTGTTCCGCCACGACCCCGGAACCACTACGTACCCTTCGCCCCGCGCATTCTGCCATCGCACAGGCAGACCGTCGTCGCCGCACCAGGCATCGTATTCGATGATGACGTTCTCCAGGGGTATTTCCGTTTTCGATGTGAGGGGCCGATGCTGAGGATCCTGCCAAAAAATTTTTTCATCCTTCCAACGGACCTGAAAGCCCTGGGCATTCCACTTGGAAGGCCCCCCGGAGAAATCGTCGAAAAAGAGCACCTTCCCGGAAGGTGAATCCGGCTCCAGGGGTTTCGCCGGAGCCTGGTCCAGGAGCAAAACAGGCCTCTGATCTTTTTGCGGAAATTCCCGGGAGCGGAACCCATATTGGCATTCCGGAACGTTTTGGGAAAGGGGGCCCGGGGAGACGAGAACCAGCCCGTGATTCGGAGTTCCCCGGAGCCATGCGTTTACGAGATCCGTCACGTCCACATCCACCCATTTGCCCGGATTGCCTCCTGGGCAGAAGCAGACTGCCGGGCGAGGATCGAAGGAAGGTTGATTCTCCCACGTAAGATCCCCCGGCCGGGGTTCCGCCGGAGAAGGGTAATTTCCTCCCCCCTCCTGCCAGGGAGAGGTAACCCGATGAACGCATATATCCAGGGTTCCCGTTCCTGCGGAATGATAGTGATACAACCTCAGAACCGCGGAGGAAACGGCGGTTACCCGAGAAAGGGTAAAGCGGAGATAGGTCCGTTTTTCTCCTCCCAGGGGATGCCATCCCGCTCCGAGGGAGCCGTAGGCTCCCCAGTTGGAGTTATTCCAATTCCTGTATTCATAGGCATATACATGATTATCCGCCTGGGCCTGCAGCACCGCCGGAGACGCCGTAGCGGCTTCTCGAGACACCACCAGGAGCGAGAGCAGCAGAAAAAAGGACACTCTTTTTGATATGTGTAGCATGGCAAAGACCTCCTTCTAGACAAAATCGATTCTCCAAGGGGCGATAAAAAGACCTAGGCTCCCCAATCCTTTTTCACGGCTTCCATTTTGGAGGCAAGCTCCTTCGGTGATAATAAAAAACCATTCTGGGAACGAGGATCAAGGTCATAAATATTTCCATAACTCGAAACTCCGACTTCCACCCCCGGATGTCCCAAAGAGAGACAAATTAAGGAAGAGATTCCGCAGAATTCAGATTGAAACACGGCTCTTTGAGAAAGCACTTTGATTTTACCAAAAATTCCATAATGCCGGAATCTTGCATTCCTGAAAAATTTCAACTACCGGAGAAACCAGAAAAATCCCGGAGAAGAAGAATTCTCCAAGTTTTCTACCCGATAATTTGTGTTCTCTACGTAATTTGCGGCGCTTTTCCGGAAAAAGTTTTTTTCAAAAAACATGGGAGTCGAGTATAATACGGTTTTATTCATCGTGCTGGTCTTCCGGCATTTTCGAAGCAGGAAGAAGAACCTTTGAGAGATAACGAAAGGGAGGAACACATACTATGCTTTTTGCCGCTCTGGCAGCCCTGATTTTTGGATTGATCTTTCTCATCTGGAGCGCGGATTACTTCGTGGATGGCGCCGTAGCTACAGCTCATCAGTTGGGGATGCCCCATCTCCTGGTGGGCATGCTCATCGTGGGCTTCGGCACTTCCGCTCCGGAGATGATCGTCTCCGCCTTCTCCGCTCTCCAGGGAAATCCCGGCCTGGCTCTGGGGAACGCCTACGGATCCAACATCGCCAACATCGCCCTCATTCTTGGAGTGACCGCCCTTCTCTCCCCCATAGCGGTACACCCCCAGGTAATGCGAAGGGAGCTTCCTCTTCTTATGGGAGCTACCGTCTTCGCCATGCTGCAGCTTTTGAACGGAGAGATTTCCCGCACCGATGCTCTTCTGCTCCTGGCGGTCTTTTTTCTGATCATGGGATTCTCGATTTACAAGGGCATGAAGGGAGATCCTCCGGAGATTCTTCTCTCGGAAGATCCGGAAGAACTCATTTCGGAAGCTTCCCTTCCTCTTTCCAAGGCTCTGTTCAAACTCGTGATAGGGCTTGCGGTGCTCATGGGAAGCTCCAAGGCTCTCGTCTGGGGAGCGGTACTGGTGGCCCATGCTCTGGGAGTGAGCGATCTTATTATCGGCCTTACGGTGGTAGCCATAGGGACCTCCCTTCCGGAGCTTGCGTCATCGGTGGCAGCTATCCGTAAGGGAAAGAGCGATATCGCTCTGGGCAACGTTCTTGGCTCCAACCTCTTCAATACTCTTGCGGTAGTGGGAATTGCCGGAGTCATTCACCCCATTGCGGTGGATCCGGAGGTCCTCTCCCGGGACTGCCTCGTCATGGGAGGGCTGACTCTTTCACTTTTCGCCTTCTGTAAGGGCTCCCGCAAAACCCGGGGAAGCATTACGCGTCTGGAGGGTTTTCTGCTCTGTACGATGTATGCATCGTATTTAGGCTGGCTCCTTTACTTTACCCTTCGGTAGAAAAATATGCTTTTCCATGACGATAAAAACAGCGGCTGTCCCTTGAGGAGACAGCCGCTTCTTCAGTTTTGCGCGATTTTTTATTTTTCTATGATAACCGCCGTATAGGGAAGGGAATATCCCGCCCCTCCATAAACATATCCGCATACGGGAAACCCCGGATAATAACAATATCCTCCGGGAACCCAGGGATACCCTACCACAAAAGGAACCGCGGGAAACATGGGAGGAACCGCAACGACAGGCACCATCCCGGGCAGCACCACAGGAGACACCACAGGATATCCCCATACCGCCACGGGAGAAGCGTATACCGCAGCTTCCGCCGCACCACTCATACCTATAAACATAAAGACTGCTCCGACAACGAAGATACACCCCAAAAGTCTCTTCCATCTTCTCATGCACAACACCTCCCCGTAAAATTTTCGAGAGCCCTGCGGAAGTTCTTATGTCCAGGCAGTTTCAGTCTGAATTTTTAATATCACCACGTGGGATAGCGATCCCCCGCGGGAGAAAAAAGATGTGTTTCTTTTCTAAAGGGAGTGCTCCGGGAGACCGGGGTTTTCCCCTTTACGAGGAGAGCGAAATCCCGCTGAAGATCTTCGAGATCCTGCCCCCGGGGGTCCCAAGGGAAAAAAGGAGTCATCACAAGCCGAGATTCCTCGGAAAGAGGATCGTAACTGAAAAGAATCATGACCGAACTTCCGTGCCAAAGGCGGCCGTACTCGGTCTGCCCTGAAAATTGCGCTTTTCCTGGGCCCCAACGCCGGGAAGCCTCTTGAAGGAGCAAATCCCGGTTGTGTCTGCCGTAAGCTCCCAGGAAAACCCCTGCAAAGCGCTGATTGACGAAATAATAAAGGACATCGTCCAATTGGGCCTCCCCGAAAAGAAGGCTTTCTCCTTCCCGGCGGCAAAACTCCCAGGATCCATCTTTCTCGAAGGAATAAAGCCCGGAAAAACGGTGGTTTCCAGACCACCAGGAAGCGCCCCGGAAACCCCGAGGTTCGTTTTGAAAGGCTTCGGAAGGGAAAAAAGAGCCCCCCAAAAGGATACAAAAGGAAAGCATCATTCCTCCCCAGAATGCTTTAGACACGAAAAACACCCTTTCAGGTTCTTTGCAACCCCTGATCTTTACTGGGGCTGTACGATAAAGCCCCCTGCCCCGGTAGGATAATAATACATCTGCCCCGAAGAGGGCCCTACGGGAGGAACCACCATTCCCTGGGGAGAAGCAGGCCTTACTTCCTGATGCTGCGGCACGGGCTGAACCTGAGGCGGAACCGCCATTCCGCAAGGATAAGGATATCCGTATATCAGGGGGACCCCCGGATTGATCACCGTAATCTGGGGCCCCGGAATTCGTACGGCCTCGGGATTAACCATGTAGATCCACTGCCCCTGGGCGGTACGCATAACGGGATATCCGTCGGGAGTAAGATACACGGGGCTCCCCGGAAGGGATTGATGCCCTCCGGCAGTGGTGTAGGCATTGGCATAGTTCGGCGCCACGATAAGCACCGGCGACTGGCCTTGCACATTCCCGGCATTCCCCGAAGCCACGCCTCCGAAGACAAAAATCACTCCCAGGAAGAGCAATATTCCCACCGCAAAAGCACGGGAAATTTTCATACTCGTACCTCCCTCACCACATATTCAGGGGAGCTACACGCCCCATCCAGAGAAACCCCCACACTGCGGCCTGATTGGCCAGGGTAGGAGTATCCGCATCGTTCCAGAGAAACCCGTTACGCCGGACAAAACGCTGAAGGGCCTCTCCATGCCGTTTGAGAATCTCTCCGGCACTCTCTCCCCCATCCCGGGCGAGCATTTTATACCACTGTTTCCCGGTCCAGGCGAAAACGCAGGAGGGGGAATCTCCCTTCCATGCCAGGGGCACCCGAGGGCGCTCCAGCATGCCCATGCGGTCCACCAGGATATTCCACGTGGCCACCTCCAAAAAAGAGGACTGCTGCAGCCAGCCGGGAATCACCGGAACCGGAGGAACCGCCGAGACAATCTGCGTAAAGGGAACCAGAGGCACCTGGGCGGGAATGACGGAGCCCACCACATAAGCCGAAGGTACCACGGTCTCCCCCGAAGGAATGCCGTAATACCAAACGCCTCCCATTCCCTGGGAAACAGGGTAACCGTCGTAGGTCATATACCATCCCGGAGGAGCCCAGGAGGGCTGGCACACGAAAAACTGCATGCCTTCGTAGACCGGCTGAGACACCAGTATGGGCTGAACCCGGGCAGGAGCAATTCCCGCTCCAACCAAAAGCACGCACATCGCCAACAGGAGCAAGATACTTTTTTTCATCGCCTCATCCTCCTTCGCATTCGAAACCAAAAATCGCGCTTTAGAAATTTCCTTTTTCTTTAATCGATGCCGGAAAATACCATGTTCCCGGGCTTTTTACCGGCACATCGGGAAACCGGAGCTATTTTTTTGCGGCTATTTTCTTCCAGCTGTCTTTCAACGAAACGATTCGATTGAACACAAGGCGTTCTGGAGTGCTGTCATAATCCACCACATAGTAACCCTGGCGCAGGAACTGAAAACGATCCTCGGGAGAGGCTTTTTCGAGGGAAGGCTCCATTTTGCAATCTTCGAGAACGATCCGGGATTCGGGGTTCAGATAATCCTCGTAACTTTTTCCCTCTTCCATCTTTCCCATATCTTTCAAGGTGAAAAGGGTATCGTAAAGCCGTATCTCTCCGGAAATCGCATGAGGCACGGATACCCAGTGAAGCGTTCCCTTGACCTTTCGCCCGTCCGGAGCATCTCCTCCCCGGGTTTCGGGATCGTAAGTGCAGTAAAGAGTGGTCACTTCTCCTGCATGGTCGCGCTCCACCCGCTGGCACGTGATGAAGTAGGCATGCTTCAGCCGTACCTCCCGCCCCGGAGCCAAACGGAAAAATTTCCGGGGAGGATCCTCCATGAAATCCTCGGCTTCGATATAAATTTCCCGGGAGAAGGGAATCAACCGGGTCCCCCCCTGGGGATCCTCGGGGTTGTTCTCCGCCTCCAGGTATTCCACCTTGTCTTCGGGATAATTCTCCAGTACCACTTTGATGGGACGCTGCACCACCATCACCCGAGGAGCCTCGGCGTTCAGCTCCTCCCGGAGAACGTAGTGAAGAAATTCCAGATCCACCATGCTGTTGGCCTTGGAAACTCCGATCTCCTGGCAGAAACGCCGGAGCGCCGAAGGAGTATATCCCCGGCGGCGGAGCCCGCTTATGGTAGGCATCCGGGGATCGTCCCAGGAATCCACGATCTTTCTATCCACCAAAGCTCTGAGCAAGCGTTTGCTCATCACCGTATAGGTGAGATTGAGCCGGGCGAACTCGTATTGACGGGGCCGGGAAGGAACGGAAACGTTTTCCAGAAACCAGTCGTAAAGAGGACGATGATCCTCGAACTCCAAGGTACAGATGGAGTGGGTGACCCCCTCGATGGCATCCTCGTAACCGTGGGCAAAGTCGTACATGGGATAGATGCACCAGGTATCCCCCGTACGATGATGAGACTGTTTGAGAATACGATAGAGAACGGGATCACGCATGTTGATGTTGGAGTGGGCCATGTCGATTTTCGCCCGAAGGACACATGCGCCTTCCTCAAGCTCCCCGCTTCGCATTTTCTCGAAAAGCTCTTCATTTTCCTCGGGAGTTCTGTCTCTATAGGGAGAATCTTTTCCGGGCTCCGTGAGAGTCCCCCGGTTTCGGCGGATCTCCTCGGCATTCTGGTGATCCACGTAAGCCAGCCCCTTGCGAATGAGTTCCAGAGCCCATGCATAAAATTGATCGAAATAATCCGAGGCGTAGCAGAGGTCGTTCCAGGAAAAACCGAGCCAGCGGACATTTTCCTTGATGGACTCCACATATTCCGTCTCTTCCTTGGAGGGATTGGTGTCATCGAAACGGAGATTGCAAACCCCGCCAAAACTCTCGGCAAGTCCGAAATTAAGGCATATGGACTTGGCATGCCCAATGTGGAGATATCCGTTAGGTTCCGGAGGAAAGCGCGTTACCACCGCCTCCACCTTCTTTTCTTTCAGATCCTCCGTAATGATTTGCTCCAGAAAGTTCAGGGTTCTGGAGGATTCTTCCTTCATGATGTTTACCACCTTTTTCTACACGATTAGCCACCCTTCCCCGGGAAAACCCTTGTATCCATCCAAGGAAAGGGAGCCTATTCTTTTTTTAATTCTCCTGCTTTCCCATTATATCGGGAAATCTCATTTTTTTCGACGGGCAAAGAGTACTTTTTCTTTCTTTTCTTCCAGGGACTTTTCTTCCCGAAAATTTTTCAGAAATCAGAAAACCGGATGCAGCCCCGCCCTTTGGAAAATGTCCGCCACTTCCAAAAAAGCTTCTTCTTTCAAAGATTCTCTCAGAAGAGGATGCTCCCGGGCCCTGTATTCCGGCCGGTATTGGGACATGAGATGTATGTAGGGATCTCCGGGGATTTCCGAAGCCAGGAAATCAGCGATTTTCCGGGATTCCTCCGCATATCCCGGAAGCACCAGGTGCCGTATCATAAGGCCCCTTCGGGCAATTCCCCGGGAATCTTTCTGAAGGTGCCCCACCTGGCGGAACATCTCCTTCACTCCCCGGCGATTGATCTCTCCGTAACGGGAAACTCCGGAAAGAGAAAGCCCCGCTTCATGGGAAGCATATTTCATATCCACCAAATAGATATCCATGACGCCCTCCAGAAGCTGCAGGGTTTCCAAAGAATCGTACCCCCCCGTATTGTACACCAGGGGAAGCGAGAGGCCCATCTCCACCCCCCGGGAAATCCCCTCCAGTATCTGGGGCACCACATGAGTAGGAGTTACGAGATTGATGTTGTGGCATCCTCTTTGCTGCAAAGCTATCATGAGGCTTCCCAGTTCTTGCCCGGAAAGCTCTCTCCCCTCGGGATGCTGGCTTATGGAGGCGTTCTGGCAGTAAAGACAGTGCAGGGAACAGCCGGAAAAAAAGATAGCCCCGGACCCCGCATCCCCGGAAAGGCAGGGCTCTTCTCCTCCGTGAGGAAAGGCGGCGGCCACCCGGCAGCTACTTCCTATGCCGCAATCCCCCGTTTCTTCCACCAAGCGCCGGGCTCCGCATTCCCGGGGGCAGAGCCGGCAAGCCCGAAGCATTTCCATGGCCCGGTTTGCGCGCAGAACGAGCTCGTTGCCTCCGTTTCCCAAAGCCACATACGAAGGAACGTACCGAGAATCCATTCTTTCGGCACCTCCTTTGTTTACAGAAATTTTTCTGTCGTTATGCCACGATCCGGAGAGGTTTTAAAAACCCCCCCGGATCGTGGCATAACGACATCTCCTCTACACGAGATACTTAATGGTTTTTTGTAGGAATTTCGGAGTCCTCGGAATACTCCTCCATCACTTCCCAAAGCCTGGAAGGGCCATGCTCGCTTCCGGAAAGCGGAACTTGATCCGGCAGCAGATCTCCCAGAGGAGGAAGATCCGTATAGGGGAAGTTGTGAAGCTGCTTTCCGGAGGAAGCCCGGAGATATTGATCCACCCACCAGTAAATATCGCGTTTCTTTACGATACGCCGCAGCCCCCGCATACGTTTTCTCTGCTCGCTCTTTTTCATGGAAAGCCCCCATACGAGGGTATCCGCCAAGCCTTCCACGTCGTAGGGATTCACCATAAGCGCGTATCGGTGGAACTGGGCGGCGGCTCCCGCAAATTCACTCAGCACCAAGACTCCGTCTTCATGAATCCGGCAAGCACAATACTCCTTGCAGACTAAATTCATGCCGTCCTTGAGAGGAGTTACCAGGGCCATGTCCGCCAAACGGTAGTACCCCAGCAGTTCTTCCCTGGAAAGGGAACGATAGAGGAAGAGGAGAGGCACCCAGCTTTCGGTGGTATACTCTCCGTTTACATGAGCCACCATGCGCTCGATCTCATCGAGAAGAGAGCGGTAGGCTTCCACGTTGTCCCGGCTAGGCACCACCACCTGAATGAAAGTAACCTTTTCTCTCAGTTCGGGATACCGATTGAGCATGTCTTTGAAGGCCTCGATGCGGTGGGGGATTCCCTTGGTATAATCCAGCCGATCCACTCCGAGAATGATCTTACGCCCCTTGTGTACCTCCCGAAGATATGCGTTATGCTCCTCCACTTCCGCAGAACGGGCGGTTTCCTCGAAATCTTCCGCATCGATACTGATGGGGAGAGCTCCTAAAGAGACCTCTCTATCCCGGTACTGTATTCTGCTGATAGGTCCCTGGGTGGTTACCTTGATCCGGTTTTCCACCGCTCTCAGGCAAGCGGTAAAATTCCGCCGGTCCCTCATGCTCTGGAAACCGATGAAATCGTACTCCATGAGAGATTCCATAAGGGGAATCCTCCAGGGAAGGCAGGTGAAAATATCCGGAGAGGGAAAGGGTATATGGAGGAAAAAATAGGTTTTCCGGGAATATCCCTGCTCCTTGAGGGCCCGGGCTACTCCCATGAGCTGATAGTCGTGAACCCAGAGATAGTCTTCTTCCTGGGAGTAAAATCCCGCAATGGCGGCAAAGCGGCCGTTCACGTGACGATACCATTTCCAGAATTCCGGCCGAAAAACACAGGTAGTCTGAAGATCGTGAACAAGAGGCCACAGGAGAGCATTGGAAAATCCTTCGTAATATCCCGCCACCTCCTCTTCAGAGAGAAGAAGGGGTACCAGCCGATAGCCTGCGTCCTTAGATATGGGAGCCAAAAGATTCTGCAGGGTGTCTCGGGGAATGTCCTCTCCCGTACCGGACCAGCCGATCCAATATCCACCGCGATCTTTAAGTACCGGGTTGAGAGCCGTTACAAGCCCTCCCGATCCGGGAGCCACATGCCATTCGTTCTCCTCTTTCGACAAAACTACCGGAAGCCGATTCGAAACTATTACGAGCTTCGACTCCTTTCGTTTCTTTCTTTTGTTCTCCATAACGCCTAACACCTCTTCTCTGTCCACAGGGCAAAAAGATCCAGAATCCCCAAAACCTCCTCGGGGGGCGTAATCCACCAGTTTGCCCAGGTGGGTCTCCATCGGGACCGCACCAGAAAGGAAACTCCCCGTCCCCGGAGAGCCTTGAAAGCATCTTCATCGGTAGCGTCATCTCCGAAATAGGCTGCGAAAAAAGGCTGTTTTCTCTTTGCAAGAACCTTGTCGAGAGCTTTATCTTTTCCCGTGAGAGGGCTTCGGTACTCTATGCCTCCGTCAAAAAACGCCTTTTCCAATCCCGCTTCCTTCGCAGGAAGATCGAACTCCTCCAGGGCTTTCCGGAAACGCCGTGCTTCCGTATCCCCGAGAGGACGCAAGTGAAAAGCCACGCTGAAAGACTTGTATTCCACCAGATCGGCGTGCAGCCTTTCCATGGCCTCCCCCACCCGGCGGAAAAACGTTTCCTGCCCCGGGGGGAGGGGAATTTTTCGGATCTCTCCCCCCGGGGTAAGATGTTCTCCTCCGTGAGCTCCCCAGACCTCTACGGGAAAAGGCAGCTCCAGGAAAAGAGGAATTTCCCGGGGATTGCGGCCGGTAACGAAAACAAGCTCTACTCCCTGCAGATGAAGCCTTTCCAGGCGCCCTCGAACCCCCTCGTAAGGAAATGCCCTGGAGCGATCCTTCTGAAAGGGGGCGAGGGTTCCGTCGTAATCGAGAAAGAGAATTCGCTCCTCCCGGTTTCGAAAAAACCCTTCGAGAACCGCCATACACGGTATCCCCACTAGATGAAAACCTCCAGCCGCTCCCGCTCTTCTTCGTGCCGGGATACCTCGAGAAGGGCCAGCACGCTTCGAAGCTGTCCCGTGATGAGAAAGTTCTGCCGCGCATAGGCCCGGGCGTTTTCTCCCATACGGTGGGCCTTCTCCTTGTGCTGCAGGAGATAGCGCATTCGCAAGGCCGCCCCTTCGGGGGTGCTCACCCGAAATCCGTTATACCGGTCGATAACCTGGAGCCGAATCCCCCCCACGTCTCCTCCGATGACGGGACGCCCTTTCCACATGGCCTCGGTAACCGTAAGACCGAAGCCTTCCTTGAGGGATTTCTGCAATACCAGGGAAGCTCCGCGCTGCAGACAGTTGATGATTTTATGCGCATCCGAAGGGAGCACCAGTACATGCACGTCCTCCAGAACCGCCGCTGCGTTCTGCACTTCCCGAAGCACCATCTCCCCCTCGGGATCGTCCGAAGCTCCGCCTCCGGCGAGAACGAGCTGTACATCCTGCCGCTTGGAGCAAATCTGAAAGGCCTGAATAACCCCCAGAGGGTCCTTGAATTTGTCGAACCGGGAGACCTGAAGCGCCATGGGACGCTCCGGATCTATACCATGCTGCACCAGCGTTTTCCTTATCATATCCTCGGGCATATCCCGGTTTTTCTGGCTGAGAGGATCGATGCTCGGCGGAATGAGATACTGGGGATGAGGCAAGGGTTGAGCAAAATCGGGAAGCGAAAAAATGCTGGCATCGTAATTTTTCACTCTCTCCCGAAGAAAGCGCCAGGTAGCCCGGTTTGGAGTGCTAACGTCGATATGACAACGCCAGATCCATTTTCCCCGCCGATTCGGGCAGAGATCCAGAAGCCCCGCAGGCTGAGGATCATGAATGATCACGAAATCCGCATCTTCCAGGTTCTCCCGTAACCGAGCGGCATTTTCTTCACTGGTTTCCTGGTAGACCTTCTGGAATTCTGGAGTGAGCACGTCCGGAAAACCCTGAAGGGAGTTGTGAATCGTCTTGGTAGCCTGAAAGAATTCTTCGGGACCGCTTACAATCTCCCAAGAAGCGTCGATACCGAGATCCTGCATGAGGGGCACCATGCGATGAAGAATTTCCGCTACGCCCCCTCCCTCTTTGGTGGAGTTTACGTGCACCACCCGGCTTCCCCTGAGACGGGAGCCTACCTGCTCTATCTGCCGCAGAGTGCTCTCTCCTACGATATTTACATAATCCTGAAGTCGAACGGCCATGACTATTCCCCCCCCGAAAAAGCGAAGTAATTTTCCACAATGGAGACGATCTGTCTCTGGAGCTCTTCCAGGGACAGAAGATGGGGGTCGAGATTCCCCAGTTCTTTCCGCAGAGGAGCCATATCCTCCCCGAACTGACGAAGCCAGTAGCAGAAATCGTCCTCTCCTTCGGGAGTACGTCTTCGGGCATCCACGAAATGATAGAACACCGAACTATTGGGAGCACTTTCCAGCATGGCTCCCAGTTCCCTGGGGTTGTTGATGGTCGTTCCGGTATCGAAAATAAGCATTTGAGCCCGGGTGAAAAAAAAGGGATAGGAGGATCGGGCCCAGCTGAAAAAATCTCCCTCATCCATGCGATCTTCCAGGAGATAGATCATATCTTCCCGCAGATCCTCCAGGGTAGGGTAATCTCCGGGATTGATAACGCTCAGGCGTTCCGCCAGGGCTCTTTCTCCCAGAGAGTGCCCCGCCCACCAGGCAAAATCGTTGTTGTACTCGGATTCTCCTATTTGCGGACGCATCAGGCGCCCCCAGAAATGATAGTGCAGGCTGCTTGCTGGAACCTCTCCCAGAGCATCCCGCAACTCCTGAAGAGTTCTGGCCTTTTTCCCCGTACTGATGGCCAGCAATTCACAGGTTCGCAGAGAAAAAACTGTGTCTTCCATAAAAAAACCTCCCTCGTGCGTAACTCTACTCTCGTATTGTCTTTGCCATGTTACAGAACAACAGCAACGATTTGTACTCCGCAAAATTCATGCAAAATCATCGGCATCATGGCAATATTAAAAAAGAATGTAATGCTCCAGAAAAAGGATGTGTGAACGGCCAATCCTGCAATTGAAGGAGTCTGAAGGGAAAAACCTTTACCGTAATTCTTTCTATCCTTATCTATATAGTATAGCATAAAAAACGAGGCCCTTTCCGAAAAAGCCTCGGAGAAGGGCCCCGCAAGTTTTTCAGCGAGTGAAAAGAAAGCTCAGATGCTCCTCCAGAGATTTTTCCGGAAGATACTGCAGGGCATGCAAATTCCGATTTCGAGCTCCTTCCACGTTTTCCCGCCGATCGTCGATAAAAAAACTCCGCCGGGGATTCAGATCGTAACGCCGGATAAGAGTATCGTATATCTCAGGTTCCGGTTTGAGAGACCGGATTTCCCAGGAAATGACTCCGCCTTCGAAAAAGGAGAAAAAATCGTATTTCTTCCGGACATGATAATAGGCCTCTTCGATGAAGTTCGAAAGGATCAGAAGGCGATAGCCCCGGCCATGCAATTTCTCCAAAACCTTCGTATTTTCCTCCAAGGGAAAAAGTATTTCAAAAAGCCCCGGCCAGACCTCATCGAAAAGGGCACCGTGAGGAGCTACCCGCTCTCGGAAAAGACGGGCCCCCGCCTCGAGAGAGAGCGTTCCCCGGTCCAGATCGTTCCAATCGGGGGATCCGAAAATCTGGTTTATAAAGAGATCCAGCACCTGGGCATCTTCGGTATGTTTCAGGAGATACTCCCTGGGGTTCCAATCCAGGAGCACTCCTCCGAGGTCGAAGATGACCGTGTCGATAGATTGGGGTTTTTCTTTCAGTTTTTCGTTCACACACAACTCCTCTTTTCTTAAGTAATAGTTGCAGAAAAAATTCTTTAAGCTTCTTCTTGAGAAGTTTGAATCTCCAAAAAAATCTCCACCAGTTCCGGATCGAACTGGTTGCCGGAGCATCTCCGGCACTCCTCCAGAGCCTCGCTCCGCGAAAGAGGTTTCTTGTAGGGCCTTCCATGGGTCATCACGTCGTAGGCATCCACAACTGCGGTAATACGAGCCAGGAGAGGAATTTCCCCGCCTTGCAGCCCCCGGGGATAGCCCGTGCCGTCCCAGCGTTCATGATGCGAAAGGATATCCTCCGCTACGTGAGCGAATTCCTCGGTAGACCGGGCGATACGGGAGCCCGTTTCGGGATGTTTTTTCATGATTTCCCATTCCGCATCGGTCAAGGGCCCTTCTTTGCCGAGAATGGATTCGTGGACATGAATTTTTCCTATATCGTGAAGAATAACTACCAGGCTCAGTCGTTTGAGCTCCGACTCGGGCAATCCTATTTTTTCACCCATTTTGAGAGCCATGGCTTCCATGCGCCGGGTATGCTCCTCGGTTTCGCAGCTTTTGGCTCCCAGAGCCTTCAAAAGGGCGCTCACCACTCCGCTCCGAAGACTGCGACTTTCTCCGAGCTTTCGCTTGTACATATCGTCTTCGGCTCTGCTCAAAATATCAGCAAGATTCTCTTCTTCGCTCCCTTTTTCCGCTACCCCCAGGGAGACGGATATGGGAACATCCTTTACTCGAATAGATCGGCATCCTTCGCTGATCCGCCGGCAGACTTCCCCGGCCTTGGAAATTTCCGTCCGAGGGAGAAGAATGAGAAATTCGTCTCCTCCCCAGCGGCCAAGGCTTCCCTTTCCGTCACAGGAATCCTCCAGAATTTGAGCGATAACCCGGAGCATCTCGTCCCCCACAGCATGGCCGTAGGTATCGTTTACCAGTTTGAGCCCGTTGGAATCCGCCATAATAACGCTCAGGGGAAGTGCCTCCGGCACATCCAGCCTTTCGATCTCTCCTTCGAGATAACGTCGGTTATGAAGCCCCGTCAAAGAATCATGGAAACTGATGGTGCGAATCTTCTCCTCCGCCAGCTTTCGATGGGTAATTTCCCTGGCGGAGGTAATCACCGCCGCCACCTCCCCCTTTTCGGAGAATTCCGGCACGAGAATCCAGTCCATCCAACGCCCTCCGGGAAGCTCGAACTCCATTTTGCCGGTGGCGGAGCTGACAAAAACCTCTTCGATAGCCTGATCCCAAAGCTGCACCAGTTCTTTGGGAAAACCCATTTCCTCGTGGGTTTTCCCAATAAAATCTTCGGGCTTGACACCTGTCATGTCCTCGGTAACGGGATTGACGTAAAGATGCCGATGCTGCCGGTCGAAACGCATAATCACGTCCTGGGAATGTTCCGCCAGGGCTTTAAACTGCTCCCGGCTTTCCCAGAGCTGCTGTTCCCGGCTCTTGCGTTCGGTGATATCCATGGCAAGGCCATCCCAAATCACGGAACCATCCTTCTCCTGATGGGGAGTGGAGGAGAGGCGAAGCCAGCGAATCTCCCCTCCCGGAAGGACGAACCTACCCTCCATGTTGAAGACCCTCAAGGTTTCGAGAGCCCGATCCTCTTCTTCCCGAAAACGTTTCGCATCTTCGGGAAATACTTTTTCGTACATGATCATGGGATTGGCATAAGCCTGTTCCGGAGCAACCCCCAAAATATTGGCCACTCCCGCGCTGATATAAAGGAATCCCCGAGATTTCCCTTCGGGAGAACATTCGATCTGATAGATAAAACCCTCCACCAAATTATCGCTTACTCTGCTAATCTGTTCTTTTTTCCGGAAAAGCTCCTCCTCCACCTGCCGCCGTTCCATAATTTCCTTCTGCAACTCTTCGTTGGTTTTTTCAAGATCCCGGGTACGCTCGGAGACGAGAACTTCGAGATGAGCCTCATGTTTCTTCAAAATCTCCTCTATGCGCTTCCGCTCCCCGATTTCACGCTGAAGCTGCAGATTTTGTTTTTCCGTAGTCTCCTTCTCCGCCACAAGTTCCGCAGTACGCTTTTTAACCTGCCATCGCAACACGATGATCATGGCCAGGAAAAGCAGCAAGCACCCGAGGACCGCCATAGCGGCAATGCGAAGCCAGAGAGGGAGGAAAAACTTCCTGGGATCTTTCGGGAACCATGTATCCATGATTTTGTAATACTCCGAATCCGGATCTTCCTTCATCCGGACGAGGTGGAAATCGAGAGAAGCGATAAGATCCTTGGGGTCCTCCCGGGAAGCCGCATAATATGCCTCTCTGGGATTGAATACGATGGCGGTTTCCCGAAGGTCATATGTGGCACGGAGCAATTCTCCGGTGGTACGCACGGAAATTACCGCATCCGCCTCTCCCCGGGAGACCATGGCAAATCCAGCCTCTTCGTTCGGCACGGGAAGGAGGGTAATGCCCAAATCGAAGCCCCGAATAAAGTCCAGAAATCCCAATTCCTGGACAGAGCCCTTGAGAATCGCCACCTTTTTCCTTTTCAAGTCTAAAAGAGAAAAAACGGGGCTCTCGTTGGAAACATAGGCGGTGGACCATGCGGAGATAGCGGGGATTTCGCTGTATGAGTAGATCTTCTCGCGTTCCGCAGTACGGGCCAGGCTGGTAACGAGGTCGATTTCACCTTTTTCCAGGCGCTCCAGACCTTCCGCCCAGGTGCCCGGGACATACTCCAACCGCCATCCTTCAAGAATGGCAATGTGTTCGAGAAGCTCCGCAAAAAAACCTGCGGGCTTTCCCGAGGGATCCGTAAAAAGATTGGGTTTTCCCTCGTAAAGAGCCACCCGTACGGTTGTCTCCGCTCCAAAGCACGGCAACTCCCCTGAAAAAACTCCCCCGAAAGCACTCAGGAAAAATAGAAAAAAGACAGCAAAAACCGATGTGTAAAAAGCTTTCAAGGCCTTTTCGCTCATGTTTCGCTCCTCTCTCCGTTACTCTTCAAAAATGGTATAAAACTTCTCAGGATATCATTCCAAAAGGAAAGAGGGATAAAAAAAACAGCTCCTTCCGCCATCATTTCTCCCGATAAATTTTTGTCTAAAAAGCCCTCCTCAGAGTATGCTCGATCCGAGAAAAAATATCTGCAGGAAAATCAAACTTATTTTAGAACAAACTCTACCATCCTCTGAGAGAAAAGCCAATTTTCTGATATTTTTTTGTTTTTTTCCTCTCCGGATACCTTATAATTATGGGAAAAAAGAATCTTGATTCTCCGAGGATCAGGAGCCAAAAAAACAAGGGCTGAAAAGGGGGCCAGTTATGAATGATGACAAGAAACTACCCCTTGGAGAAACGAAGGCGGGTTTAGGAGAATTCCCTTTCCCCACTTGCAATCTCCGGGTGCTTATCGTGGACGACGTACGAGCAAACAGGCAGCTTCTTTATCACATCCTCAAAAAAGAGGGTTTCCAAATCCGGGAAGCCGAGAACGGAAAAGAAGGAAGCCGGCTCTTTCAGGAGTGGGCTCCCCATATCATTCTTATGGACCACCTCATGCCGGAGATGGACGGGCTCGAAACGACCCGCCATATTCGGGCACTTCCGGAAGGAAAGGAGACTCTCATTTTTGTTATTACCGCCAACGTAATGGGAGAAAACCAATCCGCCGCACTAAAGGCGGGAGCAAACACCTTTATACGCAAACCCTTCCGGAAGGCGGAACTTCTGGAAGAGATCCGGAAAGGGCTTTCTCGTCCCGGAAAAATGTTATAATCCTGTTGAAAATCGAGAGGAGGCTTTTTGCATGTCCCATGTCAGCCGCTTCAGCGTTTCCCTTCCCCAGGATCTGCTGGAAAAATTCGATGCTCTTATCGCATCTCAGCATTACCCCACCCGATCCAAAGCCATCGGGGATCTTATTCGGGAAAGCCTGGTAGAAAATGAATGGACCACGGAAAAAGAAGTGGCGGGAGCCATCGTTCTCGTTTACGACCACCATACACGGGAACTATCCAACACCCTGGTAGAGGTACAGCATCATTTTCATAAAATTATCGTTTCCACCCAGCACATTCATCTGGATCACGATAACTGTCTGGAAATTCTCGCGGTCCGGGGAAAGGCCCCAAAGGTACAGGAGCTTTCACACAAACTGAGAGCCATCAAGGGGATTCTCCATACCTCCCTCGCCATGACTACGAGCGGTTCCGAGCTTTAGAACCCTCTTTTTTCAGGAATCCCCAGGAAGAGATCATAGAGGTCCCGGGCCCGGCGAAACACTGCCTCCCGGGAGACCCCGAGATCTTCCGCATATCGGAGAACTCCCGCCATACCCATGAGATCCTTTTCGTCGTTTTTCGAAAAAATCTTTTCTATCCTCTCAAGCTCTCCGGAAGCTATTTCCCGGTATCCAAGCTGAAGAGACTTTGCAATCCTCCCTCTTTGCAGGCGTATTTTTTCGTCCCGAGAGGGAAACAAATCCAGCAGAAGGGAACGGCGAATCTTTCTGAACCGCAGAAAAGCTCCGACCCCGAGCATGGAGAGATCTCCCGCCAGGACCACGGAACAGCTCCTCGGAACTCCTGCGGCAATCCCCGCAAGCACGGACAAGCTAGGATCTCCGCTCAACAGAAGGGCTTCCCAGGGATTTTCCTGGAGCCCTCCCGCCAGGACGCCGGTTTTCGAAGAAAAATCTTTCCAGAGGAGATCCCGCTGCGAACAGAGATCCGGCACATCCGAAAGAAGTTCCTCCTCGTCTTCGCATCCGAGCCCCCGCAATAGAAGAAGACTTCCTAAAGCTCCTCCGGGAACACAGTTCCCCAAAACAAGACGATCCGTAAACTTGCCGATTTCTCTTCCGAGCTGCAAAGCCCGGTTGAAACGTTTCTCCTCTTCTTTCAAGGAAAGAGGATATTCCGGGGAAGTTCCCCCCATCTCGATAAAAGGTACTTCAGGAATTTTCCAGGAACCGCTCCTTACGATGAAGGCAGGAAATCCCGTTTCCAAAAGAGCTCCCCGGGCAAAAAGAAAGGGAAAAAGAATTTCCCGGGTCAAGGATTCTTCCAAGGGAGGAAAACGCCCCAAAAAAATCTCCGCTCCCCGGGCAGCATAAAGATGAGGACTTTCCTCTCCGCCTTCTTTCCAATTCCATAAACCGGGAAGAATACCCCACGACGAATCTCCCACGACACACAAAAACATACTTTTCCTCCCAGTTTTCCATACATGGTATTGCCTTTTTCCGGTGGCATTTTTCACCAGCCAGGAGTATACTCGAATCATAAAGAAGATAATAACCTTGTTTTTCAGCTTTTTTCTGTACAATACAAGCAACTTTATCTCCACTTACCGCCTCCGCATACTCGAAGGATAATGCCTATAGGTTATCCTGAATTTTTATATAAGGAGGATGGGTCATGCATCTTACATTAGCGGAAAAAACCCAACGTTTCGTCAGCACCAGAGTTCTCGATTCAATCATCCAAAAGGCGAAGAGCGGCGATCTCACAGATCTTGCAAAGCTCTTCGAAAATATTGCAGCCCTGGCTCCCTCGTCCTACCACAAAAAAACCTTTCGGGAAATTGCCGGTCTCGTACGGGAAAATCATCCCTACGTAGGAGTGTTCCACCGGATTGTCAGGGAGCTCAATCCAAACTCTCTCCAGAAGCTTCTTCAAAATCTCATCGTCAACTTCATGGTTTTAGGCCGGGGGATCCGGGATCGCAAAATGAAAGAGTTGGGAGTCCATCTCCCGAACTTTCTTACCATCAGCCCCACCATGCGGTGCAATCTCTCCTGCGAAGGCTGCTACGCCTCGGAATATGATCAGGAAAAAGAGCTTTCCTACGAAGATCTCGACCGCATTATCTCGGAGGGCAAAGATCTCGGCATGTTCTTCCATACCCTCTCGGGAGGTGAAGTGCTTCTTCACTCACGGATTTTCGATATTTGGGAAAAACACCGGGATTGCTACTTTCAATTTTACACCAACGGAACCCTGCTTTCGGACAAAATTATAGAACGCCTTGCCGCCCTCGGCAACGTAGCCCCCATGGTTTCGGTAGAAGGCTCCCGGGAAAGCACCGAAGCCCGGAGAGGGAAAGGGACCTACGACATTATCATGAATGCCTTCGAGCGCATGAAACAGGCGGGAATAGCCTACGGCTTCAGCGCCACCTATACGAACCGCAGCGCCGATTCCATCGCCAGCGACGGCTTTATTCGCACCATGAGGGATGTAGGGTGCTACATGGGTTGGATATTTCAATACGTGCCTATCGGCAAAACTCCGGACCTTTCCTACATGGCTACTCCGGAACAACGGAAAAAACTGCATCTCAAGATTTTGGAATGGCGGAAAAACCCGGAATTCCCCGTATTCATAGGAGATTTTTGGAACGACGGTCCCCACGTGGATGGCTGTATGGCAGGAGGACAGCGATACTGGCATATTATCGCCAACGGAGACGTGGAACCCTGCGTTTTCGTTCCTTTCGCAGTGGATAATATCCACGGCAAAAGCCTGGTGGATATTGCCAGAAGCCCCTTCTTTACCGCCATCCGGGAAGCCCAGCCCTATGATGACGACAATCTTCTGCGCCCCTGCATGGTCATCGACCATCCCCACGTTCTTCGGGAAATAGTGAAGAAATACGGGGCACACCCCTGCCATCCGGGGCTCGAAGCTCTTCTGAAAGGAAAAGTGGCCCAGGGGCTGGACAGCTATGCCCAAGGAGTGAAGGAAACCCTCGACCCTCTCTGGGAATCCTCGGAAAGAAAAGAATATATGAAGGAACTGGAAAAAGAAGACAACCCCGCCATAAAACAGCGCTTCGAGAAGCGGTATCCTCTGAAAGCTCAATAGCGCATTACTCCGTGAAAATTCGGCGGAAAAATATTGCAGGGAACCTCTTTCCAGAGGCTCCCTGCATTGTCTTCGCAAACAGAAATAAAAAAACGGAGGGAAACCGGGCATCGCTTTTTCGAGACACCGTGCAGCCTTTTCCTCACCTGCCCGCACTCCATTTCTTCAATTCCATGAACCGACTATTCTTTTCGACTTGAGATCTCCAGGACTTTCCTGATTGCCTCTCCATGTTTCGCCACGTACTCGCAGCTCGGCTCTTCTCCACAATTTCTGCATTTCAAATCGTAGGCGGAGTTAAGAGTTTTACATGCGGGACAGGCATATTTTTTCCGGGCCTCCTCCAGCCACTGGGTATACCCCACCGCTCCGATTCGTTCGAGATCCTCCCAAAGTTCGACCCGATGGGGCCTTTCCGCTTGAAAGGCCTTTAAATTCTCGCAGGGATATTCCGGACACTCCACGCAAAAATCGACTCCCCGCTCCGCCGCACAGGAAAACATGGCGCATTGCTGGCAGTAGGGCCCTCTTTTCTCCGAACGGCACCCGTAACATTTCATGACTTCCTCGGAAAGTTGAAACTTTGCCGCCAGCTGCTTCAGCCTTTCGGGATCCTCCTTCGTGGCTATGAACAGCGAACAGGCTTCACAATACAGCCCGCAGACCGCCGCAAGATTTTTTTCCGTTTTCCCCGTACTCTCCGCCATTTTTTAAAAAACCCCCATGGACATATGTAAAATGATTACATAAAAATACATCCTAAAACAGACTCCCATTAAAAAACAAATGTAAAGATTTGTCAATGAAAACCCTGCGGAAAGACCCCCTCCTTGATCGAGCGTTCCGAGAAAGCCCTTCGCAGCCGGAGTTGAAACCCTCTTTATAAAAACGTGGTGAATCCCTGCTTCGGAAGGGATCCACCACGTTCAGCCCGGATATTTTTCATCAAACTGGTAAAAAGTTCAGTCCGTATCGTGTTCGGTACAATGAAACACCTCTTTCGCCCATTTCCGCGACCAGTCTCCGAAAGGGCGAATAAGCGTTACGAGTTCCCGGCCTCGTTCCGTCAGTCGGTATCCATCCAGGATACGCTCGGCAATATCGGCTTCTCGCAAATCCTTGATGCGGCTGTTGAGAATGGAAGGAGAAATCGATTCGCACCGTTGCTGAAGCTTTCGAAAGGTATGCGGACCGTCCTGAAGCTGCCATATCACACCCATGGCCCAGGTTCTTCCGAGCAAATCCAACAGCGCCATAATGGGAACTCCCGTTTTCGAACCTCTCACAGGTTTTCCTGGAATTGGAATTGTCATGAAAACTCCTTATCTTCGATATTCCGTTTTTTGGAGAAACCCCGTATTTTCAGGGGTTTCCTCCCGTTTCATCGCCCCGATAACGCAAACCACCGGATACTCATGCCACGACACCCTTCAAGCCATCGGCAGATTACACAAAACACTCCGGCTCCTTGCGCTCTTTGTACAGCGCATGAAGCCGTATCGCCGCCTCTTTGACCTGACCGTTTTTCATCGTTCTGGCGCCTTGGGGACAATGTTTTATGCAGGCACAGCAACTTATACATTTTTCCGTGTCGATTATCCGCGTATCCTCCGGATCGATAGCTCCGACGGGGCAGATTTCCGCACACGTTCCCCGGTGGGTACATGCATGACTAACGGCGATGAAATCGACACTCCAGAGTTTCGTTATCCCTCCATAGGGATAGGTTCCGGGGATATGCACATTGGCGGCGTGATCGAGGGATGTTATGGCGAGGAGTTCCTCTCCTATGGTGCGTCCAAAAGCCTCTGCATGGCGGAGGTCGCGTATATCAGGACGGCCTTCGGCGGTGGGAAGTTCGGAGCTTGAGAAAGAGTGTTCTCCGATATAGGCCGCCCCGGCGATGGGGATGCCTCCACGGGTTTTTACACTATCATGCAACTCGAGAAGCGCATCTCCATACGTCCGGTTTCCGTAGACCACCACGCAGACGGTCGGGGTTCGGCGGGGGCGAATCGAAGAGAGCCAGCTCTGCAGTAAGGCAGGCACCCGTCCCATATAGACGGGTACTCCAAGAACAAGAAGATCCTTTTCTGTGGTATGCAGAGGACGGGTTCTCGCCTCGGGGGAAGTGATATCCACAAGCTCCACCGGGGACTGACCGATCCCGCAAGCAATACTGTGAAGAATCTTCTTGGTGGTTCCTGTGGGGGAAAAATAGGCAAGTTTCAATGATTGTATATTCACGGCTTCTCCTCGCAACATTATGTTTCATCGCAAGCACTTTCGGCTATGCGGGACAGTTCCTTCGGACTCCATGGAGTAGCTTTACGTAGCTTTATTTCAAAAGACATCGCCTTCATCCTTCATGTTTTGTGATCCCAATGCGGCGGCACCGGGGAGGGCACACCACCAATTTCCGGAAAAGAGATCACACCGGCGGCAAGAGCATTCTTCTCATGCTTGCTGAAAAAACTGCACATTCAGGCCATCCGGATCTTTAATCAAAAAGAAACGTGCCCCCCCGGGAATCTCCACCGGCCCACGGTGAACGGGAATGTTCTGGCGCCGCACCGTTTCCAGCATGGCATCCAAGGAATCCACCGCAAAGCCGAGCGAAAAGCCTTCTCCGTACGTAACAGCATCCGCATTGCTATCTGCCAGGAGCTCAACTAAAGTCTCACCCTTTACTCCATTGCCCATAAACGCGATTTCCACGCCGGGCCCTGCGGAAAACCGCCTTACCACGCGAAGTCCCGTCAAAGTTGTATAAAAGGCGATGGATTCGTCCAAATTACGGACGGCGATTGTTGCCCATAAAAAATTCATAATACCCCTCCTCAAATAGGTTGTCATGCCACGTATTGCAAACTTGCGTTACTCTATTCGTAGCTTGCTACTGTTTTAATAGCAAGCTACGAATAGAGTAACTCCGCATGGTTCCGTTGTCAAGTCTTTGCTGAAAAACGGGTTCTCTCTGTGTGGGGCTTCAGAAGCTTATGCCGCCACGTCTTCACGCCACACCAGGACAAGGCATGATTCTTCTTTGCTTGAAAAAGGGTTGACGGATTCCGGAGGGTACGTATAATACCGAGGAATGTTCAAGGGTTTATTTTAACTTCTTTTTGTAACCAATGTTTTTTGGAGGTCTCGACATGCCTGAAACGTACGCAGTTTGCCTTACCCTGGAGGACGGTACCCAATGGAAAGGACGCTCCTTCCGCCCGGTAACTTCCCGGGAGGGAGAGGTGGTCTTCACTACTTCCCAGAGCGGTTATCCCCAGTCTATCAGCGATCCTTCCTATTGCGGCCAGATCCTGATATTCGCCTTTCCCCTGGTGAATATCTACGGAGTGGACCGGGAAAACCTGGAAAGCCCCCGTCCCTGGACCACCGGAGTGCTTACCCAGCATATCCGCCGAAGTCCTCTCGAAAATTCCCTCCAGCTGGAAGATTGGCTCCGGGAATGGGATATCCCCCTGGTAACCTCCATGGACTGCCGGGGACTCATTCTTCACCTCCGAAGCCGGGGAACCCTCTGGGGACGTCTGGCAGCGAAGGCGGAAGCCCCCGAGGAGATCCCCTTTACGGACCACGTGGCCCGGGTTTCTCCCGAAAAAATCTTTCGGCAGGGCAAAGGAAAGCGGCGTCTCGGGATTCTGGATTGCGGCATGAAGGAGGGCATCGCCCGTTCCCTTCTGCGACGGGGATGCGAGGTGGTGCGCTTCCCCTCGAACACTCCGGCGGAAAGTATTCTCGCGGAAAACCTCTCGGGAATGATCCTGAGCAACGGCCCGGGAGACCCCAGCGTCCTCTCCGGCGAGATCGCCACGGTACGGAAACTTCTGGGCAAACTTCCTCTTTTCGGCATCTGTCTGGGAACCCAGATTCTCTCCCTGGCCTGCGGCGGAAGCACCTTCAAGCTTCCCTACGGACACCGGGGAGCCAACCAGCCCGTGCAGGACGTTCTTACGGGACAGGGATACGTGACGAGTCAGAATCATGGATACGCCATCGAGGAAACCTCCCTGAAAGAAACGCAACTGGAGGTGTGGTTCCGCCATCTCGGAGACGGAACGGTAGAAGGAATCCGGCACAGGGATTTTCCCGCCCTGGGAGTACAGTTTCACCCCGAGGCCTGCCCCGGCCCCAGGGATGCGGACCATCTTTTCGACGTATTTCTCGACGTTGCGGCAAACTGGAAAGGAGCAACCCAGGCATGAATATTCTTCCCCAGGAATCCTCCATTCTCGTTCTCGGCTCCGGCCCCATCCGGATAGGCCAGGCGGCGGAGTTCGACTACTCCGGAAGCCAGGCCTGCCGGGCCCTTCGGGAAGAGGGATACAAGGTTATTCTTCTGAATTCCAATCCCGCCACCATCCAGACGGACCTGGGGCTGGCGGATTGCGTCTATATCCGGCCCCTCACTGCCCACACGGTGCGGCATATTCTCGAAAAGCACCGCCCCGCAGGGGTTATCGCCACCCTGGGAGGCCAGACCGCCCTGAACCTCTGCATGGAGTGCTCCGCCCTCGGCATCTGGGAGGAGTACGGCACCCAAATTCTCGGCACCTCGGTGGAAGCCATACAAAGATCGGAAGGACGGGACGATTTCCGGAGTTGCATGCTCGAGCTGGGACAGCCCATCGTGGAAAGCCGCTGCGTCTCCTCCCTGAAAGAGGCCCTGGATTTCAGCGCCTCCAATCCCTTTCCTCTCATCATCCGGCCGGACTTCACCCTGGGAGGCACCGGAGGCGGCGTAGCCCGGGATAGAGCATCCCTGGAAATACGCGTAGCCGAAGGCCTTCGGGCCTCTCCGGTAAAACGGGTGCTCCTGGAGCGCTATCTTCAGGGATGGCGGGAGATCGAGGCGGAGGTGCTCCGGGATGCCCGGGGAAATCGTCTCTGTATCTGCAGCATGGAAAATATCGACCCCATGGGAGTGCATACGGGAGATTCCGTGGTGGTAGCCCCGGTGCTCACTCTTACGGATGCCCAGTGGCAACGGCTGCGTTCCGCCGCCCTGGAGATCGTGGACGCCCTGGATATCCGGGGAGCCTGCAACGTGCAGTTCGCCATCAGCCCGGACAGTTCGGAATACGTAATCATCGAGGTTAATCCCCGGGCAAGCCGCTCCAGCGCCCTGGCGAGCAAGGCCACGGGATATCCCATCGCCCGGATGGCCGCCAAGATAGCCCTGGGAAAGGCCCTTACGGAAATGCCCAATCCCGTGACGGGTACCGGAAGCGCTCTTCAGGAGCCCGCCCTGGACTACGTGGCACTCAAGGTACCTCTGTGGCCCTTCGGGAGCTTTCCCGGAGCGGATGTCTCCCTGGGAACCATCATGAAGGCTACCGGGGAGGTGCTGGGACTGGGAACCAACTTCAACGCCGCCCTACTCAAGGCCTTTCGTTCTCTGGACGGCAAACCCCATCTCCCCTCCCGGGATCGGCGGGATTCCCCGGAAAATTTGTGGAAAGCCTGTCTTACCCCCACGCATCGGCGGCTTGAAGCCGTTATGGAGCTTCTCCTTCTGGGAGTTCCCTCCGGGGAAATTTCTCAAAAAACGGGCATCCATCCCTACTTTATCGAAGAGCTTGGAGAAATCACCGGCATTCTCGAAAAGCTTTCCCGGGGAGAGCCTTCGGAAGAGTTGCTGCGCAAGGCCAAGGAAACGGGACTTCCGGACGTCACCATAACGGAATATACCGGAATCTCCCGGGAGGATCTCCGGGCCCGGTACGCCCAGGCTTCTCCGGCCCTGGCCCCGGGCTTTCGGGAAGTGGACGGCTGCGCCGGCGAAATTCCCTCGGGCTCCGGGTATTGGTACTCCTCCTACGGCATGGAGGGAGACCGCATTTCCGAAACTTCCGCCCCTCCGCAAAGCCTGGCGGTACTCGGCTCCGGCCCCATCCGCATAGCCCAGGGAGTGGAGTTCGACTACTGCTGCGTCAAGGCGGTGCAAGCCATCCAGCGCCGGGGATACCGGGCGGTGATGATCAACAATAATCCCGAAACGGTAAGCACCGATCACGATTGTTCCGATGCTCTCTACCTGGAACCCCTCTGCAGGGAGGAGGTGGAAGGGGTTTTCGAACGTGAAAAGGTACGGGGCTATTTCGCGAGTTTCGGAGGCCAGACCGCCTTGAGCTTGGGAATGGATCTCGCGGGAGAACACCCGCTTCTCGGCACAGACCTCTCGGGAATACACCGGGCGGAAAGCCGGGGAGAATTCTCGGCACTCCTGGAAAAAGAAGGCATCCCCCTGCCTCCGGGAGAAGCGGCTCACAGTATCGAACAGGGGCTTCACATCGCGGACAACCTGGGTTACCCCCTCATGGTGCGCCCCAGCTTCGTTATCGGAGGCGTAGCCATGGCGGTGGTCTATGAAAAAGAGGAACTTCTGGAAATCCTGAAAGAGGCTTTTTCTCTCGAAACGGATCAGGAGGTTCTCCTGGACAGGTTCCTGCCAGGAAAGGAATTCGAAATCGATGCTGTCTGCGAGGGATCGAAGGTGATCATTCCGGGGATCTTCGAGCATCTGGACCCGGCGGGAATTCACTCGGGAGACTCCATAGCCCTCTTTCCCGCCCTTTCCCTGGAACCCCGCCACCGGGAGGAAATTCTACGTATCACCTCCCGCATTGCGGGAGCGCTGAACGTAAGGGGACTTCTCAACATTCAGTTCGTCCTCCACGACGGTATGCTCTACGTTATCGAGGCAAATCCCCGGGGAAGCCGTACGGTGCCCATCGTCACCAAGCTTACCCAGGTCCCCCTGGTGGATCTCGCGGTAGGAGTCGCTTTGGGGGAACCTCTGGAGCAGATGGCCCCGGAAACGGGCTTGCTCTCCTACAAAGGCCCCTTCGGGGTGAAGATTCCCGTATTCTCCACGGAAAAGCTGCCGGGTATAGACTTTCGGCTGGGGCCTAAAATGCAATCCACCGGGGAAGTGCTCGGTGTCTCGGCAAACTTCGCCGGAGCTCTGCGGGAAGCCCTTGCCGCCATGGGAACCTCCATCCCCTCCCGCGGCAAAGTGCTCTTCTCTGTGCATGATCGGGCCAAATCCGCCTGCTGCGCCAGCGCCGCTCTCTATGCCGCCGCGGGATGGGAACTTTTCGCCACCCCCGGAACGGCGGAGCACCTGCGCAAATGGGGCATTCCCGTGCGTTCCGTACCCAAGGGGAA